>Ga0114959_10000459_pt1 | contig 38495 bp, 6 predicted proteins | sample C_130625_EF_Meta_FD_87317 | JGI IMG/M metagenome (GOLD analysis project Ga0114959, IMG submission 87317) | Freshwater microbial communities from Lake Croche, Canada to study carbon cycling - C_130625_EF_MetaG | ecosystem: Environmental > Aquatic > Freshwater > Lake | place: Lake Croche, Canada... | reverse complement strand
GAGGAACACCTCGCGGATCTTCTCGGGATCGGTGGAGTCGTCTTTCGAGAGCCGGTCTGCCCGGCCGCCGTCGGCGGAGAGCTTCCCCTTGATGTCGGCCGCCGAAAGGAGGTGGAGGCTCTGAGAGAGACTCGAAGACTGCACCCGCTCACACTCGCAAACGCTCTGTCCATCGGGGCGGCCAAACACCTGGAGAAACGGTGAGGAGCGGTTGTAGCTCGTGTCTGGGAGCGCGATCGCCCGCGTGCCGGCGGGGAGATTCGCGAACGTCGTGCTCGATCCGGTGACGGCATCGATCGAATCGAGGAGCACCTCGGCGGGGAGCCGGCGGGGGAGGAAGTGGGAGAAGTGCTGGAGATCGCCGGCATTCTCCTCCAGCGGCACGGCGCTCGTTTGGTAGGTCCGCGAGAGGACGATCGTTCGGACGAGCGATTTGAGATCGAACTTCGACTGCCGGAAGTGGTCGGCCAGGGCATCGAGCAGCGCCGGATTCGTGGGGGGATTGGTGTCGCGGAGATCGTCCTCCGGCTCGACCAGCCCCCGGCCGAGGAAGTGCTTCCAATAACGATTGACCAAGGCTCGGGCGAAGAACGGGTTGTCGGGGCGAACGAGCCAATCGGCCAGCCGGAGGCGGGGATCCTCATCGGCCGGGATCGGCCCTTCCGGCGTGCCCAGCGCCGATGGGGATACCTTCTGGCTCGTCTTCGGGTTCACCGCCGCCGCCACGCCGCGCTTGTGGAAGATGAGGTCTTCGCCGCGGGTCGACGTCGAACGCCTCCCGACCTGGCTGAAGTAGGCGGCGAGGCCGTGGTAGTCGTCCTGGCTCCAGCGCTCGAAGGGATGATGGTGGCACTGCGCGCACCCGATTCGCACCCCGAGAAATAGCTGCGCCACGTCTTCGATCTGGTCCTTCGGCTCCTTGACGCGCTTGTACCAGGCGACCGGGGGATTCTCGACGATCGTGCCGGTGGCGGCGAGGAGCTCGCGGACGAAGCGATCGTACGGCTTGTTGGCGAGGAGACTGTCGCGGACCCAGGAGTGGAAGGCGAAGTTCGACACCGTATCGCTCGTGTCGTCGCGCCGGTTCTTCAACAGCGCCGTCCACTTGTTGGCAAACCAGTCGGCATACCCGGGGCTCGCCAGGAGTCGGTCGACGAGACGCTCGCGCTTGTCGGGGGCGGCGTCGGCAAGGAAGGCCTCCGCTTCGGCGGCGGTGGGGATCGAGCCGGTGACGTCGAGCGACACCCGGCGGAGGAATGTGGCGTCGTCGCATTCCGGCGAGAGCGGCACGCCGACGGCCCGGCAGCGCTCGAAGACATGCTCGTCGATGAAGTTCCGCGGTGTCGGCAGATCGGCAAGCGACTCGCCATGCGGGACCGTGAACGTCGCCACGGTGACCTGCCCCTGGAAGCGGACCATCACCGCAGCCGTACCGGGGATCGATCCGATGCTGACGACGCCGGCCCCATCGACCTCGGCCCTCGCCCGGTCGTTTGACTCATAGAGCGCAAGCTCCGTCACGTCGCGCGTGCTCCCGTCGGCGTAGCGAGCGATCGCCCGCAGCGGTTGGCTGGCCCCCGGCGCGAGCGTCATACCGGCCGGTTCGACGATGAGCTTGTCGAGCGCAGGCAGGTCGCTCGGGCCCAGCCCGGCCCCCTCGCCGATCCAGCGGAGGAGCACCCGATGCGCCTCGGAGTCGGGGACGATTCGCTGGCCGCCGCCGTGGGGCACGCTCGCGGTCGCTTTGAGGAGGAGCAAGCTCTGCTCGGGGGCCGCGGTCGACACCCGTCTGCCCCGCGCCTCCTTGAGGAGATGGTCGTAGTCTTCGTCGGGCTGGAAGCCGAGGAGCGAGAGCTGAAAGCCGTTTTGACCCCCGCCGGCCTTGGCATGGCAGGCCCCCATGTTGCAACCGGCCTTGGTGAGGATCGGCACGACGTCGGCCGTGAAGCTCACCGGCCGATCGGCGGGAACGATCGAGGCAGCGTGGGCCGCTGGGATCAGGGAGAGGAGGGCAGCGGTGGCCAGCGCAGCGAGGCATCGGCTTCGCCGGCGGGCGAGGGCCTGGCAAAGGGGGGCAAGGCCACCACGAACGATCGGCTCCCTGTGTCGCGCTTCCCGTCGCTGCGGTGCCATGATCGTGTTCCGTGGCGGGAGCCGGGCCTGCTGGGGGCGGGGTGAAAATCCCCCTCGCGTCGATATTCCCCGAGAAAATCCTACCTTTTCCCAGGCTCACGGTCCACCTGGGCTGCTTCCCTCCCTTCCCATCGGCTCTCTCGACCCGAATGGTGGAGTTCGAGGTCCGGAGGGTACGATGACCGTTGTCGGGGGTCTTCGTGAACGACCTTCGTCGAGGCCCTCTGATTCCGCTAGCCCACACCCAGACCGACACCCAGCCACAGACTCGGCAATCAGACGGCAAGGATGCGCCTCGGACTTGAACAGTCTGGGCATGATGCCCACGGTTCGGAACGTTCTTTCCCAGTGAAGGGGGTGAACCATGCCGCTCTCCGTGACCTGCACCTGTGGACTTGTCTATTCGGTTTCTTCAACGCGGGCCGGCAGCACGATGGCTTGCCGCTGCGGTCGCACCGTCGCCGTCCCGGCCGTCGAACGGCCGACGCCGCCGCAGGTCTCCGTGATCGGCCGAGATCAGCCTCACGAGGCCGATCTCGCCGACGACACGATCCAGACCATCAAGCGGATGATCCGCACGCGCGAACTTCCGGTCGCGGGCAAGTGCCCTCATTCGGGGAAGGCCGCCAACGACGTCGTCGTCTTCCGGCTCCACTTCGACCCCGATGCCGAGGAGGCCCTGGCGGCCACCGAGCAGTCCGCGGCGTCGTCGGGCGGATGGAGTCTGTTCGGCTGGCTCGGAGGCAAGGGGCGCGCAGCGACTGCCAAGCGTCCCCCGCGCGAGTTCGGCCACGATGTGTGGGTCGACATGCCGATGCGGGTGGCGCAGGAGGCCCACGCCGAGATTCTCCTCTCGCGGAGCCAGAAGCACCTCCGCGACATGCTCCGCACCGTGCCGATCTATGCCCGGCTCCTTGCCGAGCACCGCACGGCCCGGATCGAGGCCCTCCCCCGCCACAGTGACGGCCAGCCGAATCACGGCCGCCAGTGAAACGCCGCGGCGACTGCGACGGCGGGGCTCGGGGGATGGCTGCCACCGGCGCGACGGTGGGGCTGCGCCCCGCCGGCATTCGGTGTATCACCCTGCGCTTCCTCTCCGTACGATCTCCGACCGGATTCTGATCACGGCCGGAAAAGCCTGCGAGGAGATCGCCCTCCCTTGTTCAAGTCCTTGCGTCGACCGCCCGTGACCCAGCAGGGGATCGTGATCTTCGCGCTTCAGCTTCTGTTGATCGTCCTCATTCCCGTCCTCGATGATGGCGGGCGACTCACGCCCACGCCCTACGCGGTCGCCTCGCTCGCGGTGGCGATGCTGACGGTGCGCTTCCTCGGCTACCAACGCACCGCGGGGGTGATCGCGGCTGTCGGCATCGCCGCAATCCTCTGGGAGATCGGCCTGCCCCGCGTGCCTTCGCTGTGGCGGTTTCCGCTCTGGTTGACGATGATCGCCGCCGGCATCATCTCCGCGGTCTTGTGCATCAAGACGGCCTTCGCCCTTCGCGTGCCCCCGGTGCAACGGATCTTCTGCGGAGCCGCGAGCTTTGTTCTGATTGGCTTTGTGTTCGCGAGCATCCATGCGCTCGTCGGCATTGGCAATGGAGTTGGCTACACGCTCGTCGGCGGCGTCGAGAACGCCCGCCCGCTGCGGTGGGTCGATTTCGTCTGGTTGAGCTTCTCCACGCTCACCACCGCCGGCTTCGGCGATGTGGCGCCGGTGAGTGCGGCGGCCTGCGCGGTATCGACACTCGAGTCGCTCTGCGGGATCCTCTTCCCCGCCACGCTCATCGCCCGGATCGCGTCGCTCCCGGCGGTTCCCCGCGGGAATGACGACTAGTCGTCGCTTGGTTGGAGTGGCGGCACTTCCCAGGTATCGACCTCGACAACGGCCACGATGTGCGCTGCGTTGATTGAGCTGTTGGCCCGCTCGTCGGCGGAGAGCTTGACCAAGGGGAAATGCCCCCAGGGGAAGCCGTCCTTCTTGAACGGGACGATGATCTCAACGTCGAGCCACACCTGGCCCCCCGGGGCCGCCCGGACGTTGCGGACCTGATCGACGATGAGGACGTGCCCGGTGCCCAGAAGCACGCCGAAGCGGGTGCCCTCCTGGGTGAGCCGTTCGGCGAACCAGGCCGGGAGGAGATCGGCTGCCTGCCGCCGCCAGTCGGTCGGGGGGGATGCCGGTCGGCCGTTTGCCGGTCCGCCGTTTGATTGCTCACCTGTGGCCATCGGAGGGAATCCCAGAGCGAGGGTCGGTGCGTGGGCCCTCCCGCCGTGGTGGGCCCGATGTGAACCTTCGCTGCGAATCTAACAGGAGGGCCCGGGCGAGAGCCAAAAAATGCCTTCCTAGGGCACCAACTCGTCGGCAGGGCGGCCTTGGCGCCTGGGGACGAGCCCTCGGCGGCAAAGTCATCCCATTCTGCTTGCGTTCCCTAGGCCCTAAACTACGATTTGCGGGGATTGTCCCCCTCCCGTTTCATTCAGGGGGGCGTCTCCTTTCCGACTGTCCATCCCTCACCGAGGTCGCCATCGATGGTTTCTTTGCACCCTCTCCGCCTGGCTTCGGTGTCGGCCGCGATCGTTGTGGCGTTGCTCGTGGCACTCGTCGCCCCTGAGGCGCGGGCCGGCTGGCACCACCACGCCCGTCAGGGATGTTCGACGTGCGGCGGGAGCGGCGGGTCGGGGGGCGGGAGCCATGGCCAGCACCGCTGCTGGCGCTGCCGGCATCACGCCTCGCACGGGAGCTCGGGCGGATCGTCCGGCGGCTCCACGGGGGGCTCTTCCGGTGGCGACGCGGCGAAAGCAGCCGAGGCCCCGAAGGACACCGCGAAGGATGCCAAGAAGACGGCCGCCGCGGGCGTGCCAGCCGACGGCGTGATGCTCGTCGTCGAAGTGCCTGAGGACGCCACGCTTCTGGTCAACGGGCGGGAAACGAACCTCTCCGGTACGGTCCGCAATTTCGTCTCGGCGGGGCTTTCCGATGACGAGCAGTACGACTACACGATCAGCATGCGGGTGACCCGCGGCGGCAAGGTCGAGGAGCAGACGCGAACGGTGAGCGTCAGCGGCGGCCAGCGGCATGTGGTGGCGTTTGCCGCTCCGGCGGCCCCTGCAGCACCGATCTCTGAGACCGTGGCCGTGACCACGAGCCTCACGCTCCACGTCCCGGAGGGGGCGAAGGTGTGGATCGAGGGGCAGCCGACGGCGAAGGAGGGGGCTGTCCGCGAGTTCCAAACCTCGGCCCTCGAGGCCGGCGAGACGTGGGCAGGCTATGAGGTGAAGGTGGCGATGGTGGTCGACGGCCGTTCGATCGAGACGACCAAGCGGATCGATCTCGTCGGCGGGAAGGCGATCGATCTCACGGTCGACCCGGTGGCCGCGCTCGCCGCCGATCCCGACGCTGTCGAGCCCTCCCCGGCTGTCGCGGCTGACCCCTTCGGGAGCGCTCTGTCGCTCCGCTGACAGTCGGTTTGCCCGCGCCGTCTGGGCTGCAACGTCGCTCCCGCGTCCTCCGCGCCCCGGCGTCCGCCCATCCGGTTGGGCAGTCTCTCTTTCCCCGTCGGCTGGGTTGCCGTTAGGCTTGCCTCGGCGCCGCAGCCGACACGTCGTCGGCCGGCATTCGCGAGGCGTCCGCCAACGCCACCACGAAGGGAGTCGATCGATGGGCAAGGGCAACAACAGCCAGAAGAACGACAAGAAGAACAAGAAGCCGAAGCAGGAAAAGCCCAAGGCCGCGCCGAAGAAGTGATTGCGGCGGCCCCCGTCCGGCCCCTGGCCGGCGGTCGATTGGGTGAACACGCGCCACGGATGGCCGAGGCCACCATCAGCCAACCTGACGGCCGGCGTCCCAAGTAGGGGCGCCGGCCGTCGCCGTCGCCGTCGTTGAAATCCCCGGTCGTTGCCGGCTGGAGTGATCGGGTTCCTCTCACCCCGGCAGCTGGAACGAGATCCATTCGGAGGTGGCGTTCCCCTGGCTGTCCTCGGCGCGGACGGCGACGCGGATCGTCGATCCGCGGGCGAGGCCGGCGATACGAGCCGTTGTCGTCGGCGCCGACACTCCGGCCACCTTCCGGGCCGCACGCCCCGTCCAGAGAAACACCGAATAGCTTGTCGCCCCTTCGACGCCCTGCCACGACACATCGATCGTCGTCGCTGACACGACCTTGATCGCGATTCCCGTCGGCGTCGAGACCCCCGCGGTGAGCGTGGCTTGCGCCGTCGCTGCGGCGCTGCCGGCACTGTTCCAGGCCTCGAGCCGCCAGGTGTGTGTCGATCGGGGCGCGAGTCCCGTGAGCGTCGCCGACGTCGTGGCGGCGTCGTAGCTTCCGATCAGCGTCGCGGTGCCGCCGGTGGTCTCATAGAGCCGATAGCCATTCGCTCCCGACACGCCCCCCCAGGTCAATGTGGCCGTCGAGGAGGTGACGGCGACGGCGAGGCTCGTCGGCGCGGCCGGGGCAGTCGGGGCCGCAACGCTTCCCCAGGCGACGAGATCGCGCACGAGCGCCTCGGCGACCGGGGTTCCCCGGCCGGTGACGAGATCGTATCCGGGGCCGGCGGTGAGCCGGGGGGTGCCGTTGCTCGAGCCGGAGACGATGTCACGGAAATCGGCCGCCGGCAGGGCGTAGAGCGCTGGAAGGAGCTCCTTGCGGCCGTCGAGCGGGGCGGCACCACGGTGGGCGCGCCCCTGAGCGACGATCGCCGCGATCCCGGCCCACTGGGGCGTGGCGATGCTCGTCCCGCCGTAGGCCACCCAGGGGGTCTTGGCGCCATTGGCCTTGGAATCGCAGACGGCCAGCCCCGTGGCCGGATCGGAGACGAGGGCGACATCGGGAGTGGCCCGCTTCGTCGTCGTCTGCATCACGACCCCCGCTTGATAGTTGGGGCGGGCCTCGTAGGCACTCACCCCGCCGCCGCTGCGGCCCCAGGCGGATTCGACAGCCTTTCCCCCGTTGCCGAGCGTCAGCGACGTGCCCCCGATGGCAACGACGTTCGGGCTCATGGCGGGATAGATGCCCGGAGCGCCCCGATCGCCACTGGCGGCGAAGAAGCTCACCGGCGGATGCCCGGCGGGGGTCGTGAAGGTGACGTCGTCGGCGGTCTCCCCCGCATACTCCCCCTGTCCCCAGCTCATCGACACCGCGACGACGCCCGGCGCCGAGCGGGCGAACTTCACTGCGGCGAGCATGTCGGCCGTGGCGTTGCTCCTGGCCTCGACCAAGAGGATCGAGGCCCCGGGGGCGATGGCATGCGCCCATTCGACGTCGAGGCAGGTCTCGGTCGACCAAGAGGCGTTGAAGGCCGGCAGCGTCGCGCCGCCGGTCTGGTTGACCTTCTGGAAGGAAGGGGGGGCGGGGATCCCGAACGTGGCGTCGAAGGTGGCGAGATCGGCGGCGATGTTCGGGCTGTCGTAGGCGGTGACGATGGCGATCGTCGTCCCGCGGCCATCGGCCGGCGTGCCGCCGAAGGAGATCTGATCGAGCCCGTAGGCATGGCGAATCTGCGCCGGCGTGAACCCGGTCGGGCCAGGGGCTGCCATCGGCAGCGTTGCGCCCCGCTGCGCCGTCGACGTGACGCTCCCGAGCCATGCCGGCTCGAAGGCCGCGCCCGGGAGCGCCACAGGCGAGGCGGAGAATGCTTGCCGGGACTCGAGCCCTTCAGGGGCGTGGAGCCGCGATCGTTGCCTCTGAACCCGATTCCTGCCAGACGATGGCCACCATCCCATGGCGTGCTCCCTCCGCGGCGGCGCTCTCTGACGGGCAGGCGCCCGCCGCGGCTCTCGTTGGCCCCGCCCTCGTGGCGGTCCAATGCATCGCTCCGTCAGAAAACTCTCGGCATCCGGCGGATTCCGGCCGATGCCCGAATGGCCCGGGCGTCAGCTCTCCGCGCTTCGGCAGGGTCGGAGGGCATCAGGGTCGACGCCAACCACCCCGTCGACGTGGCCGGGGGTGTGCGGCGAGAACCGTGCCGATCGTGACCGATGGGATCAACCCGCCCGCCGCCGCTGGGCCATTTTCCTCCGCCGGGCCATCCAGCCGGCCGCGGCGAGGCCGGCGACCGCCATCACCCAGGTCGACGGTTCCGGCACCACCTCGAGCCTCCCGGTGAGCTCATCGAAGCGAAGATACTGCTCGGTCGTGCCGAACGTCGACACCCAATCGTCGGTCCCGTGGCGGTAGAACCTCACCCCCGCGTAGGCGCCGGTACCGGCGGCGACCACCGACGTGAAATTTCCGATCGGATTCCCGCCGTCGAGCGCGAAGAGCTGAAACCCCTGGCCATTGGAGACAGGAACCGGATTGGCGAAGTCGAGACGGAGCGTGCCGCCGAAAGTGACCCCGCTGCTGTTGGTGATCCGGATCGAGTCGTAGTTGACACCAGCGGTGCCGGAAAGATCGCCATCGGCGAGGATCCCGAACGACACCTGGCTGCCCGCCTGAAGGACGGCCGAGCCGACGGTGAGGAGTGAGATCGTGCCATCGGTGCCCGGCGACATCGAGCCGCCATTGGCCACCGTCACCGACTGGGCGATCGTCCCCGATCCGCCGAGGAACGCGCCCGATTCGACAACCACCGCCGAGCTGGCGAGTCTCCCATCGATGAGGAGGCCGCCGGCCGCGACGGTCGTCTGGCCGGTGGAGCCGAAGCTTCCGGCAGCGGTGAGCGTGAGCGTGCCGCTCCCCTCCTTTGTGAGCGTGCCCGTGCCGGCGAGCGTGCCACCGTAGCTAGCGGCCCCGGAGCGGTCGAAGACCAGCGCGCCGTCAAAGTCGAGATTGGCCTGGAGCACGCCCCCTGCCCCGCCCGAGCCGATCCGAAGCACGCCCCCGGCTTGGAGATCGATGCTGTCGGCCGTCGATTCGGAGAGCGTGCCACCGACGACGACGATTCCGCCGGTGATCGCAAGCGTTCCGCCGTTGCCGAGTGAGAGATTGCCGGTGTTGGTCCACGTCCCCCCCGACACGGTCGCGACGCCGCTCGACGATCCTGAGCCGACCGCCGTGTCGCGCGTCGTCATGGCGCCGCCGAGGATCTCGAGCGCACCGGTCGCCCCGGCTCCACCGCCGACGAGGAGCGTCCCGGTCGAGCTGAACGAACCGCTCGTCATGGTGAGCGTGCCGTCACTTGAAGCATCGCGGCCAAGCGTCGTGTCGCCGACGCTGACGCTTCCACCGCTGACGATAAACGCGCCCGTGCCGGTCGTGGTGCCGACGGCGAGAGTGGCGCTCGAGTGGGTGATGGCGCCGCCGGTGGTGACGTCGATCGTCCCCCCGCTGACGGTCGTGCCGCCGCTATACGTGCTCGACCCGGAAAGGGTGAGCGAGCCAGCGCCGACTTTTTCGAGCGTGCTCGAGGCGCCGGCCAGACCGGCGGCGAACGTCACAGCCTCGCTGTTGGTGTCGATCCGAATCGCTTGGCCGGCAGCCGAGCTGATCTGGCCGGAATAGTCAACTTGGTTGCGGCTCGTGTATTGCAGCGTGCCGCCACCGAACGAGATCGTCGGCAGGCTCGAGCCGCTGCCGAGCGCACCGACACTTGCCACGGTGAGGGTGCCGGCGTTGATCCGCGTTACGCCGGTAAAGGTGTTGTCACCGTTGAGGGTCAGCGTACCGGCTCCAAGTTTTGTGACGTCTCCGGTGCCGTCGATGTTGCCGGAGTAGGTCAGGGAGTCGGAGCGGTTGAAGACGACCGTGCCATCGTTGCGGATGTCGCCACGGATCGATCCGGTCGTGCCGCCGTTGCCAATGCTGAGCGTGCCGGCAGCGACGGTCGTGGTGCCGATGGCGAGGTTGTCGCCGGTGAAGAGGAGCGTGCCTGTTCCGAGCTTCGTGACATTGCCATCGCCGGTGATCACGCCGCCGTAGGTCGTGGTGCCGGAGCGGTTGAAGACGAGATCGGAGTCGACGGCGATGTTCCCGGCGATCGATCCGGTGGTGCCACCGTTGCCAATCTGAAGCGTGCCGGTCGCGACCGTCGTCAGGCCGGTGAAGGTGTTTGCGCCGGTGAGCGTGAGCGTGCCGAGCCCCGTTTTTGTGAGCGTGCCGCCAGAACTGGTAAGTCCGGTGGCGAGAGTGACGTTCTGGCCGTTGGTGTCGAGCGCGTAGGCCTGGTTGGCCGCAGTGCTGAAGCGGGACGAATAATCGGCGGTGTTGGCCGGGGTGAACTGCAGCGCGCCGCCGTTGAACGAGATCGTGCCGGTCGTGCCGAGAGCGCCTGTGCTGCCGAGGGATATCGCTCCGGCGGCGATCGTCGTGCCCCCCGTGTAGCTGTTCGTGCCCTCGAGAGAGAGCGTGCCGGCGCCGAGCTTCGTGACCGTTCCAGCGCCGCTGATCGATCCGGTAGCGTTCGAGTCATCGCTGCGGTTGAAGATCAGCGTGCCGTTGTTGAGTAGATCACCTGCCAGGATTCCAGAGGCGCTCCCGAGGCCGATCTGGAGCGTGCCGCCGCTGGCGAGGTTGATCGTGCCTACATCGCCGCGGGAGAGCGTGCCGCCGACCAGGGCCGTTCCGGAGCCAGAGATCGTGAGCGTGCCTGTTCCGTCGACCGATCCAACCGTGACGTTGCCGCTCGAGGTCCACGTTCCACCGCTGATGGTGACCGAGCCGGTGCTCAAAGCCGACGTACCGATGAGGGCGCTTGCGGTGCTCGCCGTGCCGCCGCTGATGGCGAGCGAGCCGGTGCCACCGTCGGAGCCGACGATGAGATCGCCGACGTTGGTCCAGGTGCCGCCGCTGACGGTCGCCGAGCCGGTGCCGCTTCCGAAGACGCCAAGAAAGGCGCTCGCGGTTTGCACCGCGCCGCCGCTGATATTGAGCGTGCCGTTGGCCGGGGCCGTCACACCAAATCCTGCAACCAGCGCCCCGCTGGTCGTCCAGGTGCCGGCGGTCACTGTCGCCGAGCCGGTGCCGTCATAGCCGAGGTAGCTGCGGTCGACGGTGACGGCGCCCCCGGCCACGGTCAGGGCGCCTGTCAAGCCATCGGAGCCGACGATCAGGTCGGCCGCAGCGTGATTGATGGCGCCGCCGGCGGCGATGGCGAGCGTGCCCTCGTTGACCGTCGTGCCGCCGGAGTAGCTGCTGCTGCCAGAGAGCGTGAGGGTGCCGGCGCCGAGTTTCAGCAGGCTTCCGGTGCCGCTCACCGCTCCGGCGTAGCCGCTCGCATTCGAGCGATTGAAGGCGAGGACGCCGTTATTGACGATCCCGGCTACGACCGATCCGGTCGTGCCGCCGTTGCCGATACTGAGCGTGCCCGACTGGATCGTCGCCAGGCCAGTGAAGGTGTTCGTGCCGGAGAGCGCGAGCGTGCCGTCGCCGAGCTTTGTGAAAGTGCCGGTGCCGCTGATCGCCCCGGCGAAGGTCGAGTCATCGGCGCGGTCGAAGACGACGGCGCCGGCATTGGCGATGTTTCCCACCAGCGAGCCGCTCGTCCCTCCGTTGCCGATCCGCAATGTGCCGGCGGTCACGGTCGTGCCGGCGTCGTAGGTGTTGGCCCCGGTGAGTGTGAGCGTGCCGGCCCCGAGTTTCTCGAGGGAGCTGCCTGCCCCGGAGAGCCCCGTGGCAAACGTCACGTTTCGCGCGTCGGTGTCGACGGCGAAGGCTTGGTTGCCTGCGGTGCTGAAGCGGTCGGAGTAGTCGGTCGTGTTGGCCCCGCTGTACCGCATCAGGCCGCCGTTGAAGGAAAGCGTGCCAGTCGATCCGATGGCGTCCGGGCTCCCGAGGACGACGGTGCCATCGCTGAACTGCGTGCCGCCTGTGAAGGTGCTCGAGCCGGTGAGCGTGAGCGTGCCAGCCCCAGACTTCGTCAGGGTGCCACCTCCGGAGATGTCGCCGGCGTAGGTTTTCGTCCCGATCGTGTCGAAGGCGAGGGTCGCGTCGTTGAGGACGTTCCCCGCGATCGCACCGTCGACGATGCCGTCACCGATCCGCAGCGTGCCCGCCGTGATCGTCGTCAACCCCGTGAGAGTGTTTTGTCCGGTGAGCGTGAGCGTCCCCCCCCCGAGCTTCGTGACTGTTCCGGTGCCGGAGAGGATGCCGAAATAACTCGAGTCATTGGAGCGGTCGAAGACGAGCGTGCCGTTGACGGCCAGATCGGTGAGGAGCTCTCCGGTCGTGCCACCGAGGCCGATGCGAAGCGTTCCCCCGGAGGCAAGATCGATGCTCCCGCTGCTCCCCTGAAAGAGGCTGCCGCCGACCGCCACGACGCCCGAGCCTGAGATCCCCAGCGCCCCGGTGCCTTCATAGCCGACGCGGAGATCGCCGCTGTTGGTCCAGGTGCCTCCGGTGACCGTCGCCGTGCCGCTGCTCCCGGCCGCGGAGCCGAGGAGCGCATCGGCATTGGTGACACTGCCACCGCTCACCCGCAGGATCCCATTCCCGGCCGACGTGCCGACCGTGAGATCGGCGCTGCCATGGCTGATCGCGCCGCCGCTGGCAACCTCGAGCGTACCGCCGCCGATCCTCGTGCCGCCGCTATACGTGCTCGCCGCCGAAAGCGTCAGCGTGCCGGCTCCGAGTTTCTCGAGCGTGCTGCCGGCTCCGGCCAGAGCGGTGGCAAAGGTCACCGACCGGCCGCTGGTGTCGATGCGGATCGCCTGCCCGGCCGCAGAGCTGATTCGGGAGGAGTAATCGACGTTGTTGCCGGAGGTGTATTGAAGCGTTCCCCCGCCGAACGAGATCGCTCCGCTGCTCCCGAGGGCTCCCGTGCTGCCGACGGCAAGCGTACCGGCGTTGATTTGCGTGCCGCCGCTGTAGCTGTTGTTGCCGGTGAGCGTCAGGGTGCCGCCCCCGAGTTTTTCAAGCGATCCTGTACCTGAGATGTTGCCTGCGGCTTCGAGCGAGCCGGAGCGGTCGAAGACGAGCGCGGCATTCGTGACGATGTCGCCGGCAACCGAGCCCGAGGTTCCGCCATTGCCGATCCGCAGCGTGCCTGCCGAGACGGTCGTCACGCCGCTGTACGTGTTGTCGGCCGAGAGGGTGAGCGTGCCGCTGCCGACCTTCGTGAACGTGTTTCCCGTACCGACGATCGCCGTGTCGAACGCTACCCGCTGGCCGTTGGTGTCGACGCGGAAGGCCTGGCCGGTGGCGGAGCTGAAGCGATTGGAAACGTCGGCGGTGTTGGTTGCGGTGAATTGGAGCGTTCCCCCGCGGAACTCGATCGCCCCGCCGCTGCCGATGGCGTTCGTGCTGCCAAGTTGGAGCGTGCCCCCCTGGAGCGACAGGCCACCGGAGACGTCATTGGAGCCGGTCAAGGCGAGCGTGCCGGCGCCGAGCTTGGCGAGGCTCGCGCCGGAGCTCGTCAGATTGCTTGCGAACTCGACCGACTGGCCGTTGGTGTCGATCGAGTAGGCCTGACCGGCGGCTGTGCTGAAGCGACCGGAGTAGTCGACCGCATTGTTGGCTGTGTACTGGAGCGTGCCGCCGGCAAACGAGATCGTCCCGGCGGAGCCGAGGGCGCCCGTGCTGTCAAGGGAGAGCGTGCCAGCAGTGAGCGTTGTGCCGCCGGCGAAGGTGTTATCGCCCGCGAGCGTGAGGATCCCCGTGCCGAGCTTCTCGAGCGTTCCGCCGGAGCTTGTGAGGTTGGCGCTAAGGGTCACGTTCTGGTCATTCGTGTCGAGCTTGTAGGCCTGGTTGTCGGCGGTGCTGAACCGCGCCGACAGGTCGGAGGTGTTGGCCGAGGTGAACTGGAGCGCGCCGCCGTCAAACGAGATCGTCCCGCCGGTGCCGAGAGCCGCGGAGCTTCCGAGGGAGAGCGAGCCGGCCTGGAGGAGCGTGCTTCCGGTGTAGGTGTTCGACCCCGTGAGCGTCACCGTTCCCGGGCCTTGGTTGACAAGCGTGCCGGTGCCCGAGATCACCCCGCCATAGGTCAGGGATCCGGAGCGGTTGAAGGCGAGGGTGGCGTCGTTTTGGATGTTGCCGGCCACCGATCCGGTCCCGGCGCCGCTGCCGATTCGGAGCGTTCCCGCCGACACGGTCGAAAGCCCCGTGAAGGTGTTGCTGCCGGCGAGGACGAGCGTGCCGGCGCCGAGCTTCTCGAGCGTGCTGCCGGCTCCGGCGATCGCCGAGGCGAGCGTAACGCTGCGGCCGTTGGTATCGAGCTTGAAGGTCTGGCCTCCCGAGCCATCGAAGCGCGACGAGTAGTCGACGATGTTGCCCGTGGAGAACTGGAGCGTGCCGCCGCCGAAGGAGATCGTGCCGGCGGTGCCGAGGGCGGAGGAGTTTGAGACCAAAAGCGTGCCGCCATCGATCGCCGTGCCGCCGCTCCAGGCGTTGCTGCCGGAGAGTGTGAGGACGGTGGCGCTTGGCATCGCAAACCGGACGCGGCCGGTGCCGTCGATGCTGCCATTATAGGTCGAAGTGGCCGAGTTTTCGAAGACGAGCGTGCCGTTGTCCGTGAGGTCGGTCTGGAGATTGCCGCCGCCAGAGCCGATTTTGAGCGTTCCTCCCGAAGAGAGATTGATCGTGCCACCGCTGCCGCTTCCCCCGGCGTCGCCCTTGTAGAGCGATCCGCCGACGATCACCGTTCCGCTGCCGCTGATCGCAAGGGTGCCAGTGCCGCCGTCGCCAATCACGAGGTTGCCGGCGTTCGTCCAGGTGCCGCCGCCGATGGTGGCCGTGCCGGTGCTTGCGGCCCCGGAGCCGACCGAGCCGGTGGCGCTCCAGAGGGCTCCGCCGCTCATGTTGAGCGTGCCGGTGCCGCCGTTAGCGCCCACCGTGAGGGCGCCGCTGTTGGTCCATGCGCCGCTGCTGAGCGTGGCGGTGCCGGAGCTTGCGAGACTCGCCCCGATGATTCCATCGGTGTCGGTGACGGTGCCGCCAGAGACCGTCAGGGCACCGTTTGCCCCGCCGAATCCGATCCGCAGAGCGCCGCTGCTCGTCCAAGTGCCGCCGCTGACGGTGGCTTGGCCGACGCTCCCCGCGCCGCTGCCGAGGTAGGCATTCGTGTTGGCGACCGTGCCCCCGCTGATGTCGAGCGTGCCGTTGGCGGAGATCACGCCGTCACCCTGGCCGACGCGGAGTTCGTCGGCATTCGTCCACGAGCCACCGGTGACGGTGGCCGTGCCGGTGCCCAGATTGCCGACGGTGCCGATTCGGTTGGAAACGCTTCCCCCCGACACCGCCAGCGTCCCGCCGGAAGCGATGCTGACATCGGCCGCGGCGTGATTGATCGAGCCGCCCGTCGAGACATTGAGCGTTCCCCCCGTGACCGTCGTGCCGCCGGAGTAGGTGTTGGCTCCGGTGAGCGAGAGGATCCCGCTCCCCTGCTGGGTGAGGGTGCCGGTGCCGGAGATCACGCCGCCATAGCTCGAGCTCCCGGTACGAGCGAAGACGAGGGCGCCGTCGTTGACGAGATTGGTGTCGAGAGAACCGCTGGCTCCGCCGCTGCCGATCTGGAGCGTGCCGCCAGAGGTGAGGTTGATCGTGCCGTTGCTGCCCTTGGTGAGGGCTCCGGCGACGATCACCCTCCCGGTGCCGTTGATCGACAGCGCGCCGGTGGCGGCGTTTGCGCCGACGACAAGGTCGCCGGTGCTTGTCCAGGTGCCGGCGCTGATCGTGGCGCTGCCGTTGCCGAGCGAGCCGTTGCCGATCGTCGCGGCGGCATTCGTGAGGCTGCCGCCGGAGACGACCAGCGCCGCGATCGTGCCATCGCCGATCATGAGATTTCCGGCGCCGGTCACGCTGCCGCCGGTTGCCACCTCGAGGGTCCCCGCGGCGACAGTCGTGCTGCCGGAATAGTCGCTTGCTCCGGTGAGCGTCAGCGTGCCTGAGCCCGCCTGAACGAGGGAGCCCGTGCCGGTGATTGCCCCGGCGTAGTTGATTGCATCGGAGCGGTCAAAGGCGAGCGTGGCGTTGTTGACGACGTCGCCGGTGATCGAGCCGGTCGTCGAGCCATCGCCGATCTGGAGCGTGCCTGTAGAGATCGTCGTCCCGCCGCGATAGTCGTTCGCTCCGGTGAACGTGAGGGTGCCGGCGCCTGCTTTGGTCACCGAGCCAGCGCCGTCGATGATCCCGCCGTAGGTCGAGTCATCGGAGCGGTCAAAGACGAGCGTGCCTCCGCCCAAGGTCAGATCGCCATCGAGGGTGCCGCTGGTGCTCCCGAGGCCGATCTGGAGCGTGCCGCCGTTGAGGATGTCGATCGTGCTGCCGGCGGCCTTGGTGAGCGTTCCCCCCACGGCGATCGTGCCGGCGGTGTCGGCCTGGAGCAAGCCGCCGCCGTTAACGCCGACGGCGAGATCGCCGGTCGAGGTGAACGATCCACCGCTGACGATGAGGGTGCCGGCTGAGCCTGCCTGGGAGCCAAGGACGGTTGACCCGGCTGTCACGCTGCCGCCGCCGACGTTCATCGTGCCGGTGAAAGCGTCGCCAACGGTCAGGAGGGTGTCGATCGCGACCGATCCGCTGTCGATGGCGATCGTGCCGTCGTCAGCCGTGGCATTGACAACGCTCACCGCTCCGCCGCCGACGCGGAACGTGCCCCCGGCCATTGCCGTCAGATTGACACTGGCGGTGATCGAGCCCCCGGCCGCCACCGCGAGCGTGCCCCCGAAGGCGATCGTGTCGCCGCCATAGGTGTTCGCTCCGGAGAGCGTCAGCGTGCCGTCGCCGAGCTTGGTGAGGACCGTGCCCGCACCGGCGAGGCCCGTGGCGAAGGTGACGTTCGCCGTGTTCGTGTCGATGACGACGCGCTGATTTCCCGCCGAGCTGATCTTGCTGGAGTAGTCGGTGGTGATCCCTGAGGTGTACTGAAGAACGCCTGCGACTGAGGAGGAGACGTTGGCGAACGATATCGTGCCGCTCCCCAGGGCGGAGGTGCTGCCAAGCGAGATCGTGCCGTCCGCGATTGTCGTTCCGCCGGAGTAGGTGTTGGTACCGGTGATGAATAGGGTGCCGGCGTTGGTGAGCTCGAGGCCGCCGGTGCCGGAGAGCGTTGCGGCAAGCGTGGCGGAAACGGTCGGCTCGATGGTGTAGTTGAAGGAGAACGAGGCGACCCCGTCGATCGCGCTTGCCCCCTCCATCAGCACCGGGCCGTCAACATCGCTGAGCACGTAGAGACCAGAAAGCGGACTCAGGGGCGTCAGCGAAGTCGTGCCGCTGATCGTGGTGCTGGGATCGGCAGTGGCGAAGAGCCCAGCGAATGCCGCGACGATCAGGGCGATCGCCGCGATGACTCGGGCGAAAGATCGTCGACCACGATGGGGAGACGAGAACGCTGTGGATCGACCAAAAGCGGTGGAAATCATGGTTGTTCCCCCTGGGAAAGGGTGGTGGGGAACGGCGTCCGTGACGTCCCTGGGATCGTTGAAACGTAGTTGATTTTTTGGAAAAGTCTGTGGCGCGAAGGCAAAGGCCAGGAAAAGAAGATGGATGGCAAAAAACCGTGCGACAAAGGTTTTTCTGACCCGCTCGATCAGGTGATTGTCTGGGTGAGAAGGCTGCTGTTGCTGACGGCGTGGGAGGCCGACCCGACGAACCGGGCCTTGATCGCGTGCGAGCCTCTGGCAAGCGTCGTCGTGGCGAACGTCGCCTTGTAGGCTCCGCTGACCAGAGCGACTGTCCCCTTGCCGAGGTAGACGTCGCCGTCCCAGAACTCGACGACTCCGCCGGTCGGCGCGGCCACGCCGGCCGCCACCGTGATCGTCGCTGTGAACGTGACGCTCACGCCCGTTGCCACGCTCGTCGCCGAGCTGGCAATCGACACGGTGCTTGCCGCCGTACCGGTGGGGAGAACGGTGGCCTGAAGCAACTGGGCGCTTGTCGCAGCGAGGTAGTTGGGTTCGGCGGCGATGGGGACTGGGGTGACCGCGGCGACCGCCGGGGTGTAGCTCGCCGTGATCGGATGGGCCCCAACGGCGCCGAACGTGGTGGCGGCAATGCTGAACGTTGCCACGCCACTCGCGTTGAGAGTGGCGGTGCCGAACGAAGCGGCGGTGGAGGAGAGGTCGCGGAGCGTGATCGTGCCCCTCGGGAAGGCACAGCCGGTGGCCGGTGGCATCGTGATCGTGAACGTCACGGTGCCGTTGAGGGTGGAACTCGCGAGCGTGGGGACGAGCGTCCCCTTGGCCACCGCCACGGCCGCAAGCATCGCGCTGCTGGCGGTGTTGTAGCTCAGGTCTGATCCGGGGAGGTACGTCGCCTTGATTGCCGCATGCGAGCTGACCGAGAGGGCTGATGTCGAGATCGAGGCGGTGCCATTGGCAAGCGGTTGCGCGGTGCCGATGAGCGTCGCACCGTCGTAGAACTGGACGGTGCCGGTCGGTGCGGCGCCGCTGCCGACCGCCGGGACGGTGGCGGTGAGGGTGATCGAACTGCCGTAGGTCGATGAACTCGATCCGGTGGTGAGGGCGATCGTCGGCACCGGCGTCGCCTTGTTCACCGTGAGCGTGATCGCAGGAGAGGCGGCGCTGGTGACAGTGAGGTAGTTCGCGTCGCCGGCATAGGTGGCCGTGATCGGTGTGTAGCTGCCGGCGGCGAGGGTTGTCGTGGAGAACGTCGCCGTGCCATTGGCATCGAGGGAGGCGGTGCCGAGCGTCGTGGTCCCGTACTTGAACGTCACCGAACCGGTGGGGATGACGCCCCCCGTGACCCTCGCGACGGTGGCGGTGAGGGTGGCTGCCGAGCCGTAGATGGCTGCGGCCGGCGTGGCGACAGTCGTCGTGGGGGTGGCCTTGGCAATCGTCTGTGTGACCGCGGTGCTCGTGCTGGGGTTGTAATTCGTGTTGCCGCTGTAGACGGCGACGATCGAGCGCGTGCCGGCCGCGAGCGCGGTCGTCGTGAACGTCGCTGTGCCGGTGGTTGCGCCCGCGGCCACGGTGAGATTCACCGCGCCGCTCAAGGCGACACGATTGCCCGCGACGGTGTCGTCGTAGAACGTCACCGTGCCGGTCGCTGCGGCCGGCAGTTGGGCCGTGAAGGTGACGCTGCCGCCGTGCACCGTCGATGCAGCGGAGGTGGCAAGCGTGGCCGTGGTCGTGATCCGGTTGACGGTCTGGGTGAAGGCAACGCTCGTCGTGACGAGATAGCTTGCGTCTCCCGAGTACCGGGCGGTGATCGCATGGCTTCCCGTCGTCAGGGCGGTCGTTGCCAGGGTGGCGGTGCCATTGACAAGCGCCACCAACCCGCCGAGGGGAACGCCGTTGTCGAGGAATTGGATCGTGCCGGTCGGCATCACGCCCGCTCCGGCGGGGAGGATTGTGGCGGTGAGGGAGACGCTCGAGCCAAACGTGGTCGGATTCGGCGTGCCAATGACACTCGGCGTGGCCGTCCCCTTGTTGACCGTCTGCGTGACGGCGGCGCTTGTCTTGGCGACGTAGTTCGGGTCGTCGCCAAGATAGGCGGCCGTGATCGAGGAGGTGCCGACAGGGAGCGTCGCGGAGGTCACCGAAGCGCTGCCGTTGACGAGCGTCTGCGGCGTGCCGAGCGCGACGGTGCCAATGGAAAACTGCACCGTGCCGGTCGGCCGGGCCCCGCCGCCGACGGCGGGGAGTGTGGCGGTGAAGGTGACGGTGGCCCCGTAGGTGGAGGGATTGGGGACATCGGAAACCACCGGCGTGCTCGTCACCTTCGTGACGACCTGCGAGACGCCGGCACTCGTGGCCGATTCATAGCTGACGCCGTCTCCGGCATAGAGAGCGGTGATCGTGTGGCTGCCGCCGGTGAGCGTGGGGATCGTGAGCGCGGCGGTGCTGTTGGAGAGGGTCTGCGGAGCGCCGACCGGGGTTGCACCGTCGTAGAACTGAACGGTGCCGGTCACCGGCACGCCGATGACGGCCGGCGTCAGCGTGGCTGTGAAGGTGACATTGCTGCCGTAGGTCGACGGGGTCGAGCCCGCCGACCGGACAAGTGCCGGGACGGCAGTCCTCTTGGCGACCGTCTGCGTGATCGCGGTGCTCGTGGCAGCGAGGTGGTTGGAGTCGCCGGCATAGACGGCGGTGAGGGAGTGCGAGCCGCCGAGGAGGGCGGGGCTTGTAAACGTGAACGAGCCGCCGGTGAGCGTGCCGGTGGCGATCGTCGAGCCGCCGTCCTGGATGAGGATCGTGCCGGTGGGAGTCGCACCGCCGCCGACCGCTGGCACGGTGGCGGTGAAGGTGACCGCTTCGCCGTACGTCGACGACGCCGTCGAGGAGGCGATCGTCGCGGTCGCGGTCGCCTTGTCGACACGGATCGACCCCAGCGCCGTGCTCCCGGCGAAGGTCGCTTGGCTCGAGTAGTTGGCGACGAGAGCATGGTCGCCGGCAGTCAGTCCCGGCACGGCGATCGTGGCGGTGGCCGAGGAGGTGGTGACGCCGTTGGCCGTGGTGGCAGATCCGGCGACGAGCGTGCCGGAGAAGGTCGTGGTGCCGTCGACGACGAGGTCGACCGTGCCGGTCGGTGTGGCATAGGTGGAGGTCACCCGGACGGCGACGGCGCCATTCTGGCCGTAGCTGATCGTCGGGGCGGCAGTGATCGTCGAGGCACTCAAGCCCGCGGCCTGGCTGACCGTCACCTGCCGGCCGAGGATCGTGAGCTGACCGGTGCGGGCTTGAGCCGAGGGGGCGGCATCGAAGGCGTAGCGAACGGCGCCGTCGGTCGTGTTCGTCACCCGCAGCCAGGGCTGGTTGCTTGTGGGGACGAACGCCCCGTAGAGGGGCTGCGACGCGGGGATGACGGCAGGAAGCGTATCGGTGCCGGCCGCGGAGAGCTGGCCGATGAGGGCTGTCGGGACGTCGGCCCAGGGCTGGAAGGCGTCGACGGTGCTCGACGAGGCGCCAGAGTTGATCGCGAACAGGTTGCCTTGCGTGTCGAGAGCGAGGCCCGTCGGGCTCGAGAGGCCGGTGGCGACGAGCGTTGTCACGGAGCTGGTGGCGCCGTCCCACTTTTGGATCCGGTTGTTGCCGGTGTCGGCGACGTAGATGTCGCCGGCGGCATCGACCGCGATCCCCTGGGCCGCCGAGAGGCCGGTGAAGGCGCTGATCGTCGTGACGACCGCTGTCGACGCCGTCCACTTCGTCACGGTGCCGGAGCCCGCATCGACGGCACAGAGATTCCCTGCGGCGTCGGTGGCAAGGCCCTTGGGCGCGGTGCCGGTGAACAGCGTGGAGACGGCGCCAGTGGCGGCGGCCCAACGCTTCACGGCCGTGCCGTCGGAGAAGAAGACGTTGCCGGAGGTGTCGACGGCGACGCCGGCCGGATCGGTGGTCGTGGTCACGATCGTGGAGAGGGCGCCGGTGATGGCGTTCCACTGCTTGATCGCCGGCGACTGGGCCGAGGTGATCGCCACGCTGTCGATGAAGGCCGTCTGGTCGGTGGTGGCCAGGCCACGGAGCTCGACGGTGTGGGCCCCCTTGGCGACCGTGAACGCCGGCGTGGTGAGCGTGGCGTAGTTTTGGGTGGTGGGAACGATCGTACCGACCGACACCCCGTCGATGAACACGCCGATCGACTGCGTGTTCGCTGCTGACACAAGCCGCTGGGCTGCCGAGAGGGAGAGCGTGTAGCTCCCCGCTTCGAGCGTGATCGACTGGCTGATCCGGCCCGTGCCCTGGAGGAAGGCGACCTGCGAACCGGCCGGAGCGTTCGGATTCTTCGAGGTCAGCGACGTGGCGTTGCCGGTGAGCCCGGAGCCGTTGGTGCCTGATTGGGCGGTGAACGTCCAGGCCGAGCCGGTCGGGGCAACTTGGAACGATGCCGCGCCTGTGGAAGTTCTCACGGCCGGGCTTTCGAAGGAACTGTCGGCGACGACGACCGGGAGCGTGTTGCGGTCGGCGATGAAGACGTTACCCGAGCGGTCGACCGCCAGCCCCAAGGCGCCATTGAGCCCGGAGGAGACGAGCGTGCGGACCGATCCTGTCCAGTCGAGCTCCTTGAGGGCATTGGTGGCCGGATCGAAGAAGAAGACATTCCCGCGGCCGTCGCTGGCGATCGGGCCGGCGAGGGCCCCGGCAGCCTTGCCGATCGTGGCGAGCGTCGTCTTGCCGGCGTCGGAGTAGCCCGGATCAGCGGCCGTCGCGGCTCCCTCTCCGGTCGGTGCGAAGCGGCCGATCGAGGTGTAAGGGGCGGCGATCACCGACGTGCCGTCGGACCTGGTCGTGCTGACCAGCGAATCGGGGCCGGCGCCCGTCTTGCCGTAGTTGCCGACGATCGCAAACCAGTTGGCAGCCCGCGCGGTGCTCGTCGGCGCGAGCGTCACATCGCCACGCACCTGGAGGAGAACGGGGCCGCTCGCGGCGGAAAGGTTCTTTCCAGCCGGCAGCGACAGGCTGCCAGTGGGGACGGTGAGGCGGACGCCGCCAGAGGCTGTCGCAATCTGCTCGACTGTCAACCCGCCGCTCGATTCTGTCAGCTGAACGCCGCTGCCGGCCGTGGCCGAGAGCGCGGCGCCGACCGCGAGATCGACGACGAGATCTTGCTCCCGCAGGCCGATGCTGCCGGCGGCAGCGAGGAACAGGTTGCCCGAGGCGATGACGCTTGACGACCCGCCCACCGCATTGACGATCGAGCCAGAGGCGGCCGTGAGACGGACATCGCCATCGGCGCTGACGGCAGCGACGTTGAGGTTGCCCGTGTCCTGACGGAGGGCGATCCGGCCGAACGCGGCCGCGGTCGTTTTGCCACTGACCGTTTGGCGGAGGGTGGCAAGCGGAGTTCCGTCGGAAGCGAAAGCGCCGATCGATCCACCGTCCGCCGCGAGGATGGTATCCCTGGCGACGATGTTCGACGTGCTTGACTGGCCGGGAACGATTCCGCGGGAAGCCGTCACCCCCACGGTGCCCTGCGTGGCCGTGAGCACGCCGAGCTTGGCATCACCGCTGACATTGAGGTCGATGTTGCCGGTGGTGGATTGCATCGAAGCAGCAGAGAAGACGCTGCCATCCGCGGAGCCCGCGACGGCCATGCTCCCCACGGCGGTCGCCGCAAGCGCGCCGGTGGATGCGAGGACGACCTTGACGGGAGCCACCAGTCCGATCGTCGTGCCGGCCTGGAGCGCGACGCTGCCACCGCTGATGATCCCGCTGGCGTCAGGCGAAGACTCGATCGAGCCGCTGGCAGCCACGTTGGCATTCTCGCTTGCATAGACCTGGCCGTAGACCAGATTGCCCGAGTGCGTGAGGAAGACGCTGCCACCGGCGGTTGCCGAGAGCAGGGTGCCGCCGACCGTGATCGGCAACCGAGCAGCCGCCTCACCGATGCTGCCATTCCCGGCGAGCAACACGAGATTCCCCGCCGCACTGACTCCAACGCCACCCGGCGCTGCCTTGATACTGCTCGGAGCGGTGATGTCGACCACACCGACGCTGGAGGTCGACCTGATCTGGCCGACGGTCAGGTCGCTTGCGGTGCTCTGGAGGTAGATCGAGCCGACAGCGCTGACCGAGACGGTGCCGAGGGCGTTGACAAAGAGCGGGGCATTTTGCGGCAGCACGAGCTTGTAGGGCGTCACGCCTTCCGGCACGACCGGCTGTCCGCCGACAAAGGAAATCTTCACGTCGATCGTTCCGCCGAACGAGAGGGAGCGGTTCGAGAACGTGGCGGTGACGGCGGCGGTCAGCAGAATCGTGTTGCCACTGATGCTCGCAATCCGTGCCCCCGCCGGAATCCCCGCTGCAGCCACCGGCATCCCGACCTGGAGATTGGTCGCCGAGGCGACGATGACAGCCCGGCTCGTTGCGACGGCGAAGCCGGTCGTAATCACGGGCGCGAACGTCTTCGCGCCGTAGAGCTCGATGTCGCCGGGGGCGTTGGCGATGAGGAGGGCGGCCCGGTCGTCGTTGGAGAGCGACGCACCGTTGCGGCCGAGGAGCTGATCGAACGTGATCGTCACCGGAGCGATCGGCTTGCCGACCGCGGAGCTGGCTCCCGGCGTGACTGACGAATCATTGATCGTCACATTCCGCCCGGTGATGTTCGGCGCGGCGGAGGTGCCGACCACTCCACTGCCAGCCAGGGCGCTGAAGTTGACCGCGCCCCGCAGCCCGGCGTCGGTCCAGACGCCATTTCTCGTCAGCGCCGCCCGCTGATCGGCCGTGGCGGCCCAGGTGTAAGCCCCACCGGCGTCGGTCACAAACTCACTGCGGCTCATCCAGCTGCGGTTTGGCGTCGCGACGGCCGCCTCGGCTGCCTGGTCGTTGCCGGTCGCCTTGGCCGCCCAGTAGGCGCTGCTCAAGTTGCGGTCGAAGAACGCAAGCACGTCGCTGTAGAGGCCGCGGGCATAGGCCTGCACTTCGGCGTCGGTGGCATCCGACTCCTTGCCGAGGGCCCTCGTGGCTCGGAGACGGTAGAGCGAGAGCCTGGCTTCATTGAGGCTGTAGACACCGCCGCTCACCGATCCATGCCGCTTGAGCTGCCAATAGGCCTGATAGCGGGTGGCGACCTTTTCTTCGTAGTTGGCAACGTCCTTGTCGAGACGCTCTTGGGCGCCGGCGCCGGTGAGCTGCAGCTGCGACCAAGCCCGCTCCATCAGCGCCTGACCGAGGGCGTCTGCGGAGGAAGTGTTGGTGAGGTTGAGCACCTTGCCGGCCGGGGCATTGACGACCACGCTGCCCGACTGCGAGGCGATGCTGTCGACCCACAGATCCCCCTCCGCCTGCATGCGGATGTCGCCGGAGGCCGACGCCTTGATCGACGGGGCGGAGACATTGCGGTTGTCGGCGTTCGTGACGGCGCCCCGCGGCGAGACCATGACGGCCATCGCGGACGTGCCGATCGCTCCGTTGGAGCTTGTGAGCGTGACCGAGCGGCCCACCACCCAACTGCCATTGGAGGCGATTCCCGCAGAGGCATCGATGGTGACAGGGCCATACGTGGCATTGCTCGAGCCCGAGGCGACCGCGCCGAGCGTGATCAGCCCGGTGGCATTGACATTCACACCGTTGATGCCGGCCGTGGCCGTGAACACCGAGCCGGGAATGAGCTTCACGCTCAGCGGAACAGCCGCTGTGCCGATCGACGACCCTGGAGCCGTGATCGAGAGCCCCTCGGCCTCGATCGCAAACGGCTTGTCGGGGTTGGTCGAGGGAAGAAGCTGCGTGTTGGCGGCGAGCGTGACGCTCGTCGGCCCCTGCGGGCTGACGATCTGCCCGAGCGTGAGGTTGCCGGTGGAAGTCACCGCGACGTAGCCATTCTCGGTAGCAAACGAGATCGCAAACGGGTTGTCAGCCTTCACCGATGACGTGAGCCGAAGGTAGCCCTGCGTCGGGAACGACCGGGAACTGACGGTCGTGTAGTAGGTATACGTCTCCGTAATCGGGGCGGCCGTGGTTGACTTGTCGCGGCCAGCCCTATCCGTAGAGTAATTAAACGCGACGTAATTCGTAAATCCGCCAGTAATCGTCTCGTAGAAGTCATCTCGAATGCTGGAGATGATCACCTGACCGTAGGGGGTCGACTGCAGGTAGCCAGTCGGACCGACATAGGCCCAAGGATCCTCATTGCTTCCCTCGAACACCCAGCTGCTGCTTACCTGCGGCGTATTTGACCCGCTCGACACGGTATACGGCGGTCCTGTCTCCGGCCTGGGCGGCACACGCGTGATCGATGCCTGCATCTGCCACTGCCACCGCTGGCCCGCCATCGGCGTGTAGGACGTCACAGCCGACGAGGTTGTGGCCACTCGATAGGCTGGATTGGTGGCGATGTCACTGTAGCTGACCGCCTTGAAGAGGGGCTTGTTCCAGGAGTCGAATTGGGCGACGCCATTTTTCATGACCCGCTGGGTGAGATCGTAGGCAGGGCCGACAAACCTCTGGAGGCCGACACCGGGGGTGTAGGTGTAGACCGACTGCCCGGTAGCGTTGGGAAGATTGTTGTCGATGATGTCGACGACGCTCGTCGCCACCGTCGAGGCCCCCGGAACCGACGTCTGGATGCTGCCGACCGTCATCGGATAGGTGGTCGGATTGTCGATCCGCACCTGCCCCGCCCCGCCGACCGACTTGATCAGCCCGGCCGTGCTCGTGTTGATGATCTTGCCGTTGATGTAGACAAACCCGCCTCCCGGGACGGCGTTGACATCGCCGATCGTAATCGACCGCGTGGCGAGGCCGAACGTCGCTGCGGCCACCTTGTCGTCGAATACCGGAGACAGGGCCTGCCAATTCGAGAACGCAAAGTTTTCTGGCTTGGTAGCATAAAGCAGTTGCTCTCTTCCTGACGAGTACCAAGAAAACGGAGCTTCGCCGAAAACTATGCCACCTCCGCGATTGAGTTGCCAGGAACTGTTGAAATCACTCCGAGTTCGCGTCTGGGAGATAGGCTCAAGCTTTACGGCGACGTAGTTCGTTTCCCATCGGTTACTAGTACCAATAAACCTATTGCCAGCGACAAATGAGACTCTTGGCACTGACATTCCATACGCTACGGCGTTAGCGTAATTGTCGGCCTGGGTTCGATGGGCATCCGTCAGGGTCTGCAGTTGGATGCGTGCTGTCTGCGAACCATCGAAATAGCCGAGCCATTGATACTTGCAGGCGAGGTAGATCAGATCGTTCTTGATAGCATCAGAAACGCTACCGGGGAGCCCGCGGATCTGGCCGATCACGGTGTCGACCCGTGGAACAGATGTCGTCGCCGGGAGTACGATGCCGCGGCTGGTGAGGCCGCTAGAGAGCTGCACAAGTCCGTCGAGATCGGCCTGATTGGTGCTGATGTTCACCGAGACGGCGCGGCCCGACTCGATCCTGCTGTTGACGTCGACGTAGAGCGCGTTGATCGCAATCTTGCCGGCGTTGATGCCGACGTTCGCCTTGTCCTCGACGATCTTCGTCACCGGAACAGCCTGAGCGTCGCTGGTGTTGACGGTGCTGGCGATCGCACTGAATGACTTTGCGATCGTCAGGTCGTACTTGGCGACGGCGGGCATCACATTCGGGTCGCGGCCGAGGACGATGATGGAGTTCTTGTTGTCATAGGTGTATTTCCGAACCTGATAGCCGTTGAGAGTATTGATAGCACCCCACTTGTAGGTGTTGAAAGTAACGGATGAGGACGTCGCCACACCATTGCGGTTCTCGAGTGCGTTGCTCAACTGGGCCCCGGTCAGCAATCCGCTGCTGTTGAATTGCGCGTTGGCCACATACTGGGCAGCGATGTTGGCATCGGGCCGGGTTGCCGTGGGATCGGAGGCGGAAATCCGCCCCGGCAGGACCATCTGCGAGTACCAATCGGAGATCGGGTTGCTTCCGGCGAAGTAGGTGGTGTCGGGGCTTGCGATGCTGACGGAGTAGAACCCGTTCGGGGCGTAAGCCCTGAACGCCGCCGCGTAGACCACCCCCGCCTGTCCGATCGACCCCATCACGTTGGTCAACGCCACGCCGCCGCTGAGATTGACGATGCCAGTGCCGGTGGCGCCGGGGGTGAGTGGCGTTGAGGGGACGAGGATGATGGCGGGGCCGTAACTGGCCTCGCTGCCGACGGTGCCGCTGAAGTTGTTGTTCACCGTGATCTGCGGATCATTGCTGGCGCCCGGCGTGAGCAGCCTGAGCGAAGGGGCCTGTGCGGCGGTGCCGGTGAAATAGATCTTGCCGAACGGCACGTTGGGGATCGTGAGATTGGCGACGACGAGATAATCGGGGCTGTTGTTGTCGATCGTGATCGCGGGTCCGCCGTAGGCGGTGATCGAGCCGGTGCCCTGAATCGACGTGGCATTGATCGCCACGGTGCCGCCCCGCGCGGTCAGTCCCTCGAGGCGGACGGCTACCACGTTGTCGCGCGTCACGCCCGACTTGAGGATCTCGGCCGTCGTCGGATCGCCGAATCCGTAGGCGTCGATGTTGGAGACAGGGTTGTACTGGCTGTCGTAGCGGACCGCGAACGGCTTGAACGGCAGGTCGTTGGTCGGATCGGTGTCGTTGTCGGCGTTGACCCACATCGAACGGCTATAAATCCCCGTGCCCGCTGAACCGAGCGTCAGTTGCGCGGTGGTGAGCGGATCGTCGATGACGGCGTAGCTTTGCGGGGCCGTGCGAGCGGCCACGGCGGCGTTCTTGCTGTTGGGGATGACGACCTTGAGCGTGCGGTAGATCCCCGCTTCGATGACGCCATTCTGTGTCACCGTCGAGGTCGGCGTGGCACTCGTGGTGCTGTGCTTCTCGACCGTCGTCACCGCGCCGAACAACTGATCGCCGGTGCCGGTGCCGTCGGCAGCCGGAGTCAGCGTGCCCGGATAGCCTCCGATCGTCACGTTGCCACCAGTCCGGATCTTCGTGCCGGTGTTGATCGTGAGCGTGGCATCGCTGGTGATCCGGGTGGTCGCGTCGGCGCGGGGGATGCCGGCGAGGCCCTTGGTGTGCGCCTGGGCACTGGCGGACGCAGCGAGAATCGTCGGCGTGTCGCTCGCGGCAATATCCTGGCCGGGCGTCAGCCAGAGATTGCCATCCGCGAAGAACGTCGAGTTTGAGCCGATGGTCACGGTCTGATTGGCTGCAAGCGTGGTCGTCGTCATGGCAAAGGCGAGGGAGAGGCCGGCATGGGTCGTCGTCTGTGCCGTGCTCCGGGCATTGGTGGTGGCGGACGTGCCGACGCTGATGTCGCCGAGTTCGGTCTTGACGACGTTGTTGGCCCCAAACCTCACCCGGTTGGTGAGCGTGGCGCCGAGCGCCGAGGCGACACCGGTGCCGGCCAGGGCACCGTCGCTGTTCATGATCGAGACGTTGTCGGTGTAGGCCGCTTGGGAAGCTCCGATGACGATCGGATACTGGTCGCCGTCGGCGACGAGACCGAAGGAGTGAACCGTGACGCGGTCGCCGAGCACGACCTCCGCAAGGCCCGTGAGCGTGGAATTGGCAGACCCGGCCGCCGCGGCGGCGACGCCGGCCGCTCCGCCCTGCGAGTTGAAGTCGCCCGCGAGCGTCTGGGAGAATTCGTTCCTCGCCCGCAGTTCGGCCTTGCCGAGCATGTCGAGAACCGTGTCGCTGTCGACCTGCGTCGTGGCGCCGGTGCTCGAGACATTCGTGGTGGTGGAGCCGCTAGCGCCCGCCAGCGAGGCGCTGCTGGCATCGGCCGTGGGGGCGTACGACGACTGCTGGTAGGAGAGCAGGTCGAGGCTCGTTCCGTAGATCCTCCCGCTCGCACCGATTGTGGCGACCGAGGTCGAAGTGTCGCCGGTGGTGGCCGTGGCACAGCTGCCGGCGATGAGGCCGCCGCTGCTGGAGACGGTGTCAGCATTGTTGGTGTTGCTTCCCTCCGCAAGCAGAGAGAGCGTGCCCTGACGGAGCAGGTCGCTGGTGACCCCCGAACCGACCTGGGCGAGCGTCGTCACGGCGGACGTGGCGCTCGAACTCACACCCCCCACGCCGATGAGCCCCACCGCTTTGCCGAGTCCTTGGGCCCATTGGCTCGTCGTGCCGGTGGCCGTGGCGCTGACATGGCCGTTGGGGAGCTTGATGTTGTTGCCGATCATGGCCGTGACGGCACCGCCGGAGAAGGCATTGGCAGCCGCGCCGGATATCCCGATCAGGCCGCCGGCTCCCGCCGTCGCACGGGAGTGGGTCGTCGTGCCGCCGCTCCCAGGAAGAATCGTCGCCTCGATATCGAGGCTCGCAAGCTGGCTCGTGGGGCCCGTGAGGACGACCGGGGAGCGACCGGCCTGCGTCTGCGTCCAGTCGACGACGGTCGAGTTGGCACCACTGACGTTGCCGCCGATGCCGGCAAAGACCAACGGCGACGCGGTGGCAGTTGACCGCGATTCGCCGAGGGCACCCAAGCCCACCGCCACTCCGAGCGACTGGGCCGTGGCCGAAGGCCTCGCTGTGGCGTAGACCTGCACGGCGCCACTCGCCGTGAGCGAGCCGGAGGAGCCGACGAGCGCCTTGACGTTGGGGCTAGAAGTGGCCTCGGCCCTGCCGACCGCCCCGGCGACCAGCCCTCCTGCCAGGCCGGTGCCGGAGAAATCGGCCGCCGTTGTCGCCTGCGAGTCGATCCGGATCGTGATGGCCGTGATCGTGCCGTCGGCGATCGCCTCCACGGTGCCGTTGGCGTTGGCATAGCCGCTGGCGGCGCCGATCGCGACGAGTCCCCCGGCGGCGCCGTAGGTCGTGGCCTTGGCCTGGCTCGAGAGTGCCGAGGTGATGCTCACCGTTCCCGCCGTCGCGGCGACCGTGGCCCCGGAGACAACGGTGGACCGCAGTGTCGGCGACAGATCAGACCGCACGTCGGTGCCGGCCCCGGCGCCGCCAAGGCCCGACGTCACGGCCGTGGCAACGCCGAGCATCGTGCCTGTGGTGTCGGTGGCGGCGGCGCTGATCGTGACATCACCCGCCGTGGAGGCGACACGGCCGCTGCTGACGCGCGCGGTGATCGCGCTTGCGTCGGTGTTGGTGATCTTCGACATCCCGATCGACCCGCCCCGCAAGCCACCGGCGACGACGACGGATGTCACGCTCGAGTTGTAGGTGGCGGTGTTCGCGGCGGTGATCGAGACGGCGCCGCCGCCGGTGAGCGCCGCGCTGCCGAGCACATCGGCCACGATCGTGTTGGTGACGGTATTGGTGGCGATGGCGCCGCCGGCGGCGAGCGCCACACCGAGCCCGCTCGCCACGGAGGCGGCGGCCGCGAAGGCGTTGGCCGTCAGGATTCCGGTCGACTGGGCATCGATCGTGATCGCGCCCGGGGCCCTGATCACGCCTCCGGTGACCGTCGCCGAGACGTTGTTTGCCAGCACATTCTCGGCGATGGCGATGGCAGCCGCCCCAGCCACGGCGGCAAAGCCGACCGCCACGGCGCCAGCCGCGCCCACGAGTTGCAGCTTCGCTGTTTCGTTGGCTGTGGCCCGGATCGTGATCGATCCGCTGCCGGTCGTGGCTGCCGTCGCGGCGGTGTTGATTTGGGCGTCGGTGGTGAATGCCTTGACGGTGTTGGCGACGACGTTTCGGGCCGTGCCGCCGCCGACACCGACCGCCACGCCGGCGAGACCGCCCACCGCGGCCGACAACGCGGCGGCGACGCCGACCGCGGAGAGCGAGGAAGTTTCGGTGGCGAGGATCGAGAGGGATTGGTTCGCGGCGAGGAGATCGATCTTTGAGTTGTCGGCATGGGCAAGCACGGTGTTGCTGACCCGGTTCTCGGCACCGATGCCGGCACCGGCGCCACTCACACCGACGAGACCAGCGCCGCTGAGCGAGACGGCAGCGGCCCAGGCGGTGGTCGCGATCGTCGAACGGCTGTCGGCCGCGATCGAGATCCCTCCGGACGTCGCCTTCACCCCCTGATCGGCATTCACGATTCGGGCGTCGATGAGGTTGGCGATCGTGTTCTCCGCGAGCCCCACGCCGACCGCCACCGACACGCCAACGGCTCCGCCGAGGGCGGCAGCCACGGCCGCGGCGCCGGCAGACGACGTGATCGTCGAGGCATCGGTCGCCTTGAGGGAGACGCTCGCCGCCGTGATCCCCGTCGCTCCGTCGCCGTCGATTGCCGCCTCGATGCGCGTGAAGATCCGATTGGTGATGCTCGCCCCGGCGCCGCCCAGGCTCACGCCGGCCGCCCCGCCGACGGAAGCCGCTGCGGAGCCTGCAAAGGCCGAGGCATCGATCGTGGCCGCGTTGACCGCGGTCTGCGTGAGGGCCCCGGCGGCCGTGATGCTCGAATCGCTGACGTACGACCGAACTTCCGCGGCGAGCCTGGGGATGAGCTTCAGGCCCCCGGCCGGGAGGAAGACATGGTTGGCGAGGGCCGACGGCGTGCCGAGGGTGATCGGCACGAGGGACGCATTCTTCTCCGCCGTCGTCACGACGCCGTCGCCATTGCCGTCGAGCGGTGAGCTCGAGAGCCTCATCGCCTTGCCGGTGCCCTCGATGACGTAGTACGTCTGACCGGAAACGAGGCCGGGGATCGCCGCCTTTGTGGGATCGGTGTTGCGGTAAACGACGGGCTGACCGGCGGCGAAGCCGTGCTCGACCGCGAATCCGATGGTGTTTGCCGCGACGCTCGCGGCCGAAGGGAGGGAGAGGGTGATCGCCGTTCCGGCGACCGCGTCGGCTGCCGAGCGGGCCAGTCGCATCGTCGAGGCGTCGACGCGGATGCAGTAGTAGGTGGTGTTTGAAACAAGCCCCTCGACCTGCGTGCCGGTGCCGTTTTGGTAGACGACGGCGTCGCCGGTCTGGCGGCCGTGCGCCGCGGTGAACGTGAGAGCGTTGCCGCTGACGCCGCTGATCGTGGCCCCGTTGTCGAGCCCGAGGCCGATCAGGTTGCGGACGAGCGACGCGCCGACCGACGCCCCAACTCCGGCTGCCCCACCACCCCCTACACCGACCGCAGCGGAAATCACCTGGGCGCTGATCACCGGCTTCGAGACCTCGATCGAGCCGTTGACGGTCGAGAGGTTGTAGACCTTGCGGGCAGCATCGATCACCTGCCAGGCGGTAGCGCTGGTGATGTCCCAGGCGACATCGGCCTGCGTGGTGGCATCGAGGGCGACGACCTGGATATCACCGGCGGCGAGGGCATTGACGCCAGTGAACGCGGCGCGGAGCTTCGTGTCGATCGCCGCGATCGCGGCGGCCCGCTCGGCGCTCACCGTGGGGAGATCGTTGCTGGCCGCGAGCGCCTCCTTCTTGTCCATCCGGGCGTGGGTCGTCAGCTCGGCAGCGGTGAGCGTGCCGGGGAGCGTGAACAGCGTGACGCCGGTCGTGAGGGAGGAGAGAGTGACGTTGCGGGCGCTGGTGAGCTTGCTTGCAGTGACGTGGGCGTTGGCCTTGGTGAGGACGACGTTCGTGGCGTCGGCGCCGGCACCAGCGATGGCAATGCCGGCTACACCGCCGAAACTCGCCGCCATGCTCGCCGCCGTCGCCTGGGAGCGGATGCTCGCCTTTTCGGTGGCCGTAAGCGTGATGTTGCCGCTAGTCGAGCTCGTGGTCGTGACGCCGGTGTCGGCGTTGATCACGTAGGCCTGGACGTCGTTGCTGATCGTGTTTCGGGCGAGCCCAACGCCGACCGAGAGGGCAACGGCGCCAACGCCGGCGACAGAGGCGGCGATCGACGCGGCCAACGTGGTGACCTCGATCGACGAGGTATCGAGCGCCGTGAGGCCGATCGAGGCGGCCCGCACGCCACTGGTGCCGTCGCCGTCGATGAACGCCCTGACATTCATGCCGACGGTGTTGATCGAACTGGCACCGGCGCCCGCGAGGCTCACGCCCACGCTGCCGGCAGTGACCGCGGCCGATCCGGCAAGGACAAAGGCGCCGATCGTCTGTGTGGCGGTGGCCGCGGCGGTCAGGGCCCCGGTAACCGTGACGGTGGAATCAGCGAGATAAGCCTGCGTGGTGCCGGTGACGGTGTTGGTGGCCAGCGACGCCCCGATGGCCGCGGCCACGCCGGCCGATCCGACGGCCACCGAGGCCGCGACGGCAGCCACGGTGGCGTCGATCGAGGCGGTGTTGGTGGCCGACAGTGCGAGGGTGCCTGTGGAAAGCGTGCTCGTCTGCACAGAGGCATCGGTGCGGCCGCCGATGGTGTTTGTCGCCTTGGCGCCGCCGCCGCTCAGGGCCGCGCCGGCGCTGCCGGCCGAGATCGACACCGCAGCGGAGATGCAGTAGGCCTCGATATCGCTCGACTGCGTCGCCTCGAGCGTGATGCTTCCCGGGGCCATCGCGCTGACGGTGGAGCCGATGATCCACGACGCCACGTCGGGGGTGATCGTGTTGGAGGCGATCGTGACGGCGACGGCGAGGGCGGCGCCACTGCCGCCGGCCTGCGCGGCGACCGAGCCGCCGATCGTGTAGGCAGCGATTTCGGCATCGGCCTTCGACTTGAGCAACAGGCCACCGGCCGTACTCACCTTCGCGTTCTCGATGAAGGCATGGACGCGCGGCGTGATCGTGTTGTCGGTGACCGAGACGCCGACCGAGCCCGCCACGCCGCTGCCGCCAAACGAGCCGGCGAGGGCCATGGCACCGGCAGCGGCAGTGATCTTTGAGGTGTCGGTGGCGGTCAGGGAGATTCCCGCTGATCCCGCGGTGATCTCCCTGGTCAGGGAATCCTTGAGGAAGGCGGCGGTGGTGCTGTCGATCGTGTTGGCGGAGCCGGCGCCAGCGGCGCCGAACTTCGCACCGCTCCCCGAGCCGGCGGCCACCGCCACGCCGATCGACAGGGCTTGGATCGTAGGCGATGAGGCGGCGGTGAGGACGATCCCGCCGGTGCTCGAGAGCTTCGTGTTGACGATCGAAGCGGTCGTGACGGTGGTCACCGCGTTGATGGCGACGGCAACGCCTGCCGCCACACCGACGCCACTCCCCTTCGGGACCGCGATTCCAATTCCGCCGGCGGCCGTCTTGATCGTGGACGTGTCGTCGACGCGAACCTGCACAGCCGTGGCCGAAGCCGAGGTGGCGGTGACGCCCGCGGCATTCGAGATCACGGCCGTCGTCGAGTTCCGGATCTGATTGATCGACACCGAGCCACCGAGGGCGAGGGCCGCCCCTTGGCCGGTGGCCGCGGCGCCCGCCACCGTGATCGCGTTGATCTGGCTTGTGGAGCTGGCATGGACGTCGATCGTGCCGGCCCGGACGGTGCCGGAGACATTCTCGATTGCCGCGCGGACAACGTTGCTCGTCGTCGAGCCGGGGTTTGCCGGATCGCCGCCGAGGAAGTTGTAGGCCACCGAGGCCCCGACGGCGCCAGCAGCGCCACTGCTCCCGATGCCGGCGATCGCCACGGCACCGGCGAGGGTGTTGATCGTGGAGACGTCGCTTGCCTGGACGACGAGCGCCCCGGCCGCGGAGATTTCATCACCGCCAGGTGTGATGTCGAGGTCGGTGATGTTGGCGACCTTTGCCTCGACCCGGTTGCGGATCCAGTTGAGGGCCGCGGAGCCGGCTCCGGCGAACTTGCCGCCGCCGGCACCGGCGACGGCGAGAGCGGCGATCTGGGTGTCGAGGCCGGCCGGCAGCGCCGTCGGCTTGGCAAAGGTGGCGTCAACGGTGATCCCGCCGGTGGTCGCCTTGACCCGCGAGCCTTCGATCGTGGCGGTGACCGTGTCTTGGATGTTGTTGGAGGCCAACGCCATGCCGACGCCCGCCGAGCCCTTGAAGGAGAGGCTGACGTTGCCGGCGAGCGTGGCGATCGAGGCGGTGTCTTTGGCGAGCACGGCCACCGAGCCGTTGGCTGTCACTACCGATGGGGTGAAGGGGGCGGCGGAGAGCCCCTTGATATGGGCGTCGACCGTGTTCTTGATCGTGTTGACGGCAAACGAACCGCCGATCGCCGAGCCCTGACTCGAGACCGCGCCACCGAGGACGACGTTGATGTCCCGGGCATCTTCGCTGGCGGCCACCGTCACATTGCCGGCCGTCGAGTCGACCTTGGCCGCGTCGATGCCGGCCGTCACCGTGTTGCGGATGTCGTTGACGCCGATCGAAGCGTTGACGGCAGAGCCGCCCGTGGAGACCCCGAGCGACCCGGTGCCGGAATAGACTCGCGAGACGTCGCTTGCGGCCACGGTGACATGACCGCCGGCCAGCACCTGGCCAGAGCCGGTGTTGGAGACGTGGGCGTCGACATTCATCCGCACGAAGTTGAGGGAGATGGCACCTGCGCCACTCGTTCCCTTCCCCCCTGCCCCGGCGAGCGTGACGCTGATGATCTGGCCGCCGACGATCTGGCTGCCGGCCGCCGAGGGGAGATCGAGCGTCGTGCCGGCGAGATCGAAGGAGCTGACCCGCTCCTGGAGCCCCTGGGCGCTGTTTCCGGTCGAGGTGAGCATGATCGGCTTCCTGGCGACAAACTCGTCGTCGTCATTCGTGGCCGGATCGTGGGTGAGCGTCAGATCGGTGGCGTCGGAGAGGGTCGCCGCGAGCTGGATGTGGGTGGGATCGATGACGATTGCGTAGTACGTCTCGCCATCGACGAGGCCGGCGATCGGCGCGCCGTTGGCACGGTAGATCACCGCTTCACCGTCGGAGAGGCCGTGGGGAGTGGCGTAGGTGAGCTGATCGGCCCGGGAGCGGGTCGTCGTCACGGCCGACGATGCAGTAAAGGTTGTCCAGGTGCCACTGACGGGGGTGAACGACTCGCCGCTCGAGCCGGTGCCGTATTCGTCGAGCCCGGTGGCCGCGATGTTGATCGCCGTGCCGCCGCTGGTCGTCGCAAGCTGGATCGTCTTGGCATCGACGAGCTTGACGAAATACCGCTTGCCAGATTCGAGGCCGGCGATGACCCGACCGCCGTTGGCGGTGTAGACAACCTGCTCGCCGTCGGCGAAGCCATGCTCCTCGGGGAACACGAGCCGGTTCGAGCTATCGACGTCGACCGTCGTCGTGGCGGCGTCGAAGGCCGTCTGCCGGGAGAGGTCGAGGAGCCCGAGGCTGTGGCTGCTCCCTGAGCCAGTCGAAGCGAGGGGAATCGCCCTGCCGACAACCGCATTCTCGAGCGTCGTGGCGAGCTTGACGGTGGTCGGATTGACGACGATCACGAAGTACGACGTGGCGTCAGAGAGCCCGCCGATCGCCGTGCCGCTGCCGCTGCGGTAGACGATCCGGTTGCCGGTCTGCCAGCCGTGGGCTGAGGGGAGGGCGATCGTGTCGCCGGTGACGGTGACGCTCGACGTGGGAATCGAGGTCGTTGAACCGAGCGTGGGGCTCTCCGATCCCTGCTTCGTCGGATCGTCGAACCCGGCCAGGACGCTCAGCTTCCCAGCGGCGGTGACGGTGGAGTTGTCGACGAAAGCCTTGACGTTGCTGGCGGTGGCCGTGTCGGAGCCGGCGACGTTGACCGTCTGCACCCCTTCCGGCCCGGCGGCGTCGAGCTTCGAGATCAGATTGGGATCGGCGACGGAGTTGCTCTGGCCGACGTAGTTGTAGGCGAGGAGCGCCCCGACGCCGCTGCCGCCGCCACTACCGGCGATGGCGAGTGAGACGACGATCATGCTCGCCGCTTCGCTCGCGGTGACGTTGATGTCGCCTGTGGCGCTGACCGTGGAAAGCGCGCTGATATGGGCGTCGACCGAGTTGGCGATCGAGTTGATCACCAGGGCCCCTGCCCCGCCTGTGCCCTTGGAACTTCCGGCGCCTGCGGCACCGACATTCACGAGGAGCGACGTCGACGTCGCCTGGACGTTCACGGCGCCGCCGGTGGCGCTGAGCGTGGAGCCCTCGACGAAGGCGGCGACGGAATTGCTGACCCTGTTCCAGCCGATCGCCACGCCGACGCCCGTGCCACTCTTGGAGACACCGAGGCTGCCGGCGACGGCGATCATCGTGGAGGCATCGAGGGCCTTGACCGTCACGCCGGTGACGCGGGTGGCTGTCGTGCCGCGGATGTGGGCGTCGAGCGAGTTGCTGATGGCATTGACGCCGACCGAGCCGGCGATCGCCGAACCCTGGCCGGAGGAGACAGCGCCGCCGACGGCGATACCGACGATCTTCGCGCGCTCCTCGGCTTCGATTCTGAGCGCTCCGATTGTCCCCAGTGTGGATGACTCGAGGGTCGCCGCGACGGTGTTCGCGATCACGTTGATCCCGATGGCGAGGCCGTAGCCGCCGCTCTTGCCATACGCGATCCCGCCGACGATGCCGTAGATCGCGGCATGGTCATCGGCCGAGACGGTGATGGCGCCCGAGGAACTGGTCGTCGTTGTCACCCCGCTCATCCCGGCGCGAACGGTGTTGCGGACGAGATTCACCGACACCGATCCTGCCGCACCGGTTCCCTGCTGGCCGCCGCCGCCGGTCGCCACGCCGAGCGACGCGGTGACGTTGATGATCCGGGCTGCGCTCGTGGCGACGACATCGACGGCACCGGTGTGGGTGAGATTCGCCACCGACTCGATCGTCGCTGTCGTCGTGTTGTTGATGTTGCCGAAGGCGAGGCCGACACCGTAGCCCCCCTTGCCGCCGAAGGAGAGGCCGCCGCCGACCATGACGATATTCGTGGCATCGGTCGCTTCGACAAGCGTCCGGCCGGTGATCGCGGTGGCTCCGGCGATGTTCGCGAGCCGGGCGCTCGTGGTGTATTCCGCCCACACCACCCCCACCGAGCCGGTGCCGGCGGTGCCCTTCTGGCCGGAGGCGGCGGCGATCGCTGCCGAGATCGAGATGATCCAGCCGCCGCGGTCGGCGGTGATCGAGAGGCCACGGGTGGTGAGCGACGTGGCTCCGTCGACGAAGGCCTCGGTCGAGCCGTTGACGTAGGTGACAGCGAGCGCGCCGCTGAGCGCCGAGGCGGCCTTGCCCGCTTCCGCCTTGGCGATGGCCACGCTGCCGGCAAGGGCGACGACCGTGGTGTCGTTCTCGGCGTGGACGGTGAGCGTCCCGGTGTTCATCGCGCCGGCATTGCGGACGTAGGCACGGGCATTGTCGGAGACGACGTTGACGGCGATCGATCCCGACTTGGCCGACGCATCCTTCGACTCGGCGGCGTTGGTTTTGGCCTGACCGGAAGCCTGTGACGGGGCCTTGCCCGAGGTGG
>Ga0114959_10000458_pt1 | contig 38582 bp, 42 predicted proteins | sample C_130625_EF_Meta_FD_87317 | JGI IMG/M metagenome (GOLD analysis project Ga0114959, IMG submission 87317) | Freshwater microbial communities from Lake Croche, Canada to study carbon cycling - C_130625_EF_MetaG | ecosystem: Environmental > Aquatic > Freshwater > Lake | place: Lake Croche, Canada... | reverse complement strand
TTTTATTTTTTATTGTTTTTTTTCCACCTTTTGTCGCAAAATCCATTAGCTGTGCAATTTTATTCTTATCTTCTTCTGTATAAGGATGGCGATAAGGCGTCATATCTTTATTCCAGTCCATCATATGTTTAAGTTCGCCATAAGTATATTCTTTTCCATCACTTAACTTTATTCTAACAGAATCTTGCGTTATTGGACCTTGAGTCATTACATTTGTCCCTCTTTTAGATGAAGGTATTTCAAATCCACTTGCTGGACGTTTTGAACGCGTTCTGCTGGAAACGCCTTTTGGAACTGCTTCTTCCATCGTGTTGCGCTCTTTCTCTTCGTGATATAAATTCATATCACCGCACTCCTCTGTCATCCATTCCATTAAAGGTTCAATTGTAGCGCGATATGTTTCAAATGTGCCATCATCTCCGTAGTCAGTATTTATTCCTTCACATATATCTATAAAAGAGTTATAATAACCATAGTCGTCAGGTGTAATGTAGTTTTCGTCGCGCATGTGATTTAAATATTCTCTTAAAAATGTAATATAATCTTGAATAAAATAGATAAAATCATAAGTAGATATAATATTTGAGTCTTCATAAAATTGTTCAGGAAGAAAAGGCGGTCGTTCTTCTGCCATTATATATATCCAAATAATATAAAAGTTTTTTATTATATATTATTATTTATAGATGACTGAACTTGAATTAATTGTTAATTGTCCACATTGTAAAGAATGTGTAGTCATTGAAAAGTTAAATTGCCATATTTTTCGTCACGGAGTCTTGAAAGAAACAGGAAAACAAATGGAACCACATGCACCTAAAAACGTTTGTGACGAGTTAGCCGCCAATAATCAGATTTTTGGTTGCGGAAAACCTTTTAAAGTAATAAAAAAAGAAGATGGTACGTATATTTCTGAAATTTGTGATTACATCTAACTTCTACGCATTCTTTTTGGCCATACGCCGCCGCATTTCAGGCCATGGTTCATAACTTTCATGAAACTTTTCAAATGCCGCATCGTAAGCATAGCTGTCTTCCAATAAGCCTTTTTTTTCTAGTTCTTCACATTCTTCTGAATTATGAAAATCTTGCTCCATCTGCTCCCAATAAGGATCATATGGATTTTCATCAACCCATTTGTCACATTGTTCGCAACATCCAACACCGTCGACGTCATTGTAATTTCCAATATAGTTTTTGCATTTGGGTAAACCACCTCGGCACTTCTTTCTATAAATCCTTTTTATCTTCTGTTGTTGCTCTTTTTCCATATCTATATTAAATTTGCTCTATTTTGATATAGATTATTTGAATTCAATTTTATTATATATTTGCATCCAATTCAATAATCATGGGATAATGGTCTGAGTTATATGTTCCGCAGAACTCTGTATATCCTTGATATATATAAGCTTTTTTGATTTTATCGTTTAAGAATGAGGTTATCAATATGTGATCAATGAGCGAAAATTCGGTAGGCACGGAAACACAATTGTTGTTCTTATCCCACCAATCAGAGAAACGCAGGTTCTGTGGTATTTTTTCCTCTGCAGTTTTCAAGACATATTTTCCAGCATATGTTCCAAATTTACCTTTCATAATATCTAATACATGCGACGTGGGTTTATTATTATTTGCATCCATTATCTCCCCATCAAAATCATTAAAATCACCAAGAACCATGATTTCATATCCTTTACTAATATACTGGAAAATTATATTCTGAAGAACTTGGGCTTGGGCTTCTCTCTGAGCGCATCTTGACGAATCTGTTGGAAATGCAACCAAATGAGCTCCAACAAATAAAACATTGCGACCATAGAACTTGAATTCAGTAAAATAATGTTTGCTGACACCAGTTTGACTCGGTGCTCCTGTATATCCGCATTTGGAACCACTAATAGGATAACTTATTTTTTCTTCTGTTCTAAAGAGATTGACATTGGGGTCAATTCTAGTTATCATTCCGACGTTTTGACCGGTTGCCGAGTCGGTGCCTTTTTTTAAGTAGGGCTTATAGCGACTATCCGCACCCAGACTTAAAACCAGCTGATTCAATTCGTCGCACCCTTCTACCTCACAAAAATTAATAATGTCTGGATTTAGATAACTGATGGTTTTTGAAACTGTTTCTAGATGAGTTGTAGCCTCGCTGACATTTTTCCAGCTGCAACCATCACCAGGGCAATTTGACGCGGCAAAATAATCAATGAAAAACCATTCTACGTTGTATTGCATTATCTTAAAAGTTGATTCTCCAGACGAGATCCTATTTACATGCATCGTTGGTGTTATAGGACATTCTGTGTCTGAAATTCCCAATGTTAGAAGCCCAACAAAGAGAGAAATAAGCATTTCTTTAAATATCATTTTTACTATACTTAGTTATTTATAATTTTGCTGAAAATTATAATTTAACTAATTAATGTTATTATTCAAAAAATTGATATACAAATATATAGTCTTATATATCAATAAGACATGTTTTCACCAGTAATTAGACTACCAGTTGCAACTTTTTTAGATAAGCAAAATAAAAAGGGTATTAAATCTAAATATGAACCGAGCGAATCTTTTCCAATTTATAAATTGTATTTTGATGGATGCAGCAAAGGTAATCCAGGTCCAGGCGGAGCCGGCGCGGTCCTATATAAAGATGAACAAGAAATATGGGCTGATTCAGTATTTGTGGGCAAAAGAGTTACTAACAACCAATCAGAATATACTGGGCTAATTATTGGACTTAATTACGTTGTAAATCAAACAGACATAAAGTCACTATTAGTAAGAGGAGATAGCCAACTTATTATCAAACAGATGCGAGGAGAATACAAGGTCAACTCGGCAAATTTACTAGAGATGCACAATACTGTAAAAGCTCTAGCAAATAACTTGGACAAAATAGAATATGATCATGTTTACAGAAAGGACAACAAGAGAGCAGATGCTTTAAGCAATGAGGGACTGTTGAAACCTGTATATTACTCGTAAAATCAAAATTAATTTTCAATTAATGATATATTTAATCTTGGTGAGGGTTTATATTTTAAAAAGTCAATTTGCTTTATTGTCGTTGGAAATTCATCATAGCCGTAAATATCCTGTAACATGAGCCATTCAAACAGTCCTCCCAAATAAATAAATACGTTTGAAAAACCTAGTTTTACTAGTTGATCGTATTTTTTATACACCTTTTCGTCGCTAGAATTGCGACCATATATTAATATTCTTATGCGTTTGCTTGAATACATGTGGTGATTAATTATATGTTCTTCTTTTTGAGCTGGAACAGTGTTAACTATCAGACAATTTTGCTCCGACTCTGGAAGTGTGTTGATTAACAAATATATCTCTGGATTCTTGCAAGCAGTCTGTATATCTTCAAAATTAATTTTTTGCGTAGCCTGAGAATTTCCCATAATTTTATTATTAAATTGCATTTAAGTCATCATTTAAATAAAATTGAACTATAATTTGTTAATAAAAATTTGAATTAAATAAACGATGATGCAAGAATCAGAAAGTCAAACAAAAGAGAAAAAGCGCGCAGCTAATGCGCAAAAACGCCAAAAAACGGCTTCCAGAAAGGCTCAAAAAAATGAAGCAGACGAAGCAGAATTTCAACAGGCATTTTATGATTATACTACTGCAAGCGACCGCGTCTGCATGTTACGAGAACAAATTAACGGACCAATCACAATTACTGGGTCGTTTGAAAAAATACAAGAGCGAGTTACGCAAATGAAATGGATAATTAGAGATTTGAAAGGTAGACTGAACCGAGAGATGGTCGTTTTTAGACGATGCCAAAGAAAATACGACAAACTTATTTATAACAGAAATTTGGCCGCAGAAGTAGCCATGTTGAAGCAAGACACGCGGCGATTAGTTTCTAATGAGAAGACGTCCATTAAAGAGAGCGCTATTGCATCAAATAAACGCATTGATTTGAACAAGGTATTGCTGTTACCAGAAGTTCTTGTTGATATTATTCAATCCTATTTGCCATATGAGATTCGCAATGAAATGATTGAAGAACGTTATAAGCCTTTCAAATTGATATCTAACAATTTGTCAATACTCACGCTTCGTTCCTTTCTCATGCACATTTGCTCGCAACCAACGTATTTCACTCTTCTAACTTCTCAGGAAAAACGCAATCAAATATACAACCCAAATAATTGGCAAAATTGGAAACCAGATTGGGAAAAATACTCAAAAAGGCAATTTATTTTAAATAAACTTCTGCATACAATACATGTTTTCAAGGTTTTGAACCCCAAAGCGGCATATAACTTTATCAGAATGCTTTGCATTTTGATAAACCCTGAAAAGAAATACAGGAATATTAAACCAGTTAAGCGGTTGACTTCCGTTCCTGTTTAATTAAAATATTTTGAAAAAATAATTATATATTTTTATATTACAATGCGTCCTTTTAACAATAAAAAATTTACCCAAGATTTAGAAATATCGCAAAAAATTAAACGCGAGCAACGATTAAAGTATCATTATAAGAATATTAATAATAAAAATTCAATTACACAACTTGTACATTTAGATTGCGACGATCGCGAAGTTATAAAATGTTTTGCAGTTAAAATGGAACCTTCTTTAGCAAATAGCTATATTGCAACGCCTTCTATAGGATTTAATGGAAGTCAATTGTTACCTTTATATAATATTCCTTCAGTAATTCCAAAAATTACACCCAGCGGAACAATGGCAAGAAAAGTTAAAATAGCTATTATAGTAGCTTATACATCTCCAAATCTCAAATCCGATTTAAATAATTATTGGACGAGTCCAGCAAATTTTGGACCTGATTCAAATCCACCAAATGTAACTGTTTATACAATGCCTGGCGCAAGTATAAATAGAACTTGGAGTGATGAAACGTGCATTGATGTCCAAATGGTGTGCACAATTAATCCGAATGCTGACATTTACGTTGTTGAAGCAGTAAATGGCATGTTGCCTAATATGCTGGCGGCAATTGAGTATGCTGAAAAAAACTTTGGTGTTGATATAATCTCTATGTCATGGGGAGGAAATGAAAGCGTTAGTTTTTTAAAACATTCTTCAAGGTTTAATAACTCCAAAATATGTTATTGCGCCGCCACCGGAGATAATAATTTCGTTTCTTGGCCAGCCACTTTGGCAAATTGCGTTGCAGTTGGAGGAACAACTTTATTGTGGAATCCCAATAAAAATTTTCAATTAAATCGCACTGAATATACATGGCCCTTAGCTGGTTGTGGATTTTCAAATATTATTGACAAACCAAGTTATCAAAATAGCGTAAATAGTTCAAAAAAGAGAACCGTACCAGACATAAGTTTAGTGGCAAATCCGCAAAATGGAGTTTACATAATTAGCAATGGACAATGGTCTTGCATGGGTGGAACGTCTCTTGCAACCCCTATTTTTGCTGGGATGTTATCCATCGCAAACCAACAAAGGTTCAACGCTGGAAAGGATGCATTAACAACTGTTTATTCAGATAATCAACAAAATAATGTTCAGTCCTGTTTGTATAATTTACATAATCTTGGTTCATATAATTCTATTTTTACTGACATAGTTTTAGGAACAGACGCTGGAACAAATGGCAATATGTTACAAGTTTTTAATACTGGAATAAAATACGATATTCCAACTGGTTTGGGTTCTCCAAATTGCGAAGAAATGTGCAACAAACTATTAAATTTGTAAATTGTTAGTTGCGCAATAAAAATGTGTTGGTGATAAATCTCGTTAACAAAGATGGAAATGAGATTTATATTACTTTATAAGCTACAAATTTTCAAATTTCTGATAACATAGGGTTTTTATTCTATTCGTAAATTTACATTGTTGCGCGACCAGTCATGACGCCCATACTTTCCTTGGCCTTTTGTCCAACAGGCATCATTGAATTAGACGCCGTCTTAACAACTTCCATAGCCATTACAAAAACGCCAAGCATAAGCAAGAATGGCAACAACACTAAGAACCAAGAGATGGCCTTGTAACCTTTGGAGCACAAAAAGTTCAAGAACCAAGTCCATGCAACAATAAAGAGTCCCTTAACAATAAGGCTCATAAATTGGAATTTTTTGAACAAAGCAATAACAAGGCTGATAGCGGCGAGGATAAAGTAAACCAACGCAGGTGTGCAAAGTTTAGACAAATCCATTATACATTATTATTATATAAAAAATTTATTAATTCAAATTTTAATTAAAAATGTTAATAAGTATTTAAAAAGACAACAAAGTATCTTAATAATGACAACAAATGGATATACAACGCAAAACGATTTATTGTTAAATAACTTAATGGATTTTTATAAGGATGAGGAAAATCTGAATATTATGTTAAAAATAATTACTGGAGAATCAAAAATTTCCTTAAGGATCGTTGATTGGTTTGCAACCAATTATGCAAAAAAGTATTATACATTGTATAATTTTGAAGATGCAAATGGAAACTTAAAAAGATTTAAGGTTTACGTTGATTATAAGCTAAAATTAAAAGCTTATAGCAAAAAACGGTTTGATCCATTTTGTCGTTGGGATAGAATTAGCATTCCTTATAAAGGTTCTTCGTGCATTGAAACAACAATTGGACAACTCAATTTTTTTAAATGGACACTTGAAAATAAAGTAATTCAATATATTGAAAACAATTACGAAACAATAGAAAAAGACATGAATAATCGCAATAGCACTAGCAAGCGAAAAGAGCAAATTATTGAAAATATTAATTGCAAAACTAGAAAGAAAAGAGAAGAATTGTCCATTTCTGCAACAAAGAGCATCAAAAAGGAAAAGGTTGAAATTGTTGTTAATTTTAATTAAAATCTAATTCTGCGGTATTTTTTTTGCAAATTTAAATATCTTTAAGAATAATATAAAATGGGAAAAACTAATAGTAGTTCAGGCAATGCCGTGGATAATTTAAACAAAAGTACCACCCTTGCAGATAGCATCAATGATGCTATAAAAACTATCCAAAAACACGTTAAAATATTAAATATTAAACAAGGCAAAAAAAATGCAGACAAAAAAAATGCAGATCAAAAAAATGCAGATCAATCGTGTGTAAATGGTTATAAAATAGCACCTGGCCAATTGTTAAAAGATGCAAATTTAAGAAATGCAAAATTGTCTGGTGCACGTTTGTCTAATGCAAATTTAACTAACGCAGATTTAACTGAAGCAGATTTGTCTGAAAGCAAATTAAATTATGCAATGTGCAATGGAATAAAAGGATCTAAATCAAATTTTAAACTTGCAAATTTTGTAAAAACTGATTTAACTAACGCAGATTTATGTCTTGCTAAGCTAACAAGAACTACTTTTTATGGAGCAAATTTAAATAATGCAAATTTAACTAAAGCAAATTTTTCTGGAGCTTTTATAGGTAAAACAACTTTAGACAACGCAAATTTAACAGAAGCAACATTGCAATATACAAGAATAGTTAATGGTTCTAGTTTTAAAAAGGCAAAATTATGTGGAGCAAGTTTAAACGGCGCAATAATAGCAGATACAAATTTAACTGATGCTGATTTTACTGGTGCTAGTTTAATTAATACAAACTGTTATAATTTAACATTTACAAATGTAAATTTAACCAGCGCAAATTTAACCAGCGCAAATTTTGGATGTTGCATTTTTGACAAAGTTATTATTTCCCCAGAAACAAATGTAACGCGCGCAGTTATACCAAACAAATATAGGCAATATTTTGAAGGTTGCGTTGGCTTTGACCAGATTCACTTTGTTGATTCTTCAGACAAATTAGTAAATTCCAACAGTGATTCCGCCTCTGTTCCAGATGTTAAAACCGACTCTGTTCCAGATGTTAAAACAGACTCTGTTCCAGATGTTAAAACCGACTCTGTTCCAGATGTTAAAACCGACTCTATTCCAGATGTTAAAACCGACTCTATTCCAGATGTTAAAACCGACTCTGTTCCAGATGTTAAAACCGACTCTGTTCCAGATCCTTACCCATCTCACTCTACTTATAAATTAAAAACAACAGATAATAAGATAAAATTAGATAAATTAAAAAACTTCACAAAGTGTTACACAAAAGAATGGATGGGAAACTACAATAATTGGATTAAATTTACTACAGCGTTTATTAGAGCGTTTAATGGTAACAATTACAAAGAATATGATGAAATTTGCAAAAAATTCCCAAAATATAATTCTACGATAAACTTAAAAGTATGGAACAAAATAATAGAAGACAACAATGGTTACACAAATAGTCATTTAGCATTTAATTCGTTTAGACATTGGGCAGAAAAACAAAATCCAACGGAATATTCAAAACTTACAAATAAGGATGAAAAAAAATTAAAATATTTAAAAACCCTTGTTGATGAAAAATACACAGACAAATGGATGAGTGAATATAAAAACTGGTTGATTTTCACAATGGCATTTAAGAATGAGTTTAGTGGAAACTATTACGAAGAATATGACAAAATTTGTTCTAAATTTTCAAAGTATGATGCCAAAAATAACTTTAAAAAATGGGGTCAAATAAATCTGTGTGAAAATAGCAAAATTGGGTTTGATCTATTTAAACATTGGGCAAATCAACAAGACGCTGCTAAACAAGATGCTGTTTAAATAAAGCGTTAATTATTAAAAAGATTTTATATAATTTATAAATTACAAGTTGTATAAAATGGCAAAAATTATTTTTTTTGTAAATTATATTATATATTAAAATATTATAATATGGCTAGTCAAATTCCTCCTGCCGATAACGCGTCTAAGGTTGACGACGTAAACGTTAAAAATACTTCTGGGCTTGCGTCAGATTTACCAAGTGAAACACAAACTGATAGTAAATCCAAAGGTTCTAAAAATAAACAATCCTCTGCAAAGTTAATGCAACAATTAGATTTGGCAAATAAATCTTTTTCTGGACAAGATTTAAGCAACACAAATTTTACTGGTTCAAATTTAAATAATGCAGATTTATCTAAATGCAAATTTACCGCCTCAAGATGCAAAGGAATGCAAGCTTCTAGAGCAAATTTTAAACTTTCTATTTTTACAAATGCTGATTTAACCAATGCACACTTGGCTGGAGCTAGGTTAACAAGAACAAATTTTTATGGTGCAAATTTATATAACATCTGTTTATATCAAGCAAATTTAACTGGAACCACCATAAGCAAAGCAATATTAGATAATGCAAATTTAAAAGAGGCGTCATTGCAACATGCAAAAATAAATAATAGTACTAGTTTAAAAAATGCAGATTTATCGAGAGCACTTTTAAATGGCGCAACAATAGCAAAAACAAATATAGAAGGATCAAATTTTACTGGTGCAATTTTAACTCACGCGCAATTTTATATTATAACATTTAAAAATGTTAATTTAACTGACGCAAATTTAACTAGCGTAGATTTAGAGTCTTGCAATTTTGATAATATTATTGTTTCAAAAAAAACAAATGTAACTCGCGCAATTATACAAAAAAAACACGCGCACCATTTTAAAGATTGTCTTGGTTACAATAATGCTTGCATCGTGGATTCCGATGAAAATAATAAAGAACAAACAAACTTTCCATGCGTTAAGGCTGAGGATAATAAAAAAATAGAAATCTTAAAAAACCTTATGAAATGTTACACCGATAAATGGATGAGTGATTGTAAAAATTGGATTAAATTCACAGTGGCATTTAAGACCGCATTTCACAATAACTATTACGAGGTTTATGATGATATTTGTTCTAAATTTTCAGGATATAATGCCGAGAACAACCGCGATATGTGGGATAAAAAAATAGATACTCGCGGTAGCAAACATCTTAATTTTATTTCATTTAGACATTGGGCTAAGAAACAAAACCCAACATTGTATCATTCTGAATTTTCAAAGGAAAATAAAAGAAAATTAAAAGAATTAAAAAAACTTGTTGAAGACAACTATAACGAAAAATGGACTAGCCAATATAAAAATTGGATTAAATTCACAATGGCGTTTAAGAATGCATTTTATGGAAATTATTACGATGAATGGTGCAAGATTTGTTCTAAATACCCAAAATTTAATGAAAAGAGAGCATTAAAAACTTGGAGCCAAGTAAATATTCACGAAAATAGTGTTTACGGATTTGATTCATTTAAACTATGGGCAAGTCAACAAAATGAACAAAAATAAGAAAAATAATTAACATGTGATAGCAATATAGTAATTTCTTAAAATAAATTATTATATTGCATTATTTTAATGGATAATTGTGACATTATTAAGGAAAACCAAATGTTAAAACAAGAAAATGAAAAATTGACAAATTTAATAAAATATTATACAGAAGCAAGAAAATATTATTATGAAAGGGAAACATCATATCCAACTATTAAAGGTTTTTATATAATAAAACCTGGAGCACGCTTATCTGAAGCGAGTTTATGCGGAGAGAATTTATTTCACGCAAATTTGTTCAATGCAGACTTATCTGATGCAAAATTAAATAACGTAAATTTAGCTTTTGCAAATTTATGCGATGCGGATTTGTCTGATGCAGAATTAAACAATGCAGATTTATCTCACGCAATATTATATCACGCAGATTTAGCTGACGCGCAGTTAAATAATGCAAATTTATCTCATGCAATATTATATCACGCAGATTTGGCTGACGCGCAGTTAAATAATTCAAATTTGTCTTACGCAAAATTATATCATGCAGATTTGTCTAATGCACAATTAAATAACGCAAATTTATCTCATGCAAAATTATATCACGCAAAAATTTATTGTGCGTCTTTGGATTCTATCATTGTTACACAAGACACAGATGTATCACATGCAATTATGTCAGATAATAATAAATTATTTTTTAAAAAATGCGCAGGTTATGAATTAATCAAAGTTAATAACAAAGAATGCGATTCCTCAGACTAAACATAAATATTTTATAGCTTAATTGTCTTCCCTAAATTTCTCTCTTTCCAGGGACGTGCTAATAGGCTTTAAAAAATTTTCTTGAACCATTACGTCTTCAAGATAATTTCTTTGCATAAATGGATTCATGCCTATTTGACCAACCATTTCTCTCTCGGCCATTTTATTATATGTATTTTCTCTCTTGTTCATGGGCTTATCTGGATTAACAAATACTTGTTGTTCTTCTAAACTCCAAACATCATTCTCTGATAAAAGCGCTTGTTGAAATGCAATTTGCGACGTTTGTTCTGGATTGTCGTCATAGTTAATTTGAGTATCAAATTGCAAAACTTTGCGCATGTTGTTTCTTCTTGCGCTTTTTTGGTATGGTTCTCCTTGCGTCCATTTCCATTCTATCCAATCATTCCATGTAACCTTTTTATTTGATTGTGGACGTTCCATTATAATATTTATTTTATATTATTATATGAAATGTTTAACTTTTAACAATATTTAATTGTTTTGTGAATAAAAATGCATCTTTGCTAGTTTTTCGTCGTTTTAAATTACAGGACAAGCATGAAATTACTAAATTTCCAGAATTGTGGCCAATATCATTATCAATTCTGTCTAACGTCCATTGACACATTTCTCTCACAATGTCATAAAGTAGAAATGTTTTTTTTTGGCAATAATAACACTCAAGATTACTTTCGTGCAAAAGTTTAATTGCATCGTCAGTTTTAATAAATAATGAATCATTGTATCGTTTCTTCAATATATCTTGTTGTTTATAGCTTGCAAGTTTCTTGTCTATTTGATTTAAAACTTTTTTGACTTCGTCTTGGTTTAAAAAATTTATAGTGTTTTTTTGTAAATCTTTTAAAATTTGTTCTTGATTTTCTATTAAATAATACTCTTCCGGAAGACCTATTTTTTCTGCAGCTTTTCTAACTTTTACAGTATTTTCTTCTTTTTTTAATTTATTTATTTGATACCTATTAGACGTTCCTATAATTGTAATTTTCTTTTCGTCCTCCATATTTAATATAGCACTAAAATTATTTTATTTTGTTTTCCTATTTTTAGTTTTAATAATTGACCGTTTCAATATAATTTTTTATAATAACATTATCTGGACAAAATAATATCTATATATTGAAAAGTGAATTAAACTTAAACCAATATAGTATAGTATATGGCGACTGTTGAAACAAACAACGACGAATGCGTTGAACTCAAAAATATTAAATATAAAACAATGCTGTTAAGTGGCAACGTTTTATCAGAAACAAAATCCTCAAGCGATCTGAGTAATTTGGAAAAGTTTTTGGAGGATAATAAAACAAATAAACAAAATGAACCTTGGAGTAAATTAGACAAAACAATTAAAACCAAAAAGTTGCTTCAATACACTGAAGAATATGCAAAAAAAAATAATTTAACTTCGGAAGAAGAAAGCGCTCTATACGCATTTTTAAAAGACAGTCTGGATAGAAAAAAGCTGCAAAGGGTAAAAGATGTTGATTATGACAAATTAACTGGAGAAATAAAGAATATTCCTGCGTTGCATTTTAATAAAACAACCAATCATTTTACACTTAAAAATATTGACAAACGAGTTTCAACTTTGAAAAGTTTGCCACCAAAGAAGGGAACAAAAGGAACAGTGAAAAGCGCAGCAATCACCATTGAAAACTCGGATTCAGATAATGATAATTGTTAATAATATAAACAGATAACAACATTATATATAGCAGACGTATGTTGTTGGGAGAACTTGAAGATTTAGTTGATGTTCTTGATGATATTATATCAGAAGAAGACGTCGCGTTAATCTCTGAAGAAGAAGAAGAAGATATTATAAATACAACAATGCTATTAATGACTGATTACATAGAGGAAAATCCATCTGCTGTTTCCGAACCTGATTTTCACGAAACAATGATTGAAAATGTTAAAGATTTGTTATTTATTCATTTTGACAATTTTTTTGGGACTAACGCCGATTTAGAAGAAGAGCTTGACGACATTATTGATATTGCCGTAGATTTGTTCTATATGCAGATTATTCCTAGACGCTCTTATAATGATACTTTTGAAACAAGAATGTCCGAGAAAGAGAAAGAACGTGTTAAAGCGAGATTGATTGAGTTGGCAAATGTGCCACAATCAGCGCAGAGGACAAAAGAATGGTATGAAACTAGACATAGATTGATTACCGCAAGTAATGCATATAAAGCCTTTGAGAATGACTCTGCAAGAAACCAATTGATTTATGAGAAGTGCCAACCGCTAATTGTGGAAGATTTGACAACAAAGCCTGAAGCTGTCAATACGTGTACCGCCATGCATCATGGACAAAAATATGAGCCTGTTTCTATAATGTATTATGAAGACAAATTTAAAACAAAAGTTTCTGAATATGGATGCATTCAACACAACATTTATAAGTTTTTGGGCGCTTCTCCAGACGGAATTGTGAGTGATTCTTCTTTGCCAAGATTTGGAAGAATGCTTGAGATTAAAAATATTGTGAATCGCGACATAGATGGAATCCCCAAAAAAGAATACTGGATTCAGATGCAATTGCAGATGGAAACATGCAACCTGAATGAATGCGATTTTTTGGAAACTAGGTGCACTGAATATCAGTCTTATGCGGATTTTAAAGCCGATGGAACGTTCCTTACATCCGAGAAGGGGGAAAAGAAGGGCATCATTATGTATTTTTCTTCAGCAGAAGGAAAACCAAAATATGTTTATAAGCCATTAAATATGGTTGAAGAACATTACGAGTCTATTTGGGAACCGGAACAGATGGCCGAGTGTGAAAAGAATGGTTTGACGTGGATTAAGAATATTTATTGGCGTTTGGAGGAGATTAGTTGCGTTCTAGTATTGAGGAACAGAAAGTGGTTCCAGGATAACATTGAACAGCTTACGAGTGTATGGGATACTGTTTTAAAGGAGCGCGAATTCGGATTTGCTCATAGAGCTCCTGCAAAGCGCGCAAAAAAAGACTCGCAACAAGAGGCAATGACAGAGATGGAAGAGGTTTGCTTGTTGAATTTTGATAAGACAACTGGAAAAGTGACGGTTGCCACCACAAATGGAAAAACTAGTAGGTCAAATTCGCTTGTAGATGGACCTTTTTTTAAGATCCGAACTGAATCCTTTGATGAAACAAAAAACACGGTTCTTTAAGCTATAAAAATGCAAATGTTTGCTTAAGATAACAAATTGTTGTTTGTTATTTTAACTTGTTACTACAAATCGTGCAATATTATAAGTTTGTATGTTTTGTTTTATATTCTCAGTCTGGGCGAAATATTGCGAAAAACAAAGGGTCAAAAGTGTTTCCAAAATCCAAAAATGGACAAAAAAAATGTCCAATTTTCAAAAGTCAAAACATTTTATGAAAAAAGGGCTAAAATTTCGCCCTTGTGAGCTTAATGGTTTAAAAAACTTTTTAAAATCGGAAAAAAGTGTTACGCTAATTTTTGCAATATTTTTGCGGAAAAGTATTTAGGGGTTTTTCTGCAGTCAATATATACTTCCGATGACTGACATTTTGGGACCCAAAAAACCCTTGGTTTTTTGTTGTGAAAAATGTGACTTTAATACATGTAATAAGAAAGACTACGGTCGGCATTTATTGACAGCAAAACACAAAAATACTTACAAATTACTTCCAAATACTTACGCAGAAAATGCCCCAAACCAGTTTGCGTGTGAATGCGGAATCAATTATAAGCACCGACAGAGCTTATATAACCATAAGAAAAAATGCACATGGGGACAAACGTCAGCAAACACCTCTGTAATAGAACCACATCAACCCACAAATGAGTTGGTGATGTCATTGTTAAATCAAAATATGGAATTACAGAAGCAAATTATTGAACTTTGCAAGGAAAAGAATACTGTTATTAATAATAATAATTCAAATAACACGAACAATCAATTTAATCTCAATTTCTTCTTGAATGAACAATGCAAGGATGCTCTAAATTTAATGGATTTTGTGAATCAAATCAAGTTACAGTTATCGGATTTGGATATGATCGGAAGAGTTGGCTATGCAGAGGGTATGAGCAAAATCTTCATTAAGAATCTGCAAGAAATGGATGTATTCAAACGTCCGATTCACTGCAGCGACTTAAAGAGAGAAGTCTTGTATGTAAAAGACAAGGATACTTGGGAAAAAGAAAACGGAGAAAACTTCAAAATAAAACGCGCTATAAAAGAGGTTGAGCACAAAAATATAAAGCAAATACCTCAATGGGTGGAAGAAAATCCTAGCGCGGCAGACATTGAAACCAAAAAGCACTTGGAATATCAGAAAATTTTATTAGAATCTATGGGAGGTTCAACTATGGAAGATGACGACAAGAAGAGAGAAAAAATAATTCGCAATATTGCAAAAGAAGTAACAATAAATAAACTTTTGGAAAAGTAGTATGATAAAATTAAGTTATAATACTTTTAATGATTTTTATTCGTTTGATGGGGGGTGGAATATTATATTGTTATACAAATGATAAACAAAAATACATTAGAAATTAATTCCACACAGAATAAAATAAATGAAAGTGAATTATTTATCAAACACAAATCTTCTTATAAATCTGCCTTTTTAGATTTGTCTTTGCACGCCGTTTTATTTTCTTCATCTTTTTATTTACTATGGTTTCTTAGAAATAGCTTATTAAGTTTTTTAATTATCCCATTTATGGCGTTAATGATTGATAGAACGTTTATGATTTTTCATGATTGTTGTCATCAATCCTATACTCCAAATAAAACAATAAATTGCATTCTTTCGCATATAATGGGGACGTTTGTTTTAACAAGTCCAAATTGGATATTAGATCATCACACGCATCATTTAACAAATGGAAATGCAGAAAATAAATATAAATTTAAGTTTAACGAGTTAGTAAATATTACAAAAGAGAAATATAATAATTTTTCTATAATAAAAAAATGTATTTATTCATTTATTCATCATCCAATGGTATTTTTTAATTTTATTCCTTTTATATATTTTGTAGCATTGCAAAGATTTATGTACATTATTAAAAAAATAAAATACAATCAAAAAATTAATTCGTCGCTATTTTCAATAGTTTTCAATCATTTATTAAATAATTTACTAATTTACGCTTTTTGTAAAACGTTGTTATATTATAATATATTTTCATTGTTTTTTGCAAGTTATCATGTTTCAGCAATAATAGGGTTTTTGTTATTTTTTAATCAACACACATTTAATCCTTCTTATGTGGTTGGTAATAAAGAATGGACGCAACGAAATAGTGGATTGTTGGGAAGTTCACTTATAAACATACCCAAATATCTAAAATATTTTACTATGGGCATAGAGTATCATCACATCCACCACACAAATTCAAAAATACCAGGATACAATTTACAGCTATATCACGAAGAAGTAATTTCCAAAAGTAATATATTTGACAATATTGCGAAATTGTCTATGACAGATTGTTATAATAATTTATGGTTAGTTCTTTTTGATGAAGATAAACGCAAATATATAACTTTAAAAGAGGCAAATGCCTGCACAAATGAAGAAATACAAAATAATAAAAATAATTAAAAGACAATAAAATGTCAATATATAATGATGTATAAATCTGCGTTTGAAATTAAAAAATTAGAGAGATCAAAATTATTACAAGGATGAAAACGTTTAAACATAAATTAGCATGTAATAGTATAAAATGTCTCAACAACACGCCCTCGCCAACTGGTCGCAGTATTTGCAACCAGAAGATTACAAATATTTGATTCAATTTATAGAGAATGTGAAGGAACGACTACCAAACAATAAAATGATAGTCTTGGCTGGGCCTGCAAGAACAGGCAAATCAACGCTTCAAAATGAAATTAAGGCTTATCTTGGAGATGACTTGTGCGAGAATTGGTCTGTGACTGCACCAGAAAAGGCTCTATATTCTGAACACATAAAGTTGTTGGGATTTTTTACAGGCATTGATGAGATTTCTCGTAGCAAAAAATCTAATCAAGCAATTATTAATTTTATTCAGTATAATCAGTCCTTTATCGCTGATACAAATCATCCTGAAAAGTTGCATCATCTTTTGAATGGTTACACAAGAATAATTAATATGACACACGTTTTTTAAAACGCTGGCAACTCAGGGCCAAGAGGTTGACCAGGAATCAAATTGGAGTCTGTGAGATAGTAACCAACGCGAACAGAATCCGCCGTCACAGGAGGTGCAGGCGGCAAAGGTGTAGAAATATTTGACTTCAACTGATTGTCCTTATATAAAGCACCGCACATATCCGCTCTAATGCAAACGCCATCATCAGGGTTTCTGCGATATTTTAAATTGTTTGTTATCTGAGCATAAGAACCCACTTTGAAAATAGGATAATTCCACCAGATATCATTATAGCTGTTTGTGCTTGCCTGTTTTCTTCCAGTGAATGGATAACTAGAAGTTAAAATTGGCAAATCCTCGGATTTTGGATACTTGCCAGGATTTGCTAAATTATAATTGCTATATCCTTCCAACATTTTGCTTTCAAAAAAGAAAGAAGACGCTATAATTGCAATCAATAAAACGAATAAAAATGCAATCTCTTTATTATTTTTAAATTTATTAATTACAATCATAAAAGACATTTATATATATTTTGTATATTTTATTTTGCGAATAATAGAATTAGAAATAGAAATACTTTCCTATAAATATTTGCGTTATCTTGATTTAGAATTTACTCGCTTTAATATATTAACAATGGCGGAAACTCAAATTGACATGCGAGTTGTTAAGCGTGACGGTGAACTAGAAGACATTTCTTTTGATAAAATTTTAACACGAGTAAAGAAACTTGGTCAAGAAGCCAATATTCAGATTAATTATTCGTCCTTGGTAATGAAAGTTATAGACCAATTGCATGACAATATTCCAACAACAAAGATTGACGAGTTGACCGCGGAGCAATGCGCTGCAATGTCCACGCAACATCCAGATTACGGAGTTCTAGCAGGACGCATAGTGGTTTCAAATCATCAAAAAAACACAAATGCATGCTTTTATGACCTAGTGGAAGACCTGTACAATTTTAAGGATGTTCATGGAGTTCATAGTCCCCTTGTAAGCCAAGAATTATACAAAATTTCACGCGATATGGCTAATTATATTGAACCCATGTTTGATTTCTCGCGCGATTATCTAATTGATTATTTTGGCTTTAAGACATTGGAACGCGCTTACCTTTTAAAGGTCGGAGACAAGATTCTAGAAAGACCGCAGCACATGTGGATGCGCGTCGCAATTGGGCTTCACGGAAATAATATGGACGCTGTAAAAGAGACGTATGATTTAATGTCTCAAAAGTATTTCACGCATGCTACACCAACTCTTTTCAATGCAGGAACCCCTAGACCACAATTGAGTTCTTGCTTTTTGATTGCTATGGAAGAAGACAGTTTGGATGGAATTTATAATACTCTTAAGGACTGCGCAAATATTTCCAAGTGGGCTGGTGGAATTGGATTGCATATTCATAATATTCGCGGAAGTAATTCATTGATTCGTGGAACAAATGGAAAGTCAACTGGAATTGTTCCCATGTTGAAAGTTTTTAATGACACTGCGCGATTTATTAATCAAGGAGGCAAGCGTAATGGTTCATTTGCCATTTATTTGGAGCCGTGGCATCCAGATGTGGAGGATTTCTTGGAGATGAAAAAGAACCACGGTGATGAAGAGATGAAGGCGCGCGATTTATTCTATGCGTTGTGGATCCCTGATTTGTTCATGGAGCGCGTCAAGGAGAACGGCAAGTGGTCACTTTTCTGCCCCAATGAATGTCCTGGACTAGCCGATGTTTATGGCGACAAATTCAAAGAGCTCTACGAGAAATATGAAGCAACACAAAGAAGTGTTCGCAAAACAATAAATGCTCGCGATTTGTGGTTTAAGATTTTGGACGCTCAGATGGAAACTGGAACACCTTACTTACTTTATAAAGATGCGTGCAACAAGAAATCCAATCAAAAGAATCTTGGCATCATAAAGAGTAGTAATTTGTGCACGGAAGTAGTTCAGTATTCTGATGATAATGAGACGGCTGTTTGTAATTTGGCATCCATTGCTCTTCCAACGTTTGTCAATCCTTTGACAAAGCAGTTTGACTATGATAAGCTTCACGAAGTGACAAAAGTTATTACAAGCAATCTGAATCGCGTTATTGACATTAACTTTTATCCAACGGAGAAGACCAGGCGCAGCAATTTGCTTCATAGACCTATTGGAATTGGTGTTCAAGGTCTTGCTGATACATTTATCTTGATGGACGTTGCGTATCACAGTGAAGAAGCAAAAACTATTAATAAGTTTATTTTTGAGACCATTTATCATGCAGCTCTAGAACGCAGCAATGAACTCGCAATAAATGTAAAAAATACAACCCAAGTAAAATCAGATAGTTCTAGAATTGTTTCTGAATTTTCTTTAAAATATAGTCTTAGCGCGGAACATCGCGGAGCTTATATGTCATTTGAAGGGTCTCCTGCAAGCCAAGGAGTTATGCAATTTGACATGTGGAACGTTGAACCATCTGATAGGTATGACTGGACTGAATTAAAGCATTCTATTATAGTACACGGCATAAGAAATTCACTTCTTCTTGCACCAATGCCGACCGCGAGCACGTCGCAAATTTTAGGGTTTAATGAGTGTTTTGAGCCGTTAACTAGCAATATTTATAGCCGCAGGACATTGGCAGGCGAATTTGTTGTTGCAAATAATTATTTGATGCGTGAACTTATTGAACTTGGCATTTGGAACGACAAGATTAAGAATAATATTATTGCAAATAAGGGTAGCATTCAACAGCTGACAATGATACCAGAACATATCCGAAACAAATATAAAATTGTTTGGGAGATGCCGATGAAGCACTTGATTGACATGTCGGCGGATAGAGGCGCGTTTATTTGCCAAAGTCAGAGCTTGAATTTGTGGTTGGAAGATCCCAATTATAATACGCTTACGTCAATGCATTTCTATTCATGGAAGCAAGGACTCAAAACTGGAATTTATTACTTGCGCAGAAAGGCCAAGCACCAAGCGCAACAATTTACTGTGGAGCCAGAAAAAAATGAGCAAGATCAAGATCAAGATCAAGAACAAAAACAAAATATAGATAATGCGGAACATGATATTTGCGAGATGTGTTCGGCTTAAAGTAGGGAACCAAAGCCAGACCCTTTTGCTTCGCAAGACCCCTCCCATTGAAATCAAATTTAAAGCCGAGAAAGCTCAACACTGCGGTCAAAGTCGGTTCTTTTTGCTTCATCAAAATTTGGTTCACCCTCCATCAAACCTAGTTTCTTCATGCGATGCCGAATAGAAACGTGTTTTTGTTCTGGAATATCTTGACTTAAATATTCAAGATGTTCTGCTCGTTCCAAAGCATTTAAATAATTTTTGTCTCCTTTATCAATGCGTTGCCATCTGTCAGCCCATAAATGATGGTCAACGTCGCCTGTGCATTTTTCTTTCATAAATCTGAAACGTTGACCGACGTCTGTAAGATACTCTGCGCCCACGTCGCGAGATTTCCACGCGTCTTTCCAAAATTTAAATTGACCTTGATAGTCTTCCATTGTTTCTTTTACAGCAACCAAGAAACTGTGCCTTGCGTTTTCTGGCATGTGCAGAATATTAAAGTATGCACTGCCTGGTATTTGCATTCCTTCGGCTTGCTTTTCGTAGTCCATAATTTCTGTTTATTTATAATTTTTGTTTTAATTATCAAAATCAATTTTTAATAAAATTATCCATTTTACCCATTACTTGCAAATATGTGAGAAACTGCGTTTGCTTTTTCTATTATTTTTTTAAATTTTTCGCTGTTTTCTATATTTACAGCTAATATATGAAGTTCTTCTGCATTATTTACCGGTGTTTTTTCAGATATTTCAAACATCATGTCGCCAAAATCCATAACATAATCAAAATACTTTCCTCTCATCATAGTCCAGAGTTGTTTTAAGGGCTTAGATTGGCAACACGGAAGAAACGTTGCAATCCATTCATATGCTGGAGTTTTGTCTTGTTCCTTCATTTGCAGTATATCAGACCAACATTGAAAAATGTATATTGCTAAATAATGTCTAGAAGTCCATTCTTTTGAATTTGGTGGATGATAAACGTTGCCCTCTTTATATATACTTCTTTGCCATGGATAAAACAATGAATCTATAAAATGTGGTATTTTGTCATACATAGTCATATATTCTTTATACAATTGAATTTGGTATTTATCATTTAATTGAAGAGTAATTACCGCATTGTCTTTTGCTGTTGATTTCTGGAAAATTTTATATGTTATGAAAATACACAAACTAACTAAAAAAGCTGTTAATATTGGTAATCTTGAAGCAATTTTATTAATAAGAGAATTTTCTTTTGCGTAAAGAGAATATACAACAGTAAAAACCGCTAGTAGTGCTGTTAGTAATATTAAATATATAAAATTCATTTTATATATTATAACAATAAAAAAGATTTTTAGTTTAAATATTTTTATGTTTTTGTTTTTATTTTTGTTTTCTAATAAGAGTCGTAACCACCGTCATAATTGCTTCCGTATCCTCCTCGGTCAATGTAAAAGCCGACTTCTTCTTCCTTTTCCTCGCGCTCGTTCTCTCTACGACACATTTCGTCGTAATAATCATTCACTTCATTAATGTCAATGTCTGGGTATCTTTCTTCAAATGTAAGGTTCTCGTTCTCATCCGGAGGAGTCTGATATTCTGTATAATTGTAAACTGCAACCGAGTCCATAAAATCCTTGTCGCCTACATCATCCGGAATAAATCCAGACAAATAAGTATCAAAGATGCTGGGAAAATTAACAACTTTATTGTCATCATTCTCTTCTCCAATGTCTATAAGTCCGCGACCACGTTCTCCATTATATTCATATACCGCGCAATTTGCACAGTATCCAAGAAACACTCCATTCCAGGAACCATAACAAGCACAGTTTCCGCAGTCCTTTGGTCCTGTTCCTGGATAATGATTCTCTGCCCAGACAGTAGGAAAGGTTCCGCAATATAGCTCGCCGTCATATGAATAATACGCCGGCTTGCAGTTGCGATAGTGATAAACAAATTCTTTAGGGTTGAATTGAGCCATTCTGGTTTATAATGTTTGATTATTTTCAAATGCTAATTTCCAAATCAATTTTTTTTGTTAGGGAACAACGGTTCCCTTTTTACATTAATTGTGAAGCCATTTCAAAAACATCCTCATTTTCCTCGCAAATATTTAAATCAAATCGCATTTTATAAAAGCATTGAAAACAAACAATAACGTCGTTCATTGCGTTGTGCATATTTTTAGGCTGATAGCCAAACAAGTGGTTACACAATTCAGTTAAAGTTGGAAACTTGATATATTCTCTCTTATTGTCCCTTGTATAAGCTTTAATTTTGCATAAATCTGTTCCTTCTTGCATTGTGCAATAGTATTTTTTAGATGTTGCTACGTCAGTTGCCATGCCTAACAAATAAATCAAATCTGTTCTCTTTTCAGTAAGTTTTAGAATCTCTGCAACAACAAACTTTTTATCAAAGTCCACGTTATGTGCAACAACTAGTTGAGCGCTTTTAAAATGCTCATAAAACATATTCAAAACTCCTTCTATGGGAATTCCTTGTTCTTCCGAGATTTCATTGGTAATGCCGTGAAATTTTGTAGATTCGGTCGTAATAACCACGTCTTTTGGAACGCGAATAATATAATTTCTTTTCAGAATTATTGCGCGCGCATTAGTGTCATATAATAAATAACTAAATTGCACGATGCACGGCCAATTGTAACAATTTAAAATATTCGGCATTTCCTTTGGATTTTTTGGCAAGCCATTCGTTTCAGTGTCAAATACAAGAACAATCATTTTGCGTTATATAACACCTGCGGTTAGATTTAAGTTTATTATATAATACTAATTGTTATGTTTCAATTTTTAAATCAATATGAAATGGTGTAGCCATTTTGCTGACTTTACAAATGCCAAAGGTCTTTCTATGCCATTTTGTAATTCCGTGTTCTTTAATTCCATCCAAGTGCTTCTTAGCGCCATAACCTTTGTTACTGTCAATATTATAGCGCTCCGACAATTCAGGATTCTCTGCACACAACTCTTCAATATAAGCATCTCTCGCAACTTTTGCCAGAATGGATGCAGCGGCAATGCAAGAATATTTGTTATCACCACCTTCAACGCAAACGTGATTCAATGCGTCAAATTTCTTTTTGGAATGATTGTACTCCGTGTAAGAGTTAAAATAATTTCCATCAATTAACAATTGAATTTGGTGCGGTTTTCTAGAACCATTTTTTAAAACCTCTGCAATGCATTTGTGCATACATTTTTGCGTGGCTTGTAAGATATTTATTTCATCAATCGTTTTTTCGTCTTCATACGAAACAGACCACGCAATTGCATTTTCTTTAATATATTCCGCCACTTCTTGGATCTTTTGTTTAGAGTGAAATTTCTTGCTGTCCTTCATTTTAGAGTGGTCAAAACTGTCATCTTTAGGTAAAATAACAGCTGCAGTATAAACTCTTCCCAAAAGAGGTCCACGGCCGACTTCATCTACACCAATTTCGCTAACGTTTGGATTCTCCAAATAGCATTTTAACAATGGTTCGGCTTTAACTCGCGGTTTACGCACTTTTTTCTCAGAAGTTTCTGAAATTATGGTTTCCTTTTCATCTTCTGACATGTCTAGTACAATCTGTTATAAGAATTATTACAATTATAACAAAATCAATTTCTTTTTGTTTTTAAATTTTTTCACTATATAAATTATACGAATGAACATAATGAAAAATGGCGCATTGCTTCTTTTGATAATTTTAATATTAGGATTAATTCTAGCTCCTTTTTTAGGAGGTAGTTACAGAGAAGGTTATACGGATGGTTCAACATCTTGGGCTGACAGCGTTACATTAGCTTCAGGAGTTACAAATAATTCAAGTTCTTCTAATTCAAATAGTAAACCAAGTGGTGGAAGTTATGACAATTATGATCACTTTAGTGGGTCATCTTCACCAACAGTATATTATGGCCCCAATGGAAGCACTGCTACAGTGACGCCTGGTTCTAACGGAGTCTACACAATTACAGTTACAAAAACAAATGGTGAAACAAAACAGTACACACTTTCTACTTCAAGCGGTTCAACAAGCGGAGCAAGTAGTTCTTCAAGTTTTTCTAGCAGTTTGAGCAGCATGATGAGTCAATTTGCTAACAAAACCTTCTATGGCCCAAATGGTGGCTCTGCTAGATTGTTTACAGGAAAGGATGGGCAATATGCTATTGAAGAAACGTTAGCAAACGGAAATACAACAATATACACTGCGACAAACACTTATACGTATACTTATAGCAATCAGCAATCAGGATCAAATTCAAATACAGGTTCATCTAGTTCCAATTCAGGATCAAATTCTAGCTCATCAAATATATACCCTTTCAGCGATTTTTCTGCAGGATACGCTACAGGTCCCAATGGAAATAGCGCCGGATATGTTACAGGTCCAAATGGTAACACAGTTGCAGGAGCAAGTGTAAATAATTCTAAAAGCCAATACAACAGCTCATTGCCTACAGGAATTCCAGCTCGCATGATTCCTCCTGGTCAGGAAGATTTATACATATTAAAATCAGAGGTAGTTCCTCCAGTGTGCCCTGCTTGTCCAACGTCATCGGCTTGTCCTCGCACAGAGAAATGCCCCCCATGTCCTGCATGCGCCAGATGTCCTGAACCCAATTTTGAATGCAAGAAGGTTCCCAATTACAACGCGGTGAATGACAGCTATTTGCCAGTCCCTGTTCTAAGCAATTTCTCCACATTTGGCATGTAAATAGTAAGAAACCAAGGTCCAAGATCCCCTCTTTATAATCGCAAAATAATTGCCTCATTCTATGAGATAATTATTTTTATTAACCCTTGGTTTTAACACACTTTTTATCCATTTGAAACGTTGCGCCTTTTTCTTCTTGAGGCACAATCTTGATAATACATTTTGATTTTTTGCCATATAATGGCTCAGTGCACCCTTTTTCTTTTTTAGTTTTATTTAGTTTCGTAAACTTAAAAAGCTTGGGTTTTTCATCAGTGCATCTAGCTCTAAAATGTTCATATCTTTCTCTCACATCACAGAATGACAAATTGGATTTCTTGTGAAGCATCTTATTAACTAACTCATGAAGATCGTATATGTAACGAGAGAATGTTTCTCTATTCTTCATATGGCTTATTGTCAGCGGCAATTGTTTAAAATTGGTGACTAAATTTATTCGGCAATATTTACAAGGCAACACATGGCGTAAATTTAAAACAAAATTGCGATAATATATTTTCTGTTCAACAGTTGGTTCTATTGGATAATTAAAACTCATGGTATGAAGAAAGTGCCACAAGCTTGGCCCCCACACAGTAGTAAGCATTCCATCTCCACTATTATATTCCTCTTTGGTGTATACACGTTTAGAAGATCTATTTTTTCTTGTATTTGATTTTGTTTTTCTATTTTTACGCGTTAAGGTCATTCCTATAATAAACGGATAAAAAAATTATACAGTAATATCTATAAAATGTTTATCCATTTGGCTCAACCTTTGGAAAAGGTTGAGTTAAAATTCATCCAATAATTTGTTGATAGCTTGCTTAGAATAAAAATTGAATTTAGGCTCTTGTTTTAAATTTAATTCTGAATCACAATTTTTATCAAAAAAGGTTTCAACCTTGGTTCTTGAATTTATTTTTGGTTTAAGTTTGTTTGCTGTTTGGTGCGTTGTTCGCGTTTTTATTTTCATTAAAGTTGAATAATAATTGTAATCATTTTTAAAATGTGATTTCTTAATCTCAATAATAAATCCGTCAGAATCCCTAAAAAGCATATTCTTTACATTATTATAATTTTGTATCTTTATTTCGTTTAAACATTAATTTATTCTTGTCAAATATATATAAATACAAAATGAATAAGCACGTAAAGTTTGGTGGTATGCCTTCATTATCAGCGAGCACTGGTGGCGCTAGTTCAGGTATAATCTCAAGTGTTAGAAATATGGTGCCTTCATTAAGTTGGAGAACAATTGGAATTATTTTTTTGGTAATTATTTTAGCGGCAATTGCATATTTTATTTATAAAAGTGTTTTAGACTCTTCAAAAAATCCAACATATAAAGCAAACAAAGAAAATGTTCCACTTGGAAGCGCCGCAGCGGATTCAGGAAAAGAAGCAGAAATAATGTTATTTTATACTGATTGGTGCCCACACTGCAAGACAGCTAAACCTGAATGGGAACAAGTAAAAGCAGAGTATAATGGAAAACAGATTCATGGTTACACAATCATTTTTACCGAGGTAAACTGCACAAATGAATCACCAGATGTAGAAAAAATGATGAACACATATAAAATAGAAGGATATCCAACTATTAAATTAGTAAAAGACAATCAAATAATAGACTATGATGCAAAACCAAGCAAGGCGACTTTAACTCAATTTTTGAATACAGTTGTCTAAAACAACTGCATCAACGAGTGGAACAAAATCATCAACTTTTTTTAAAGGTTGATCCAAATCTGTTATGACATTTTCTCTCGCAAGAAGGAAGGCATTGCCTGCTTCAATTCCAGTTTCAACAAGATTCTGTCTTATTTCTTTAGATGATAATGTATTTTGAATGTCAGATAATTTCATAAATTCGGAATCGCATATTAGTTCATTTGGTATAGTTTCTTCCGTAAATTGATCATTTGCGAGGCCGCTTAATTTGTAAGTAAATTTTATTAAGCAATCTAACATATTTGTTTTTTCTTTAATTATGTTATCTGTATATTTATAATTGCTTCTAAATCCAAATATTTCATTAACGTTTTTTGCTCTCAAAATACATTGTTTTAATGGATAATTACAAACGACTCCTCCATCAACGTAACATTTGTCGTCCACGCAAATAGGAGAAAACAAAATAGGTATAGCAGAAGACATGTAAACGGCTGTTAATAATGAAAGCTCTGGATGAGTTAGGTGTGAAATGTCACACAATTCAAAATTGTTAATATCAAAAGTAAATAAATGAATTTCAATATTTGAAATTTCGTAAAATTCTTTTAACGTTACTTCTAGGGAAATATCTCTCGCGCTAAAAAATGGTTTATAAAATATTTCCGAAATTTTTGTATCAAATATTCCCTTTTTATGATAAGCATTAAACAATTGATCCAACTTAATTTTATACACATCATTCCAAGGACGTTTAATAAAATAATCATTTATTGTTTCCCAATCAAATTTAAGACACAACAATACTGAAATAATTCCTCCAACAGATGTAGCATAAATAGTTTCAATGTCATTAATGTTCCAAAACCCATTTTTTTCAAGTTGTTGCAATGCCCCCAACTCATTAAAACCAATAGGGCCACCTCCAGATAAAACTAGGTGTTTGATCGTCATTGTTTTAATATATTAAAATTGTTCAAATGCTTTTATGTCTTTTTTTCATTAATAAAAATATATTATTTTGCACAATTGCAATTAAAAATGATTATTTTTTTCACAATTAATTATAAATGGCTAATATTTTTACCCTAGAGAACATTGCAGATTTCACTGAAAAGTTAAACATTGACGAATTATACGAGAGAAAAAGGCAACACGACTTGAATCAATTGGCACTCTATAATAAATTATTAAACCGAATTCATGTAAGAATTAAAACAACCGCGAGACAAAAAACAGACGAACAATTTTGTTGGTTTATAGTGCCAGAAATAATGATAGGTGTTCCAAAGTATAACCAAGCTGGATGCATTGCGTATTTATTAGACAAGCTGAAGGAGAATGGCTTTGCGGTTCGTTACATTCATCCAAATACATTAATGATCTCTTGGAAACACTTTGTGCCGTCATATATTAGAAACGAAATTAAGAAAAAAACCGGAATTGTTATTGATGAAAATGGTAAGCAAATTAACAATGAAAGCGTAGTTGATAGCATAGAAAATAATTTAGAACCAAAATCTTTGGAAGAAATGATGTTTAAATTAAAAGACCCATCTATTCCTTTGGCAAAAGTCCAAAATAATAAAAAATTTACGCCAATATCTTCTTATAAGCCACAAGGAAATTTAGTTTATAAAGACGAACTGTTTAATAAATTGGAAAATAAATTTAATTAATGAATAATTTTAGACCTTTGTATTATTTATATTTCTATAGTATATATAATACAGTATAATTATGAAAAATCAACACAATAATAAAAATGTAACAAGAAAAAAAACGCTGGAACGAGACAAAATAAAAAATCCAAAAAATAAAACACAAAAATGTGTAAAAGAATTTAGATTCCACAGTTTTGAAGAAGATTATGAAAATCAGCAAGAATTAAAATTACAACAGCATAAAAGGGATAAAAATAAAAGCAAAAAACAACAAGAAATGTATGGCGTCAATAGATTAAAAAAAATAATGCCAGGGACTGATATAGAGAAAGAATTAATAGAGTTATTTAAAAAACCATTTTCTCCTTCAAAAGTAACGCCTCGCAGTGATTATTATACTTACATTAATTATATTTGGTTAACCGATACTAGTAAAAAATCTATTATAGCGCCAAAAGAACAAAAATATTACGTTCAAATAGACAATTTTCGTGTGACTCAAGACAAGGTGTACAGACAGTTAATTGAAATAATAGAGAATTATATAAAAACGCACAATGATAACAAGGCAAAATTAATAAGCAATGTATACGCTTCTTTACTAAATTTAAATCAAAATAGCGCAAAAAAACATATAGCAAGCGTAGTAAAAAATTACAATGAATTTATAAAAAATGATGATTTGTGGAGATATATGGCTCACATTAATCACAATGAAATAGTGTGCTGGGGATGCCCAATTCGTTGGAAAGTTATGGCGGATGAAAAAAATGCAAAAATATTTCGTAACTTTATTTGTTTTCCAGAGTTATCGTTGTATGATACTGAATTGTATTTGAATGATAACGCCGGAAAGACAAAAGAATTTATTAAGTATAGAAAAGAAGTACAAAAAAAGTATATTGAATATGTTAATTTAATATTTGATGGTTGTTTAGGAAAAAAACATGGATTAAGTGGACAAGATGTGTTTGACGTTGAAAAAGACATATTAAGTGCAATGGGTTGCGATTCTAATAAAAATGATTCACCCAATTTTTACAACGTTGTTAAAACAAAAGAAGCATTTGAAAAATACGGTTTTAATTGGTCAAACTTTTCAGAGCATTTGGGGTATAAAAAGATACCAGAATTCTTTATTTGCGATAGTTTGAACTATTTGAAGTGTATATGCGCGTTATTAAAGGAGAATTGGAAAACCAAAAAATGGAAGAGTTTTTGGTTATACATTTATTTTCGTCAGATTATTCGTTTTGACAAAAAACTAGTTTACATTCATTATAACTTTAATGGAAAATATATTCATGGAATTCCAGGTCATTTTCCATGGGATTTATATCCAATTTTTGGAATGTCTTTAACGTTTAATACATTCTTGACAAATCAATATGTAAAAAAATACAAAGATGATGAGGTTATAAATTATGTAACGAGCATGGGGAAAGATCTAATAACAGTTTTTAAGAGAATTATTAGAAGAAATACTTGGTTAACAGAAAAAACAAAAAAATATGCATTATTGAAATTGGATAACATAAATTTTGGAGTAGCATTGCCAAAAAATATGAAAGAAGATCCTTTGTTAGATTATAAGGACAATGATGCATGGGGGAATCTAATGAAAATAACTAATTGGCGAACATATAAATATATTTCATTAGAAGGAGAGGACGTTGAAGATGTGCCGCTTATCAGTTGGAATGCATTCAAATTAATTGGTCAACAAGCATATATTGTAAATGCGATGTATACACCAACGCAAAACTCTATATATGTTCCTTTAGGTTACTTGCAAAAACCCTTTGTGGATTTAGATGAACGTGGAATTGAATATAACTTGGCGCATATAGGGGTTACTTTAGCGCATGAAATGTCTCATGCATTAGATGATATTGGAAGTAAATATGATTACAAAGGAAATTTGCATGACTGGTGGACTCCGGAGGATAAGCGTAAATTTAAGGCTATACAACTAGACATTATTAAACAATATGAAACTTTTGCATTGTATGACAAGATTAAATTTGACGCCGCTTCAAGTATAGGAGAAGATTTAGCAGATATTTCCGGTTTGGCAATATGTCAAGAATACTTAAGAGATTTTCAAGACATGCACAAAGACATTGTTCCAATTCGTTCTTTATCATTCCAAGCATTTTACGCGTATTTTGCAATGCAACAAAGACAACACATTTACAAACAAGCTATTGCAACGCAATTAAAAACAAATCCTCATCCTCCAGATAAATATAGAGTGAATGTGCCAATTTCTCGTTTAGAATTGTTTAGGAGTTTATACAATGTTCAAAAGGGGGATAATATGTATTGGCCATCCACAAGTACTGTTTGGTAAAATAATTATTGATATTAAGAGAATATAAAAAATATTTAGCATATTTTTCTGTTAATTAATTTTTTTTTGTGAGGTATATATATAAATGGCAACAAAAACTCATCGTCGTCGTCACCACCGTAAGGGCGGAGCTTCCCGCGCTCGTTCTATGTCTCGTGCTGCTTCTCGTGCTGCTTCTCGCATGGCTTCTCGCACAGCCTCCGCTGCTCGCGCTGCCTCCGCCGCTGCTTCTCGCGCCGCTTCCGCCGCCAGAGGCCGTTCTGCGGCTCGTTCCGCCGCTGCTTCTAGATCCGCCGCTGCTGCTGCCGCTCGTGCCGCCTCCGCTGCTCGCATGGCCTCCGCCGCTGCTTCTCGCGCTCGCGCTTAAATATTTAGCTTAACCACCTTTAAAAAAGGTGGCGCCAAATAGATATTATTTATTATTTATTATTTCATGCAATAAATAATATTTTATCGTAACAATTGTATTGATTTAGTTTGCAACTGGTATTTTACCTGTAACAGAGTTTTTTTGCGTAGAAATATATGGTGCAATTAATTTTTCATGTTCTTTCTCTAATTGCTCTAAGTGTTTTTGAGTAGTTTCAAATATTTGGCTTTCAACAATGGCCTCATAAATTTTGACACCTTCCACAAAATCCTCCTCGCATTTCAAATATAACTCAACAATTAGGTTTCTTGTTTTGTTAATTATCTCTTGAAGGCCATTCTCTGATAAATCTGGGTTAATACGAATTATGTCTTTTTTTGTCACAGGATCTAAAACGTAGACAAATATTTTGTTAATTATATCCAACAATTCATCTTGCTTTTTGTTAACAGATTGAATCATCATTTTCAAGTTATTTGCATAATCATTAAACAATTTGTCTTTGTAAGTTCCTGTAAACGCTTTTTGAGGAGTTTCACAATATTTTTTTTGACTATAATCTCTCAACTTTATGTCGCTGAATTTTTTAATGTCTAAAGGCATTTCACCTGAATCGGTAAACGCTAGGTAAAATCTTTTTAAATCTTCTTGGAATTTTTTCTCTGTTTCCGTTGTCATTCCAAGAAATTTTCCAGTTTTATAATCATAATCTCCATCAAAATACAAATCAATAAGCTCAGCTATTCCAGGTTCTTCATTTAGATAATTAGTTTCGCCGTTTTTATCAAGATTTACAGAGCAAATTTCTGGATGAATTGTGATTTTTTCTTCGCCACCTTTTTGTTCTTCAACTACTTTGTTTTCATATTCATGTTTATCGTCAGTATTTTCTTCATCATCATTTACTTTTTCTAATTCCACATCTAGACCCTTTCCTTTCAATGCATTTATTCTCTCACTGCATAAATTAATTTTAGAAACAGTAACATTAGTATTACTAGGAATTTCATCTTTTTGCATTAAAGACTTTTTAACAACATTTCCAAAAGCATCCTTGTATGTATATTCAGGATTAATTGTAGTAACTATTGCAGCAAAAACATGTGCAATTTTAATGTAAAATTTAGCAATGTCATTGCAATATCCCCTTTTTATTTCCGAATCAGGAATATTAAGGCTCTCAATGTCTGACTTATTGAAAAATACTAGTTTTTGCTTGCCAGACTCAACTCGCTGAGCCAATTCTTTTACTTCTAAGTCACTAAAATACTTGTTAATAATGTCGGATGTCAAAATTATCAGATCCTCGCAATATTTTTTTTCATTCAATTGTCTTAAACTTTTAAAGTTTATAGTTAAGATGTAATAAGTTGCAATAAAATCCAATGAATCACTGAGTGTGATAATTTCTTCTTCTTTAGTATTTAAATTATCGTCTGAACCACCGAATTGAACGTTAGAATATGATGATATACTATTTCCCATATACTAATAATACAAAATATTAAATTGACTTTAAAATAAAATTGAATTGTATTAAAAATATATTTTTATTAAGAAATAAGGGACATGAATAAAGACCGAAGCAAAAAGCGGAAGGACAATCAATTGCAAAATAAGAGTGAATTGTGGAATACATTTGATGAGAATGTTGCAAACGACTCAAAACTTAAAAGTCCATTGGAATGTATATATAGAGCTTGCGGAGACCGCGAGAAGTGTGAACGATGCGACTTTAATTTAGCATTCTCAGATGAAGGGTTTTTGACTTGCACAAATGCCAAATGTGGAATCATTTATAAGGACATGATAGATCAATCTGCCGAATGGAGATATTATGGAGCGGATGATAACAATGGAAATGATCCTACAAGATGTGGCATGCCAATTAATCCATTGTTGCAAGAATCTTCTTTTGGTTGCAAGGTTTTATGCTGCGGTTCTACCTCGTATGAAATGCGAAAAATTAGACGATATACTGAATGGCAATCAATGCCTTACAAGGAGAAGTCGCAATACGATGAATTCCAACGAATTACCATTATGTCCCAAAATGCTGGCATGCCAAAGATGATAATTGATGATGCAATAAGATATCACAAGAAGATTTCTGAGTATGATCTTACTTTTAGGGGTGATAATCGCGATGGAATTTTAGCGGCGTCTATTTACATTTCATGCCGGATTAACAACTATCCTAGAACAGCCAAGGAGATTGCCACCATATTTCATTTGGACGTAACAAGCGCGACTAAAGGATGTAAAAACGCGCAAAATATTGTAAATAATCTAGAGAAAGACGTAGAAAACAATGAAAAGACGTCATTTTGCAGAACAAAACCAGAGGCGTTCATTGAACGTTATTGCTCCAAATTAAACATTAACTCAGAGCTTACAAAGGTAAGTCAGTTTATTTCAATGAAGATTGAAAAACTTGGATTAATGCCGGAAAATACGCCGCATTCTATTGCCGCTGGGGTCGTGTATTTCATCGCTCAAACTTGCAAACTAAACGTTAGCAAGAAAGATGTAAAAAATGTGAGTGAGATTAGCGAAGTTACAATTAATAAATGTTTTAAGAAAATAGAAAAACTAAAAGACGATTTGGTTCCCGCAGTTATTTTGAAGAAGTATTCCTCGTCTAGTTAAGTAAACTGTTTTTAAAAAAATCTACATAGAAAAAGAAATGCTGTTTTCTTAATTGTTTGATATAATAATATTAGATGATCATTTAATATTATTTTTTATAATCATTAAAATTTACAAGGTATAACGTGTAGATATTTTTAGTCAAACAATATTTCAGGAGAAATGCGAATTCGCGCACCATTTGTATTAATAGCTTGCATGTGAAAAGCGCGATGTTCACAATCTTCAAATTTTGCATTAACTCCAGCTCCGCAAAAATCCTTATAAACAATTGGCGATTTATTTACCTCCATATTTCTTTTTAGATAGTTTTGCGGAATTAAATCTAGCCTTATTCTTCCATCATATGCGCAATTTAAAAATTTATTAGTTCTGTAAATTGCAAAACCATTAAAAGCGGAACTGCATTTAACATATTTGCCTGCGGGAGTGGTTCTCATTATATTTTCTATATAATTCTTCATTTTGCCTAGAGCATCAGGTTGAAAGTGTAAGAAACTAAAAACATATGGCCTAATTGATAATGCCCATATATCATAATAATCGCGCCGGTTGAATGATAAAGAATCCCATCCATTTCTATTTAAATTTTTTTTAAGAACATCTAAATTAATATTTCCTTCGCAAACATTATCACAATCCATCATAATAAACATTTCATAGTCGCTATAATTGGCGCGAATCATGTTTAAACACATATTTCTTGCAAAAGCAATTCGATGAGTTCTATATGGACTTATTTCAGATTTGTTTACATATAACTTTACTCGCGGGTTTTGACTCTGGTAATCTTTAATTTTTTGAAGAGTATTATCTCCTGATTGGTCGTAAGATAAAATAATTACATATTCATCAAATATAGAACCAATTTTTTCCATATTAGAAAATATTCGGTCTAGATAACCTCCTACATTTTTAACGGCGCCACAAATACAACATTTCATCTATTCTATATTACAACTTTTTATTTTATTAGCTTAAACTTTAATTCCATATTTTTTCATCATTCTCAATGCTTTATCATATGGCAATGGAGGGATAGAGTTAGATGTGTCAATTTCATTCCAGTCAGGAAAAACAAATATATCACCATGCCAAACAGTTTTTATTTTGGGATAATAAACATTTGAATAAAACCCCAATAAGCCAATTAACCAAGAAAATGTTCCATTTGATAAAACAACGTTTTTACAACTACTCGCAAACATGATAGTTTTAACTTCTGTGTATATTATTGGAGTTAAATTATATTTTTTTATTAATGATATGCATAATGGATGCGTTAATAAATCAGATGAAATAAATCCTCTATCAAACTTTAAATTTGATAAAATCCAATCATAATAAATATAACCGGGATTAACGTCAACTGAATCTCCTAACCTTATATGAACAAACACGTCATTATTGTTGTTGTATCTGTTTTTAAACAAGTTTTTTTCTATTATTTTTTTTTTTTGGTCATCTCCATTAATATAATCTCTAACATAAAATGAAAAATCTCTTGTTTGTGCATACATATGCGGTGGAAATGTTATATTTTTATTAAATCTTGTATTATTTTTAATAAACTCAAAAAAATTATCATCGGTTATTAAAATATTTTCATTGTGTGTTTGTTGGCCTTGTTTATATAAATCAAGTCCAAGGTTAAAAAACTCCCTTGAATAAGAATACGAAAAGGCTAAATCATTATTTTTAGCTAAAAAGTGCGAAGCCAAATTTCTAAAGAAATGATTTGCAAATCTACCACCGGTTCCTATAGTTGTGTTTGTCATATATTAATAATTAAAGATAATTAAATTTAGACAAAATGTCATTTCGTAATTTTAACCGAGATATAAATATTTAGGAATTATATGTGGGAAAATGTTGATAAAAACAATTACTCTGACCTAAAAGGAAAGAATTTAGGTCAAATATGCAACGATGAGTTTTCTAGTGATATTGAAAAATATGCTTCTAACTTAAAGTACAAAACATTTTTAGAAATCGGCACGTGGAATGGATTAGGTTCTACTCGTGCTTTTTCAAATGGGTTTAAAAATAGAAAGGATGATTATATATTTTATAGTCTTGAATGTAATAAAGATAAAAGCTCCGATGCTGCAAAATTATACAAAGACAACGACAAAATGCATATATTGAATGAGGTTGTTTGGAATGAAAAACCGGATGACTTTTATCAAACATTTCCGCAGTTGCTAAAAAATGATTTATATAGAAAATGGAACCAAGTGGATGTTATAAATATGAGAAACTGCAACATATTTTTAAATAGGCCAAATTTGCCCAAAATATTTGATGTAATATTATTAGATGGTGGGGAATTTACTACTTATTATGACTTTAAATTACTTAAAGATCGGTGCAAAATATTAATGTTAGATGATACAAATGCAGAAAAATGTAAATTGATTGTTAGTGAAATTTCCGTAGATCCAACTTGGAGAATAATTAAACGTGTAAATTTAAGAAATGGGTTTTTAATTGCGGAAAAAATTTTGTAATGTAGAAAAGTAAATAAAAAATAAAAATACTAAATAAAGTTTCTTTATTTAGTATAAAGTTTCTTTATTTAGTATAAAGTTTTAATGGAGCAATTATGCTATTTTGTTTGTTCAAGAGGATTGTTAAAATCTTGCACTTTTCATTCTTTAAAGCCTACATCTAGTTGCAACAATGACATTGTATATTTAGGTAAAATGTTAACTTCGGAAAAAATGCACAATGGAATGTCTATATATGTTTGCAGCAATTTGTTGAAGTTTTTTGTTTTGCAAATATTGCCAAAAATTTCTAATACTTTTGTATTAGTAACCGGAGATTCGGATATGTGTGTTCCAAAAGAAGCTCTTTCCAATTTAGAAACATCCAGTCTTATCAACAATAAATATTTATTAAAATGGTTTGCGCAAAATACACAAATACAGAAACATGAAAAGATTTTTCAGTTGCCAATTGGGTTAGACTATCACACGATTTTAAATGACCCAAATTATAGTTGGAAAACGGAGGGGGAAGGAAATTTGCCCAAGGACCAAGAGGGAATTTTAATTAACTTGCGTCAACAAATGGCACCATTTTATGAAAGAAACTCTATTATTTATGTTAATTTTACACCAATTAACGATAAATTTGGACAACGAAAAACTGCGTTTGAACAGATTCCAAATGACCTTCTTTTTATTAATCAAAACTTTACAAAACGAACAGCGAATTGGAAAAATATAACGCGTTATACATTTGTATTATCGCCATTTGGAATGGGAATGGATTGCCATCGCACATGGGAAGCGTTGTGTTTGGGAGCAATTCCAATTGTTAAAGCGCCAAATTTTCAAAAGATGTTTGAAGATTTGCCTGTATTAATTGTTAATGAGTGGTCCGAAATAACGCGAGAATTGTTGGATAAAACAATAAAAGAGTTTAAAATTAGAGAATTTAAATATGAAAAGCTTACACTGCAATATTGGACAACCTTAATAAAAAAATTTAATAGTTATACTTAGAATTCTTTATAACTTGGAGGATAGTTTGTTGATGAACCATTATGAGTTAATAATTTATTGCTCCAATAAACTTTAATGTCATGAATTTGAAATTGTTTATTCAATTCATGGTCTATTGCTTTTTCAAAAGGTACAATTGTAGTTAAAAATTTTTCACAAATGCAATGCATTTTTATTTATTATTCATAAATAAAAATTTATAAATTTACGCGTCTCTTTGTTTAATTATTAACTTTGTAATATAACAAAATTTAACCCTTGACCACGTTATCTCAAAATTATTTATATTTTTTTTGCTAAAATCCAACATTGACAAACATTCATTTCTTGATTTTTAACAACATTATTGTTATTTAAAATATTATAACCAGACCAACTGTGCGTACTCCACAATTTTTGTATATAATTAAAATTTCCCCATTGTCCAATTTCAACAATTTCAAAATTAGCAGATTTAAACAACATAGCAAGTCCCATCGGCGTATATCCATTAAAATGAATGGGTGTCATGTGAGGAATATTTATTGTTGGTACTCCGGTAAATACATAACCACCGAATTTTACTATTTCATAAATCTGTTTTATAGATTCAAACGGATTATACAGGTGTTCAATTGTTTGATTAAATAGAAAAAAATCAAACTCATTTTTAAAATGATTTGAAATAGTGTGCAAATCATATTCTGGATAAGAAACTAGAGTTTTTTTTAAAGGTGAAATAAATTCTAATTCTGGGTCACTATCGCACGTATAACCAAGATGCTCAATGTTAATATTGTATTTTTTAGTCCATTCAATAAAATCTAAAATACACCATGTTCTTGGAAAATCATAATGTCCCCAATTATAATTATACATTTTTACTGGACAATTCGGAAGTGTTTCATATTTTTTAAAATATGACTCTGGCAATTTAACCTTTTCAAAATATATTTTTCTTATTTCTTCTTCGCTAAACATTTTAATATACTTATAAATTAAATATAACGATTAAAACTAATTAAATAAATATAATAATAAACATAAGTATATAATGACTATGAATAAAAGTAAAAACAGGAATAAAAGTAAAAACATGAATAAAAGTAAAAACTGTAGAAAAAAAAATAAAACTATAAAAAAACAAAAAGCTGGTGCCCCAATAAATATAGATTACAAGAGTTTTATTGGAGATATCAAAGATAAAAAAATAATAGGCATAGGTGAAAATTTACACGGTGCTAACTTTTCATTTCGCATAAGAAAAAAAATAATTTCATCACTTCACAAACTCAATAAAAATATAATTATATGTTTAGAAGAAAACGATGAAGCTTTAAGAAATTGGGACGCTGATATTTTGTTTCCTATGCACAAGAGTAAGGCGTTTTTAGACTTTTATCGTTTTTGTGGTGAAAACAATATTCCTATAATTGGAATTGATGATTATGAAACTTATGAAACAGGAAGTAGAGACACAGCCATGTATCAAAATATTATTGCTGTAAGTGAAAAATATCCAGAACATCAATTAATA
>Ga0114959_10000453_pt1 | contig 38685 bp, 33 predicted proteins | sample C_130625_EF_Meta_FD_87317 | JGI IMG/M metagenome (GOLD analysis project Ga0114959, IMG submission 87317) | Freshwater microbial communities from Lake Croche, Canada to study carbon cycling - C_130625_EF_MetaG | ecosystem: Environmental > Aquatic > Freshwater > Lake | place: Lake Croche, Canada... | reverse complement strand
GAACTGACCACTTTGCGATGCGCCCCAAGGTAAGAGATTCGTTTATGACCCTGATCGAATAGGTGCTGCGTGAGACGATAGGCTCCAGATTCATTGTCAACATCTACTTTCGAGACCCATTGCGAGTCAATCATGGTGCCGACAACGGTGACGATTGTTCCCCGCTCGGCAAGGGATTCTGCCAGGCAATTATCGGCTTCTGGAGCCATCAAGATAACGCCGTCACAGCGACCATCGTACGATTGACGGATAGCCGAGCCATCGGACGACCACATCTTTTCCACAAAAATTGTAAGGCTGTAACCGCGCGATGCCGCGGCTTCGAGGACTCCATCTAGAACACGGCTGAAGTAGTTATCTCGCGAGACGGGATCCGAACTCATTTCGCCACTTACAAGGGCGATGTTGCGGGTACGAGTGGAGTTTGTGGCGGATTCCACGGCCGGCGGCCGGTACTGAAGGGCACGGACGGCGGCGAGAACCCGGGCACGCGTATCGGAGCTAACCCGCCCCGTCCTTCCATTGAGAACGTGGGACACGGTCGCGGCCGAAACGCCACAATGACTCGCTACTTCCCGGATTGTTGCCATCTACTTTGAAGACTAACCCTAACCAAAACGCAGGTTAACGCGTTTTCCTGCTGTTGAGAATCTACACCATCTCTGTTGATTTGACAAGAGAAATCACGGAAATGACGGAATTCATTCGGTCATCCTGATCATAAACTAGTATTATTACTAGGTATTTTCGTCCCCACTTGAACTTGCCCAAAAACATGTTAACATGCCGAGCAGCGATTGTATCAACCTACAATCTGGGTTGCCTTTACCCATCCGGGGTGAATTCCTGAGGGAAGCCGCTTTTGGACGGGACCTCAGATAGGTCTACGCTCAGGTGGGCGGCTCGCAAAAGGCCGCAGTTAACGGATTAATCTAGCTCAGGCAAAGATAGGGCCGTTTGGCGGGCAACCAATTTAAAGCGAGAATCTACGGATTGATCGCTCAGGGAAACTCACGACTGGTACGGCACCAGACCGGCGTGTGCCTCGCCCGGTACCATCAGGGGGATATGGATACCATTCTGCTCGCCGCTCCTCGGGGATTTTGTGCAGGAGTGTCCTACGCGATAGAAGTGGTATCGCTGGCGCTAAAGATTCACGGAGCGCCGGTCTATGTTCGCCACGCGATTGTTCATAACGAGCACGTCGTTCGAAATTTTGAATCTCAGGGCGTAGTGTTTGTTGAAGAGATTTCTGATATTCCGGAAGGAAATGTGGTGGTTTACAGTGCCCACGGCGTTTCTCCCGCCGTGCGAAGAGAAGCTGCTGACCGGCGGTTGCAGATTATTGATGCCACTTGTCCGTTAGTGACGAAGGTGCACAACGAAGCCAAGCATTACGCGGCGAAGGACTACGACATTCTCTACATCGGGCACGCTGGCCACGTGGAAGCGGAGGGAGTCATGGGAGAGGTTCCCGACCGGATGATTCTGGTGGAAAACCCGCAGGATGCCGAGGCCGTGGAAGTGCCGGTTACGGACAAATTAGCGGTCTTGAGTCAAACAACGTTGAGCGTAGATGAGGTGATGGCAACCATGGCGGTGCTGGAGCGACGATTCCCCCACATTTCTCACCCGCCGAAGGGCGACATTTGCTACGCCACCACCAACCGCCAACAGGCAATTCGGGAGATGGCCAAGGTGTGTGATTTGGTGCTGGTAGTGGGATCCACCACGAGTAGCAACTCCAACCGATTGCGTGAAGTGGCCGAGATGATGGGCAAACCGAGTTTTCTGTTGCTCTCCCCCGAGGAGATCCAGGAGGCCTGGCGGCATGAGTTTCCGGTCATTGGGATTTCCAGCGGAGCTTCAACCCCAGAAGAGTCGGTGGAAGCAATTGTGGGATCCCTTTTGGTTGGGCAAAAAAATGTCCCCGTGGAGGTTTTTGAAACCATCCGCGAGGACGTCACTTTCCGACCGTCACGAGACTTAATCAATCTCGCGATGGCGAAGTAGGGCTGTTTAAATTTCGTATCGCTTGGGACCCGAATCGTCGGTTCCAGCGGCGATGCGCTTAACGAAGGTCACCAATTCCATCGGGTTGAACGGCTTGGTGAGATACATATCGGCGCCATAGTGATAGCCCTCGAATACGTCCTTATCCTGCGCTTTTGCGGTGAGCATAATGACGGGGAGATTCTCCGTCTCGGGCTCCCGCCGAATATTCTTCAAAACTTCGAAACCGTCCATGTACGGCATCATTACGTCCAAGACAACCAAGTTGGGCTTTTCGGAGCGGACTTTTTCGAGTCCTTCCTTACCATCAAAGGCCGTTACCACGGTGTATCCTTGGCGCTCCAGGTTCACCTGAATCAACCGGACGATATGCCGCTCGTCATCACAAACCAAAACCTTCAACGCCATCTGTTGTATGCCTCCCCCGAAGGGATCGCAAGCATCCTACCCGATGCTGACGTTTCCGGCAAGGGGGCATGTTCCAATGGCAGTTATCGCGTCACAATATAGGCATGTCAAACGCATGGGATCCAGGGACGGATCCGCTCGACCTGCTGGCGCATTTGGGCGAAGATGACCACCCAAACGGCGCGGTCATACCGCCGATTTACCAGAACTCGTTGTTCGTCTTCCCAACCACGGAGGGATTACTCGGAGCTCTGGAAGGAAGCCCATTAGCGAAGCCGGAACACTACAGTCGGCTATCGAACCCGACGATGGACGTGGTGGAGCAGAAGATCGCGGCGCTTGAGGGATCGGATCAGTGTAAGGTGGTCGGGTCGGGCATGGCGGCCATTAGTAACGCCGTTTTTAGCACTGTCAAAGCCGGAAGTCACGTAGTGCTCCCAGACACGACTTACGGCCCCGTTCGGAAGTTGATCGAACAATATTTGTCCCGATTCGGTGTATCGCACACCTATGTTCACGGGGGCGACTTGGATGAAGTCGTTGCCGCCACGCGGCCCGAAACCAGTCTGATTTACTTGGAGTCCCCGACGAGTGCGCTATTCCGACTGCAAGATATTCCGGCCATCACGGAATTTGCCCGGGGCCGAGGAATCAGCACGGTCATCGACAATACGTACTCAACGCCTCTTTATCTGCGTCCGTTAGAGCTCGGCGTGGATATCGTTTGCCACAGTGCCACCAAATATATGGGGGGACATAGCGACATCACGGCTGGTGCCATCTGCACGAGTGAAGAACGCATGGAGCAGATGATGCGATTTGAGGTCGGTTTGTTTGGCAATGCTTTGCATCCAATGTCGGCGTGGCTTCTCAACCGGGGCCTGCGCACGATGCCGCTTCGTCTTGCTCGTCATGAAGCAACCGCAAATACGGTGGCAGCCTGGGTGGAAGCACGTCCGGAAGTTTCCGTGGTCCACCACCTTTCGCTGGAATCCTTCGCTCAACGAGATCTCTACTTAAAGATGTTCAAGGGCAGTACCGGACTCTTCTCATTTGAACTGAAAACCGACAGCCGGGCGATTATCGCGAAGTTCTGCGATGCGCTGCAAATTTTCCAGCGTGGTATCAGCTGGGGCGGGCACGAGAGCTTGGTGGTCCCGATTCACGCCAAACCGGCAGACTACGAGACCGCCCGATGGGCGATCCGCCTGTATTGTGGTTTGGAAGCACCGGAAACCCTTATCACAGATCTCGAACGAGCTTTCGCCACGCTATCGGCGTGATTGCGGCCGGAAAGCAACCTCGAGTCCGAGGTTGCTTTTACGAACCAGAAGTCGATTTTGGCTGCGCCGGATTTTCTCCGTAGAACATCGGTAGACCAAGGTCGGCCAGTTTGATCCAGGGGAAGCCGATGGGATCGCTCTTGCGGCCTCGAGGAACAGCGATGAACTCATGGCTCACGATCTGGCGAATCGGGAAACGACGTCGCAGTCCCTGAATGATGTTGTGGAGCACCTGGATCTGAGCGTCCGGGTAAGGGTCTTTCCCGTCGTTTAGGTTCACGAGTTCGATTCCAATAGAAAAGTCGTTGACGTTTTGCCGACCCAAGGCATCGACACTTTTACCGGCGTGCCAGGCGCGATCGAAGGTGCTGACGTTGAGAATAAAACTGCCGTCTTTGCCGATCGTGTAGTGCGCGGATACTTGGCTGGACTCTCGCTGGAAGGCAGCGGTGGTGGTCTCCAGCGTCGGGATGACGGTGCTGTGGATCACAATGGTGTCCACCACGGCATTGGCCGGGCGCGGGCCAAAGTTTGGCGACTGAATCCACCAGAACTTGTTGTAGCCCGGCTCGTGCCACGGGTTGGGCATCGGATCGCGCGGATCGGCAATCTGCGAACCCATTACTTGCGCGAAGAAGGCAAATCCGGCAATTAGCACGGGCATATTCTACACATAGCCACCTCTAAACTCTGATCGTTACATCGAGCAATGTTGTGGTGAGACCCATCAAAACCAAGATCGGAACGGCGGGAAGCAATGTCGGCATCGCAATGCCCAAGATCGCGGACATTCCAGCCATAACAATCACGCTACCAACTCTGGGATCGAGCCGATTCAGCCGCCGAAGTTGATGCTTCAGGAACCGAAAGCCAACGAGTGCCACGGTAATGACCGCAATGCCGGCAATTGGCCACTCGGGGCTGGAAACCCTCGCGACGACCGAAGCGAAATTAAGGGCTTGAGGATCCCAATAATTGGCATAAAGTTCGTGCCGAGAAAAAACATAACCGTGACCAATTCCCTTCATGAACGGAAAGCCAACGGCAATCACCCAAGGCACGATCGGCGGCAGCCAGCGCTCGCCACAGGCGATAGCGCTGACGGTGAGTCCGAGAAGCAGCGGCGGCTGAATTCCGGAGAGACAGAAGGGAGCCGAAATCGGTAGCAGAACAAAAGCGATTCCGGCTAGGCGGACGATCCACGGTCCGACCGTACTTTGCCGAGGGATGCTACCGGCGAGTCCAGTTAGGTACCCGATGACGATGCATAGGCTGAGCGCTCCTCCCGTGGTGAAAACCGGGGAGATTGGTCCGTAAATCACCTCCCCACTGGCGGACGCGGCAAACCCCACTAGAAAAGTGGTGAGCAGCGTGTCCTGCCCGAGTACGCGGCGTAAGGCGTGGGTAACAAGGGCCAACACCAAAATGGACACCACGAGCCAGCCGGTTACGAGCTCCGGGGCCAGTCCACGACAAAGCCAGCCGCATTGCAGCCACGCGGCGGGCACCAGCAGAGATACGGCAACCAGCTCTTGCCGCCAACTTACCCGCCGTTCCTCCACCACTGACCAGGTGGCCGCGACGAGTCCGATTAACATGATTACGAAACCGAACCCGACCGCAATGCGCGCGGACCCGTAGGCGAAGGCTATCCAGCGTCGAGGGGTTTTCCAAGGCTCAATCGTCGCGGTGCGAACGGGATCGGCCATTAGAAGCGGCAAGAGTTCGGTGGCGGCGACATACCCATCCGCACCTTTTGTCGGAGACGCAACGGACAGATTTTCCCATCCGGGCCCGCATAGCCAGACATGCGAAAAATGCCCGGGCATGATGGGCGGATATTCCACCACCAGTAAGCGATCCCCGCCACGGCGGACCAATCGCTCGACGTCGTCCCAGTTTTTCGCCTCGGAGACATAGATCCCATCGGGTCGCAGCGGCGACAATGGGCTGATCGACTCGACCGTGGCGTATCTCGGGTCTGCCGCAACAATCAACGCAAGGGTCGAAACTGCTCCCGCATCATCTTCTAGCGCCAAAATCCGCTGCTCACCTAGGCGTTTGGAGAGGGCAACCGCGTACCCCCGGCGTTGCAAATCGGCTAGACCTTTAGACCGCCAATGATGCGGCGTCGCCGGTCGAAAGACAAAATTGCGCTCGGCTCCTTCCCAGTCAATCCCCGATGTGATGGAGAGGAGGCGATTAAGCCCATCGCCAGCAGCTGGCGTGGGCCACCGAACCCAGTTTGGTTGATCGTCAATCTCGAGCGGAATTCGCGGCCCAGCACTTGCCGGATTGATCAAAACGATGATGGCCGCAGCCCTGGTCACGGCAATGACAGTCATCCAGAGGGCAACTGTCCACCAAAACTTCATTCTTAGCCACTCAACTGACGTAAGGCAATACCAACAATGACATCGGCTTTGATATTGTCCATGTTGGCATCCGGCGATTGAATCGCGACATGCATCCCGTAATTGTGGCCCCACTTCTCGATGGGAGTGGGACCAAAAACGGTGATTGAGGGACAATCCACGGCGGCGGCCAAATGCATCAGACCAGTATCTCCGCCAATCATAAGTTGAAGATTGTTCAGCACGCCTAACGTTTCGGAAATGGTCGTCTTTCCAATCAGATCTACGGCCGCACCCTTTGTTGCTTCGAGAATCGGTTCGGCATATTGGGCCTCATCTTTTCCTCCGAGGAGACAGAGCGTGTATCCTGCCGCCGCTAACTGTTTGCTCACTTCAACACAAGTGGAGATAGGAATCTGCTTGGCCCCAAATCTTGCCCCAGGCTGCAAGCCGACGGATGCGTGGCCCACCAGTCCTTCCCCATGTTTCCGCTGTTGTTCGGTTACCGGAAGGGTTGGGACCTTCCCTTCCGCATTCACGCCAAGCGCGCGAATGAGATCCAACGAACTCTGCGACTCAAACTCTCCTTGGTCGTAAGGAATGGCGTGGGTAAGCGCCCACGATCTCAGCTCGGTGGAATGCCCTACTCGAACCGGGATTCCCGCGAGCGCAGTGGTAAGCGTGCTCCGGAAGCTATGGTTAACGATGATCGCCGCATCAAATCGCCGGGAGCGCATCCATTGGGCTTCCTTGACGACCTCCAACGGATGTTTGGTTTTATTCGCGGGAACCACCGTTCGATCGGGCTTTGCCTGACAGATGACTTGCTGCAACGCCCCCCCCGCCAAGTACGTCACCCGGGAGAAATGTTGCTCAATCTCTTCGAACAACGGGAGGGCCATTACGCAATCGCCGATATATGACTTGAGCGATACCAGGCAGTGTCCAAACCGAACCTCACGTTGGACATCCCGCATGCCGACTATCGTTTCAGTTCTCAATAGCCGCTCCTAAGACAGATTCCACAGAGATATCAGAGACGAGATCCGTTCCGGGGATGATCGGAATGATATTGGGCTTGGGAGGCGTCCAAAGTCGGTGAATTCCGGGTCGAAACAGCGCAACGGTTTTTGTCTCGGTGGCGGCGGCCAGATGCATGATTCCGTTATCGAGAGTCACGACCAGCTTGGCACTGGACAGCGCCCCCACGACTTGGGGAAGCGTGAAATGACCGCGAAGGTCTTTCACCAAACCGCTATCAACCAAGGTTTGCTCATCTCCACTTCCCTTCCAGTAGCCAGCCTGCACCGATGGCTTTGCGCCAAGCAGTCCTACGGAGAGGCCGGTCTGCCGAAGCGACTTGACGAGAGTCTCCCAGTGCTGTAAAGGCCAGAGCTTTTCGGGCAGACTGGCGCTCATGGCAATTAACACATCGACCGGTGATTCGGTATCCACAGTAGGCACGCGGTACTTGGGTACTTGACGATCAAAATAACAGAGTCGACAGAAGATTTCGCCGATAAAACCTGAATTCAGAACGGGATACCGCTCAGTGATGTCTTCCGCAATCCACGCGCGATCTCGCGCCAAATCGCCCACGGCGTCGGTCGGATAGGCGAGATCTCCGCGGCCCTCCGAATCTAGACATGGCCCCGTGACATAACCAGTTGCCCCGGCCAAAAGGGCCGTCGCAACCCTTGCCATCGGCGCCTGCTCCACATTGATTACCCAGTCGAAATTCTCCCCATTGGGCTCCATCGCGAGGTAAGACCAAAGGTGAGCTGGCTCCCGCCCAAACATGGCAACACCGACGTTAATCCGGTCATCTCGGTCCCATAGCTCCTGGGTTCGCGTGCCCGAAATATACGTAATATGAGCACGCGGGTACTTCTGCCGGATCAATTCCAGCAACGGGGTTATTACAACGTAATTTCCAATCGCATCATTCGATACGACCGCAATCCGGCCCCGGTCAGGGATATCCTCGCCCTGATAACGAATCACCCACATAAGGTACCCGTCGGCATTCGGCTCAGTGTTTCTCTCACCGGCACGGAAATAGGTAAATTCTGGAATCGGGATGAGCGTCTTCGTGGGTTTGGATTGCGGAGGGTCGTCTACACGCGTGATGGCGACGGACGACGCCGGAAGCATCCTTTTTCAAGGGCAGTCGGGAGCTGCAAACATCGCGAACACGCCCGAAAGCCGTCTAAGGAGAAGTCTCTCCGCCGCAAGTACCGGTTGCCCTCCAGCGGATTACGTTTGTGCGGGAATGGCAGGCGTCGTGAATGAAACCACCCGAGACCGGGCCGTATCGATCCTGCGCGAGATATTTCCGGGTGCGCGGGTGCGAGTTGAGCCCGACTACGCCGCTGCCTTCTTTGCTTGCCCCGCCGAAACGGACGTGTGCGTGATTAGTGGTACCGGATCGTTGGTTTGCTCGCAGGATCCGGAGTCAAAACTGATTTGCCGCTCGGGCGGTGGTGGATACCTGATTGGCGATGAAGGGAGCGCCTTTCAATTTGGCCGAGATGCGGTGAAGCAATTTCTAGATTCTCCCCTGGACGCCTCGGAATCGCTCTCCGCAGCAATATATCAGCTTTTTGGAACCGTGGTGCCGGGAGACATTATTGCGGAAATTTATCGGATGCCAGCCCCGGCGACGATTATGGCAAAGTTGGCGAAAAGCCTTGTTGCCGACTACCGGGCTAATGAGTCCTACGCCGTGGCGAGTGTTCACTTTCAAATGGACGGTTTGGCGCGTGTCGCGCGAAAACATATCGAACGATTTGAACTAAAATCGCGCGGGCTTTTGAATCTCTGCCTAGCGGGGGGCCAGTGGAAGGGTGCCGGCGAACTCCAAACTGTATTCGAACAAAAACTTCGTGATGCTGATCCGAGTTTGACGTTCGTGATCACTCGAATTGAAAAGCCACCGATCCACGGCGCGCTTACGTTAGCTCACCGGATGGTCAATCCGCAACCGTTTTAAACTTATGGGTACCGAATCTCGCAATCCTCGATCGTTTGGACTGGACCGCATGTCGGCGGAACAAATTGTCCGCCTTATGAATGAGGAAGACTTGGCGGTAAACCGGGCGCTCCAAGTGGCCGAGATACCCATCGCCCGCGCTGCAGAAAGAGTCGCCGAAGCCTACGCAGCCGGGGGGAGGATCATTTACGTGGGAGCGGGCACATCTGGTCGGGTCGCCACTATGGATGCCGCCGAAATGCCGCCGACTTTCGGAATTGACAGCGATCGCTTTGTCTCGGTGATTGCCGGAGGCAACGCGGCCGGGGTGACGGCAGTTGAAGATGCGGAGGACAGCGTTGGAAGCGGGATCGCCGCCCTCAATCAATTGCCCCTTTCATCCAGAGATGTCGTGATTGGAATTGCCGCTTCTGGCACAACTCCGTTTGTGGTTTCGGCGGTGGAGCACGCCGGGAGAATCGGTTGCTGGACCTGCGGAATCGCCAACAATCGAGGTACGCCGCTTCTCGAGGTGGTTTCCCATCCCATCCTGCTGGACACGGGACCGGAAGTACTCACGGGTTCTACCCGTCTTAAGGCAGGCACGTCGCAAAAGATGGTCCTCAACCGAATTAGCACCATTGCAATGGTGCTTAGCGGAAAGGTCATCGAGAACCTGATGGTGGACGTGAAGGCAAGCAACGCCAAACTCAAGGATCGCTGCGTGCGAATTCTGCGTGAGTTGGCTCCGGTTACGCATGACGAGGCTTTAGAGCTGCTGGAGCAAAATTCTTGGAACGTTCGCCGTGCGCTGGATGCCGTCGGAATGGCCAGCCGGCGATAAAGCACCGGCTGGCGATCGTGAAACTAGATCAGGCTACGGAAGGGCTGAATGTAATATCCCCCGTCACGGCGCTGACGTCGATCAGCCCCTGCCCCTCTCCTAGACGTCCCGTTACTCGTTGCTCAGTGGCAACCGCTTCGCTAAGAGTGACGGAGTTCTTCACGGTTCCTCGGAGCGTGCTGAGAGCAACTCGCGCATTAATGAGTCCGTTACCAACCACCCGGGCATCTCCTGACACTGTGCGAATGTTCAGCGTTCCGTCGACAACGCCCGTGGTATGAACCTCCACATCACCGCTTACCGATTCTAAGGAGATGACCTTTCCGTTGGATCCCACAACGGTGAGATCGCCAGAGGCCGTGCGGGCGTTAATATTGCCCTCGATGTGGCGGAAAGTCACATTGCCAGACTTGTGCTCAAGCATAAGCGACGGGGTTCGACTGCTGGTGATTTCGACGGCTCCGCCATCGGAAGTCACCTCGATGGTGCCATCCAACCCACCGAGTTTGACGCTGCCAGATCGACTAATCAGCCGAACCGAACTAAGCGTGTCTTTCACCGTGGCGTCGCCCGCTTCGAGTTTCAACTCGACTGGCGTTCCGACCGGAACATTGATCACCAGATCCAGCATCACTCCCGGCAGCTCGGGATGACGAATCAGCACCACGTGATCGGAAATCTCGGAAGCGAGAGTGAAGTTGGCCGCCTTCGCCTGGGCGTCTTCGGGCGAGGAACCGCGAAAGTGGGCGGTTGCCGTGACGCTCGCCTCATCTGAGCCGCCGATAATTTTAACGCTGCCGCTTGGGTTGTCGATCCGCAGAAGCTTGCCCTGAAGATCGGGCAAGTCGAACTCGATCTCTTTCCTCTCGCTGGTGGTCAGCCAATCGATGTTGATCTTGCCTTTGGAGATATCGTCGATGCCCTGGCGGAGCACTTCGACCCCTCGTCGAGCCGTTTCCTTTGCCTTTACACTGACTTCGTCCCAATCTACCGAGTCTTTACCGTCTTTGGCCAACCGGTCGAGAAAATCAAATACGCCCTTGATGGGGTCCTTTGTTCGGGGGTTGGATGCTGATTCGGTCGGATTTCCGGCGGCCGCACTTGATCCGGACGCGGAGGGCCCTCCCGCCTGAGCTTGGCGATTGGCTATCGCTTCAATCAGGTCGGCCGCTTCTTCCGGGGTTAGCCGGCCTTCGGCAACCAGCTTATTAATACGAGTGATTTCTTCTTTCATGATCGGTAGTTATGTAACGGGTTACGCAGAATGGGAGAACAAACGTTTCGCCTCGGCGGGGTCAATTTCGCCGTTTTCGAGGCGGTCGAGAATATCGGAAGCAGAAATGGGAGTTTCGACGACGCTTTCTTCCGTTTCACGAAGTCCGAGAGCCGTGAGAACGGCATCTAGCCGCAATCGGGCGGTGGGGTAGCTGATCCCTAGTTCCTTCTCGACGCCATTGAGCATGCCGCGATTTCGGAGAAAGACCTCCAGAAACTGAATTTGATCGGCGTTGAGCTGAGAGAACCTCGGCAAAGCAAACTTTCCTCGGATCGAGATTCCGGTGCTAACCGATGAAAGCTCCGAGATGTAGAGCGGCTCCCCGGAGATCGGATCTAAAGTGGGAAGTGGATAAAACTGAGTCATCGATGAATTTCACTTTACAATAATTAAAGCGGCTTTTAAGTTTTCTGATCGAAGTGCCCAAAATATGGGTCCTTAGCCCTCACGGTAAAATGGGGATATGGGCGGTTCTCTGGAAAGTCTGAAGGCACGTTTGGCCGATGTAAATGCGTTGAGGGTCGCTTCGACGATTTTGGATTGGGATCAGCAGACGTTTATGCCGGCGGGAGCCGCGAATGCTCGTGCCCAGCACCTTGGCAATTTGCAGAGAATGGCCCACGAATTATTCACGGACGAGGCCACGGCAAAGTTATTGGAAGGGGCGGTCGCGGAGAATGAAGATGATGTCGCCTTGCTACGGGTAGTAAAGCGCGACCTGGATCTCAGCACAAAAATTCCGTCCTCGCTGGTCGCGGAGAAGGGTCACCTCGCGGGGATTGCTCACGAAGAGTGGGTGCAGGCTCGGGCTACGAACGATTTTGCCTCGTTCGCGCCGACCCTGGAAAGAATGTTTGAAATCGCCCGCCAAGAAGCCGAGTACTTTGGCTACAAAGAGGACATTTACGACGCCCTGCTGGATCAGTACGAGGAAGGGGCGACCGCAGCCGAAGTCCGAACGATGTTTGATTCAATCCGCGGCCCTCAGGTGGAGTTGGTTAAGGCCATCCAAGCCGCCGACCCCGTGGATGATTCCGCTCTCTACGGAGAGTGGAGTCAGACCGCTCAGGCGAACTTGACGCGTGAAATGGTGGCAAGTTTGGGATTTGACTTTAATCGCGGTCGCCAAGACACCGCCCCCCATCCCTTCTGCACAAACTTTAGCGTTAACGACGTGCGTCTCACGACTCGTTATAAGGACTACTTGCCGAGTTCGATCATGGGTTCGATGCATGAAGCCGGTCACGGATTGTATGAGCAGAACTCCCCCGAAAAGTGGGATCTGACCTTCTTGGCGGGTGGCGTTTCGCTGGGGCTGCACGAAAGCCAATCACGACTGTGGGAGAACATCGTGGGGCGCTCTCAGAAGTTCTGGGGCGTCTGGTTCCCCAAGCTGAAGGAGTCTTTCCCCTGCCTTGGCGTTTCATCGGCAAGTGAGTTCTACCGGCTGGTGAACAAGGTAAAGCCATCCCTCATTCGAGTTGAGGCCGACGAACTCACTTACAATTTGCACGTACTGATCCGGTTTGAAATTGAGTCCGCAATTCTAAAGGGCGAACTGAAGGTAAATGATCTTCCCGACGCTTGGAATGCGAAATACGAGGAGTACCTTGGCGTCACCCCAGAGTCGAACTCGGTTGGATGCCTTCAAGATGTCCACTGGTCGCAAGGCAGCATCGGCTACTTCCCCACTTATACGATGGGCAATCTCCTGAGCTACCAAATTTGGAACTCGCTCAGCCAGGACATCCCTAACCCGAACGAGCTGATCGCACGCGGCGAGTTCGGACCGATTCTTGTATGGCTGCGAACCAAGATTTACGCTCGGGGCCGATTCTTGACTCCAAAACAGCTGGTGCTGGATGTCACCGGGAAGCCGATGGCCGCGGATGACTATCTGGCTGGTTTAGGCGCCAAGTACCGGGCTCTCTACAATCTTTGAGATGCCTCATGGCATCCAGCGGCGAGGGCCGTTTTTTCGGGTATCCTATGCGGTTCGTGGGCGGCATAGGCTGTCCAGTACCGAATTCTGAACATGGCGACTTACCGAGGAAGAAAGACTGACATTTGCCGCACCGTCGGCTTTGATATTTGGGGACGGGCGAAAAGCCCGGCCAGCAAGCGGCCGTACCCGACGGGTCAGCACGGCCCTAACCTGAAGGATCGCCGCCAAAGCGAGTACGGAGAGCAGCTGCTGGCGAAGCAGGTTATCCGCCGTTACTACAACATGCTTGAAAAGCAGTTTGCAATGACCTTCCGCAAGGCACAGCGAATGAGCGGCAACACCAGCCTCAACTTCCTGCGACTGTTGGAATTGCGACTGAGCACAGCCGTTTGGCGACTTGGTTACGCAAAGACGGTGTTCCAGGCGCGACAGATGGTGAGTCACGGTCACATCAGCGTCAACGGAAATCCGGTGAATATTCCCAGCTACCTGTTGAAGGTTGGCGACGTGGTCAGTGTTCGAGACCGAGAGGCCAGCCGTGGCATCGCACGAGCGAATCACTACGAAGGCTCGCCGGTACCGGCTTACATGGAAGCCGATGTCACGACCTTCAGTGGTAAGGTGATTTCTCTCCCCGAGCGCGAAGACTTTCCGAAGTTCTTCCAAGAGCAGCAGGTCGTCGAGTACTACGCTCGCTGATCTTTGCCTTGTCTGATTTCTGAAATCAGAGACCTCATGTTCGGAGTGGAGTCAGTTTTTCTGGCTCCACTTTTTCGTTTGAATAGTTGCATCCCCATCATTTTTAGCCACTTGCTGCGACTTTGACGCGGACAATGTGAAAACCTTCAGAGGATTATTGTCTTGTCCTTTTCTCTTGCCCCTCTCCAATCGCTTTATTCGGAACTCTATTCGCTCGATGCCAGCATCGGCCTCCTCGGCTGGGACCGTCAGGTACTCATGGCAGCCGGCGGAGCTGATGCACGGGCTAACACGCTAGCTAGCCTGGTGCGAATGCGCCACGAGAAGTTCACATCTGCCCGCCTGTCAGACCTGGCCGAACAGCAAATCATTCAGGCGGTAAATGAAACCGAGCGGATTGCGGCTACCCGCCTGCTTTCGGATATCTCGCGGGAACGAAAGATTCCCGTCTCCCTGGTAGAACGTCGCTCCCACGCTACTTCCGACGCTTATACGGCTTGGAAGCAAGCTCGTTTGGATCGAAATTTCGCCCTGGTTATTCCGCACTACCAAACATTGGTCGAGCTGTCTCGAGAAATGGCCGAGGCGATCGGCGGATCCAACGAGCTTTATGACTCATTGCTCGATCGGTATGAGCCCGGGGCCACCACGGTGGATCTGGATCGGATGTTCGGGGCGATTCTTAACCCGCTTATCGAACTGCGGTCGAAGAAGCTTTCAGACGGCCCGCCGGCACTTTCTGATCGCCTCGATCGTGAGTGGGATCAAGCCAAGTTGCGCAATTTTGCTGAGCAAATGACCCGTCAGATCGGCTTTGATTACAACCGGGGACGCCTCGATATTGGACCGAGCGCATTTTGCTCCGGCACCGATCGGTTCGATGTCCGAATGACCACCCGACCCAGCACGCACATCAAAGGAATTCTCTCTTCCTCGCTGCATGAGATGGGGCACGGTCTTTACGAGCAAAACGTGCGGCCAGAACTGGCGGGCAGTCCGTTGGGGCACGGAATTTCGCTGGCGGTACATGAGTCCCAATCCCGTCTTTGGGAAAACCTTATCGGCCGCCATCCGGCTTTTTGGGAGTATTTCTTCCCCCAATTAGCGCAAACGGTGGATGTATCCGAGTTTGATGCTCACAGCTTTTCCCGCGCGTTCGGGGCCATTACGCAAAATCCCATCCGCGTGGGTAGCGACGAGGTTTCCTACAATCTGCATATCTATGTGAGGTACCAGCTTGAGCGCGAACTCATTTCCGGTTCACTCGCCGCTCGAGATCTCGAGGAGGCCTGGAACGCCGCTTATGAGCGCGTACTGGGAATCGAAATTAGCGATGTCAATTTGGGTGTTCTGCAAGACGTCCATTGGTCCCGCGGCTCTTTCGGCTACTTCCCCACGTACGCGATGGGCAATATTTTGGGCGGCCAGATATGGCGCCAAATGCACACCGAAATACCGGTCGCAGAGTGCTTGCGGAAGGGTCAATTCGGACCGGTACTCAATTGGCTAACCCAACACATCTACGCGGACGGAAGAACGCTGTCCAGCCGAGAGTTGATGGATCGCGTGGCCGGAAGCTACCTCGATCCGCAACCGTGGTTGGACTATGTTCACCATCGGTACGAGATGTGGAGCTAGGCCTTCGAGACCGCGTACTGCTCTACGTGCTTTAGACAACAGGCACGAATCCGCGCGCGAATCCGGTTGATGTAGGCCGCCCGTTGGGTCACCCCGACGGCACCGCGAGCATCGAGAAGGTTGAAAACGTGGCTGCACTTCAGCGCCAAATCGAGCGCAGGATAGACAAGGGCCCTGGGACCAAAACCAGCGGGCATCTCGTCGGTACCAGAAGCCGCATCGCTCGTCAGAATCTTCTGCTCGGGATCCCAATAAACCGAGGTTTCAATTGTTCGCTTACTCTCGGCTTCGTACATGTCAAACATCTGAAATAGCATTGCCGACGATGCGACCTCAAAGTTGTAGACATTGTCTTGCAATTCTAATTGGAAATCCACGTCTCGGTAGCTCGTGGTTTCGTTCCACTGGAGATCCTCCCAGAACCCCTTCCCGTTCGAGAGCATCAATGCGAGACGCTCTGGACCGTAGGTAATTTCGGCGCAAACGGGGTTGCATTCAATCCCGCCCATTTGCTGGAAGAACGTGAATTGCGTAATTTCCGCCCCGTTCACCCAAACTTCCCAACCCACTCCGCTGGCACCCGCCGCCTGACTTTCCCAGTCGTCCTCCACCAAGCGAACATCATTTTTGGCGGTATCGAATCCGAGCGCGTCAAGTGAACCCATGTATAGGTCCACGATGTTCTCGGGACTCGGCTTCATGATCACCTGATACTGGTAGTACCGTTGTGAACGTTGCGGGTTTCGGGTGTACCGACCATCCGCGGGACGCCGGGACGGCTGAACGTAAGCGACGTTCCAAGCCTCAGGACCCAACACCCGTAAAGTCGTCGCGGGGTGCATGGTTCCGGCACCCACTTCGGTGTCGTACGGCTGGAGAATAGCGCATCCCTGATCAGCCCAATAGCGGTTAAGGCGAAAGATCATTTCCTGGAGCGTCATCGGATGGAGAATACCAGTCAGACCATTTTTAGGCACGACGTGGGCTGCTAGGGAAACCCGTTCGGTTGCACCAACCGCTCGACGGCTAGGAAGGCCCGGCCGATTTCGTCGTCGGGAATGCTAGCCAAGGCGACGCCGCGAGAGACAGGGGTTTCCCCGTAAACGCGATCCGCGAACGATGTGCAAATGTGAAGAATCTGGGTCAGATTGCCTTCGGTAACGGTATCCAACGTGTATCCCAATCTGTCCACAACGGCCACGATCAAGACGCTGGCTACCTTCTTCGGGAGACCCTGTAGGCTCTGATATACGCCAAATTCAGGTCTTTCGCTCCAAACCGTTAAGGAATCCAACATGGTGCTGTACAATTTTGACGATGCAAGTCCCTCCCCCGTACGTGGCGCCCGCCAAAAAGTCTAACTCAAAGCTGATCATTGGCCTCGTCATTGGTCTGATTTGCGTTTGCTGTATTCTGCCACTGGTTGGCGGAGGCTTCTTCTTCAACTGGATTCTTAAGAAGGGCGGAAACCTCATCACCTGCGTTATGGCTTATCAGATGGTGCCCGCCGCCATTGAAGAGTACACAAAGGAACACGACGGAAAGTTGCCGGCCCCCGAAAAGTGGAACGATACCATTCGTCCGTACTACTCAAAGATCACGAAGAACCGGACTCAGGTTGGCCCCATGAAGCTTATGGAGCCAAATTCTGAATGGGGATGCCAAGAGACCTCCGGAAAGACCGGAATGGTCTACAACTTGGAAGTAGCCGGCAAAAAGCTCTCCGACATTGCGGACAAATCCACCGTGCTTTTGTTTGAATCGCCGAAGACGGGCAAAAACCTCGCCGAGAAGTACAAGCCATTGCCCTTCGAAAAGAGCCCATTGGCCCTGGAGACTCAGGAACATCGAGGATGGATCGTCGTGACGGTCGACAAGAAGATGTACTTCATCGACAAGGATGGCAATCGAAACGCTAGTAGCGGCACCACCTTCAGCAGCAACTAATGGCAGCAACTAACCGAAACCCCGTTTAGAACGGGGTTCGGTTTAATAGCAGCCAGTACATCACGGTGTTTAGAATGGTGTCCCCGTAAAGGTCTGGGTCGGTCGGCTTTTTGACGAATGAATTGACCCCAGCGGCATACGCAGCCCGGATCTTGTCTTCATCCTCGCTCGCCGTCAGGGCGATCACCGGCACATAGCGAGTAGTGGGGTTTTCGCGAATTTCGCGCAAAACCGAGAGTCCGTCGAGCTTCGGGATCCGCAGATCGAGGATGACGACCGACGGCAGGAGGCTGGTATCTCGCCCCGCAAACTTCCCGCTTGCGGTGATGAAATCAACCGCTTCCTGACCATCACAAGCGACGACAACCTCGTTCATGACGTTGTTTTTGCGGAGAGCGCGCAGGGTTAGCCGCTCATCGTCGGTATTGTCCTCAATGAGCAAAACCAGCTTGTTTTGATACTCTTGCTTGCTAAATCTCTCCATCTAATAGAAAGTCTAGCCGAACATTTGGATCTGATTCGGAATAAATTCTAGGAATTCTAGTAAAGTTTCACCGCCATGGCCGAAGAGAGCAAAGGACATATCGAACATACCAAGCAGGACCGCCGTCGCGGACTGCCAGGCGCGATGCCACGCAAGATCAACGTCACGATGATGGGAGCCGGATCGGGTTTCACCAATTCGGTACTTAAAGACGTTGTCTTAATTCCGGACAACCTTGGGGGAGAGCTCCGGTTGGTGGATATCGATCCCGATCGCTTAGAGCTGAGTCGCAAGCTCATGGTCAAGGTTTTGGAAGCCGTGGGAGAGGCCGACAAGTGGGTGGTGAAAGCCAGCACCGACCGTCGCGAAATGCTGCCGGGAACAGACTATATCGTTAACTCGATCGAAGTCAGCGGCCTCGCCTGCGTGCGGTTCGATAACGACATCCCGCTCAAGTACGGCATCAGTCAAAACATTGGTGACACCATCGGCCCCGGTGGCCTGATGAAAGCATTGCGTACGGTTCCAGTATGGCTTGAGATACTAGCCGACGCGAAGGAGCTTTGCCCGCAGGTGAAGGTTCTCAATTACACCAATCCGATGAACATCATGATGCTGGCGGCGAGCCGGGTGAATGACCTACCCATGGTCGGCCTTTGCCACAGCGTTCAAGGATCCAGCCACCAATTGGCAGGCTACACCGGGGTGCCCTACGAGCAGATTCAGTGGAAGTGCGCCGGAATCAACCACCTCGCCTGGTTCACTGAGTTTAATGGTCCGGATGGCAAGAGTCTGTACCCGATCTTGATGGAGCAGGCGAACGATCGGGAAAGTAAGTTCAGCAAAGACGAACCCGTTCGATCGGACATGATGCGTCACTTTGGTGCGTTCATCACCGAGAGTAGCGGACACCTCAGCGAATACCTTCCCTACTACCGAAAGCGAAAGGATCTACTGGATAAGTACACGGATACGGGTTACCGTGGCGAGGAAAGCTTCTATGCGAATAACTGGCCGACGTGGCGCAAAAACCAGGAAGAGTTCCGTGCCAAGCTGTTTAACGGGGAAGAGAAAATCAATCCCGAGCGAAGCTGGGAGTACGGTGCGTGGATCATCGAGGCCATCGAAAAGAACTCGCCTACGGTGATTTACGGCAATATCCCTAACGACGGATGTATCGCCAACCTGCCCCAGGATGGTTGCGTGGAAGTGGCCTGTCTGGTGAATCAGAATGGCATCCAGCCGATCCGGTACGGCAAGTTGCCGAAGCAGATGGCGGCAATCTGTGATAGCAATATGCGCATGTTCGACCTAGCGGCCGACGCAGTGATTCACAAGAGTAAGGAACTCGCCAAGTATGCGTTGGCGCTGGATCCTCTCTCAAGCGCCGTCTGCAGTCCAGAAGAGATCTTCCGACTCGTGGATGAGTTGTTCGAAGCGGAAGCCGAATTCCTGCCGGGATTCGCGTAACCAAGGCTTTCACTCACAAGAAAAAACCGCCCCCGGAACTCGGTTCCGGGGGCGGTCTTTTGTCAGGTTGGAGGCAGCGAGTTCCTGCTCGTCGGTTGCGATGGTCCGGTTCCCATTTCTTCCTCCGCCTTCGTCGCACTACCGCCATCTCGGTAGGCGAGAATCTGGCGAGGCAACAGGGGCAATAGCACGAGCACAAAGAGGGTGGATGCGCTGTTGAGCCACACCAATTGCTCGAACTTGAACTTGTAGTCATCGACCAACTTCGATCCGATGACGTCGGTGGAAAAGATGGCCAGGTTTCGGAAGCTGACAAGGAGGGCAAAGCCTAGTCCTTCGGCACCTACCGGAGTGGCCCGCACCGCCAGGTCGAGAACGGCGATTTCGGCGAGACCGAAGAAGAATCCGTTTTGGAATTCAATCACCAGCGCCTGGGTCTGGCCGTTGTATAGCAGAAACCACAAGGAGCTCACTCCGGCGACAAGTACGCTGGCAATGATCAGTTGCTTTAAGTTGTAGCGTTTACACAGGAAGCTGTAGGCCACCGCCGCCAGCAACGCACCGGCCGCCGACGCGAACTGAATCGTGCCAATAAACTGGGTACTAAACTTCAGTTCATCGGTCTGCTTGAAGAGCAAAGGAGTCTGAAAACCGGGGGCAATGTACAGCAGAAAAATGAATGCGGAGGCTGCCCAGAGTGAGCGTGACTTACCGATACTGCGCAATTGGTCTTTCGCGTTGTTGAGGACCACCGATGGGGTCGTCTGCTCTGTCTTGGGCTCCTTCATGAGCAGGTAAGCCGCCGGCGCCAAGACAAACAACAACCCGCCCGATATGGCAGCCGCCGTAAAGAACGCCCCGGCGGCAAGCACGCCGCTCACCGGACCATTGATCAAAGAGGCTGAATTCTGAGTAAACAATCGCAGAGCGGTAATTCGCCCGGATGCGCCGAGTCGCTGACTGGCTTCCACAATGTAGGCACCCAACGCCGTGCTCGCGATCACCATCGCGGTGTTGACGAGCAAACAGGCGCTCAGAAGCGTGTTGTAATCGTGCTTAACCGTTCCCAAATAGAACCAGCCCAGCGTGGCTACGATCGTGCTGATGATGATGTACCACTGCCGACGGGTGCGAAATATAGGAAAGGCATCGGTCAAAACGCCGGCTATCGGCTTGCAGTACCACGGAATTCCGATGATTAAGAAGAACTGCGCGAGGGCGGTACGGTCTTGGTGCAGCTCGTTCTTTAGGAGAAACTGAAGCGGGAGTTTTCCAAGTACCGCTGGTTGACACAGCGTGGTGGCCAGAATTCCGATGACGATAACGAGGGCGATTCTGCCTACGCTGGGTGTCCTCGTAGGAGCGGCCGTCGGCGTCGATTTTGCCATTAAGAAAATTATCGCGGTTTTCGGGCCCGTTTACGCTTCGTGGAGCCCGAAACCGCTCGTCAATCCCTGAAGATTTATTCCAGAACCGAATGATTGCCTGGTTCCGATTAACTTTCCGCTGGCTCTTCTCCGCTCTCGTCAAGATGAGGAGTCTTTGACCCACGAGTGACGGGAGTAAAGACGGAAAATGGGTTCCGAATGGAAGGGTGGTCAGGGCCGGCTAGTCGCATTTTTGCTTCCAGGGCCTTGACCGCTTCTAAGTCTTCTGGCGATAGATCCGCGTAAAAATCTTTCATTCGCCCTTTATCACTTCGGAGTTTGAATGAGCACACGCCGGAATGTGACGGGTCCGTGATCACCTTGGAGGAACAGTGGTCCGGGCTCACCTTCGTTGGAATCCAATGCGCCCCCAGTGGGTCCAGCGATCTCGGCCCGATCGTGGATTACGACTCCGTTGAGAGTCACGGTCACAAACCGGCCGACCAACTCGATGACGGCAGTGTTCCACTCGTTTGGCGGGTTGACCGCATTGGCGGCGGGCACGAGCAATCCGTAGATTGCGCCAGAGCTACCAACGGTGGGCTGAGCACCAAAGTCGTCAAGAATCTGGAACTCGTAGCGTCCGTGCAGGTAGATTCCGCTGTTCGAACCAGCGGGATATCGGTACTCCGTCGTGAGGCGGAAATTGGTGAACTTGTCGGAAGTGACGATGTCGGAACCGACCTTGGCGTTCTCCAGACCGTTTTCGGTGATGCTCCAGTTATTCTCCCAATCGGGACTTCGCGGAACCCAGCCGGCGAGACCATCGGCGAGGAGATCCTTTTCGTCACCCCACTCAACCGCCTGGTAAGGGAGCTCCGGCGCTTCTACGCCAGAAAACGGCACCCATTCGCCAGCCGAGTTGAGGAACGTGCCGGAGATTTCGCGACCGTTCACCGTTCCCCGGAATTCTAGATCGGTGTCGCGGCCTTCGTACTGCTTGGGCAGTTTCCAGTAGACGCTTTGGTCGTTCCGTTCATATTCGGCGATGACGCGGGCACTGCCCACTTCTCCCGTAAAACGACCGGTGATACCGGAAAATTCAACCCACGATGGGTAGTCGCCTTTAGTGTCGTGAATGACTAAGTCGTATCGTGCCACGATAGCGAACATTACCCGCCTGGGGCGATCACTACATCAAATCCCGAATCTTTCCAAGCCGCGATCGCACTTTCAATGTCCGAATGTTTGATAAACAGGTGGTCTTTGGAAAACGATGAGATGGCGAAGATGGGGATTTGAAGCGGGACGAGGATCTGCTTTAGGATTCCGATTTCATCAAATCCGAAAGGGCCAGGAATCTCCACCCAACGCCAACCACCTTCAGTTACGGCCGTAAGGGGCTCCTGGTACTTTGGACAGACGATGGTGGTGCCATCGGTGGTGGCGATGACCGCCGAAAAACCCTCTCCCTCGCGCGGTTTTAGGGATCCGTACGGTAGCGAGGCAATAACGTACTCGCCGGGATGAACAACAAGCTTCATGGAGTTAAGAACTCCCGAACCGCCTGGCCCTGGTGTTCTCCATCGAGCAGGAAAGCATCGTGACCATACGGAAGATCGACCGAAACGTGGGTCGCCTTGCCGCCAGCGGACCGGGCAATTTCTGTAAGACCATCTGATTGAGCCGGCGGGTAGAGCGTGTCGGAAGTGAACGAAACGAACAGGAATTCAATTCCGTTGACATGCTCCGGCATCCATTCCCAGCGGTCGATGGCTCTGGTTACTAAGAGCAGGGAGTTGGCGTCGAACCGGTGGGTGAATTTGTCTCCCTGGTAGTTCAGGTAGCTTTCGACGGCGAAGAGGTCTTCGGCACTAGACTGCCAGCGGCGGCCAAATTTGTGCTCCAAAGCCGCGCCGCTGAGGAAGCTGAGATGACCGACCATCCGGGCGACGGCGAGACCTTGGGTGGGTGGATCATTGGCTGGGTAATCGCCATGGAGAAACTTGGGATCCCGCAGGATAGCCTGACGCGCGGTCTCGTTGAAACCGATTTGCATTGCGGAGTGGGCAGCCGCACTGGCGGAACAGAATACGCGGGCGACGCGAGACGGAAAGCGGGCTGCCCATTCCAGTGCTTGCATCCCCCCCATCGAGCCACCGGCGACGAGTTGCCAACGGCGAATTTGGAGGGCATCGGCCAGCCGCGCTTGAAGCTCCACCATATCCTGGACGGTAACTACCGGAAATCGACTTCCCCAAGGCTGACCGTCGGGATGAAGGGAGGCCGGTCCGGTGGTACCTTGACAGCCGCCAATTACGTTACTGCAAACCACGAAGAACCGATCAGTATCAATGGGCCGTCCGGGGCCGACCAGACGATCCCACCACTGAACGCAGTTCGCATCGCTGGTGAGCGCGTGGCAGACCAATACGGCATTATCACCCGTGAATGTGCCCCACGTCTGGTAGGCGATAGTGACTTCGGGAATGGATTTCCAAGGGCCAACGGTTACCAGCTGATTGGTGCCGCCAGGAGCGGTCCGCTCGTTCTCGCGAAAGAGCCCAGGATCGATCGTCACCCAAGTAATTTACCGTTTCTGGCGGGAATGGGGGCTTAGTACCGTTCCAACAGGTAGACGTTTCGGGCCGGGAAAACCTTGGTGAACGCCAGCGGATTAGCCCCGGTGACCCAACCATCTTGGGCAAGTTCTTCTAAACTCGGCATCCCCAGTACCGCCTGAATGAACGTCTTTTCGGTGAAAACAATCTGCGATTGGTGAGGATCGGCACTGGATTTTTCGATGACGCACTCATCGGGACGAGCGATGACTCGCCATGGCCCGGTGTTTTCAGGAATGGTTTCGTCAAGGACCGTGACGGTGAAATCTGTCTCGACTTCTGCCCTCAACGTGGCGAGAAGTTTGGGCACGTCGAGTGCCCGGTACATGGCGGGATGGGTCGCCATGACGTCGACCGCTTGGTCGGAAAAGATGGTACTCATGGGGCCATTAGCGGGCTCGAACCATTTCAGTCCCTGCTTGTTGACGGCAATGCCACGAAGTACGCCGAGAATGGCCTCGTAGCCCGCCCGGGTGCTCCAAACCACTTCGCCAATAGAATCGACCGACCAAAAATCCGTCTTGTGACCCACGACGGCGTACGCCTCCACGGGGTCTCCCGCGGCGTAGATTTGCAACGGACGCCCTTCGGCGGTAATTCTTTCCCACATCAATTCCCCGGTTCGGATGACTCCTCCCGGCCGCCGCATTGTGAATAGTCGATGACATTCAGCGAGCTCCGGCCAGGCATCGGGTCCGAGACGGCGAATGGGGAGCGAACTCGAGATCTTCGGGAAACGATCGGCCCGAACGGTTACTTCTAAGCGCGCACCAGCCGTTTCGTATCCGGCGCGACGATAGAAGGTTTCGCGGAAGGCGAATAGTTGGGAGAGAGCGGCACCTTCCTCACGTGACTGGCGGACACAGGCTTTCATCATTCGGGTACCGACTCCACCACGCTCATCGGGCGGAACCGCCACGGCCGCCACACCCACACCGGGCACGACCGAGTTGCCGACTACGGTCGGAAGATCCAGAATCGAATAGCCACCGACGACCCGGTCGGATTCGATGGCAGCATAGTGACGCCCATATTTCGACGGCCAATTCTCGGGAGGAATGGGGTTTCCGCTGTTGTAGACCACGGCCCGAATATCAAAGAACTTTTCTTCATCGGCCAGAGTAATGGGTCGGACTGTCACGTCGCTAGTTTAGTCGCATTACGGGCTCCCTGCGTCAATGTTCTCTCCAAGTTGAGTTTCGACATGGACCGCGGGAGATTCCGCAGATATTTTTGTAACGGTGCTTGGTGGCTCGCGGTTCTCTAAGCAAGGAATCCGAGTACACTGATCTTTTAGCGTCGCCTTTGCCGGGGCATTTAGAAACGCTAGACCTCAAATCGTAACTAACGAGCCCTTCTGCGGAAGTGGTATCTCACGTCGAAAGCCTGGCAATTGCGGCTTGACGAACCGCGACGGCCTCCAACCACCAAGGAGATCAAAAAACTATGCCTGACGCACCAGTTGTGCGTGCCGAGTCTGGGCTTATCCCGGACGATACAAAATTTGACATTCGCCTAGAAAGCGATTTTGGTGACGATGGGCAGTTTGCTCTTCGCAACCTGGAAATCGCTAACGGCACCGTGCGCGTTACCGAAGCCAACGGCGCCACTTCGTTTACCATTCCGATCGCCGAAATTAAGTCGGCGCGGAACGAGCCTCTGGTGGGCGGTGGTCGATTGGAGATCACCACGACCGGGGGTGAAGTGCTACCGATCATCAGTTACTCCCAGACCGTGGCTGCCAAGTTCAGCGAAGCCGCGCGCGGGATTGAGCAACTGGCCAAGGGTCAGCCGCTTGAGATCAACATTAAGGAAGAAAAGGTCCGGTGTCCCAAGTGCAACCGCCTGCTCCCGGAAAAGGACGGCATTTGTCCCGCTTGCGTGAATCGCGGCAAGACGATGCTACGCATCGGGTCGTTTGTGCAGCCGTACCGATGGCAAATGGCGGCTTTGGCCACCTTGTCCTTGGTAACCACCGTTCTCAACCTGCTGCCCCCTTATATCCAAGGTCAGTTGATCGATAAGGTTCTGAAACAGGGCCGGGACTTCACTCAGCTTTACACGCTGATGGCGGCGTGGTTGGCCATTCTGGCGATCAACTCGGTTCTGCAGGTGGTCAACGGTCGCACAATTGCCTTCTTGGCCGGTCGCATTGCGGCGGACCTTCGGTCGGCCGTGTACCGGGCAATTGAGTTCCTTCAGCTTCAGTTCTTTGATAAGAAGCAGGTGGGAGCGATCGCCTCGCGTGTAACCAGTGACACCGACCGCGTTTGGGGCTTTTTGGTTGACGGGGTTCCCTACCTCCTGCTGAACGGCCTCACTCTGGTGGGAATCATCGGGTTCCTGTTCTACACGAACGCGTTTCTGGCGGCCTGTATCTTGGCTCCGGTGCCGATCATTTTGGGCATTGGCGCTTTCTTCTGGAAGCCGATGTCCCAGATGTTTCACCGGGTGGGACAGAAGTGGGCGCGGTTCCACACCCAGCTGAACGAGAGCCTCATGGGCATTCGCGTGGTGAAGGTGTTTGCCAACGAAGACAAGGAGTACGCCAAGTTTCAGGATCGGAACCACGAACTGCGCGATGCCGGCGTGAGTGCCGACACACGCTGGTACACGATCTTTGGCGCGATGTCGTTCTTCACCTCGCTCGGCGGTTTAATCTGCTGGACCGTGGGCGGCACCATGGTGATGCACGGTCAGCTGAGTCTGGGGGAATTCTGGCGCGTTACCGCGTACCTTGGCCTGGTTTACGGACCGTTGCAGTGGTTCTCGCAGGTCAACCAGTGGTTTAGCCGGGCGATGGCGGGGGCGGAACGAATCTTTGAGGTGATTGACACCGACAAGGAGAACTACCGACCGGAAGGCATCAAGCACGAGATTCAGGGGGAGGTGACGTTTAGCGGCGTACGGTTTGGCTACGACAAATCGAACCCTGTGCTAAAGAACATCACGTTCACCGCGAAGCCCGGCGAGATGATCGGTCTGGTCGGTAAATCGGGCGCGGGTAAGTCCACGACGATCAACCTGATCTGCCGATTCTATGAGCCGGACGCAGGGACGATTTTGATTGACGGTATTGACTATCGCGACATCGCGCTGCAGGATATGCGGCGACAGGTGGGCGTGGTGTTGCAGGAGCCTTTCTTGTTTAACGGGACGATCGCCGAGAACATTGCCTACGGGAATCCGGAAGCGACTTTGGACAAAGTCATCGAAGCGGCCAAGGCGGCGAACGCGCACAACTTCATCTTGTCGAAGCCCGATGGTTACGACACGATGGTCGGCGAGCGCGGCGGCAAGATGAGCGGCGGCGAGCGTCAGCGCATCTCGATTGCCCGGGCGATTTTGCACGATCCGAAGGTGCTGATTCTGGACGAAGCGACCTCGTCGGTAGACGTGGAGACGGAAAAACAGATTCAGGAAGCCATTCAACGACTCATTAAGGGTCGGACAACATTTGCCATTGCGCACCGACTCTCCACCTTGCGAAATGCCTCGCGGCTTATCGTTTTGGAGAAAGGCGAGATCGCCGAAATTGGCACTCACGCTGAGCTGATGGAGAAGCAGGGCAAGTTTTACGACTTAGTCCAGACGCAATCGGCCGTGCAAGAAATTATCGGAATCGGAGACTAGTCCGGCTTCAAAACGACCTAGTGACCTTGATTTATAGCAAGGTCAAACGACATCATTACGGAGCGAAATCTTTCGCTCCCTCTTACAAACCAAAGGAGGTTTCACTCATGAAAATCACCGCAGAAAAGGCCCGACATCGTCGCTACGCCCTTTCCTGACTGACCGCTAGACAGCGGCAACGGGATCGGGCATCGATCAAAGAGACAACCAACAAGACAATGCCCACCCTAGAAAAAACCACCATCCTGCCCGAGCCGGCGGTTTCTCGCGTCACCGACGTGCGAACCGCAATGGAGTCTCTGCGCGCCAGCGAAGGGCTCTTGGCGATGTTTGGCTTCGTCGTTCAACTTCACTCGATACCGAACGGAGTTCGGCTTGAACTGCTATCTGAAAAGGAAGCGCTGGGGCAGATTGAAGTTACCTACCTTGACCATTCGGCGATTCTACAGGCTCCGGTTGTAGAACCGCGCTACCAGGCTTGCGGCTTGGAGGACGGTTTGCGCGCCGTTGCGGTGCGCTTGCTGTTTGGCCACCCCGTTGCCTACGTAGAAATCCGGTAAGCCTTGATGCCTACATCCATCGGGCGAGAAACCCTCGCCCGCCTCCTCTCATGAACGCCACTGACCTTCAACTTTTTTATCATCCCAAAGATCGCCTCCGTATGACGGTAGGTGAAGATCGCTCGTACCCGACGGTGAAGCCCGTTTGGGCGGCCCCGCTTTCTCACCCGGAGAAGTACCTGTCGCTGCTGGACGGTAAGGGCGATGAGATCACGACCATTCCGGACCCAGCCTCCCTACCCGCCGATTCAAAAGTCGCGGTAGACGCCGAGCTTTACCGCCGGTACCTGACGGCCGATATCGCCCGCGTGGTTCACGCTAAGACCGAGTTCGGAGCAACCTACTGGACAGTGGACACCAACCGGGGTCGGCGAGATTTCGTGACCCAAAATTTGCAGGAAAACGCCCAGTGGCTATCGCCAGTTCACATCATGCTGATCGACGTTGACGGCAATCGGTTCGAAATCACTGACAAAACCGCCCTGGACACCAAATCCCAAGAATTCATCGCGGCAATCCTGTAGGGATTCAGCCGGGGGAATAGTTCCGCACTTACCTCATAAATCGCTTAACGAAGCAGACAAGCTAGAGCCGCAGCGGAGACGTTCGGGATGAAAAAATAGCGGGGGAGTTTTCACTCCCCCGCAATTTTTGCGATTTGACTTTCCGATTTACTCTTCTTCGGCGGCGGCCATTTCGGCTAGGCTGCCGAAGCTGAGGGCTCCGAAGGTGTCTTGGATCTCGGACTCGTCGGCTTGGACGAGGTTCGCGAGCGACTCCGTGCTCCAGCTTGGTCCGCGTTGGACGTCCACTTGGATCTCTCGGTAGCTCTTGACACCGGTACCGGCCGGGATGAGGCGACCGATGATGACGTTCTCCTTGAGGCCAACCAGCATATCCTTCTTTCCGCGGACGGCCGCTTCGGTGAGGACGCGGGTGGTCTTTTGGAACGAGGCGGCGGAGAGGAACGAATCGGTAGCGAGCGAAGCTTCGGTGATACCGAGGAGAATCCACGTGGCCGTGGCTTCCTTTGGATCGCGCTCTACATCTTGCCCGGTAATGGGGTCGGTGTAGCGAATTTTCGTGCCGGAATCGATGAGTTCTCGAACCTGCTCATTGGCGCGCTGGAAGGTGAATCGGTCGACAATCTGTCCCGGAAGGAACGGCGTGTCGCCCGGCTCTTTGACCTGTCGCTTTCGCAGCATCTGGCGGATGATGACTTCAACGTGCTTGTCGTTGATGTCGACGCCCTGGCTCTTATAGACTTCCTGCAGGTTTTCGACAAAGTAGTCGTAAACCGAGTTGGCACCAGCCAGTTCTAGCACTTCGTGCGGATCGCGCGGACCGTAGGTGAGCGGGTCGCCCTTGATCACGCGGCTACCGACCTTAACCGGCAAGTTTCCACTTGGCGGGACCAGGATGGGATAGAACACGTTGATGTTGGCGATCTCAGCCTTCTTCAGCACGGCGATGGCGGCGGTGGTGAGCTTTTGACCCACGAGCTTGTGCAGCCCGCCTTCGTACTCGCCCAGATCGTTGGTCGGCCAGGCTTGTAGGTCGCCGATGTAGGCATCCTTCACGGCGCCGGTGGCGGGTACGGTGGCTTCGACAATCACAAACCGACCGAAGCTGGATTCGCGAATCTCGCGGACCAAACCGGTGACCGGGCAGATAATGGCCTTACCACGCGGCTGGCGTCGCGCTTCGAAGATTTCTTCGACGCGGACGATACCGCTGGACTGACCCGTCCAGGAGTAGAAGAACACCTTTCGGCTCTTTTCCCACATCTTTCGGCTATCGCTATCGGCCTTATCGGCGGCCTTTTGGGCAGCCTTGGTTTGCCGATCGATCTTGCGCTTCGCTTTCGCGTCGTTGGGATCGAGCTCTTCCGACTCGATGGTGAGCGGCGCGTCGCCCTTCATGAACAAGGACTTGACGATGCTCTCCTGAGTTTCCAGCAACTTGGTCGGATCGAATTGCTTCATATCCGTGTCGGTTGCGGTGGCAAAGTCTTCCATGAACTGACGGATGAACTTACCGGTCTTGTACTGGTTGGTTCGAGCGATGGTCGCCGAACCCGCCACGCCACCGGTGTGGAACGTCCGCATGGTGAGCTGAGTACCCGGTTCGCCGATCGACTGCGCGGCGATGATGCCAACGGCAACTCCGATATCCACCAGCTTGCCGGTGGAAAGGTCGGTACCGTAGCAGTGCGAGCAGATGCCCTGGCTTAGTTCGCAGGTAAGGGGCGACCGGATGAACACGCTAAGGTAGCCATGCTCGTCGGCTTCGAAACCGAACTCTCGGTATCGATCGCTGACCGCATTGCGACCGGCTTCATCGTCAGCCGCGTTGTATTCCTCCACGTACTTGTGCTCGATCTTGTTGATGCGGATGGCGGCATCGCGCGAGATCGGCGTCTGGTAGCCGGTGAGCTGCTCGCCGGTTTCGGGATCGGTGATGACAGTCAGCGAGACGCGACCGACGATGCGGTCCACGATCTCTTCAATCGCCTGGCCCTGGTCCACGATTCGGCGGGCATAGATGCCTTCGGTGGTGCCGCAGTCAACGGCCTTGACGATGACGTCCTGGGCGACGTCGCAGAGACGTCGCGTGAGGTAGCCCGCGTCTGCCGTTCGAAGAGCAGTATCGGCCAGACCCTTACGGGCACCGTGGGTGGTTACGAAGTACTCCAGCATGTTAAGGCCCTTGTGGAAGGAGCTTTTAACCGGCAACTCATAGATCGTTTCGTTGAACTGGTTCAACATGAGGCCGCGCATTCCGGCGAGCTGAGCCAGCTGCTTAATGGAACCACGGGCACCGGATACGGTGATGATGTTGAGTGGGTTGAACTCGTGGAGGCCTTCCACGATGGCGGCGCCGATCTCGTTATAGGTGGTCTGCCACAGATCCGTAAGGGATCGCGTCATTTCGTTATACGAGAGCATGCCGCGGCGGAAGTTGGCGGTGATCTTGTTGGACGCGTCGTCGGCGGCCGTGATCATTTCTTCGCGCTTTTCCGGCGGATCCATGTCGGTAAGGGCAACGCTGAGGCCGTATCGAGTGGCCCAGCGGAATCCCATGTCCTTCATGTCGTCCAGCAGCTTGATGGTGGCTCCCATGCCGGCGCGGCGATGGCAGTCCAGAATCAGCGTGGAGAGCGCCTTCTTGGTGAGCACCACGTTCAAGAACTCATCGGAATAGCGCATCGGGAACGGCAGAATCTGGTTCAGAATCAGCTGTCCGGGCGTTGCGGAAACCACAACCGTCTCAAATTCCTGATCGTAGGCCGTTAGCTCTTCCCTTTCTTCGCCGTCTTCGTTGATCGTAACCTGCTTGAAGTACTCCTTACCGGTGGCGGCGTCGCGGAAAGCGACTTCGGCATCGGGTCGGTACACCGGGCGGGTGAGACGAACCCGAATCGGGTCGTTGAGGGCAATTCGCTGCTCCTTAACCGGGTTTTCGATGCCAAAGATGGCCTCATCCGGGCTGGCGTAGACGTACGGAGCGGGATTCTTTTCCGGATCTTCGCCGTGGGCCTTGAGGGCGGCATCCAGCGACTTCTTGGCTTCCTTGCTAACGAAGGTGAGGGCATAGTTGCCGAGAATGATGTCCTGCACCGGCGCACAAGTCGGACGACCGTCTCCCGGCGAGAAGAGGTTCTGGGTGCTGAGCATCAGAACGCGGGCTTCGGCCTGGGCCTCGGTACCCAGCGGAATGTGGACGGCCATCTGGTCGCCGTCAAAGTCCGCGTTGTACATGTTACAAACCAGCGGGTGAACCTGGATCGCCTTACCGTCGACCAGGATCGGCTCGAACGCCTGAATACCGAGTCGGTGAAGCGTGGGAGCACGGTTCAGGAGGATCGGGTGCTCTTTAATCACCTCTTCCAGTCCGTCCCATACGGCCGGGTGCATTCGGTCGATCATCCGCTTGGCGGTCTTGATGTTCTGGGTGACCTTCTTCTCCACCAGCGACTTCATAACGAAGGGCTTGAAGAGTTCGAGTGCCATCTCCTTAGGCAGACCGGCTTGGTGCAGCTTAAGGTGCGGGCCGACCACGATAACGGATCGTCCAGAGTAGTCCACGCGCTTACCGAGCAAGTTCTTTCGGAAGCGGCCTTCCTTACCCTTCAACATGTCGCTGAGCGACTTGAGCGGGCGCTGGTTGGAACCAACCACCGGGCGGGCGCGGCGACCGTTATCAATCAACGCATCGACGGCTTCTTGAAGCAGTCGCTTTTCGTGGTTGATGATGCTTTCCGGCGCGTGGATCTCGATGATCTTCTTCAACCGGTTGTTTCGGTTGATGATTCGTCGGTAAAGATCGTTGAGGTCCGAAGTGGCGAAGCGACCACCGTCGAGCTGGACCATGGGTCGCAGTTCCGGCGAAATGACCGGGATGGTGTCCATGATCGCCCACTCCGGTCGAGACTTGGAGTAGATGAGGGCTTCGGTGACCTCCAGGCGCTTGATGGCACGGGCTCGTCGCTGACTGGTGGTCATGACGATTTCTTGGCGCAGGCCGCGGGCCAGCGTTTCGAGGTCGATGCGGGTGAGCAGTTCCTTGATGGCTTCGGCGCCGATGTTGGCACGGACGAGGCCACTGAAGTTCTGACCCAAGGAGTCGCCAACGCTGTACAGCAACTTGCTGACGGCGCGGTACTTGTCTTCGTCAATGAGCTGATTCTTCTCGAGCTTGCCGAGGATTTCGACGGCGATATCGAGGTCCTTCAGGCGGTCATCGGCGTCGCGATACTCGGCCTTGACGCGGTCGTTAATGGCCTTGGCGCGCTCTCGGACGTAAATTTCGTCGTACTCGTCGCGGTTGTTGTTGAGGTCATCCACGAAGCGGGTGAACGACTCTTCTTCCAGCTCGCGCATTTGCAACTGGATCTTTTTCTTCTCAACCTCAACGGCAACGCGAATGAGAGGCAGGGCTTCCTGGATCTTTTCCGTGTCGATATCGATGATGATGAAGCTGGCGAAGTAGATAACCTTTTCGAGCAGCTTAGGACCGATATCCAGGAGAAGGCTCAGCGGGGACGGTACGCCCTTCAGGTACCAGATGTGGCAAACCGGCGCGGCGAGTTCCACGTGGCCCATTCGCTCGCGTCGCACTTTGCTGCGGGTAACTTCCACTCCGCAGCGTTCGCACACGATGCCCTTGAACTTAATCTTTTTGTAGCGACCGCAAGTACATTCCCAGTCCTTAGTAGGGCCGAAAATTTTCTCGCAGAAAAGTCCGTCGCGTTCGGGCTTGAACGTACGGTAGTTAATGGTTTCCGGCTTCTTGACCTCGCCGTGGGACCAGGAAATGATGTCCTCGCCACTGGCAATGCCGATACGGATTTTGTCGAACAGAGTTGCTTCTGCCATGAGTTCGTTTGTTTTAGTTTCGCCGTGCGGTAATGGGGGCCATCGCTGACCCCGAGAAAGTTGTTTGGTTAGTTGAAGAAGCCGACGCTGCGGGCGAGACGATTGTCATCGCCGCCGTTGGTCAGTTCTTCCAGATCTTTAAGCGGAAGTTCCTTGTTGTCTGCGTCTTCCACGGAGACCTTAAGACCGAGCGAACGAAGTTCGTTCACCAGAATCTTGAAGCTTTCGGGAATACCGGGTTCGGCGAGTGGCTCGCCCTTTACGATGCTTTCGTATGCCTTCACGCGTCCGTTGACGTCATCCGACTTGATTGTGAGAAGTTCCTGCAGCGTGTATGCCGCACCGTAGGCTTCCAGGGCCCACACTTCCATTTCACCAAACCGCTGACCACCGAACTGCGCTTTACCACCGAGCGGCTGCTGGGTGACGAGCGAGTAGGGGCCGATGGAACGGGCGTGAATCTTCTCGTCGACCAAGTGCTCGAGCTTCAGCATGTAGATCATGCCGACCGTGATCGGGTTCGGAACCAAATCGCCGGTCAGACCGTCGCTGATCCAGCTCTTGGCGCTCTTGGGATCGATACCGGCGCGGGCGAACACGTTCTTCTCGATGCGGGCGAGGATGTTCGTGTAGAGCTCATCGGGAGCGGCGTACGCTTCCTCGTTCTCTTCATCTTCCGGAATCTCCGTTACGAAGTTCTCAACGTCGATTTCGGCGAGTTCTCCGATGGACATTACCGGCGAGGCGGCGACGGTGCGAGACACGCGCTCCAGACCGTTGATACCGAGCTCCCGCAGTCGCGATTCGACCTTGGCCATCATGACCTCGAAGCTATCATCACGCTCGAACCGGATGTTTAGCCCGAGTTCCGCGTTCATGTAGGCCGCCAGTGACTGACCACGCATGTGATCGGCGAGGCGACGGGTTTCGAACAAGATTTCCGTCTCGGTCGCGCCTTCGAATGCCGGGCACTTGTACTCGACGCCGAGGTGTTTGCCCACGTAACCCAGGTGGGTTTCGAGGATCTGACCGATGTTCATTCGGCTAGGTACACCAAGCGGGTTCAAGACGATGTCCACCGGAGTTCCGTCGGCAAGGTAGGGCATATCTTCCACGGGAAGAACCTTGGAGATAACTCCCTTGTTTCCGTGGCGTCCGGCCATCTTGTCACCGACCATCAGCTTTCGCTTCTGGGCGACGTAAACCTGAACGGTCATGTTCGTACCGGCCGGCAACTCGTCACCGGGAATCTGCATGAGATTCTCCTCGGTGATGTCGCAAACCAGTCGCTCACGCTTCTTAGATTCCTTGTAGATCTTGTTGATGCTGGGCGAGAGGTACTTGTAGCGGCTGAAGACCTTGACGTCGATGATCGTTCCCTTTTCGCCGTGCGGCAACCGCAGCGAGACGTCGCGCGTTTCTTCGGCTTTCTTACCGAAGATGGCGATGATGAGTCGCTCTTCGGCGGTCATTTCTACCTGCCCCTTCGGAGCCACCTTACCGACCAGAATGTCTTCCGGTCGCACTTCAGCGCCGATACGGATAATGCCGTTCTCGTCCAGATCCTTCAGCGCATCTTCACCGACGTTCGGGATATCGCGAGTGATTTCCTCGGGTCCCAGCTTGGTGTCAACTGCTTCTGCCTCATGGCGCTCGATGTGGATGGACGTGAAGACGTCATCCTTCACCAATCGCTCAGAGATGAGGATCGCGTCTTCGTAGTTGTATCCGTTCCACGGCATAAACGCGACTAGCAAGTTCTTGCCGAGCGCGATTTCCGCGTTGTCGCAGCAGGCGCCGTCGGCAAGCGGGTCACCTTTCAGCACGCGCTGATTGAGATCCACCACGGGTCGGTGAGTGAAACAAGTCGACTTGTTGCTCTGCACCATGTGCATCAGTTCGTAGACGCGCAGGGTGCCATCGTCTTGGCGAACCTTGATTTCGAGGGACGTAACCGATTCCACGACGCCATCGGCGAGGGCAATCACCGCCGCGCCGGAGTCAACCGCCGCCACGCGCTCGTAGCCGGTACCAACCAGCGGTCGTTCGGACCGCAAGCACGGTACGGCCTGGCGTTGCATGTTGGCGCCCATGAGCGCACGGTTCGCGTCGTCGTTCTCAAGGAACGGAATGAGCGAGGTGGCAACCGAAATAATTTGCACCGGAGCCACGTCCATCAGTTCGATGCGATCGCGACTGACGGTCGGGTAGCTGGCACCACCGATGTCCGCACCGGCGGATCGGGCCTGGACGCGCTCGGTGATGATGAGACCGTTAGCGTCGGCGCGAACGTCAGCCGGAGCGACCAACTGACCGCGCTCTTGCTGGGCGGTCATGTAAATCACCTCTTCGGTCACGTGGCCGTTCTTCACGACACGGTACGGGGTGCTGATGAAACCAAACTCGTCAACCCGGGCGTGGGTGGTGAGCTGGGAGATAAGACCGATGTTCGGACCTTCCGGAGTTTCGATCGGACAGATTCGACCGTAGTGCGAACGGTGAACGTCGCGAACTTCCAGCTTGGCGCTGGTTCGTTGCAGGCCACCGGGGCCGAGGCTGGAAAGACGCCGCTTGTTGGTGATTTCCGACAGCGGATTCGTCTGATCCATGAAGGTGCTGAGCTGGTTGCTGCTGAAGAAGCTCTTGATGGAAGCCGAAATCGGCTTGACCGAAAGAATGATGCCGGGCAGGAGGTTTTCCTGATCGGTTGAGGTCATTCGCTCTCGGGCAACCTTTTCCATTCGCACGAAGCCGAGGCGAAGCTGACTTTGCAGCAGCTCACCCACGCTCTTTACGCGCTTGTTCTTCAGGTCATCAATGTCATCACGTTCCGATTCTCGCTTGACGTACGGCAACATGGCGTACATGATCGCGGCGAGGTCATCGCAGGTGAGGTTGCGGATGTGAAGCGGGACATTTAGACCCAGCTTCTGGTTCAAGAACCGGCGACCCACCTTTCCGAGATCGTATCGCTTGATATCGAAGAACAGACCGTAGATCAGCTGCTTGGCGGCATCTTCGTTGGCGGCCTCACCTGGGCGAAGTCGCTTGTAGATGTCCATCACCGCTTCTCGGGCGGTATTCGTGGTGTCAGCTTCCAGCGTAGCTTCGGCCAGGTAGAGGAAATCGACCACCGGCAGAATCGCGGGCGACTCGGCGGCAATGAGCTTGGCCGTCGCAACATCCAACTTCTCGTCTTTCTTGGCGATCAGGTTGCCGTTGATGTAGTAGTCCTCGACGAGTCGCTTGCCCACGAGGGTTTCTTCGTCGGGATTCTCCAGCGTAACGTGCTTGGTGAAGTACCGAACGATATCGTCGTTATTGGCGAACGGCTGCTCGACCTTGGTTTCGATCAGTCGCTGCTCGGGAGTGAGCGCCTCCAAAGCTTCGGCAGAGAAGATGGTGCCAACTTCGACCAGGACTTCGCCCGTTTCGGGATCTAGCACCTGCTCGGCAATTCGCTTACCGACCGATTCTCCAATGAGGGCGGGCATGCGTCCACGACCCTTTTCGAAGTAGTAAAGCGCCTTCATCATCTGCGTGAGAGGCAGCTTCTTAGTCTGGCTGATCTGGGTGCGAACCACGAAATTGGCATCGCTATCCACTTCCAACCACGGACCTTCGGTGGGAATGACGCGAGCCGACACGATGACCTGCATCGAGCTGTCCACGCCTTCTTCAAAGTAAAGACCTGGCGAACGGCTGAGCTGAGAGACAATGACGCGCTCTCGACCATTGATGATGAACGTGCCCTTGTCGGTCATCAACGGAAGATCGCCGAGATAGACCTCGGACTCAATGACTTCCCGCTCTTTACCGCCAAAGCGAACAATCGCCTTGATCGGGGCTTCAAAGGTCATATCGCGGTCGCGACATTCCTGCAGGGAGTACTTCGGCTCGCCCAGCGTGAAACTCACCAGTTCAATAAAATTGGAACCCGTGAAGTCATAGATGGGACTAAAAGTCTTGAAGAGTTCCGGAAGACCCTCTTCCAAAAACCATCGATAGGAGTTAAGCTGGAGTTCGATAAGGTTCGGAACGTCAAGCTGACGTCCAATCCGCTTCGCGGAGGGCTGGATGACTCTCATGGATATCTTTCGCGAAAGTGTGAGGACACATTTAGGCGAACATGCATATTACCCGGGATATCTCGCCGATGGTCAAGACATCTCGATTAATATTCCGTGAAATCGTAATATCTGGAAAAGCGCCGCGAGACGGTCAATAGATCGACGTGCTGGCACCTTCCGCTACCGGTGCCGGAGGCATGGTTGTGAACCCAGGACTGACGGAAGTGGTGGCTGGCCGAGCCAAGTTATCGATGGCGATAGCCTGTTGGTGGACCAGTGATTTGAGTTCCATAACCTCGCGGCGGAGGGCATTTAGCTCATCGGACATAAGTTGTGATTTGCCCTGCGCTTGCTGAGCGAACAGATTCGCCATCTTTTGTTGATGGGACGTGAGGATGGCCACGATCGGAATGCACAGAGCCGCGATCGGGATCAATAATGCCAGGACGCCTTCACTAATCATTTTTTTCTATCACAGGAGATGGCCCGCGCAGTTTGCTACCGCGTCGTCAACGAGTCAAAGTTTGACGTGTATTCGGTCGATTTTGCCGCCGGTACCGGCTGATTCCAAGCCGATTTCGATACCAATTGGGTGAGGTTGTCGGTCACGATGGTTTGTTGATGAATGAGTTGCTTCAGCTCATTGATCTCGTGGCGCATCGCCTCCATTTCTCCCGAGTTTTGGCCCTGGTTTCGACCGTGAATGATCGCGGCCATCTTTTGTTGATGGCTGGTGAGAACCGCGACGATGGGTAAGCCAAATATGAGGGCAACAGCAACTAAGCCTGGATCAATGGGCGGCACCCGATAAGTATAGGATAACGGTAAGGGTTTCCCAAACCCGTTCGGACTTTGGGCCCGTAGAGAGTTGGGATAACCCAGATTTGGGCCCAGCTTCGATTCCGTCGAGTAGTACCAGTGGCGTGCCTTCTGAGTTGGACTTTACTTTGCTTCGAGTCGCTCCCGAACCCCGTCTGAATCGCGCTCATTTGCCCCTGAGGACATTCGAGGGAGACTATCGTTAGCGATCATTTGCATGTGAAGCATCGCCTTCAATTCCGCTAGTTCTTTCCTGACGGCAATCAACTCGGAAGCCTGATTGGCATCGAGGGCAGGTTGTTTTGCCTCGTCATCTTGACGATTCTGCAGGGCGGCCATCTTCTGTTGGTGCCCCAGCGCAATTACGATTATTGCGAGCACGAAAATCATGCATGCAAGAATCCCGGCCAGCACGTACATTCCCGGCGGTATGTTCCCCACGGGCCTATTATATTGCGGAGCCCGAAGCGGACCTAGACCTCTGGCGAAGCATTTCAATGCAGAATTTGAGGTTAATTTTTTCCTCGTAAATTGCCCGGCCCACGATGACGGCTTCCGGCGGTGGATCCAACGCGAGAAGGCAATCGAAATCGGCCGACTGGCCGATGCCTCCCGATGCGATGACGGCATAAGGAGTGGCTGCAATCATTTCGGCAATAAACCCGGGATTCGGTCCTGTCAACGTCCCATCAGTAGCGATGTCCGTTACGATATACCGGCGACAACCCGCTGCGGTCATCTCTCGGACTAAATCCGCCGCGGAAACATGAGAATCGTCCAACCACCCTTCGGTAGCCACCATTCCGTTCCGGGCGTCGATCCCCGCCACAATCTGCTCCCCAAACTCACGGAAGGCCTCCCTTGCTATCGAGGGGTTCTTCAGCAGAACACTTCCCAAAACGACT
>Ga0114959_10000451_pt1 | contig 38747 bp, 36 predicted proteins | sample C_130625_EF_Meta_FD_87317 | JGI IMG/M metagenome (GOLD analysis project Ga0114959, IMG submission 87317) | Freshwater microbial communities from Lake Croche, Canada to study carbon cycling - C_130625_EF_MetaG | ecosystem: Environmental > Aquatic > Freshwater > Lake | place: Lake Croche, Canada... | reverse complement strand
GTTGCCAACTCGTGATGCCAACCATCATATTATGCAATGGAATTCCTTCTGATTCTACATAAAAATAAGTGTCGTCATAACGAGTTTTCACCAATGTTTTGAACGCACTGAAAACGTTTTCAACGAATACTGGGTCAGTTTTTGTAGTGGTTGTCGTGGTGCTAGGCGTTACGGTGGTTGTTGATTTACAAGCGTAAATGAACAACAGCGAACTTGCAAGGACAGAGGAATATTTTGAAAACTGATTACTTTGACGTTTTTGAATTAAAATGAAGATTACAACGATTATGGTTAACAAAAATAATAACATTGAAGCATCGCTAAAACGAAAAGACCAATGTTTGATTTTTTCTAGCGGTTTGTGCTGATTTAACTGCTTTAAATGAGCAATTTTTTGACTCAAATTTCTTTGATCTGAAAACGAAAAGTCAATCAGAGGTGCCGAAATAGTATTTCCGTTTGATAATTCAATAAACACCTTCTCGTTTTTAGTCATTAAAAAATGGCCTGCAACGGTTTTTCCCTTTAGGTAAAAGGTTTCGTTATTGGCAGCATTATGCCCACCTACATGGGCGAAAAGTTGATTTACCGAAATTAGGGCAATCAACAGATAGATCTTTTTTAGTTTGTTCATGGAAATTTGTTTTGAGCGTGAAATACAATTAAATCACATTATTGATGTGTTTATTTTTATGATTGGATGCTATTTATTATTTTAATTTCCAGTAAATCTCAACAATACCAGATTATCCAAATTCAGATTTGAGGACCAAATAAATTGAGCGCCGGCGAACGATGAATTGAAATTTGAATAGGCAGGTTTTGTGCCTACCTGTGCTTCTGTAAAAGTAGTTGCACTTTGCCATTTGCTAAAATCATATGTGCTTTCAAACCAATTGGTAGGGATTTCCCAATGCAAGGCATAAGATTTTGCGCCAGTTGATGGTGCTAAATTGCATGTTGATGAATTTCTTAAAGTTCCTGATTCAACCACGCAATTGACATCCACTAAGGGTGAAATATAAAAAGTTTGGGCTTTCCAAGCTGAACTTGTGTTTGTTCCATCACTAAATTTGGCAATAAATCCTCCGTCCCCAACGTGATAAGCATCACCTCCGCTCGTCTCACTGCCAATTCCTAGGTTTTCTTCCCAATCCACTAATTTTATGGCATATTTAATGGGGCGTTTTGCTTTGAATTTCACAAAAGTTGAATTGAATGGTGTGTAAGGTACGGCATCAACACCAACCAATTTTCCGTTCACGTAAAGCTCAAAATAATTATCGCCATAAAGATAACCCGTTATAATTTCACCATCCTCATCAATGACGATGGTTGGAACCGATGACAAATTTGCAAGGGAAATAGAAGAAGGTGTTTTGCTGGTACATTCATTATAAAGGTCAGGTAGTTTAGTGCCTGATACGAAATTGTTTTCGGCTGGAACTGTCCAAATTTTTCCGTCTTTTGAAGTGATTGTCCCCACAGCGGTCACTCGACCACCGGTGCAGGCGAAAAGATTACTAATTGTCGTGGAGGCTATTCCTTGGGTGATGGAAGCTGTCCCCTTATAATTTGTGGTTGAAGAAGTTAAAGCAATATCAATCACTGTTTTCTGGCAGGCTGAAACCAGTGCAATGAATACAAAAATTGAGGCTAAAAAATAATTTTTCATGCTGAATAATTCTAAATATTTAATGGTTAAATCAAGCGCAAAGACTAAGACAATCAAATATATTTATTTTATTTAATAATTGACGATTTAGTGCTTCCTTGGCATCCTCTATTTTCCACAATTAAGCGTCGATTTTAGTGTAAATTATTTTACGGAACTAAATACCTTTTAAGGAAAACAGTCAACTCATTATCAACAGTGATGGAATTAAATCCATCACTGTTGATAATGAGCTTAAAATTATGTGGTTAACTCCATAATAAACCTTTAAAATTTACTTGCATTAAAGTTTATTTGATTAATTTGGATGAAGTTTATATTTCTTTCTCCAATTCATGAATATCTTTTATCAATTGCTGAATTTCTAATGATAAAGTTCCATTGTAAATTCCTCTGATGTGCAGATTTTCATCGACTAAAATAAAGTTTTCGGTGTGTAAAAAATCGTTGAAACCTTTTTGAACGCCCAAATTTTCATCGGCAAAATATGATTTTCGAGCCAATTGATAAATCTGTTTTTTATCGCCCGTGAGTAAATGCCATTTGTTATCTATGATCTGATTTTCAGTGGCATATTTACGCAATACTGATACATTATCCCGTTCGGGCATTACGCTGTATGACGCAATTAGAAAGCTTTTATCAGTTTTCAAAGAATCTTGTAACACTTTCATATTAGCCATTATTCTAGGACATAGACTTGGACAAATCGAAAAGAAAAAACAAGCAACATGTATTTTTCCTTTGAAATCTTCTTGCGTAATTTTTAGATTATTTTGGTTCGTAAATTCAAAATTGGCGAGTTTATGAATTGTATCTAATTGAGATTTATTGGCAATCCATTGAGGTGTAAAATCTGTTGAACAATAGAATGGGAGGCTATTTTCTCTATTTTTACTACACGAAATAATCAAAACCCATAAAATTAACGAGATGATTCTTTTCATTATTTCTTAAAATTTATACCTAATAGTTTTTTACCGTTTTCGCCCATGCAACCTTTCGCACCCAAAAAGCCAAATCTACGACCATTTTTTATGACATAATTTGCTTTTATTTGTCCCGTAGGATACCACATTTGTTGTGCACCTTCAGCCTGTCCAACCTGATTAAAATTGAATTGTGTAAAAAGTTGACCATTGGGGTGCCATTCTCGATGCGTTTTAATTGGAACATCATTATCTATAAAATATTCGAAGCGTATGCTCCCGTTGTTATACCAACCTTGGTGTTTGCCCATTTTATGATTATTTGAATAAAATCTAACTTCCATTCTTACGCCATTTTCAAACCACTTTTCTTGTTTTCCCTCCAATTTCCCGTTCAAATACCCGTTTTTAGTCGCTATTTTTTGGTTTGGATATTTTTCATAGGTAAAGCCAGAATACGGTTTGCTTTTGAAGAATAATTTATCTTGTTGCCACCTGAAACCGCTGTCATTTACCAATAATTCAGTTTTTGGAATGGCAATAAACGGGGTTGTTTTATTTCGACATGAAGTAGAAAATAGTAAAGAAAAGAACATAATTTTGAGCAGAATTTTCATCGTTATAATCAGGGTTATTCTTTCATAAGTATTTCAATATCTTCGGTAATCCTTGGTATTTCTTCTGGATTTGTAGCGTTATAAACTCCTCTAATTCTAGATTTTTTATCAATTAGCACCATTGTTTCAGTGTGAAGAAATTCAGTTTCATTCTTTGCTAGGCCTATGGTCTTTTCGGCAAAAAATGAATTTCTGCCCAAGGTGTAAATTTGTTTTTTTTCTCCGGTTAGTAATCGCCAATTAGCAACATTGATATTATTTCTTAAGCCGTACTCTTTCAATTTAGCAGCAGTGTCAATCCAAGGAGTTACTGAAAATGAAACAATTTTAAATTCTTTTTCGTGGGAAAATGTTTTTTGTAATATCCGCAAATTGGTGGTCATTTTTGGGCAAATACTTGGACAGATGCTAAAAAAGAAATTTGCCACGTAAATTTTACCTTTCAATGAATCTGAATTGAAAACGTTCCCGTTTTGGTCTTGAAAAGAGAAAGGTTGGATCTGATGAATGTGTTTATATTCATCAGTTTTTTCATTGATCCATTTTGCTGTAAAATCTGCGGTATTGTAAAATGGCAAGCCAATTTCGGTATGATTTTTCTGGGTACAAGCACTTGAAAGGCAGTTTGAAATCAAACCAACTGTGAAAATTTTAGTGAGCGACTGGAATACAACTCTTAACCGAAATAATGCCATATAGCTTGTTGTTTTTGATCGTATAATTTGAAATTAAGATTCCTTTTTCATCCCAAACTCGCTGAATTCCTTCTTTTTCCCCTGTTTCATAATTGCTTTCCTCCCTTACTTTACCGTTTGGGAAATAGACAATTTGTTTTCCTTGAAATAGATTATGTTTATATCGGAACAAGTAACGAAGCATTCCGTTTGGCCACCATTGCTTGTAAATTCCTTCAATTTTCCCCTTAGTAAATATTTTTTCCGACAATTTCTCCCCTGTATTATACCAAGCGCTGGCTAAACCTTCTTCTTGTCCACCGGCAATTGGTAATCTGTACACAATTCTGTGGTCTTTTTCTTCTTCAATAACAAAACCTGTGAATACTTTATTTTTATAGATCCAACCTGTATCGGTTTTTTTGAGATTAGGATCGAAATTTAAAACACTTATTCTATACTTCTTTTGTTGGCATGTGCCACAAAAGAAGCATAAAATAACGTAAAGAAGGGTTTTTTTAAAAAAATTCAAAAACATTCAGTTGAGATTATTTAGTTACCAGAAACTGTCCCATTAAACCTCCATCCTCATGGTTTGGAAAGTGGCAATGGTACATATAGGGATTAGTATCACTGGCAAAATCATCGAACTTTGCTACCACTGAAACAGTTTCCCCTGTCCGTATGTAAAAAGTGTCCTTCCAACCCGACTCGTAAGGGGCAATTGCTCCCGAACTCCGTGAGACGATCTTGAACTGAATGTCGTGGATGTGAAATGAATGACCAAAGATGTTATTATTAACAACTGTCCACTTTTCAATCGCATTTAATTTTAGTTTTTGATTGAAAGTCGTAAATCCGTAGGTATTATTATCAAATGTGAATGCAGAACCAGCTTGGCCGCCAGTAATACTGATGGTGCGATTAGCAGTAGCATCAGATGCTTTCAAATAAGTATTGGTCGTGAGTTTGCTGGGTACGGTGGTAATCGCATTGGCTGAAGCATTTTTTACGTTCATGTGTAGTACTGTAAAATCTTTATTATTCAATAAACTGCCAAACTGTCCATTGGTTTGTGGTTCGCTTCCACCAAAACCAAATTCTTGATTTGCGTTGAAGGCTTTTAAATCTAAGCTGCTTCCAACGGCATCTTTGCCTAAATCCACCAAAATTTCGGCACGTTCTCCAACGGCCAATTTTACTCTAGTTACTTCAATGGGTGCGTCTAACAAACCCCCATCGTTGGTAATTACGTAAAAAGAACGATTATCGCTAAATCCTAAATTATAGCCACGTTCAGTTTCGGCATTCAAAATTCTAAGTCGAATATATTGTTTAGGCAAAGTGATTTGTGCATTCAATGTTCCGTTGGCAATGGCATAATCTCCGTAAGCGTGTTCTGTCAGGGTAAATGAATTATCAGAATTAAATCTTCGACTTGATAATACCAAGGGAATATCATCAGTTCCGTAGGTTCGTGGGAGTGCCAATGCCGACTCAATTGGGTCTTTTATAATGATTAACCCCCCTGCTCCGAAAGTCATTTGCTGAAAAGTTTTTTCGTGCAAATGGGGATGATACCAATAAGTACCTGCATTATTTTTTACTTCGAATGAAGGTTTCCACGTTGTTCCAGCTTCAATTATTTGGTGTGGTCCGCCATCCATTATTGCAGGAATATGAAAGCCATGCCAGTGTGTAGTGGTAGTCTCTGAGAGATTGTTGGTTACATTCATTTGAACAAAGTCTCCTTTACTCATAATTAACGTTGGTCCCCAAAAAGATGCGCCATTATAGCCATAAGTTGGCGTTGCGGCTCCAGTTTTCAATTGCTTACTCGACTTGGCTAAGGTTAAATCAAATGTTGTCCCTGTGATGGTTGGAGGAATCCAAAGTTCATTGAAGGAAGATGAGGCAATATTAGTTGCTGGTATTAAAGTTGCTTCTACAGTTTGTTTATTACAACTTGCCATGATAAACAAAGATATTCCTACTATTAATAGTGATTTTCTAAACATGATTGAAGTTTTGATAATGAGTTGAAAAAATTATTGGCTTACTGTTCCAGCCGTACCAAAAAATCCACTGCCATTTAAGTATGGGTCGGTTGAAGTAATGTGATAATGATAAATTCCATTAGGGAATTCAGCTGTTTTGGCGCTGTGACCATGATAGACATCTAAATCTGATTCTTTCACCAAAGTTCCATTTTCTTTAGGGCCATAAACTGGAAATCCATCCAACAAAACGCCTAAAAAAGCTTCTGTTCCTTTCTTTGTCGTTAAATTGAGTGGTTCTACATGATAATGGTACTGACCTTGCATTTGAGGATGTCCCCCGTATTGGTCAAAACCATTAATTTCTCCCGCTAATTTAGCACCACCAGCGGCGTATTGATTATAAAATGGAATACCATTTAAAGAAACCCCAATTGCCCCCATTGGGGTACTTGATTTGTTACTGGCTTCTTTGGGATTTAATGGTATTTTAAAGGTAAAGTTTTGAGTAGTAATGGTGTTTGGAGCGGCTCTAAAACTTGTGTTAGTACCATTATAACGTTCATATCTTGCATCGGAAGTATTAAAATAAGGACTTTTATGGTCAGGTGTTCCATTGGTTTTGATTACTAAATAATTACCTTCAATCGTAACGCTGACAGTGCTACTAAAACTTGGCGTACTATAAAATTTATCCTTGATAAGGGATATGTCGTAGGAAGTCCCCGAAGTGGTTGTTGTGCTAAGTGGGCTCGTATCGGTGGTAGATTTGCAAGCCAGCAATGATACAATTATCCCGAAAAATAAGATTTGCTTCTTCATTGATTGATTTTTTGAATTTAGATTGAAAAGTAGCGTATTTTCATTATGGCGGTTAATTTTTAGCGTGGGGGAGGATTGTCGGGTCTTGGAGCTCGGTCATTTCCCTCTGGTTGGCCTCCAGCAATTGAACCATGCATTTTGAATTTTTCTAAGAAATTATTATCAAAAATCGCTTTTTGTTTTTCATCACAAATTGCTCGGACTTCTATAAAGTGTTTCAAAGTTTTTTCCTCATTTTCTTTAATTTTGTTTGTCAATAAATTTAACTTCTCCTCTAGGATTTTATTGTCCGGTTTTTCTCTTTTGATGTAATCAATTAATTGCGATTTTATGATCTTTATACTATCCCGAATTGGATTTACTTCAGCAAAGTGTTTGTCTTTTATTAAAGTAAATTGTTTATCTTGTTCCTTGTTAAAATTTAATGATTTTTCAATTCTTTCGGGACTCATTAGTCCTTGCATTCCTTGTGGTGAAAACCACATCCATGCTAAAACCGATAGATTGATGATTATCAACGTGATAATGGTCATCCAAAGTATTTTTATTTTTTTAAAATCTTCCATTTTCTAAGGTAGGTTTTTTTTAATAGCCTCCACTTTCATATAATCGATATTGTTCTTGTACGTTTTTTTCTGTTTTTTCTAAATTTATATAAGTAAAAATATTGATCAATAATAATAACAAAACTGCGGATACTGCATAAATAGGTTTGAATTGCCAACCTAAAACAGTCTTGGGTTTGAGTAATTCACGTGCCATTCGTGCGTGCAAACGGGTATAAAAAAAGGCTTTTGGTTCAGCTGATTCAATACCTTCTAAGGCGTTAATGGTCTGTTGAATTTTGATTTCAATGTCGGGTAAATTCTCCATATTTATATTTTTTTATTTTTATAAAAATTCCCCAGTAATTTACGCAAATTGGTTTTTGCCCGGAATAAAAGTGATTCAACCGCCGGTAAAGAGATTTCCATGATTTCTGTAATTTCTTGATAACTTAATCCTTCAATATTAAATAAGGTGTAGGCAACTTTTTGATTTTCAGGTAGTTGGTTAATTGCTTTAAATAAAACTTTTGAATTTTCTTGTTGCTCAAGTATTATTCCTGGGTGAATAAAATCCGCTGATTCAAATAAAATTTCATTACTTTCTCCGAATAAAGACGTGAAAAAAGCAAATCTCTTAGCTGTTTTCTTTTTGCGAATGTGTTCTAACGCTTTTGTGGTGGCAATTCGATACAACCAAGTCGATATTTTTGAATCACCCCTGAATTTGCCTATCGATTGATAAACCTCTATAAAAACTTCCTGAGCTACATCTTCCGCCTCCTCAAAATCTTGAATGATTGTCAATATTGTATTGAAAACCCGCTTTTTGTGGGTCTCAACTAAAGTTTTAAAGGCTGATTCGTGACCAGACTGTAATTTAATTAGTAGTTCATGTTCGGTCATTCAGGAAGAAAAGATTGCGAATTCTAGTACTTAGAAGTAAATTAAAAATAAAACTTGCGATGTTTTAAAGAAATTTTTAAAAATAAATGCCTCACCAAAATTTTGGCAAGGCTAATTTCAAAAACGGGATTTATTAAAAATATTTTTATTAATCTTTTTCCATTTTCCCGCCAGTACGATTCAATTTTTTAACCAACATTTGATTAAAAAGTTGTTCCGTTTTGTATAGTTCAGAAAGCTGTCGAACATTGATAGATTTTAGAAATTTAAATAAATAATCTTTTTCTAAATCTACTTCTTTCTGTTTCAAATTCAACATTTCTTTCAAATCGGATAAAATTTTGTCGTCAGAAGTAGTAATATTTCTGCTCTCCGAAGTCATTTGACGAATCGTTTTTCTGATTTCCGAACGTCTTTTATCAAACTCTTCATAAACGATCCAAAAAGTTTTGGCTTGATCTTCGGAGAGATTTAAACGATTTGTGATTAAGCCTACCTTGGCGGCTCTAATTTTTTCTTTTCCTCTTGGCAATTCATCTTGCGCTTTGGTAACCGATGCAAAACAGATAAAAAGAATGATTATTGAGAAGGTTATTTTTTTCATGATTCTGATTTTAAGGTGGTTAAATTTCGAAATAAATATTTTCATATTCAATAGTTTGCCAGACATCGTTGTCTGTGACTTTCAAATTGTCTAATAGTTCGTAATCCTGAAAATTGATTGTTTTATTTTTATAAATCTGCTCGGATATATCGGATTGATTGATATTTTCTTGGATTAAATAATTCTCAATTTCTTGATTTTTTACACCAGCCAATGACTCATTTCCCAAAGAATCCTGTTGCGGCATTAAGGTAAAGTATCCTAAAACACCGATAATTGAACAGGCTGTAATACTGGCCAAAGTTCGTTGTCTAGACCAAGAAATAAAAGGAACAACTTTAGTTTTGCCAGAAGTTTGTTCCTGTATTCGCATAGGAAGGTCACTGAAATAATTTTCGGATACTTTAAAAATATTTTCTTTTCGTATATTTCCTAATTCAATATTTTCGTTTTTCATCATATCTAATTACGAATAGATCTAAATGTTGGTGAATTTTATTAAGTTCAAGTTTTGTTCTTTGACGCAACGTTTCTCGGAAGGTTTAACATCGTTTTTTAAAAAGGTGAATTTTTAAGGTGTTCTTCTACTTTTTTTACGGCTAAATGATAGGATGCTTTCAACGCACCGACCGAAGTGCCAGTAATTTCTGAAATCTCTTCATACTTCATACCATCGTAATATTTCATATTAAAAACCAATCGTTGCTTATCAGGTAGGGTTAAAAGTGCTTTTTGTAATTTCAACTGAATTTCATCACCTGAAATCATATCTGAAGCTATTAATTTATTCGAAAGTTCTTCGGAAATATTGTTCAGAGGAAGGAAAAATCTTCTTTTCTTTTTTGTTAAGAAGTTCAAACATTCGTTGGTTGCTATGCGATAAATCCAGGTATATAGTTGAGAATCCCCTTTAAAATTGTTTAAGTTATTCCAAATCTTTATGAAAGTTTCTTGGGTTAAATCATCAGCATCATTGTGGTCGATAACCATTTTACGGATATGCCAATAGACCTTTTGCTGATAAGTTCTTATCAGTTGGTTAAAGGCAAAATTTCGAGTTTCGGAAACCGCAAATTTTGCTAAGATGTCTGAATCATTTATTTTATTTTCAGTCATGCAGATAAGTTATTACTTAGTCGGTGTTGGGTGTTAGAAAATAAAAAACTCTGCAAAAAATATTTTCTTACAGAGTTATTGTAATTAACATTTAAGTTTATGACGAATTTAAACTGTTAATAACATCTCAATAACCACAACTGATGATTCAATTAAGAATTCTTGCGGGCAATTGATTTTAGGGCTTTTTCTACAATTGCCGCTGCATTCAAACCATATTTTTCCATTAATTGTGCCGGCGTTCCAGATTCACCGAATGAATCATTTACGCCTACATATTCCAATGGCGCTAAATGATTTTTGACAAGTACTTGTGCAATTGAATCGCCTAAACCACCTGCAATTTGATGTTCCTCAGCCGAAACTGCGCAGCCCGTTTTACGAACTGAAGCCAAAATAGCTCCTTCATCTAAAGGTTTAATTGTGTGAATATTTATGATCTCAGCCTCAATTCCTTTTTCAGCTAAAATTTCACCAGCCAAGATTGCTTCCCACACCAAATGTCCTGTTGCAAAGATACTTACATCTGTTCCTTCGTTTACGGTCCATGCTTTTCCAATCACAAATGCTTGGTCAGCGTGAGTAAAAATTGGTACCACCGGGCGACCGAAACGTAAATAAACGGGTCCACTGTAAGCTGCGACAGCGATTGTTGCCGCTTTGGTTTGGTTATAGTCGCAAGGATTGATGACGGTCATGCCCGGAAGCATTTTCATTAATCCTAAATCTTCCAAAATTTGGTGAGTTGCCCCGTCTTCACCCAAAGTCAAACCTGCGTGAGAACATGCAATTTTCACATTTTTGCCCGAATAAGCAACTGATTGACGGATTTGGTCATACACACGCCCTGTTCCGAAGTTTGCAAAAGTGGTGGCAAAAGGAATTTTTCCACCAATTGTTAAACCAGCCGCAATACAAATCATGTTTGCTTCGGCGATACCCGTTTGGAAAAATCTTTCTGGATTTTCTTTGATAAATGCGTCCAATTTCAATGAACCGATTAAATCAGCACAAAGCGCCACGACATTTGGATTAGTTTGACCTAAGACCTGCATTCCTGCACCGAAGCCAGAACGAGTATCTTTTTTTTCTGTAAATGTATATTTTTTCATTATTTGTTTTCGTAATTCTTAATAATCCCCCATTGTCTCTGGTAATTGTGCTAATGCTGCTGCTAATTGTTCATCGTTTGGAGCAACACCATGCCATTTGTGGGAGCCCATCATAAAATCAACGCCAGCACCCATTTCGGTTGCCATGATAATCATCGTTGGCTGTCCACTTCCAGAGAATTTTCGAGCTTCAGCTAAAACTTTCACGACATCAGCCATGTCATTACCATTCATTTTCATAATATTCCAACCGAAAGCGGCATATTTTGCACCCAAATCACGGTTATTCATTACTTTGTCGGTTGGCCCATCAATTTGCTGACCGTTGAAGTCAATGATTGCCACCAAATTATCAACTTTATGGTGCGGTGCATACATGGCAGCTTCCCAAACCTGACCTTCATTCTGCTCGCCATCACCCATTAAAACGAAGACCATTGAGTTATCTCCGTTCAATTTCTTAGCTTGGGCAGCACCAATTGCTACCGACATTCCTTGTCCTAAAGAACCCGAAGCAATGCGAATTCCTTCAAGATGTTCGTGAGGAGTTGGGTGGCCTTGTAAACGAGAATTTAGTTTACGAAATGTTGCTAATTCTGAAGGAGCAAAGTAACCTACCCGGGCTAAAACTGAATAAAGTACAGGTGAAATATGACCGTTTGATAAGAAGAAAAGGTCTTCACCCATTCCATTCATATCAAAAGGTTTTGTTCCGTCTGGATTAGATTTGAGTTGCATTTGGTCAAAATAAAGACCAACTAATAAGTCGGTACAACCCAAAGAGCCTCCTGGGTGACCTGACTGACAAGCGTGTACTTGTCTGACAATGTCACGTCTAACTTGCGACGCAACGCTCTGTAATTCAGTAATTTGCATTATATGTAATTAATTATTAAGAATCTTTAGCTTATCCTAAAATCTGTGATGTGTGATTCTTGGTATCTACTTTTGAAATAATTTCGGTGATAAATCCATCTTGATCAATCAAAAAGGTTGTTCTTGACGTACCCATATAGGTTTTGCCGTACATTGATTTTTCGACCCAAACTCCGTAAGTCTCAACCATTTGGTGATCCTCGTCAGAAAGTAATGAAAACTTTAAATCATACTTTTTAATGAATTTTTGATGGGATTTTTCACCATCTACACTGACGCCAATTATGTCAAAACCTTTGGCGTTCATGGCAGTCAAATTTTCGTTCAAATTACAAGCTTGTGCCGTGCAACCTGGGGTGTCGTCTTTTGGATAAAAGTATAAAACCACTTTCTTTCCGATAAAATCTGAAAGTTTAACGATGTTTCCGTTTTGATCCTTTTGCTCGAAATGGGGGGCTTTGTCGCCTACTTTTAAGTTCATTTTTCGGATGTTTAAAATTTTGCAAATGTATTGGTTGGGAAATTTTTGTGCTATCAATATTTGTTTCAAATCGTATTCTGTTGCCTTGATTATCTTCTAATTCTAACCGCAAAGTGCCGTAAAATTTTTGTGCTGAATCAGATTTAACGGACCACAATTTTGCCAGCTTTGCATCATATTCGGTCAGAACAAAATTATTGTTTACAAAGGCTTTAAAACTTTTTATCCCCGATAAATTATCCCCAATTCGCATCGTGAATTCGTCAGGATTTTTACGCACAATTACGGCTTTGGGTGGAATAGTATCCGTTAAAATTTCATAATTTCCTAATCTTCTGGTATCAAATCGTGCTTGATTATTCTCCCAAGTGGTTTTTAAATAACTTCTAATATTTCTGAACCGATAATAAACTGATGTTTTATCTGGAATAGCCACTTGAAAATCGGGGTTAACTTTAATGGAAATCTTCCCTTTCATGGGAGTTGTATTTTCTCCAATTTTAAAAATATTTCTTTTTAATTCGGTCTGCAAATAAAGGGTATCATATAAAGAACGCTCTCCGAAACCTATTTCAATTTTATCCGAATTATAGGAATACTGTTGATTTGGAATGATCATTGTTCTTAAATTAGTCGCTTTCGCCAAACCGTCAATAACGACAGAATCTGGCAAACCCCGTTTCAAATCCCAAAGATACACCGCTTCGTTGTTTTTCACGTAACTAATTGGTAAATCACTTGCAGAATTTATGAATTTTAGACTTGCGGTTGAATTGATCGTCTTTAGGTTTCGTGCTTTGATAACCAACGTATTATCGTCAATTGATTGTGAAATTCCGACTGGCAATCCATTTGGGTGCACTATTTTTGGCGCTTCAGAGATTGCGCCAACAATAGTAAAGTTTATTTCACTACCATTTTCATAAGCATCCCAAAGTTTGATGGAAATTTGATGCTTTTTTCCGTCATTAATCGTTAATCTACCTTTAGAAACAGAAGGTTTGTAGATGGTTAATTCAGTATTTCCATCATCTTGAAAAAGTTTTTGAAGACGATTTCCTAGGGTTTGTTCAATTTCATAATCGTTATGCACATTGATGTCGTGAGAAATTTCGTTCGGAATTTGTTCGAGATGCGAGTAATATACTTCCTGATTATCCAAAAATAATTCGGCGCAAGTAATACCATTTGAGTTTGGGCTACCATTCATTTTGTCCACTGAGAGCATTTCAAGACCTATTTCACCATTTGCGTAGATTGGTTGATTAATGATATACGTTCCATCAATCTGTTTGTTTGGGTAAAATAATTTTCTTCCAAATTCACCATTTACTCTCGAATTAATCGTAAGGGTTTTAATTATTATTTGTTGGCAAATAGGCGGGAGATTATCTTTAATTTCTTCAAATCCAAAATACAGTGGATTTAAAATATTGTTGCGAGTATCTCTAATTTCAAAGTGTAAATGAGGTCCATTTGATCCGCCTGTATTGCCAGAAAGCCCAATAATTCCCCCCCTTGCTACTTGAAATTCATTTGGTTTTAAAGATAATTTCAACTCAAACGTTTGCCTTTCGATTCGTTTCTTATTTACGTAACTTGCCAATGGTTCTGCAAAGGTTTTTAAATGACCGTAGACCGAAATGAATCCATTTGGATGCGTAATGAAAATTACATTACCGTATCCACTCGCCTGAATACGTACTTCGGAGATGTAGCCATCACCCGTTGCATGTACCGGCAATCCCTCACGGCCTTGCGTTTTTATATCAATACCTGCATGAAAATGGTCTGCACGCAAATCACCCATTCCACCCGCTAAATAATTTTGCTGATGAGGGTTTATGGGAAATAAAAAGTAGCCTTTCGGATAATTTAATTGTGTTTTTTGAGCCTGAATATTTAAAAATATGAGACTTAAGAAGATAACTATATATAAATTTTTCAATGGCAGTGTTTTTTATTTGACTTCTCGCAAACCTAATATTTTCATTTAAGCACAATAAAGGTTTTCTGGATTTAAAATAATTCCTGAAGGAGGAGGATGAAACTCTCTTCGACAAGATTTAGAATTGAGCCTTATATTATTGGTATTTTTATTTTCGACAGCCGGAAATTATTTTTTGGGTTTTTCATAAATAATAAACTTAAACGAATCTGAATTTTGAGGAGCGGTTAATTGAACAGTTTTGATTCCTTTCTCCCGACGTACGTTATCTCAATTAGGCGTATGCAGATCAGCAGCCCATACTTATCATTATCGTATTTAAGCGCATTGATGAGGTTTGTAAATCTCAAATAAACTCTTTTCATGCTTTAATTCTGATAGAATTGTGAAACCCGAACCAACTAATTCTTGGATTAGTTTTATAACTTTGATAAAATATAATAACAAAACTAATTTAAAAGTCTGTATGATTTTAATTTTACCAGTCCTAATCTCAATTTTTCTTATACTTAGTCGCTCAGAAGTCTTTTCTTCATCCGTACGCTATAATTTTATAATTACCTTACAGATTTTTGGCTTATTATCGTTTTTATTAGTTGAGTCATTAAGTTATTTTAATAATATTAGTGCTACAGCCGTACGCATATTTTGGGCGATAATTTTGTTGGGTTCAGCATTTTTTGTTCAAAGTTCTCAAGTATTGAAAGCTTTACACCCAAAAATAGTTGCATTATGGAAAGAAAATAGACTGTTATTGTCTTCTTCACTCCTAATTTTCACATTAACGTTTTTCGTTGGATTATTGTATGCACCAATAACCTACGATTCCCTCAGCTACCATCTGCCCCGTATCGAGTTTTGGATTCAACACAAAAATCTTACTTATTATGCTACTCAAACGGATAGAAATTTATACCAACCTCCGTTGGCAGAATACATGGTTCTTCAATTTAGAATTATTGATAATGCCGATTATTTCGATTTCTTTGTTCAATGGATTTTTGGTTTGGGTAGTTGCGTGGTTGCATCGCTTATAGCCTCTCAGCTGGTTGCCGATAAGAAAACGCAAATAGTTGCTTTTTTTGTGGCAGCCATGATTCCTATGTTAATTCTACAAAGTGGAACAACTCAAAATGATTTAATTCATGCTTTTTTTATCTCATCAGCATTTCTTCACTTTTTATTGGATATTCGACAAGACAGAAAAACGGCAATTATTTGGGCAGGTTTATCGATTGGGCAAGCTATTTTAACCAAAGGAACGGCCTACATTTTCTTGATGCCAATTTGTGCTTGGTGGGGTTTAAATAGGATGAATGAAGTCTATCGAAAACGTCTATTATTTTCTAAATTAGTTCTTCAAATACTTATTTTAGTAGCCTTCTTTTTAGGAAATATTCTGACTTTCTACGCCAGAAATTATGAATATATCGACAGTCCTTTAGGCGTTTCGAAGTATTTGTACTATCAGTATAATAACCAAAGTCATTCTCTAGCTGATATGCTATCTGTGATAAGTCGTAATTTTGGCTTACATTTTGGTTTGCCAGGCCTTCATAAAACTTCAGAAATGTCCTTATTATGGTTTCATGAGCATATTCTGAATCAATCGCTTAACAATCCTGCAACGAGTTTTACCCCTTTTGATTTACCCCTGTTAGCCAGTACAGAAGACACCGTTTCTTGTTTTCTGCACTTTATTTTGATTATCTTGACCAGTTTTTACCTGATTAAAAAAGGAAACACTATGTCAAGAATTCTTCTGGCAATTATTGGAATTAGCTTTCTCGTATTCTGTTACATAGTAAAATTTCAAATCTGGCATATTCGTTTGCATTTGCCTATTTTCTTACTGTCAACTCCTTTGATAGCTATTTTCTTAAATCATTTCAAGTTCAGGTTTTTAGCGCTTGTTGTGCTTTTTATTTCCGGCATTTCTTATGCAGTTTTTACTTTTGGCAGACCGCTCATTAAATTTCCACCCCTAACTTCTGAAGTCTATTTCACCCATCCCCGCAATACTCATTGTTATACTTTTAAGTCAGAATATTCGCAAAAGATTAATAATTTAATTCAGTTTTTGGAAGAAAGTCCTTACAAAACAATTGGAATTAAGACCGATGACCCCTACGGAAATGACGCACTGTACCCAATTATGTACAAATTACGGGGTAAAAAAACGTTTTTTTCCGTTCAAGTTACCAACGAATCTAAAAAATATGAGGATGATTCGCCTATTCCAGATTGCGTAATTTATTTTACGCCATATCCGTCCCAAGACTTTATAATATTAAATCATCACGATAAATACCACAAAATACCAATTAATGCAGGGAATCTAGTTATTTTTGTATCAAATAACCGAAAAAATAACACATGACCAAATTTCAGAAACTTTCAATCCTCATTCCTGCATTCAACGAAGAAAAAACAATAATAGATGTTTTGAGCAAAATATCAGAAGTTCAATTATTTAATAATATTCAAAAAGAATTGATTGTGATCAATGATTCATCAAAAGATAATACCGAGTTTGAAATATTGCGCTTTATTGAAATGAACCCCTCCGTTGACGTAAAATATTATAAACATGACGTAAATAAAGGCAAAGGAGCGGCTTTGCATACAGGTATAATGCAAGCCACCGGACAGTATTTAATCGTACAAGATGCTGACCTTGAATACGACCCGAAGGAATTCAATTTATTGCTTAAACCCGTCTTGGATGGATTTGCGGATGTAGTCTATGGCTCAAGATTTATTGGGGGAAATGTCCACCGAATCTTGTTTTTTTGGCATACCGTCGGAAATAAATTGTTAACGTTTTTGTCCAATATGTTTTCTAATCTCAATCTTAGCGATATGGAAACCTGTTACAAATTGTTTAGAACTGATATTATTCAAGGAATTGAATTAAAAGAAAGACGATTTGGTTTTGAGCCAGAAGTTACGGCTAAGATATCTAAAATAAAGAACATACGAATTTATGAGGTAGGTATTTCTTATTATGGACGAACCTACGAAGAAGGCAAAAAGATAAATTGGAAGGATGGCTTCAGAGCTTTATATTGTATCGTAAAATATGGACTTGGTCAATAGCTGTAAATAGATTGGAATTGATTGTAACCAAACAATTCCAATCTTACGGCTCGATTATTTTATTTCAAAGGCTAGCATTTCTTTATTTTCAAGAAAAGCTGTTAATTTATCTCCAATCATTACTTTCCCAACGCCAGCAGGCGTACCTGTAAATATTAAATCTCCAGTTTTTAAGGTAAAATATTTAGAAATTTCGGCAATAATTTCATCAAAATTCCAAAGCATCATTTCTGTGTTGCCTTTTTGAACGGTGGTGCCATTGATGTCGAGATTAAAATTCAAATTCCCTAAATTGGTGAATTGAGTTTTAGGAACAAAACCAGAAATGGGAGCGGAGCCATTAAAGGCTTTTGCTTTTTCCCAAGGCAAACCTTTTTCTTTCAATTTTGACTGTAAATCTCTGGCCGTAAAATCAATGCCAAGACCTATTTCATCATAATATTTATGTGCAAATTTGGCTTCAATATTTTTCCCAAGTTTATTTATTTTCAATACAATCTCAATTTCATGATGAATATCGTTTGAAAAATCAGGATGGTAAAAAGGTTCATTATCCTTTAAAATAGCCGTATCTGGTTTTAAAAAAATAACGGGTTCTGACGGCCTTTCGTTGTTCAATTCACTGATATGGTCGGCGTAATTTCGCCCAATACACAAGATTTTCATTTTTATTCGTTTGATTAGTTATTCAAGCAATTTGAATTTATTTTCACAAAATTACCCTGAATTTATAAAAGTTTAGAAGCTTTTTGTGAATTTTACGTCGTAAACTCGATTATCTTTTATTTGCCATGTTTATCTGCCCAAATATAGGACAACTTAAATCAATACCTTAAAACTAAATATTGAAATGAAGAGAATTATTTTTTACGGAGGAATCCTCCTAACTACTTTTTGGGCTTGTACACAGGTGCCATTATCCAATCGTAATCAATTATTGTTAGTTTCTGATTCTGAGATGAACGCTATGGCGTTCACAAGTTACAAACAATTCCTTGATACCAGTAAGGTGGTTCCCGCTTCTACACAACAGTCTGCAATGGTGAAAAGAGTAGGAGACAAAATTGCGAGAGCAGCCCAAAATTACTTCAACAGTGTAGGCAGACCGGAATACTTGGAGGGCTATAAATGGCAAACTGAATTAGTTCAGAGCAAAGAGGTAAACGCATGGTGCATGCCTGGAGGGAAAATGGTTGTTTACACGGGCATTTTACCGATCACTCAAAGCGAAACAGGTTTAGCAGTTGTGATGGGTCATGAGGTTTCACACGCCATTGCTAAACACGGGGCGGAGCGTATGAGTGAAGGAATGATAGCGCAAGGTTTATTAGTAGCCGGTCAGATAGGCTTAGGAATTGCCATGAAAGATAAACCTGCTGCCACTCAGAATCTTTGGAATACGGTTTTTGGCGTGGTTGCGCCAGTAGGAGTTCAACTGGGAATGCTTTCACATAGTCGTTATCAAGAATCGGAAGCGGATCATCTGGGTTTGATTTTTATGTCGATGGCAGGGTACAATCCTTATGAGGCAGTTGATTTTTGGGGAAGAATGGCCGCAAAATCTAGCGGAGGTAATAAAACACCCGTATTTCTTTCCACGCACCCTTCAGACCAAACACGAATTGATGACATCAAGAGCAGAATGGGTGAGGCGATGAAATATTATAATGCTTCTACAAAAAGTGGAGGGAATGGCCAATATTAGAGGATAGATTTCAGCATCTAGGAAGTTAGAGAACAAAAAATAGGCAGAATTACATTCTACCCATTTTTTGTTCTCTGAATCGTTAAAAAACTATGTTTAGTTGCTTAGTATTGTTATTGCCATCACGCTCTCATCTAAGCGCTGTTATCTATTTTTTGGAAAATTATAGTGCCTTTAAAACCTCCTCAACTCTTAAAGCTGCGTCTTTCAACAAAACTGCTGAAAATACTTTCAAGCCAGATTCATCAATGATTTTTGCACCTTCCGCAGCATTTGTTCCTTGCAAACGCACTATAATCGGCACTGGGATATTACCGATTGCTTTGTAAGCCTCAACAACACCGGTTGCAACCCGGTCGCAACGAACAATTCCACCAAAAATATTAATCAAAATCGCCTTTACATTTGGATCTTTCAAAATAATACGGAAGCCAGCTTCCACGGTTTTGGCATTTGCTCCACCTCCAACATCGAGGAAGTTGGCAGGATGACCACCAGATAATTTAATAATATCCATTGTTGCCATGGCTAAGCCAGCACCATTAACCATGCAACCAACGTTTCCGTCAAGTTTTACGTAATTCAAGTCATTTTCTGATGCTTCAACTTCTAAAGGATCTTCTTCCGTTACGTCACGTAGTGGAATAAAATCTGGATGACGGTAGAGTGCATTGTCATCTAAATTAACTTTAGCATCAACAGCCAAAATTTTATTATCAGATGTTTTCAAAACAGGATTAATCTCAAACATCGATGAATCCGTTTCAACGTAGGCTTTGTAGAGGGAATGGATAAATTTCACCATTTCTTTAAAAGCATCACCCGATAATCCTAAGGCAAATGCTACTTTACGAGCCTGAAAGGCTTGCAATCCAACACTTGGCTCAATCCATTCCTTAAAGATTTTTTCTGGAGAATGTTCGGCCACTTCTTCAATATCCATTCCGCCTTCTGTCGATGCCATGATGACATTACAACCTCTTGCACGGTCTAATAAAATTGAAATATAAAATTCTTTTACTTCAGAAGCGCCTGGATAATAAACGTCTTCGGCAATCAAAACTTTACTAACTTTCTTGCCTTCAGGACCTGTTTGGTGCGTAATTAATTGCATTCCTAAGATTTCTTCCGATTTTGAACGAACTTCGTCTAAAGATTTAGCCAATTTTACTCCGCCGCCTTTTCCTCGACCACCAGCATGAATTTGAGCCTTAATTACGTGCCAACCAGTCCCCGTGCGAGCGGTCAACTCACGGGCAGCCTCTACTGCTAATGCGGGTGTATCCACAACAATTCCTTCTTGGATTCGGACACCATAGTGTTTCAAAATGTCCTTTCCTTGGTACTCGTGTATATTCATTTGATACAGTTTTTATATGCGAAATAAATTCGATTGTAAAATTACTGACAAACTATTTAATTAAGCGTTTTTATATCGTAAATTTTAATATACATCTTCAAATTTGTATTTTTGTAGATATAAAAATAATATCAGAGAATCGGATGCCTAAACTTAGTATTATCGTTCCAACTTTTAACCATAGCAAGTTTATTGTCCAAATGTTGGAAGGCGTATTCATGCAAAAGACTGATTTTGATTTTGAAATTGTTATTGGTGATGATGCCTCTACCGATGATAATGCCAAGATTATCAAGGAATATGCTAAAGAATATCCGTCTATTTTTAGAGTTTTTTTGCATTCAAAAAATTTAGGACCAGCTAAACCTCGAGAGTTGGCTGGAAAAAATAACGTAGCTTTTTTATTTGATCAATCCAAAGGGGAATATATAGCTTTGTGTGAAGGGGATGATTATTGGACCGACCCTCTGAAACTGCAAAAGCAGGTTAATTTTTTGAATCAAAATCCTGAATATTCTTTGTGCCATCATCAATTGCTTGTAATTTACGAAGATAATTCTCAAGCTCATTTATTTAATTCTGAAAATCAAGCAGACACGTCTAAAATTAATGATTTGTTGGCCGATAATTCTTGGATTTTAGGAACTGCAAGTACGGTTTTTAGGAACGTTTTTACCCAAGGAATGCCCGATTGGTGGTGGAAAACGGCCAGTGGTGATTTGGGTATTTTCATTGAGGTTGCTCGCCATGGAAAAATAAAATATCTACCAGAAACGATGGGTGCTTACAGAAAACATCGTGGTGGAATGAGTAACATTCACACACCACAAAATCGTTTTTTTTTACAGAATAGAATGGAAATGTTTCAGCATTTGAAGAAATGCTTGGGACTTGAATACCAAGAAATATTGAATAACACGATCCAAAAATATAAAAATGACTTAAACTCGCTTTAATTCGAGCTTTTAACTATTTCTTAAAAATAAATTAAAGTTGAATAACTTGCAACATATTGATTAATAGCGAGTTACGATAAAATCTCCTTTAAATTAAATCATAGCGCTTTCTTGTATGACTTTGGCAATCAACAATTTTTCAACCATAATTTAAGCATGAAAAATATTCTCTTCGTTAGTCATGATGCAAATAGGGCAGGCGCTCAGATACTGTTACTTCGGTTTCTGAGACTTCTGAACGAAAATCGGCATTTTCGATTTTCTATATTGCTTAAAGAAAGGGGTATCATTGAAAATGAATTCAAAGAAATTGCTCAAACATACTTCTGGGGAAAGCCGAACTCCCGGCGCAGAAATATTTTTTTTTCTAATTTATACAAAAAAATTACTTTCAACAATAATTATCAAGGCAACCTTATTAGAAAACTCAAAGCGCAAAAATTTGATTTAATTGTTTCAAATACTACCACTAATGGGGATATTATGCCTATTTTAGCAACATTAAAAATTCCTATTTTTACTTACGTTCATGAACTTGAAATGGGGATTCAACAATACACAAGACCTGAGTATTTTAAAAATGTAAAATCGTTGAGTACTACCTTTATTGCTTGCGCAGCTTCTGTGAAAGAAAATTTGATATTAAATCATCAAATAGATGCAGCCACAATTAAAGTCCTGCCCTCTTTACTGCCAGAGTCGGCCTTAAATTATAATGTTGACCATAAAGCTAAAGAAAACCTAAGAATTCAATATAGTATCCCAGCGGATGCTTTTTTAATTGGTGGAATGGGTACGGTCGATTTGCGGAAAGGGGTTGATGTTTTTTTGCAGGTGGCTAATAAATTAAAAGCTGATTCGACCATTTTCTTTCTATGGGTTGGAGGTCATGCAAGTGAAACGGAATTCAGAATCTTTCAAATTGATAAAAGCCGTTTAGGTTTAGACCATGTTATTTTTCAACCTTCGGTTAATAATCCTTTGGATTTTATGGCTATTTTTGACGTTTTTTTTGTGGCTTCCCGAGAAGATCCTTATCCATTAGTTGTTTTAGAAGCAGCAATGTTGGCCAAACCAATTATTTGTTTTGACAAAGCGGGTGGTGCTAAGGATTTCGTAGAAAATGATTGTGGGGCGGTTATTGATTATTTAAATGTTGACGACACCGTTAAAAAAATTGTAGAATTAAAAGAAAATCAAACACTTAGAGAAAATATGGGAAGATGTGGTCAGAAAAAAGTGTTTGAAAGACATAATCAAATAACCGCTTTCCAGACCTTTGTTGAAATTATGGAAGGAAAATAGTAAGCTTAATTATTAAAACTATTCAAACATTTATTTTATATCGTAGGAAAGAGTCTTTATAAATTCTTAATTTCGTCAACGATAATACAGATTTCTATGACTTTAGCTTTCACATTGTGTTCAATTAATTATTTAGCCCAAGCGCAAACGCTTGGACAGTCGCTCCAAAAAACAAATCCAGATGTTGAATTCGTGATTGGTTTAGTGGATAGATTAGACAAGGTAGATCTTGAGGTGGATAAAATTCCATCCTTTCAATTAATGGAAATTGATAAAATTGGCATAGATTGTTTGGAAAAGATGTGCGAAATATATGATATCACTGAACTGAATACGGCAGTAAAGCCCTTCTATTTTGACTATTTTCTGAAAAACCGGCCAGAAGTAAAAAATATCATTTACTTTGATCCAGATATTATTGTGTTTGATAATCTTCAACCTCTTAAAGATAAGTTAAATAATTACAGTATCTTGCTAACGCCCCACATAGCATCGCCGATAAATGACAAGTTTGAAACCAGAGAAATTGACCATCTCAATACAGGCTTGTATAATTTAGGTTTTGCTGCTATCAGCCGAAGCGTAGCCAGTGTAGAAATGATTAATTGGTGGAAAGATCGCCTGAAAAAACACTGCCGAATTGACCTATGTAATGGGCTTTTTGTGGATCAACACTGGATGATTTTTGTGCCCGTTTTCTTCCGTGATCATGTTTTTGTAGATAAATATGATGGTTATAACGTGGCTTATTGGAATTTACACGAGCGCAAAGTATCTCAAAAACAAGGAAAGTTTTTTATCAATCACGTACCCCTAATTTTTTTCCATTTTAGTGGTTATCAGATAAACAAACCCAATGAAGTTTCAAAATACCAGAACCGTTCAAATTTTGAAAATAGAAAAGATATTGTTCCTCTTTTTGAATATTATGCGCAACAATTACGAGATAATTTTAATGATTATTATGGCCAATTTCCTTGTTATTATATAAAAACAACGAAAGTAAAACGCTATTTACGGGTAAGAAAAGCTTTGCAATATCCTTTTAGAAAATTACTGAGCCTTGTGGCGTAAATTTTATATGACTAATCAACGTAAAACCTTATTTCCTAGAATCTATGCTTTACAATCGTGTTATTGAAATTTGGACATACCGCTATCGCAAATATTTGGATATAATTGTATCCGTTTATAGATGGATTTATACCAATCTTCTTGTCAAAATTGGCAAGTTGTTAAATCCTCAACGTGCGTATATCTGTATACTTTTAGCGGAACACTTTGGGGATATTGTGGCATGTGAACCTTTATCTAGAGCGTTAAAGATAATGTATCCAAACTCAAGGATTTATTGGATTGTTAAAAAATCTTATCGGGAATTATTAGATCACAATCATCATGTTGATGTTGTTATTGAAGAGTATAGCGTATTATTCTCTATATTATTATTGGAAACCAATTCATTTGATCATTTTTATAACTGTCATTTGTCAGGTTTGAGGAGATATCCCTATCTGAAAAAAACGCTTCAAAATCCCTTGGCAGAATCACTCAATATTTTAACTGATAACTATTTTAATTTTGGAAATATATTAACCGTTTTTGCCAAAATAGCAGGATTGCCCGTTTTAGCTGAATCCCCCCGGATTTATATCCCAAAAGCAATTGAAAATAAGATAGGTCATATGCATTTTCCTAAGAAAACCATCGTAGTCCACTGTCACTCTAACTATTCACCGAAGGATTGGCAAGTGTATTATTGGGAAAGAATAGTGCTTGAGTTATTGAATATCTATGATTGTAATATTATCGAAATTGGTTTAAAAAGTACCTTAGAAATCTATCATTCAGATTATTATAATCTATGCGGAGAATTATCCTTACTCGAAACCGCTGAAGTGATCAAACGAGCCTCCTTTTTTATTGGAATTGATAGTGGCCCCGCTCATTTTGCCAACGCCGTTGGAACTTTTGGATTTTTGTTATTCGGAAAATTAGCTGATTTTGAAAACTATATGCCCTACTCCGGCGGTTTCGAATCACAATTAAATGCAAAATTTATCCTTAAAGAAGGCAAGCCTTGTGCTGAATTGGAATATGATAAGGTTTGGAAAGTGATTTCTGAAACAATTTATGAGAAGCAATTGGTATCAGAAATAAGAAATTTATGAAAACAATAGTAGATGTCTCTTTGTTAGGTCAAGGATATTACCATCAAAAAGCCCGAACGGGCGTGTTTAGAGTCGTAGAAAATTTAGCTTCTTTATTACCCAATATTTCCCCTGACCTCGAAGTTATTTTTGCGGATAATTTGGATCTATTGTCAACAATCGGGTACGTAAATGAACATTTAAAGCATCAGAAAATTCAGTTTTCAAATACTGAATCAAATCTTTCAAGCGCTAAGTTTCAAAACCAAATACTGTCACTTTTTCCGTTTAATTCGTTTCCACAAAAAGCATTAAAACGACTTTTTTACCAATTTAATTTGCCGAATAATCAGCATCAAAAAGAAGTTTTAGCGCTAACAACTATATTTCATTCCCCTTATTTTCCAATTCCAAATTACATTCAAGACCATGGTAAAATAAAAAAAATCATTACAATTCATGATTTAATTCCTATAAATTACCCTCAATTTTTCGAGTATAAAACGGATACGGTTGTACATCAAATTATCAAATCGTTGAAGCCTGACAATTTTGCAATCTGTGTTTCGGAAGCGACAAAATCTGATTTGTTAGAAACATCAAAGCTAGATGAATCTCAAGTTTTTGTGGTGCCCTTGGCAGCATCTCAGGTTCTTTTTTACCAAGTATTAGATCAAGAAATTATTAATAACACTTTGCGTAAATTTTCTATTCCAACGAATCAACCCTATTTTTTGAGTATTTCGACTTTGGAGCCCCGTAAGAATATTGATGCCATTGTTAAAAGTTTTGCCGATTTAGTTTTACAAGAAAATGTTCAAGATTTAAACTTAGTTTTAGTGGGAACTAAAGGTTGGGATTTTGATAAAATTTTCGAATCGATTGCCGTTTCTCCGCTTATAAAAAATAGAATAATTTTTACAGGATACGTTCCCGATGAAGATCTTGCGCCCCTTTATTCAGGGGCTTTATGCTTCATCTATATGTCTTTATGCGAAGGTTTTGGTTTACCGCCTTTGGAAGCCATGCAATGCGGTACGCCGGTTATCTGTTCGAACACAACCTCACTTCCAGAGGTAATTGGTGAGGCAGGTATTTTAGTAACTCCTACCAATCACGCAGAAATTAGTAATCAAATGTTAAAACTCTATAAAAATAATCAGCTCAGAAATCAATTAAGTCAGCAATCGATTAAAAGATCTCTTCATTTTTCATGGGAAAAATTTGCGCAAGAAAATTGGGAAGTTTATCAACGCATTCAATAAATCAACAAAGGATATTTACTAACTGGCAAAGAAAAATTTCTGAAAAATATCATTTCAATATTGACTTTCAATCAAGGACATTCATTTTCAATCATTTTCGGCATGTTATTTGCAAAAATATAATAAAAAAGTTAACACACCCAGAACTGCCTATCTGGGCATAAACAATATCTCTTCATAAATGGATACAAATTCAGTGGAAAGTGCTCTCGATCCACAAGGTTCGGAGGCAACTTATCGAGCATTGCGAGACTCAATTTTGCAAATTTATCAGTTTGGTACAAAAATAGCGAAGGAAGCAAATCAGGAAAATGAACTCCAAGTTTCATGGGAATTGGGAGATACCTCCTTAATGAATTGGATAAGCGATACCCACTGTTATTTAAGCAGCAAAGGTGGGAAATTGCAGTTTTTGGCACGTCCTTCAAAACTGGAGATTATCAGCTTTAAATTAAAAGAAGGGGACAAACTGTTAATTTGTAATGATTCCTTGCGGCAAAAATTGTCGGATAATGAAATTGATGAAATTCTTCAAGAAAGTCACGGTTCAGAAAATTCTTGCCAGAATCTTTTAAAAATCGCTAATGTGAACAACGGCATCACGGATAATACACTCAATATTGTTGTCATGGAAGTGATTAACAATCAAAAATTTACCATTCCGCCCCCCCTTGCCGATATCGGCAAAGTTAGCACGGAATCTTCTAAATTAAATCCACTACGTTTTATAATCCCTATTTTATTATTGATAATAGGAGGAGGGGTTTATTGGCTATGGAAAAATAATTCATTGAATTTTAATAATATTTTGGGATGGAATAAATCTGCAATAACTTTAGAAGATACTTTAAAATTTATCCCCAAAGATTCCCTTTCCTTAGCTGAAGCAAACGACATAATAACGAAGGAATTTGAAGGTGAAAAAGAAACAGTTATCCCTACCATACAAAAAGACGACTTTTCTAAAACTCCTACTCAAGAATTTAAAACTAATCATAATTCTCCAAATTCAAAAACCTCCGAGAGTTTTCTTTCCAATCCGATTCCTTCTAAAGTAGCTAATACTAATAAGTCAAATAATGGAAATGAAAATTCAAAAACAACCAAAAATAATCATTTTGATCCAATAGAAGAAGTACGAAATTATAATGCCCTGCTTCAACAAAAAGAACGATGGACTATTATTAGCAGTGATTTACGAACGATCTTTGATTCAGGAAATACTGCTGTAGTTGATAAATTCAGGAATAGTGAAAAAGTTCTTGAACGAATTGAACAGAAACTTAAAGAAAGTGCAAGGAAATTAGGCAAGAATTAAAAATTTTCAATTAATTTCTTCGTAAAAGGTGCTAAATATTTTAATAAAGTACTTTTACGATGATATTAATTATGGGGTAGCTAGCTCACCCTTTTGGCTTTTATTTTTTGTTGTTTTAGAAATCCCCTTTTCTGTTATTTGGCGATTCGAATTATTTTGTTTCAAGATGTGAGAAATCCACATATAAATGGCGAAAAGCACAACCAAAATATAAAGAGAGGTGGTATTATCAGTTGTTTTACTAATTGTCAAAAACAAAATAGTGGAGATTAATGTGAAACTCCAAAGTATTACAGAAGTTTGGAAATGGCTCAAACCACTGTCAATTAAAATATGATGCAAATGGTTTCTGTCGCCAACGAAAGGAGACTTTTTATCTTTTAACCGAATTATGAATACTCTTAAAGTATCAAAAATTGGAACGATTAACACTACGATCGCTAAAATTGGTGCTGAAAATGAGGCATTTGGATTGAAACGATATTCAATGTTCAATTGAATAAATTTTAAGGCAAACATTGACAGCAGGAAGCCAACGATTAAAGAACCGGTATCTCCCATGAATATTTTGGATGTTTTTGAAAAATTAAATCTGAGAAAACCAAGAAGAGCGCCAGACATCGAAGCGGCTAAACACGCCATCGCATAATGTCCGTTCAAGAAAAACCAGAGCCCAAACATCCCGCCAGCAATCATTCCGATACCTCCCGCTAATCCATCGATTCCATCAATTAAATTTATTGCGTTAATTAAGGCAATAAAGACAAAAACAGTTAATGGAAGGCTTATAGGGTAATGAACCTCATTTATTCCAAATATTCCAAAAAGATTTTCAATTCTTAAATCTGCAAAAACGACCACCAGAGCTGATACGGCTACTTGAACAAACATCTTCTTTTTGGGAGACAACACCAAGATATCATCCTTTACCCCCAAAAAGAAAAGTATGACAATTGATGAAATAGAAAGGTGGATAAGTTGTCCTTCATCTGGATTTTCCCAAAGAAAGTAACTTATAAAAGTTGAAGCAAATATGGCAACTCCGCCTAATGTAGGGGTTTTTGTAACGTGTGAGCTTCGTTCGCCGGGATCAGCCATCAAATTTTTTAACCTCGAAATTTTTATGATTACCGGAATTGCCGTAATTGAAGTTGCACAAGCAACGATTGCCGAGACAATGACTTGAAAAAGCCGATCATTATAAAGATTTAAAAAAATATTGTTCATTGAGGGTTAATGATATTAGCTTAAAACGATTTAAATATTTTCAAGCTATCTTCGTGAGTTTGAAGATGGTAAAATTTTCTTAAGTTACAAAATTACTTAGACATCCCAAAACTATTAATCAGAAATAATACGTTTTCTAATCGCTTGGGCTGGGTTTCCCTGATAGATTGTGTATGGTTGCAAATCTTTCGTAGCTACCGAATTTACCGATAAGACCGAGTGACTCATGCACTTAATTCCTCCGCAAACTACTGATTTTGCGCCAATCCAAACGCCTTTTTCCAAATAAATTTCTTTAGGAATTAAATCAAAAGTGCTTTTTTTGTAGTCGTGATTACCAGTTAACAACAATGCACCTTGCGAGATACATACATTATCTTCGATTACCACGCTTACAAAATTATCAATCCAAGCAGTTTCGCCAATCCACACATTATCTCCAATTTCTAAAAACCAAGGATATTTGATGTTTACGCAAGGTTTGATAACAAAATTTTTGCCAATTTTTGAACCAAATAATCTCAAAATCGAAACTTTAATAAAGATTGGAATTGGGAAATAGTTGTTAATTATCAGACTATTAGCAAAAAACCATAAAAGGACTTTTATCTTTTTGCCAGGATTATACCAATCATTATTAAATTTTGATAAGTCTGTTTCTATTTTCATTTTGTTAAATCTTTATCATATTCTGTTTTAAAAAATTGAATAATTGCTTGTTTGTCTCGCCCTACTCGCTGGTAGATTTCGTAAATTTTGACATCAATCAAAAAACGATACCAAAAGCCTTGAAGAAAGTGCCAAATTAATCCTTGCTTTCCGTCAATGAAACCTAATCTTAGAAAATATCGATAAACAAAGTAAAATATTGGTCGAGTAAATAAAGGAACTGAAGCATATTTTACTTTCAAATATCGTTTTCTTTCTTCTTGATTGCCAAATAATTTTGGTTGGACCGAAACAAACTCACGGAAATTATATTTTATATTTAGAATATCAATTACTTCTCGGATGCTGTAAAGATTGTGTTTTTGCGTCCACCATGTGATGTTGTTTAAGTTGTGGTCAACTATATCGTTTTTTAGCTTAATGGTTTTGCCCTGAAATAGTGTAATATGTTCGTCCATCCAACTCTCCTCGCAAATTCCGTGTCCATTTCTCCAAATTCTTAGCAGCCATATTGGGTAATATGCACCATATTTAATCCATCTTTTGAAGAAAATAACTCTTCTTTTGACATACATTCCACTAATTTCTTCTGTAGTCGCCGCCAGATTTTGATTTATTTCATCGGATAATTCAGGTAAAACATATTCATCTGAATCCATTCGCATCAACCATTTTGTTTTAAAAGGATTATTTTCGATCCCAAAATTAAACTGGGTTGCGTAATTAATCCATTGATTTACAGCGACCTCAGCACCTAAATTTTTTGCGATTTCAACCGTTTTGTCGGTAGAACCGGAATCAACAATAAAAATTTTATCTGTAAAAGCAGACAATGATGTTATACATCTACCAATGTGTTTTTCCTCGTTGAAAGTCAAGATAATAACTGAAATGTCTTGCATTTAGGATTTTTTAATTAAGATTATTTTTTAATTATTTTCTCGAATTCATTGAATAATTGCTTAGCTACTATTTCGATATCGTATTTATTTTTTACTAATGCTGTGCCATTTATTGAAAGCTTTTGGCAATATGGTTTATCATCAAGCATTTTAGTCAAGCCATTTACAATGCTTTGTTCATTCAATTCAATCAAATGGGCAGCATTTGTTTCTCGAATTGTTTCACCAAAACCTACACGGTCGGACAGTAAGGATGGGACTCCGGCAATCAACGCCTCCAGGGTTGCAATAGAAAACCCTTCTGAGTGGGATGGTAAAACAAAAATATCGGCAGAGGAAAGTGCCGCTAATTTGTCTATTCCAGTTAACATTCCTACTAGCTTAATGCGTTTTTCTAATTTGTTCGCTTTGATAAATCTCTCTGTTTCAAGCAAATAACCATCATCTGGGCCTGCCAAAATTAGCATACAATCGGCTCTTTGAGAGGCAACTTGTTTGAAGGCGGGTAATAATAAATCTAGTCCTTTCTTTAAGTTTATTCTGCTCAAAAACAGTATTAATTGTTTATCTTTTGGAATTTGATATTGAGTTCTAAATATATTTTTTTCTGGTAAGACCGAAAAGTCGTTTAAGTTCATTCCGTTAGGAATAATTTTTACATTTGGATGTTCAAAACCTAAAAAACGTTTCAAATCTTCTCTTTCATCGGCATTATTTATTTGAATTAATTCGGTATTTTTTAGGATAGCCTTTTGAAAAAGTAACCCAAATAAATATTTTTTCCAATAACCCTTTCCAATAGTCCATCTGTCGAGCAATCCGTGAATGGTGATACATTTTGCGGTCTTAATTCCAGCCAAATATGGTGCAACCCCCGAAAAATGCCATACACCATGAATGTGGATAACATCAAATTTTTCTCCGTTCGCTTTAATCCAATGGTATAACTCGGGCGAAAATTCTGCCCAATATTTTGAAAACCAATGACGTCTGCAAGCTACGATTTTGGCACCCTCTGGGGTGGCGTACAATTTTTGACCGGCTGAAATGGGTGTAAGAATAGTAACTTCGGCCCCTAATTTCATTTGAACGATAGCATGGTCATAAATTATTTTGGGGGGACCTCCAATGTCCCAGGAATATCCGCAAATGTTCAATATTTTCATTTTTACTACCAAATAGATTTTATAAGAAACTGAAAAATTAATTTGTCCGATGCTAACTCAATCTACTTGATAATGGCTTCTCTATCCATTTATGTACAAATATACTGGTAATAATTACAAGAATGATGATAAGGTAGCTATAGTACACTTCCTGATTTGCCGAAAAGTTATAGCCTAAAATTTGCGGTAATTTATTTAAAAGTAGCATCATCGGAAAATGTACAAGGTATAAAGCGTAAGAGGCATCACCCAGAATAATAGTAAATTTTGGAAAATGAATGGCATTATTTTTTTCCAAATTTAAAAATGCTATTAGAATTAAACTGGATGGAATTCCAAAGGTCAAAACTCTTTGATATGAATCATAATCACCCACTGAATATCCAAAAAATCCAATTATTAACACCGATATTACCAACAAAATTACGGATATTAAATTAGATAAATCAATTTTTTCGTAAAACAGATAAATCAAAAAACCTAACAAGAATTCAAAATTATAGCCGCCAAAAATAAAATTATAATAATTCAAATCGGCATCCGCTACTTCCGAAATATCGACAAATATATTATAGAATGAAATGGCAATAATGGTGGTCGGAATGATCCAAAGGCGCTTTGAAATAATTAAAATAGCGAAACATACATAGAAAAATAGTTCGTAGGAAAGTGTCCAGGTTACTGGATTTATGGCAAAGTGTAAAGGGAATAATGTGTATGTTTTGAGGTAGCTTAAAATTGTTTCCGGATACCCAATGCTGAATAGGTTTTTATGTAAAATTTTGACTATAAGCCAACTCGATAAAAATAAAGTTGTGGTAATAATCCAATAAATAGGATAAACTCTGAAGAAGCGCTTTTTTAGATATTGGATTAATAGGGATGGCTTATTCAAATAATTTTTGCTGGTAAAATGAATGATAAAACCACTTATTACGAAGAATAAATCGACTCCAGCAAAACCAATACTAAAGCGATCATTAAACAATAAAGTTGGCACAAAATAGCGTTTTACGTACCCGGCAGTATGGTGGATTACTACTGCTAAAGCCGCAAAACCTCTCAGAAATTGAATAGCGTTTATTTTTTTTGGGGAAGACATGTTTCTTAATTGTATTTCAAGAGGCATTTTTATTGATTTGTATCGTTTTCTGAAAACCTTTATACATTTCAAAAGCTACATTTTCGGGTGAATATTCTTTGATAATCCGTTGAGAAGCAAGTCCCATTTGCTCAGCATCGACTTCATTATTCATAAATTTTAATAGAATATTAGTCAATTGCTTTTTGTTCTTGGGTGAAAAAGTAAATCCATTCTCGCCATTTTTTACTAAATCGACGGCAGAGCCACATTTATCTGATACCACTACGGGTAGGCCACATGCCATAGCTTCATTTACAACTAGCCCCCATGGTTCAGAATAACTTGGCAATACTAGTACATTGCTAAGTGCTAAGTATTCAGGTACTTTTTGCCACGAAACGCTCGATTGAAAATGAACATTTTGGATGTTATGATTGATAATAAATTGTTGTAAATCTTCTTTTAACTCCCCATCACCTAAAATTATAAGCCCCCAAGCGTAAGAAGATCTGGTTTGGGCTTCTTTAAAGGCTTCCAAAAAATAATAAAGGTTTTTAAAGTCAATTAATCGACCCACAAAAATGAAGTTTTTGGGCGAGATTTCAAGTATTTTTTGACTTTGAATACGATCAGGAAGATATTTTAAATAAATCTCGTTCAAAGCTTTATTATCCACACAATTCAGTTTTACCAACATTTTTTTTGAACTAATACCCAAAGACAAAATATAATTTTCGGATAAGGTTCCAAAGTTGAAATATCCATCAAATTTATTGATTATCAGTGCCTTAAGGTATTCCTTTAAGGTATTACGATCGTGATCATTGGCGGTAGATTCATTTGAAAGTATGGTTTTTATGCCTTTTAATTTGCAATAAAATAGAATTGTCCACGAGGCGATGTCATAGTAACCCGTAAGATTTACTACTGCTGGGTTGAACGCCTGAATTGCTTTTAAAATACCAGTAATTCTCTCCCCTAAACTAACTTCCTCGAGCGTTCCTTCATGCAATAGCTTGTAAGGATATTGATGAAGTGAATTATCTAGATCTCCTAAATTTTTTCGACTTTTTTCGACTGAAGCAATCTGGACAACTAATAGTGAGTCGGACTCATTTTGACTAATAAGTTTCTGTAACTCATTGAAAATGATTGCTTTATAATGAGCCCAAAGTTGATTGTGAACAATTAATATTTTCATTTAGGCGTTCATTGCGGGTATTGTTTTTTTTCTTTTTGAAGCGGAAATGTTATTTTTTGTACATATTTTATTCCTAAAAAACGAATCATTACTAGAAATACATACCAATAAGCAATTCCATAGGGTTCTCCTCCTGTGAAGAGCGTTACGAAATAACACAAATAGAAATAACCCAAAAAAGTAGTTAGTTGATTGGTACCTTCTTTTATAGCTTTTAATGACTCTCTGAAAATCACCAAATTCATCATTGCAAAACTCCAAAACGCAATAATACCAAGGTCAATCCAAGTTTCTAAAATTGGTATGTCCATGTATAGAAAGCGATAGCCTTTGCCCAGAATTAAGTCCCACGGCGATTCAAACAAAACTTTTTTGAAGTCGCCAAATGTATTGACCCTTCCCAAAGCAGAATAGTCAATGGTTTTGGCATCCTCCATTCCCGTGGCGGTGAGAATCGCCCTGGTGAAGGTAATTGTGAAGGTATCGTAATATATGTTAATGATCGACACTATTTTTGCTTGGGTGCTAATAAAGTAAATAATTCCACCGAAAAATAGGACGATCAAAAATAAATTTTGGGGACTAAAGATATTCTTAAAAGCGTTTTTGACCGACTTTGCCGAAACGTTGTAGTATAGAAAAATGATCATTGTGAAAATAAAACCAAGTAAAATTGACCTTGCTTGTGTCATAACCAATACAATTAAGGATAATATCATATTTCCTGAAGCAAGCGATTTCCACAAGGTACTTTTATTTTTTAACATGATGTAGGATGAGAAAACACCTGCAAAAGCATTTCTTGCGTACACGTGCGGATTTCCGCTGGCAGTGGTTGTACCATCGCCAAAGACAACTGTAGCACGTTGACCGAGTATAAAATTTGCATTGGTAGCCATCGAATAAATTAAACAAATGCTTCCTAAAAATGTAAGGCCGACCACAATCGGTAGGAAATAATCTTTTACTTCATTTGAAACGCTCAAAAGCAATATAAAAAAAATGAAGTATGAGGCATAATTTGTAAAATCTCGAATGAAAAATGAACTATTAGCGGCGAAGCCATAAAATGGATTGAAGAAGAAAAAATTGATCAATACAATAAACATATATATAAATCCGAGTCGATAAGTCGGAAGAAAAGGTTTGTAGAATTTTCGAAAAATTTCTTCAGGTGACACCATCAACCCTAAACCTAAAATTAGACTGATAATTGTAAAAGTGGAACTACCACCAAAACCTAACACCTCTTTGAAGAAAAAGATTAATGGGCTTCCCATAAACACGATGAAAATTCCCAAGAATTGGCGACTATATTTAAAGTGATAATACTTGTTCATAGGACAAAATTACAAACTAATCAGTGAAAGTTAAGCATTTTAAATCTACATCAATTTGTGATAAAAAGGGTCTTAATTCATTGTCTGTTTAAATTCATACACCCAAAATATTTCACCACCACCTTTCAAAAAATGCTTTAAAGGTTTAATATCTGATAATTGTTCTTTTGAAACAAGATAATTATATTTCCCTTCCCTAAAACGATTCAAGGCTTCTACTTTTGTTAAACAGTGGCTCATATTGTTATTATTCTCGAAAAAATAGTCGGTATCAAAACGTTTATCTAAATCACTATCGACGAATTTTAGTGCCACTTGATATTGCATATCAAACAATTTTTCATCTTCAAAAGCAAAAGACTGTGCGAAAATTGGCAGCGTAAATTTACTCAAAGAATCAGAAATTGGCATATTGATTAGTTTGCTCAATTTATTCATTCGGTACGTTTCGCTGGCATTCGCTTTGTATTCACGGAAAAGACAAAGTTTGTTTTTGGGTATAAATCCATCAAAATCGAGAGATAACAGGACTTTTTCGTTGTTTTTTAAGGTCTTTACCCAAGCAATTGCGTCGGCTAAGTTTTGTTGCTGACTCACGGTCGAGGCTTTGTTGTTTTGTATGGTCCAAATTGTATTAAGGAATAATATTGTCATTAATGAACAGAGCACCCAAACTCGATATTTTTGTTTTAGAAATGAAATTAGGCCATATATTCCGAACGTAATCATAATAATTGCCATGATGGACAACGGGAATGTGTGCGAATTATATAATTGTGCTGCTTTTAGCGAAGAAAAAAGGATGAATAAAAAGTTAAGGATGAAAATAATTACGGACGCTTTTGCTGTATGAAGTTTTATTAAAAACCATATTCCTAAGATACAAAAAAACGAAAAAATGAGGTTGATGGGCTCTTGTACAAAATTATCTATAAAGGGCATATTAAAATAAGTGTCCATTTTATCGTGATAAATTTTGGTATAAACCCCGCCCAGAAACGATTTTAAAACCACAAAAGTATCGGTAATAATAAAAGGCATAATAGCTAACAGTGCCAATATTACCACGCCAAAATAATTAAGATAGGTTTTGAAAGGAATCTTTTGCGGCCAAAGATTAATTAAAATACTACCTAAGACAAACGGGCCAAAAAATAAAAAAATCATTCTTTGTGCAAATGTAATGATGAAAAGTATCAATAAACTAGTGGCAATTTTTGGTGTTATTTTTTCTGTAAATAATACTCTGACGATGATATATAAAAATAAGCTACCCGATAATGCTTCCGGACGAATCATAGGAGTAGATATCCATATTCCGTCGCAACAGACGCACACGATTGTTAGAATAAACTTTAATTCTGGTTTTAATACAGGATGTTTGACATGAATGATAAATTGTATGGTTTTGAAAATAATAAATCCAATCAAAATTAGCTGAATCCATCTTTCCCAAATCACAAATTCTTCTCGATGATTTAAATAATAGAAAGCATTTTTATCGAAAAAGATTAAAATATCGGGCAAACTATGAACACTATCAATATTTTTTAGTAGGCTCAAACCGCTCCAAAAAATAAACATCGAGTAAGCGATGAACGTACTAGGTAAGGCAGCCCATTCTAAGGCCCTGGGCGTAATGCCAAAGAGTAAAAAAATGCCAGATTCGCCAATAAAATTTTCATCAGTTGTGAAGGTTATCAATGGTGGAGGGGATATGATTCCGTGATAAAAACTTAACGATAATAAAATAAGTAAAATTGAAAAGGCGATTACAGCTAAATTTCGGGTTGAGTACATGTATTAGTTTTGAGTTCAGATAATTCACAAATTTAATAAAAAATGCTGGAATCATTAGCCATGTTTTTTTGATAGCGTTTATACTAATACTTTTTCGCCTATTTATTGTTTCAAATTTAATAGAAAAAAAATTGAAAAATTTATAATTATACCACGTTTTTCCCTGATATGCATCGTATAAATAAATAAAGTCTTTTTCTGTAAGGCTGGTTTTCTGTATTACACAATTTTTTCCTTACCATTTTAAAGATTTTACAATTTTAGCTTAAAATCTACCAAAGTTTCTTTTAAAAACTTCTCGCATAGTTTTAAACCGTCTGGAAAGAACATTGCGCTCGGCTCTAAATATTAATTTTTCTTAAATTCATAAAAAATCGCTGTTAATAAATACAATTTAACCTTATAGATTTAGATTTGACATATTGCTACCTAAACGGCTATACTCTGATATTTTAACCTTACTTTATTCCTGCCAGAAATATTATAATACATTAGGTAAAGTAGCTAAGAAAATATTTTTTTGTAAGACACCATTGCCATCTGAACCGTTTAAAATGATTAAATCACGCAAAAATATTTTTTTTCCATCACTAGGTTCTAAAAACTTGTGTTAAGCCAATATTTTAATTCCTTTCAATAAAATTTTTATCAGTCAAACCAATCAAATTTTTATCAAGCCGTTTGCTCCAATTCTAATTGGTTTTTTACTAAAACACTTTTGATTTATGGTCTTTTTACTCTGGGTATTCGCAGCCACACGTTTCCATTTTTTTCACAGTCAAAATGAGCAAGGCTTAATTCAAAATAATCTCCTTCGTTCATGATTGTCTCGTTCATACAAATTAATACGGCAATTTATTTTGGTTGTGTATTGGTAGCGAGTTAATAATTTTTCAGAAAATCACGAAGGCTCAACGATACGGATTGGAGTGCATATTTGGTAATTGCGGGTATTCGGAGGGTGCATTTGGGGTGGTGTGAATTGAAAAATACTTCATTTTCTTTCTTTGGGGGGGGGCTGGTAACTCCAAAGTTCCCGAAAGACCATCATATCTTCCATAAGTAATAGTTTTGAAGAGTTCGAGAACGCTTTTCTTTTTTTTGGAAGCGGGTTCTGCCATTTTCTTTGGGCCATTAGTTCAAGTGGCTGGTTGAATAATTTGGTGTATTTTATTTCAACTTAACAATATAAAAAATCCCTCAAATAAGGAGAATTTTGAGGGATTTTTGTTGGTTAATTTATAAAAATGAATTTCACTAAATTATTGATCGTACTTCGTTGCATAAGGAAATTTTTTGCTCGCATCTCGCATGAGAGCGTCCGTGGGTCGTTCTGGATGTCATCACCGTATCGTTACTTCGCCGGTATTATTTCCACAACAAATTACTGGTATTGTCATGGATTGCAGGGGTAATGATTGTATTATCGGTACTTCCCTAACACACCAATCAAAAGCACCACGGAAATGGCAGCACCCTCTGACTTGGGTTTGGACGTTACTGCTTTTTTCGAAATGAGATTACTAACGCCCAACGATTTATAAATTTCATCTTTTCCACAACGATTAATGCCGTTGATTGTATTGATGTTTGCATTTCTAGGAATAGCATTTGTTTTGTCAATATCCTGAAAATTAACGGTTTAGTTCTTGCTTCGTTTCAAAAACCACTTATGGGAATTATTCTGCATATCGTAGCCACATTGTTCCTGTGTTTCTTTGAGGGGTTTCAATCATTGTGCCTTATGGTAGGCATTATTAATCTATCATAACGGTATCAGGCAAGATGGCCATTTGCTTTACAGTTCACTTTTATGCAACCAAAATATTAGATTTATAAATATTTGGATCGCATGAGAATATTAAAAGAGAAAATGAAATGGTTTTTCATTTTTGGAT
>Ga0114959_10000449_pt1 | contig 38777 bp, 45 predicted proteins | sample C_130625_EF_Meta_FD_87317 | JGI IMG/M metagenome (GOLD analysis project Ga0114959, IMG submission 87317) | Freshwater microbial communities from Lake Croche, Canada to study carbon cycling - C_130625_EF_MetaG | ecosystem: Environmental > Aquatic > Freshwater > Lake | place: Lake Croche, Canada... | reverse complement strand
TCGTTAACTGGTATCCAAGTTCTTTTTGTATGTTGAATAATATTTCTAACAGCCCCATCTATACATTGATTTATAACTGTATCAGTTATCCTAGAAGGGAGAGCCGAGCCCATAGCAGTAGCTATGTCTTTTATATCTTGAGCTACAGGCCATACTGTTTTCATATTAAATACCTAGATAATTTTTAATTAAAGCTACAGCTCCAATCACACCGCCAGCAATCCATCTTTTACTAGCAATTTTAAAGTCAAATTTCTGTGTTGGATCTTGACTCCAAGCATGAAGATCTATGGTGATTGCTGTGACTATTCCGGCAATTACGGGATCAAATAGATGATTATATGTCATTTTTTATGTATTTTACAACATTCTCAATAGGAATGTTCCAATCTCCTTTAATTTCTTGTTTGAATAAATCTACAGATTGGTACCAGGTTTGTTTTTTACCGTCCAACCATCTCCATTCATTTTGATAAGGTAGAAGTAGACAAGTTTTAACACCTAGAGAACCAGCTAAATGAGCTATAAAACTATCTACTGTCACAACATAATCTAGTTGTGAAATTAAACTTGCAGTGTATTCTGCGCTAACAAAACCACCACAAGCATTATAAACTTCAAAATCTGTCTTAGGTGGTTCTTCTAAATCTAAAGATATTAAAGAACCTACTTTAGATAAAGGTTCAAAAATATTAATGTTTGCAGATCTATTTTTATCATTAGGATGTACAGCAGATCCCCTCCAGTTAATACCAATCTTTTTACCCTTAATCTCATTCAACAATGCCAACCAAGTATTATCTACATCAGTGGGAGTATATAAACTATCACCCATAAATATAGGTATTTCTTTATGAAAGAAGTACGGTAAATCCATCAAAGATACATTGTCATAGTGTTCAATATCAAACGGAAAACTACCGTCAGAAGTTTTTAGAACAACCTTACTTACACCTAGTTTATTCTTATTTATGTAAACTAGATTATATAGTTGTTCTGGTACTTCTACGATCACTTCTGTATAAAAATTCTCTAACATAGGTAGATATGATAGAGACATAACTATATCTCCTAATCCCTGCTCAGCCCATACAATTATTCCACTTTGTTTGCGGGTACTAATTATGTCTTTGTAAAAATAATTGTAAGGTTTTGTACTGGCAAGATCTGGAGTCAAAAACCTTCTATGACCATTAAGATGTACTTTTCTCCATCTATATAAATCATATCCAAATTTAAATTGTCCAGTCCTTAAAAGATAATGGGAGTAATTCCAATTTAAACTAGCGCATGTTTTTGAAATGCTGTAGCCTTTTTCATAAGACTCACCTTCAGCCACATAATTTTCTAGCAGATAGTAAACACTAGCTAAAGTTATGTAATTACTTGCTTTGTATGGTTCAAGGCCTATACCTTGTAAAGCGTAATCCAGCGCTTCATTATAATCACCACGATGGATTGCACAAATACCTTTCAACATATATAGCTCACTATTTAAAGGTGTAGCTAATATAGCTTTATCTATATTTGATTCGTGCAAATTTGCAAAGTTTGGATTGTTTATATCTTCGGGTTTAATATGAATATTCATTTAAATGGCAGCCCTCATAAATAGAGATACCCCACTAATTTATTAATTAGTGGGGTATTAAAATAGACCTAAATGTTTTACATTTCCTCTAGGATCATTTATATGAGGGGCCAAACCTACCAAATTCAGCCAAGGCCTATTTTATTTATGGCCAAGTTAGTTTTGGCTCTACTTTATAAGTTACGCTAGGAGTTCCAGCTGAACTAGATAAAGTCATTACTGCACGTATATATCGTTTAGGAGTTGAAAACGTTACAAACGGTTCAAAACTTTGAGCAGTAGTAGTTCCAGTAATTGGAGGAGCCGCTGAAAGTGTACTATAAGTAGTATTATCATCACTATGTTCAATACTACAAGTAAATACAGTTCCAGCAGTAGCTGCAGAAATTAGTGAAGTAATCAAAAATCGTGCAGTAAATCCTTGTCGTGGAGTGCCAGTTTTTAGATCAAAACCAGCACCTTGAAATGTTGCCGTTTTAGTAACGGTAGTTTGCAGAGTAAAATTATAATCTACCATTTCTTTATTAGCTCATCTTAATGTCATACAATCGACCGAGACATCGACTATGGTTAGGTAGCAAACCTACTGCATAATCAAATGACAATCGAGAAATTGTAGAGTCATTTCCAATCAAACCTACGTCTTTGCAACTATTATCAATAGATTCAAATTGCCAACCCATAAGTGCTTCTTCTCCATATACAGTGGCATAAATACTTGTAAATGTACTTGCACCTGCAGCACCAGTAGAAGTTTCAGTATTAGTAATGATACGAGTAGATTGATCAGCTTTACGACCAATGTTTACAACAGTAGCATTTTTATACTTAGAGATTGTACGATCGTAAGCATCAGTTACAATATTAAATCCTGCACCAGTTCCTAGTACACGAATTGCACGTGCCATACGTCGTTTCAAAGTGTCATTCATATAAAGAAAAACACCGTCGCCTTCTTCGCGACCAAGAAAAGAAAGTAATTGATCCAAATACTCAATAAAAGTATTTGCAGTTTGAGAAGTCATACCAGTAGGACTTAGATCAACTCCACCAGCATCAATTTTACATTCAGATGCAAGACGAAAAGTTGAAGGGTTATCCAAACGATAACGCAAACCAATAAATGAATCCTCATCACCACTCAAATGATCATTATTGATAAACTTATCATTAAAATCATAAGAAACAGCTTTAAGATATGCATCTAGCTGTGCGGCACGAGGATCAACAATTTGATTACGGTCTTCAATAATCTTATTGTCTGCATCAATTGCATTTCGCATAAGCCAAGCATTTTCCGAATAAGGAGTCGGCTTGCCTTTAGTAACAGTAGTTCCTTCATTAAGTTTAGCCCAGTTAACAGTTGGAAGATTATCCATCCAACGAGAACCGTTCTGAACCATAGTTTTATCAGTGACGAGTGGGATATCTCCAAGAACCATTCCATTAATAAGCAAAGAAGAAATAATCTTCTTGATAAATGGTTGATTCGACATTACCCCATATTCTGAGAGCGTAATTGCATTTGCATCAGCAGCAGCTCCACAGATTAATAGATCGTAGTTTCGATTCATAATTTATTCCTAACTCTCCAAGAATGGCCTGGGTCCATAATATAATACGATGAACCCAAGCAAACTACACCAACTATCCACTATTTGATTTTAGAATTTGACCCCAACCTGTTTTAATAATTTGTTTCATATTAGGTGGAGTATTCTCTTCTTTGCTTTCTTTAGTTGCACCTCCACCACCAGGATTAGTAATCTGACCTTGTGCTGGAGGTTTAAAATCAGTAACAGAAATAATAGATTTTACTCGACTCAAAGAATCAATAGGATTACCTTCCATAAAAGTTGCTGACCTAATCGCCGCACGTTTATCTTCAGGAATTGCTGCAATTAATTCTTCATATTGAGACAACAAAATACCTTTATTTGTCTCATTTTCCTTTTGAGCAGCTTGCAACTGTTCTTGAAGTGGGGTAAGTTTAGCAACTTCTTTTTCTTTTTCTTCTAAGGCAGCTCGAAGTTTTTGTGCTTCAGTCAATTCTGCAGCTTGTATTGATTTTAATTGTTGACGAGCTGTTTCAAGTTCTGCTTCTTTTGCTTTAGCTGCAGCATTTGCTGCATCAATTTGTGCTCGCATTTGTGCAATAGTAGAATTTTCCTCTCCTTCTCCGCAGATTAAAACCTTATAATTATGATTAAATTTCATATACATCACTCCGCACAACAAAAAATCCTTGATGTTCTGGAGAAAATCCAAGATTAATAAGAGGCAATCCAACTTCTTGATATTTTGGAAATACTTCTCGTACATTCTTAGATGGGTCAGTTAAAACTTTATCCACAAGAATATAAGGGTATCCGAGAACTGACAAAGCTGTCATTGAACCATCCCAGACAATATTATCATCTTCATCACGATTGATTTCAGCTACATTTCCATCTTTAAGCTGAGAATTTACCCACTTTTGAATATCAAGTTCTGAAAGTGAGATTAATTTGCTATTTGCTGTTGTTTCTTCAGTTGGCATCTTTAACTTTTCCGTTTCCTGTTTGTTGTTGTTTTGAAGATTTGGAGTTTTTGTTTCCTCCGGCTTTATCTCCGAATTGTCCGTGTTGGTTTCCACCGGGCTCAGTAGATTTTGTAAGTCCATTTTCTTTTGTTTCCTCTTTTGATTTTTCTACTTCTTTTACTCGTTCAAGAATATCTTTTTCACTTAAAGGTATTTCTTCCATTTGAGAAATTCGTTTTACACCAACTTCTGCAGAAATATAACCACCTTTAACTTCTCGATCAGTTCTATCGAAATCACTAAACATTTCGTCAGCAGATGAACGAAACTGTGTGTACCAAGTTAAATTATAATCAATATCCCATATATTTGCTCCTTTTATACTTACAAATTCTTTGTGACCAAAATTTGCTAACCCGATAATCATTGTCTTTATAAACAATGAAATTCCAAATTCACCATAATTTTTACGTTTTTCTTCCAAAACTTCTAACAATGGTTGATACATCTGTATTAAAACAGATTGAGTTAGACTTCCTTTGTTTGTTACGTCAGCTTGACGTGGAAACACTGAACCAGTAGTATCAAAAAGCATAGCTTTCATATCATCAGCATATTTCATAATATACTCACGAATTTTGTTATTACTTTCTAATATTTCAGCTCGGCCTTGCTTGGTAGAACCGTCCCCATTATCTAACGACTTCAAATCAAGTTTAGCTCCAGGACCAGGATGATCCATAGAGTCGTCATCTTTTGGTTCCAAATCAATTAATATAATTGTAGGATCTATCTCTTGTTGATTGGATTTGTCCATCAAATGATAAGAAAGATTAATTCTATCAATTGAAGGCCACAATTCAAAAATATCTCCTTCCCCAAACGTACTTAAAGTATCTATATTTTTAATAAGAACAATAGGAATTATTTTAAATTTGTTTTCCAGTCTTTGAGAGATTACCCAAGTTTTGTCATTATTGTTAATATACAATTGACCTTGTTGAATAACACTCATTCCGCGAGTGTTATAAGCATCCGCTTTTAGTGGGTTATATCTTATTTCCTCATCTTTTGTCCATTCCTCTCTATGAACATAATCAATACCGTCTTGTCCAGTATATTTATACTGAATTCGAACCATTTCAACAGTATCTACATCATGAGGATCAGTAAAAAATCTAACTTCTGTTGCTGGTGAAAGAATATTAATTCGTACCGGTCTTTCCCAAGACTCATCATAGCAGAATTTTAATACAACTCCGCCTTCAATTCCACCATTAATTGCTAGACTTAACAATTTCTTTTCCATGTTATTATATTTCCAAATCTTTTTTACAGATTTGTCAATATCTTCACTTTGAGAAAATTCCATTTCTGGTGGTTTACCAAACAACCATCTAGCTGGTCGTTTAATAATTTGCCTTGGCAAAGATAAACAAGTGGGGTATGGTCCAAGTCTTTCTGTACTCCAGTTTCTAAAAGATACTTGAGGATAAGGACTCAAATCATAATATGCCTGACTAATTAAAGCTCTTTTTACATATTCTGTAGAGCCTTTAGGAACTAAGTTTGTATTTATATAATCGCTCATTGAAAAGCTACCGAACCTTTATATTTGAACATTACAGGCCTTGCTGTATTTTTTCTATTTTCTTTAAAAGCTTTTAATGCTCTAGCATCTTTCAAAACAGAACATCCAATTGCTAAAGACATTACTGCATCATCATGTCCTATAGATGCACCAAATTTATTACCAGGCAATCTAGAATAATTTTTCATTTGAGTTAGAGTTCTGTTAGATCTAATTATCAAAGATCCATCCATAGCTAATTCATTTAAAGAATCTAGTGCCATTATTTTAGATTTTACATTTGTATGATGTCCAGGTTTTTTAGTCTGTTTTTTGTTTTTGACATCATATTCAGTTCCATAGTATACATGAGGGTATTCTAATACATTAATTAACGTATTTAAAACTGAGTGACCATGATTATTCCTTTCTACAGCTATCAAACCAGTGTTATACCACAATCCTAAATCATTTAATAATTCAGCATATACTTGTGGTTCCCATTTTCCATACAATGTAGCTACTTGATTCATTGTTTCAGAGTCAAGAATATCTGTTGAACAACTGTCTGATTGTCCATCTTGATTTAAACCTTCGGATGGGTCAGCAGTTATAACATATCTATGACCTTGTTGTGGGAGTTCATAAATAGTTAAAGACACGTTAGATCTTTTACTTTCTTGCCAAATAGAATTATATTTTCTAGGCACCTCTATTTTTAATTTTTCACTTGATGCAGCAATAGGAGCAAGCTCAGTATCAATAAACGAATTATTAAAAAATCCAACACCAGTTGTAAGAAAAGCCTCTTGAGCATTAATTGGATACTCTTGTGGGAATTCTCCTTCTTCGCTGGTTCCTTCTCGTCTTGTATTTCTTAAAGCTAAAACTTTATATCGTCGCCATTTAAGTTGACCAAAAGTTAAATCATACAGATCAATTAATTTAAACTCTTCATCAGTGGGGGAAAATTCTTCTTCATCATCTAATGGAATATTATAAGCTGGATCTATATACCAAGGGAAAAATCTAGCTTTATAAATACTATTTCCTTCTTCTGCATCTCTATATTCTTGACAAAAATAATTTCCAACACCGTTTGCGGTGCTTTCCATAAATACATTTCCATCAAGTGGGACAGATTCTAGCAAACCACTGATTAGTGGACCAGCATCAGTATAAAAAGCAGCTTCAGAAAAATGAACATTATTTAGTGTGCCGCCACGACCTAGTTTAGCAGAACCTGCCCAACCAACAGTAAAAACAGAATTAATCTCACTAAATTCAAGTTTAGTTACAGAATCAGTGCCAACTTTACGTTTTAACTCAGGTGGAAGATTTTCATTAAACCTTTTAATAAGATTAAATAGTTTTTTAGCGTTAGTTTCATCTTGAGCTACCATTATAGATTCAGTATTTGGTATATTTACTGTATCTAAAAACATTTTAGCCGCAATTAAAGTTGTAAAGCCCATTTGACGGGCTTTAAGAATTATTTCACGGTTACCTCTAAATGTCTGTAGCTTAGGATTCTTCTCTAGGTATAATTGCTGTGCTTGATTCAAACACAACGGAATTATTTTCCTGTTCTTGTCCCGAATTGAAAGGTCTGACAATTGGATCATTTCTATATTCTTCGGGAATAAAGCCTCCGAGACGCCCATTCTCAATTGCATTTTCCAATCTTCGGTTGAGGAGTTGCTTTTGCGCATCTGTTAAAAATTCCTTTACTAAGTTTACAATTAATACTGTATTAACTACCAACGCTGATTTTGGAAAATGAGCTTCAGCTTTCTGTTTAATTTCATGGTTAATTCTTACCATGTCAGAGTATTCTTTAAGCAAAGATACTGTTTCTTTTTGAGCAGTTTTACTTTGCAAATTATCATCAATCATTTTTTCCATTTTATCTAGAATGGAATTGATTTTTTCTGGGTCAAGTGAAGAAAAAGCTAATTTTAATTGATGGATATGTCCGCGTAAAACTTCATTGGCAGCAGAAGCTGTATCTGACAAAGCTGCAGGCAGTTTTTCATCAATTATGGTAGTCATAATGTCTAATTCAGCTTTTAGATCATTATGTTCTTTGTTTTCGTCAAATATTTCTTCTAATCGACCAGGACTTGTATATTGTCTAAGTTTAGAATATTTACCAATCCCATCTTTAATTGGACGACCACCATGAGCGCCATGATTTCTGCATCTTCCACTTAAAGAATAATTAGGATCAGAAGTAGGTGGAGCATGACAAATCATTCTTTGAAATTTGTCCGGATGGTTTAATTTTAATTCTAGTGGGGTAATTCCATGTTTATTATAATAAGGATCATATTTCATTTCATCCCATTCAGCTTTTGATCCATCTTTTTTAAGAGCACCACAAATCTTTTTACCATCTAGACTTGTAGTCCATTCTTCAGGAACCCTACTTTTAACTGACATTATACATTTCCTTTAGCTTTGCTATTGCTCTATTGAATGGACGATTATATTTTTTATTTTCACCGCCATTTTTATACAAAGATCCATCGTTTTCAATAAACTTTTTAATTGCAGTGTATTCTACATATGTCAGTGGGGAATCTATCCTTTCTATTTTGATTAACAACTCTTCTACAGTCATTCCAAAGTTGTTTTTAAATAGAATTTTTACATCATCCTCTGGTTCTTCAGGTATTGCAAAGTCTAATTCTGGATCCCAAGGTATAGTTTTCCTTGCATCTCTTTTATTTGCTGTTCTTTTTCTAATTAAATCTTGCACAGCATTTTTAATTGTCATTTGACAATATGAGATCATGCTTATGCCAATCATAGATTCTATTTTAAATGTATTCCAAAGCTTTATATAAACTACTGTATACAAATCTTCAAAATCTTCATTATCAGACATCGTTTTTGCACACCTAGTTAGCTCATATTTAATGTAGCTTTTGATAGCAACTTGATTATTTTCTAGGTAATCAAGAATTGATTTTTCTAATAGTATATTCGACATACGCCCGATCGCCCCTATCTATCGCCATTATACCACGGGTAAAGCCGGTTCGGATACCCTTTATCCGTCTTTATCCGTCGCTTTATCCGTTAACGGGTAAAGGGTTTACCGGTCGTTTTATCCGTTCAATTTTGGCCGGTTTTAGGTTCAAAATGGGGGTATTTTGGAACGGATAAAGGCACGATTCGGAACGGGTAAAGCTAATCAGGCCTAAATACCCTTTATCCGTCTTTATCCGTTACCGGTCTAGTGGGGGTATTTTGAACCTAAAATGAACGGATAAAGCTTTATCCGTCGCACCTGGCCGGCACCCATAAATGCAAGGGTATATATAGTGTAACTATATATCCCAGCAATGGGCCGAAGTAATGGTAGAGAGAAAAAGATTAATAGGAAAAACAATTAGTAAGTTAGTTATAAATTATTTTGATAAAGAAATCATGAGATAAAAGTTTGAATTGTTTAAGAATAGATAAGTTGGTTATAATTTATAGCTAAGTAAGATTTTCTACAAAATAACCTGAGGGTCAAAAGGGACCCAATGCAATTTTATTTCTTTTGCAAGCAAGAGTATACATACATATATCTACATTAGATAAAGAATTGATTACTTATGTACCATTAGATAAAAATGGTATACATTAGTCTACATGTATGTATACATTTATCTACTTATGAATTTTGTGCTGCAATTAGCAATTAAATCGGTAACTTTTCTGTATCCTACTACGTCTAATCTTATGTACTTCAATAGAAGTAAGGAAACACACATGGTTACTAACTTTTTGCCACTTGGGAGAATTGAAACTAACAATCAGTTTTCTGAGGAATTCGGAATTAGCGGATCAGGTTATCCGGTTATCTACGATCCTTTCACTGGACGTAAATATCTGCAGATCAAAAACTGCAGGGTACCGGTTTACCTATCAATAAATCCACACCACGGTACTGTAGAAGTTTTCGACGATTCATCCGATAACCTAGTAGGATATTTTAGATGAACGATTTAAAAGAATCCGCGGAATTTGGAATATGGCGCGTTATGAGTAAACATGAAGATATTTATGATTTAACCTGGGCATACTGCACAACAGAATATGCGGCTACAGAGGTTCAATATTGCATGAATCTCTGCGGGCATACGGTTTACGTAGTTTCACCTACTCTGGCTAATGAATTGGGTTTCTGGGTTGATATGGGGAAGTGTAAATAATGACTACAGAAAAGTCTAAAGCTATCGGTATGCTTATTTTTGAGTTTTACCGTTCAACGGAGGAATTAGACAGAGATTATGAATTAGTAAACGACGTTCACGATATTGTAAACTTAGCTAATACTCTGTTTAATCCTAAGTTTTCACTTGACGTAAGAAAAGGTAATGCTATTACGCTTTCCACTATTCTAGACTTTTACGGATTTGATTTAACGGTATCTAAGGAATTAAAGACGGTTTACGCTAGGCACCGTGAATACCTCACGAATACGTTAATTTCAATCTGACGTTTCGCTGCATACCAAAAATATCCCGGAAGCTTATGCTCCGGGATATTTTTATGCGTCAGGTACCTAAAAATTCCTACGATTCGATTCTACGCGTTTTTGGCCTACTTGCGTGTATTCTATGGTCCGTCATATAAAAATGCCGCAGAGACGATTCTAGACGCCAAGAAACGGGTATTCCGATTATGAGTAGACACAAAATATCCCCGCATCGGTAAAATGCGAGGATTTAGGCTGATTTAGCGGGCAGGTTTATCTATGGTCCATTTTTGGAATTGTAACGACTCATAAAGGTATCTGGGATAAAAGAAACCGGTTCATTTTGGATAGACTTTTTATGATGTTCCATGAGTACATCATCACCATATTTTAGACTGTGGACTAATTCCCAATTAGTGAACTCATCATCTGGGATTGTGCGTCCAGTTACGAATTCATAGAAAGTAGCCGATACATCAGAGTCAAAGGACATAGGAATAGATGCTGACTCACCGGGGATGTAAAACCCGTTTGATTGTTGAATAGAAGTAGATAGATTATTTTTCATTTTGTTCTTAAACCAGAATAGGCCACTATCCCATTTTAGGAATAGTAGCCTATCGTTACCGTGATCTTAGCTTAGAAGATCGTCATTCGATGATGCATAATCATCATCCTCATCATCATCATCATCAGTTACTGGTTCATTATTAACTGGTTCGTTAACTGCATCCTTTACTCGTTTCTTCTTACCAAAATATTTAGAACGAACATCATCTGGGATAATTTGGTGAGTACCGGTTTTAATCACTGAAAGAATACGATTCAGAGAGGCCAACTGATCTGCATTTTCAAAGTCTACTTTAATATTCCCTGCAAGATATTCAGCAAGCTTAGAACCTGCGACCATGTCAATTGCGAATTCCGCAATTAATTTAGTTTCCCCATTAAAGGTAACCTTTTCAGACTCTGCATTACGTCCCTTTGTGACTTCTAAAAGATCACGAGGGATTAGTTGAATGGCTTCTAAGGCCTTATCTGCCCACTGTGTGAAGAAGTGAACTGCATCTGCTTTATTTTGAAACTGTTTAAAACCGTATGCGATTGCTTTCGGTCCTACAATCTCTTGGATTAAAACTTTCTCACTAGTCCCATCCGGTTTTGCAACGTCAAAAAGAACCTTTAAAACTTCATGGTATCGCTTTGGAATTTTTAGCGCTAATTCCTTGAGAGACTTGTTTATCTGCTTCTCTCCCGGAGCGATACGGAGACTCATTTTAAACAGTTCCAATTGGAACGTAAGATTAGCTACTTGCTCTTCGACAAGTGATACATCGGTAGCATGGTCGTTGGACATATTTTTCTAATCGGTACTCTGACCGATACACCTATTCTACCACATGAACGGGCAGTGTCAACCCCTCTACACGAATTTTTCAGCATTTTTCTAAAATTCCCTCTCAGCACCACAGATATATACATATAGACGGTTTCAAGGTTCGGCGGTCTACTGAAATTGTGAGACGGACCAAACGTAAAAAGCGCACCAGGTAAACAGGTACCTATGTACTATTCTAAATCAAATTCGCTGCAGTTGCGAAAAAGGTCATTTGAAGATATATTACAACAGCATCATTTTAACATTTGACATAAAGTAACCGTTAGCCGCTAACAGATTCTTAACAATTATTTTAACCTGAAATCATAATTTTATAATTATTTTAAAAATTATTTAGATAAATATATAGACGCTAAATTAAATCCTACCTAAGTTTCTGTACAATTATCTATTACTATTCCCCACTAAATTTACATATATTTATACACAAATATACCCCACTAATACCTAAGTATAATAGTGGGGTAATTATCTATTACAATTCCAAACTTATTAGTTAATCTGATTAGATAACTAATAAGGTTTTAAAATGTAATATAGCTCAAAATATTGGCAAAGGGGACCCATTTTACTGTGGAAAATTATGTTGCAGATTTAAAAATTCGTTTGTTTCATTTTTCCATTTAATGATACTCACAATACATCTTTGCATATCAGCATATGAATAACCATCTTCAAACCTTTCAGACATTTCATTTAAATAATCTAAACAAGATTGAATATCATAACTAAAATCTTGTTTAACTACGCAAACTTCGTCTTTTACAGGTTTGAAACCTATCATCCATACGAATTCAGTTTTATGCTGGAATAAAACATTAATAGAGACAAATAAATTCATATTGCCGATACTAGAAATGTTTAATCTTCCATCGTTTGATTGTTCTACTATCATAATCGTCTTTTACCTTGCGGATGTTTTCGTTTAGCTTTTCCAGATAAAATACCGTTATTCTTGATTATTTTCAATCTCCTTTTCAAAAATTACTTCCATAGCGTTATCTGTAATTTTTTCCCAAATCCTTTTCCCATTTTTAATCCAAGTCTGTTCTACTGACCAATTTGAGGAATCAATCAAACTAATTAATTTATTAGCCCAATCAATAAATTTCTGCTTAGGCCAGAACAAATCATTCCACAAACTTAATTGTGTCAAGTCTAGTTTTTGATTATCTGTAAATACTAGATCATATTGAATAACTTGACAATCCCTATTTGCATCCATTACAAAAACATCAAATTGATACTCATGATTACAGTTTAATCCAAACCTTAAAGATGCTTCAAAACGAAGTTTATCTACCGTAACAGGTACAGGTTCATTTATCCCTAGACTTGTTAATTCGTTTAAATCAATTTCACATGAAGATTGAAAAGTTGTAATTGCTGTTTGTAATTCTGTCATATATCCTTACCCTAAATTGTGGGTACTAAAACTGCGCCACTACACAATCTGTTGCCCACTTATTCATTATACCCCACTATAATCTTTCTGTCAATTATCAATAGTATTTACATTTTTATTTATTACTCTATCCTCTCTAATAGTTTTGTAAAAAGCAATAGATTTCTCAATAAAAGGAATAATTGATTCAGCCAATCCAACATCATTAAATTTATCTATAGTTGGGGTGGTATAGTCTTTGATGTCTATGCTAAATTTAATTCCTTCAGTTGGTGGCTCAATTCCATAATTAGGTTTACAATAAAACTTAGCGTATTTCCCATTCTTTGGGAAACAAATCTTAACTAGGTTCCCATTGACAATACATTCAGTCTTAAGGTATGGTTTAAACACAATGTGAGCATTTTCTACTTCTAAGTATATTTCTTCCCCACAGTCAAATAAACTACCATCATTAATTCTATCAAAATATTCCTGTGGAATTTTAATATTATAAGCTCCATTTACTTCAATGATTCCTTTTTCTATCCATATATAGCTTTCTGGAAACATATTTGTTAACCAAGTAACTAATGCTTTACATGGTCCTTGACTTATAATTAAAGACGAAAATTGTGCTGGATCAATATTAATTTGCATTTTCTTCAACTGGACTATATTCTTTAAAAACAAATTGAATTTTATCCATTTTATCGTAAATTTCTTTTAAAACATATCCGTGACCAATATATGTGTCGAATTGTTCAGTTCTTTTATTTAAAACGTTATATTGTGTACCATCGTCAAAATATAATATTCCACTGACAACTTCTTTAATTTGATTGTTCAGTCTTTCTTTAACTTGAATATCAATTCTGTTTTGTTCTTCAACAAAATCAAATTCTGGTTGTGATAATTGTTCATGACATCTATCAATTAATGCAAGATAACCAATAGCATCTATTTCATTATCAATATGTCTATCTACATTAGGATTAGATGCTCTAGCCATTTTTACTCCTACCATAGCCCAACATACTTGATCTATAGTAATTGGCACCCCAATAATAGTTTCCCAAATCTTAGCAATTTTAGCTAGATTTAATGATGGGTGACCATAAGTTTGCTCTCTATCACCATAAATGATTTCTTCTGCTTGTTTAATTGTTGTTTTCATTTGTTGTCTCTATTCCAAACGTATTCGTTTAATTTTCCTTTGGCGGATAGTTTATCCTGCATGTTCCAAAATTCTATAAAGATTTTAGTAAATGTTCTCGCAGATAAACCAAAAACTCTGATCCTGGAATCATTCATATCATTTCTGTAAAAGACTTTTTCATCCCTTACATATAAATACTCATGTTCCCCACTCAATTCTAAACGTTTCTGGCGGCCATTTATTACCGCCAAAGTTACTATGAATTTTCTTGGTTGACTTAAATAAGCAAATACTCTCATTTATTTACTGCCAAACAACATAGCACGAACTAATGAAACAGGAATAGATTCTTCAAACATATTACGCTTTTGGTCAATAATAGCTTGAATGTATTGTTCAACTGTATTTTCAGCTTCCAAAACAATTTTCTTCATCTTCTTATTTTGACCAATACGTTTAATACGTCCAACAGCTTGATCTTCCGAAGCCGCAGTCCAAGGTTTATCCGTAAAGATAATAGTATTAGCGGCAGTTAAAGTAATTGATTCACTACCTGCTTTGGTAGAGAATAGAAATACTTTAATATCTGAATTCTCAGCTTGAAAATCATTTTCCATTTTAGTACGTTGTTCTGTAGAACTAGCACCGGTCAAACATACAGTTTTAATCCCACGCTCATTTAATAGCTTAGCAAGTGGTTTAAGATATGTAGAATAAGACGATGTAATAACAAATTTCTCATCGTCATCACTTTCTTCTAGAATATCAATAATTCTATCTGTTTTTGGACCTTCGCAAGATTCACCCCACATTAAACCTAAAGACAAAGAAATTTGTTTTAGCCTTTGAATCTGTGCAATAACTACAGTAATTGATACAGATTCCTTACCGTCAAATTCAGCAGCCCACAAATCACGAATATCTTCATACATTTTAAGTTGCTTACCGGTCAATTCAATAGGAATAATTTCTTCCATCAAATCAGGTAAATCTAAAACATCTTCTGGAGTTCGTCGAAGCATATATTTAGACATATACTTTTTAAACTCTTCTTGATTTTTATGTGTATAAGTTAACTTACCTGTACCACCATTTGCTTTTTTCTTAGAAGTTACTTCTTTATAAGATTGCTCACCAAACATTGTCTTAACCCAAAAATGATTATCAATCCATTCAGATTCAGAAGTGAAAGAGGAAGGATAAAGACATTGTAATAGTGAAAACAAATCTTGTGGCTTATTGATTAACGGTGTACCTGTCAACAGTTTTAATGGAATCATTTGAAAATGTCTAAATACTTCTAAACAAGCTTTAAACATTTTAGTATCACGATTACGCAATTTGTGCGCTTCGTCAACAACAATAAAATGCCACGGTTGCGACATAATTAAATCTTTTAGATTAGCCATACTTTCAAAGTTGACTACAACAATTGGTGCTTTATTTAAAAGAATTTTCTGTGTAGCACCCATAATGCCATCTGTAGATTCAATAATACAAGTATCATCACGCTTCAACCATTTAAACAATTCTCGGCGCCAGGTAGCTTTAGCATTTTTTGTAGTGATAATTAAAAGCTTAGCGTTACCTGATTTATCGTGATTGTAATAAGCACCAATAGCTTGCAATGTCTTACCTAATCCCATACCATCAGCTAAAATTGAACGATGCTTCTTAGGATTAGATAGAAACTTTACGCCAGCTTTTTGGTATTCATACATAGTGGGGAATTTACTAAAATCAAATGTTTTAGTATCTTCTACCACTTTATTTGTTGAACTAATTCTTTCAGCGGCCAACTGAGAAAACTTTTGTTGAAGCGTCATTTTCGCCATAACCCTAGTATACCACACTATAGATTTTTAGTCAATTCTTATAAACTAATTGTTTTTATAATTAAAAGTTTTGTGGTGACCATTAAAAACAAGAATAGAAGGAATGCGCGCGTAGCACATACCTTCTATTCTGTCAAGTGGCAATAATTAGCCGTTATTCTTTTCTTTTATGAGTCTTTGGAACATAGATATATCTTTTTCCTTTTTCATAGATTGTTTAGGTTTTACTGGTTTAGGCTTTTTAGCAACATAATTTGGTGCAGGTTGAGATTGTTTAAAATCATCTGTATTGTTTTCATAATAATCAATCCAGTAATTGTCATACCAATTAGACGTTGGAAACTTAGGTGGTTCTATTTTTAACATTGTTTCCTTATTTCTGTATGGCATGTTCTTAGGAACTTTTTTATGTTTAGGTAGCCCCCTAAAATTATTCAAACCTACTCCGATATTACTATCATTTGGATCTGGTTCTAGATTTACATATTGCATTACAACATCACAAGGTCTTCCACAAGAAGAACAATGCTCTAATCTATTCCATGCTGGAATATAAAATGTACTACTATGTGGAGGTGGTTTACTGTAAGAACAAATCTCACATAAATCATTGGGAACTATAGAACAAAGGATGCGGACATAGAAACTTGGTGTCATATATTGGAAAAAGGGGACCCTAGCTAATTCTAGCTTTTAAATAAACGAATAAGAATACTGGCCATATTAAAGAAACAATAACCAATGATACAGTAAACCTAACAGGACTGTTCAATATTAAATCTTTAGTAGCGGTATTTAATTTTAAATCTTCTTGAGTTGTTCTTTCTGTTTCTTCTTTTCTGTCTAAATATTCTAAAAACTCACGGCTTGTCATCCTACGTACTTGTAAAAATGCAAATACCAAAGTTATCAGTATATACCAGATTATAAAATTCCAAATCATCATACTAACCTCCCCACTTGTCCATAACTTTATATTCAACTTCAAACTTTACATTAGTTTTAAACGGTACGTCTTCCATTCTTTGTACTATCTCTTTAGGATCAAATCCTTTAGGTATTGATGCTACATAAGAGTCATGAACTAATAGGTGGCTATTAATTGGTAACTCTCTATCACATCTTGATGCGGCCAACAAGTTTACATCACTTGAAGAGCCTTGAATTCCTGCGTTAGACATTTGTTTTAATACTTCATCATAATTACCCTCATGTATTAGTGGGAATCTTCTTTTCCTACCAAAAATTGTAGTTGTATAGTGATCTTCCATAGCCTGAGCCAACATAGAAGTTGACCAGAAAAATAGTTGTCTGAATTTATCACGTGGCATATCGACAATCTTTTTAGCTAATTCCATAGTCATAGCTGGAAATTCTTTTTTAAGATTGTAAAAGGCAGCTTTTTCATCCATACGATACATAACACCAAAGTTTCCAGATTTAGCAACAAATCTTTGGTCTTTAGTAATGTTATGTATTCCAAATATAAGTCTAGCCATATCAGTGTGCATATCGTTCCCGCTATTAATATAATCAGTAAGAACTTTATCACCACTCATATGGGCACCCATACGCAACTCAAGTTGTTTATAGTCTAACTCAATTAAATCCATACCATCATCAGGTAAAAACATTTTCTTAATTAGTGGTCCTTTTCTACTAGGAATTGTTTGAACTAATTCAGCTGATAATCGCCCAGTAGATGTACCTTCCAATTTAAATTCAGCATGTATTCTACCATCAGGCCTACATAAGCCATCTACCCATTTACCATTATGTTCATGGCCATAAATACCTTTTACATATGTAGATAATAATTTAGATGTACTTCTATAAGCAAGAATTAAATCAATTACTTCAGTATCTTCTGGAAACTTAGTAGCCAATTCTACAAGTGTTTTTTCATTTGTGGATTTTTTACTATCATACGGATACCCCATTTCATCATAAAGTAATGTTGCTAATTGTAATGGGCTTCCTATGTTTATATCTTTACTTGTTAACTTTCCAAATTGCTCTTTAATATTATTTAAATCTTCCGTAAGTTCTCTATCAATTACCTCCACATAATCAAGATCAATTCTAATACCATGATTAGACATCTTATTTAGGAATGGAATAGATGGCCTAATTACTTTTTCATACGCTTCCAAAGTATTATCTTTAACGAGCATATCTTTTATTACAGGCTCAATAGCATATGTAACATCCACATCATATGCAAGATATTCATACAGCATCATTATTGGAGCTTGCTCCATTCTATTTATGTATTTATGAATATTTTCATCCCAATCTGGAGCATCTACTAAAAGTTTGCCTAATGATTTAAGATCTTTGTCTGCATAAACGTTTGTACGCTCATCACATTGATGGAACATAGATAATGTATCATCTATGTTTGTTAACCAAATGTCGTAATGAACTGCAAAGAACTTATACTCATGTGCGGCCCTGTGTACTATTACATTTGTATTTGGGTTAAAATGTTCCTTACAAGCTTTGAAAATGTTGTTTGGAATAATGTATGTTCCAGAGCTATGTTTAATACCCACATACAATATAAAAGCAGCATAAGGGTTAAAGCCAGAAGTGTTTTCAATATCGAGAGAAACTCGCTCACCTGACTTACCAATAGTTTTAAATAATTCGATACAGTCTTTTTCATTGTTTACAACTTTGTAATTTCGTTTACCCCAATCATATTTCTTCTCTAATGGTGCTTCAATAGCTAACACTATATCATCTACAAATGATTGAAATGATGTGCTGTTACCTTTAGCAAATACAAAAGATGGTGAATATGTTATTACAGTGGGGATGTCTTGGAATTTGAATACTTTATTTCTAGCTGATGAAATAGATTTAGCATCAGTTAGGAAGGAAGCAGCATTTAAACCTAGGATCAATATTGCTTTAGGTTTATATGCTTGAATCTCAGAAACAAGTCTATTATTACAACACATTAATTCGTGTTGTGTTGGGGCTCTCTCTGAAAAATGTCTACAACTAGCCGCATAAGTTCCATATACATTTATCTTACGATCTAATTTTGTTTCTAACTCTGATATAACTTTTAGCAACATTTTATTAAACCTGCCGCTAAAAGCTGTATCATTGTAATGTTCTTCAGAACTAGGAGCTTCAGCTATAATAAATAAATCAGGGGAATTGGTTTCACCCAATCCCCCAATTATCTTTTTATTTCTGGTGTTTAAGGTGCAACCGCCACATTTAGGTTCTTGAATTATTGGTAGATTCAATTATTGTATTCTCCAGATGTTCAGACAGTTCATATAAAACTAAAATTTTTGGATCTTTTTCAAAGTCTTCTTTATCTGCTCTAATCTTTCTTATTCTGTTAGCTATAGCAGTCCTAACATATTGTAGAGTATTTATATCCACTTATTTAATTGTTTGGTGGGCCAGTAAGGACTCGAACCTTAAACCTAGCAGTTATGAGCCGCCAGCTCTACCTTTGAGCTACAAGCCCAAACATTTAATGGGGTAAATAACATTACCCCATTATGGATATTTTATCCCTTTGATACGTCAGAGAACATATCTAACATAGAATCTACGTCAGCTGTTTCTTGAACAGAATTAACTCCAGATGTATCTTGTGATCCTAGTTCTTCAATTTCTGAAATACGATTTTGTTGTTGTACTTCTCCTTGTCCGTCTTTTCCTTCTTGAATACGAATCTTTACATCAATTTCTTTTCCTTGCAAATCATAGTCATCAAATGCTACTTCACCTTCAGATTCTACAAGTCCAAGAACAGTCAAAAGTTTATACAACATTCGATTATTTGTTCGTCCTTGTGCATCTTTACCTGGTTTTAGTGTAAACATATCATAAATGATACGTCCGGCATAAGCACCAGAAGTAATTTCAAACTGACAATTTAGATATGGGAATTTCTTTTCTCCTTTAGAATTTTCTGCTTCTCGTGGTTGTTTAATTTCTGCTTTCTTAATCAATACTTTGTACCAATCTGCTGGTACTGGTGCTGATTCCAAAACGACGTCTTCAAAGTTTACTGTAACTCGTGCCAATTTTTTATATTTCCTTTAATTTCCGTAACGTAAGTCAAAAACCATTTTCATGGTTGGGTCAAAAATGTCTTTAGATAGTTTTCCACCTTCACTACAGTCTTTACCGTAAGTTTTATTAGTGGGGTAACATCTTAGACATCTTTTACTGTTGACGATAGATAAATATCCTACTTGTTTTAATAGTCCAGGAATATCCTCCTTTAACTTTCCATATAGAGATGGAAAAATCTGATTATGTGTTGGGCTTTTTTCATCGTCATCTTTAAATGCCTTACATGTGACAATTAAATGACAATCCCATTCTTTCATTTTATACATTGCATTTTTTAATGCAGTGCGTGAGATCCCATATTCTGGAATCATTGCGGCATCAGGAAATCCTCTTTTAGTAGGTAAAATTCCTGATATTTTCATTGCATGTTTCAGAGACATTTCATCTAATTCTGAATAACTGTCAACAGCAACAATACCCCCACTATAAGGAAAATTTCCTTTTTGATAGGCATCTTCTAAAACGCCAAGAATCTTTAAAAACTGATCATAAGATTTAATTCTTACAACATTAATTTTATTTGATTCTGGATTTATAATTTCATTACCGCTAGTTACGTAGTGACATTTAGATTCAATAGAATCTGTGTTACCTTCTGTGTCAAGATATAAAATCTTTCCAACATTAGGTAAATCTGTAGCAGTCCCAATAAAAACTGTTTTACCAATTCCAGGACTGGCATAAATCATCATTTTTAAATAGTTAACGTTCATCTGGTTCTTTTTGTTTGTAATCGTTATGAATCTTTGCTTTCATATTTAGTTTTCTATCTTGGTGCAAACATAAATCGTTAAACTTACATTTCATACATCCGTCAAATACTGAAGCAGATCTAGTTGGGTAGAAATCATCTTGTCTAATATCTTTTACAATCTTTCTAAGAAATTCTCCAAATGAATCTAGTTCAGCGTCAGATCGTGATTCTTTATATCTTTTAAATACTTTAGATTCACGATTTTTTAAAATTTGAAGTTCATTTTCATACTTTGAATGGGAGTGTCCCATCATATCTACTACCTCTAAAAATAGTTGGTAGTTAGTAGAATTTAAACTTGTTTGTGAAACACTTATTTTTCCTGTAGAAGTTATTTCTGGATGTTTGCTTGGAGTTTTACGAATACAATTCAAAACAAGCGATTTAGCAGGAATTGCTAATTCTCTACATAACCATAAATAAGCTGTAATTTGAAAATCAAATTGTAATGCTTCTGGATCTGGTAAAGAATTGTAGAATTTGTGATCCATAATCCTAATAATAGGCTGTGGACCACTCCAATCTGTAAACAACATATCCAGAGTAAAAAATATTTCTTGTCCATCAATAACTATACTTCTTTGATCTTCTACGGATAGAACTTCAAATTGGCTATCATTATAAAACAACTCGTATTCTTTAATTAGTGCTTCAACTAACAATGAATTTTCGGTTTCTTCAGGCCAAACAAAATCTTTATTTGTGTATTTGTTTGCCAAAACACTGTGGCCTAAAGTTCCAATATCAAAATAATCAGGATTAGTCCAGTTAATGGGCTTTAATCGTAGATATTTTTCATAAAAGAATTGTCGTCGGCATCTTAGATATGATGCAATGTCTGTTATGTGTAAATTTTTTACGTATGGTCGTTCATTATTTGTTACGATTAATTCTTGTTTAGACTTTTCGGTAGCGCGGGACCAATTTATCCTTTTCGCCATAACCCTAGTATACCCCACTAATTAAGTTTTGTCAATACTTAATAAAGTTTCTATTCAATTCTTTAGTATCAAATATTAGTTTTGGAAATTTCTCACTAACCGGTATCATTTTTGATCTAGCAAATACAACTCCATGTCTTGTTGCACTTCCACTATGACTAGGTATGTTGTGTAATTTAGGATACCATGTTTCAGATACAAGTCTTTCTGCTGGTTTTTGATCAAACCTAATTATCTTATATTCGTCGCAAAGAAAATTTATAACTCCGATAACTTCAATTGGTATTTTTACAGTTTGTTGTGTAGCTACCCTTGTGCTTATTACAATGCTCTCATAAACTACTAAAGTTTTTCTATTATTTAATTCTGATAAATGTTTACGTAATAACGCCGTGGTATGAAACTCGCCTATCTCATAGACTTCCATACTGTTACGCTCGCGCGATACACGTATACGCGAGAAACCCGTAGTACCGCCAGGATCATACGCCAATATATCATTATAATCCTTTAAATTATTTAGAATTATTCTCATTTATTTCACTTAAAAACTCTTCTGTTGTTCCTTCAAAACCTAAATGACTTTTTGCATTGTCTATCACGTCTAATCCAACTTTAATTACTCCCTTTTCAAGATACGAAATACATGCTTGAGATACACCAAGTATTTCTGCTAGTTGTATCTGAGTTAATTTTTTAACTCTTCGTTTAAATTCCATATTAGTCATACTTCTTGATTATACCACATTTATTTAAAAAAGTCAATATTACACAAGTATTGACTTTTATTTAGAGTTATGGTACAATGAACGTGCATGGACTACCTTGGTTTGTATAAGAAATATATAGAACTTGGGTCTTTAAAAAGTGAAGGGTTTACATCCTGTAAATGTCCATTTCATCAAGATACTAATAAAAGTGCTGGTGTAAATTTAAAAAATGGGGTATTTCATTGTTTCCCATGTTCTATATCTTATTCAGCCACTAAATTTGTATCATTAATTTCTGGTAAATCAATGCCAGAAGCTATGGTAGAAGTTGATAGTTTCAGAAATGCAAATGGACTAGCTGCCCCAGAAAATAACTTTTCAAATAAATTTGTCTACGCTCAAGAAAAACCTGAGTGGAGAGATATGTATATGAAGTCTAGGCGAGTGTCTTTAAAAGATACATTTGCTGTTGACTACTGTAAAGAGAAGGGTTTTGATCTTTCAATATTAGAGTATAATAATGTTGGATTTTTGGAAGCGTCAGATATACCCGGAAAAGATTTGGGAGACTGTATTGTCATTCCATACTTTTATAATGACCAAATAGTTGGTCTACGATTTAGAAATATTGAAGGTAAGAAATCAGGATTAGATAAATCATTATATCTCCCACTTGGATTGGATAATATTCCAATTGATTGCAGGGTAGCTGTGGCTGTAGAAGGGGAAAGCGATTACTTTAAACTTATGTTTGAGTTTAAGAAACGTGGAATTAATATTCCAATAATTGCAACTCCCGGTACAAGCTATCAAGTAGAGTGGGAAAGAGATTTATCTAATATTGATTTATTTATAATTATTCCAGACTCAGATTCTGCTGGATCTGAAATGGTTAAAAATTGGGAAAAGAATCACAAAGGTTCTTTTGTCCAACTTAATCTTGAATGGAATCGTAGGCAATTAGGAAAAGATATATGTGATTGGTTTGCTCAAAATGCTGATAGTGGGGATGTCTTAATTGATAAGATATTATCTACTGTATCTTCAAGTCACACTTCTAGTGACTTACAAAGCACAGATGACTTTTTAGTAGAAAGAGAAGACGACGACCATCTTATTGAATATGTTAGTCATTTTTTAAATTCTGGTCAAATTGGAATTATTGGTGGAGCACAAAAGTCTAAGAAAACATGGATTGCTTTAAATCTTGTTAGATCATTACTAGACACTGGCAGTCAATTTCTTGGAATGGGGGAGTTTACTTCTACTAAAGCTTTACCAAATGTTATGTATGTTCAGACTGAAGGTAGTAAAAAGAAATTTCAGGATCGTATAACAAAAGTATTTAACGGCTGTCCAAACCGTGAAAAAGCTAAATGGTCTTTTAAAGCTGGTTATAAGTTAGATAATCCTAAAGATGTCAAGAGAATAAAGAAAGTTATTCTTGACAATGATATTGGAGTTCTAATCTTAGATCCATTTCAAAGATTACATAATGTAAATGAGGACTCATCAACTGAGACAGCCCCAATTTGGGATGCTTTGTTTGAGATTTTGAATAGTTCTCCAAAACTATGTATACTTGTTATTCATCACTTTGGTAAAGAAGGAAATATTACAGAAAAATGGAAAGCATTACGTGGTAGTAGTCGAGCTGGTGGAGAAGCTGATTTTGGATTATTTGTTGCTAATGATACATCTAAAGATTATGATGGGGTAAAGGTAACATTTGATTTTCGTGATGAGGATAAACTTGTTAGTGATGACGGTGGTCAGATATTTAAAATATCTTTTAATCCTGATACTGGTATTCTAACAAGACTTACAGATTCTGAGCCTAAGATTGTAGCAAATATAACTGAGGCTATGGAAGAATATGTTAAGAAAAATGGACAAACTAAATTTATGGATTTAGTAAAACACTTTGGAGTTAGTGAGCCTACATTGACTAAATATATAGATAAATCAAAAATTTTGGAAAAAACAAAACCTGCTATTGGTCAGCCTGTATGTGTTAAATTGGTAACTAAGAAATGAAATTACATACAAAAGGTCAAGCATTTATTGGATGTGACGTATATAAAGAGAATGGGGAACTTTACGGTACATTATTTAAAGTTGGTACAAAGATGTTTAGCGTTAAACTTAAACGCCAAGGATATAATGAAAAATCCAGTCATACAGTATACCACCCACTAGATTGTTTAACACAAATAGAAACTCGTTTTTAAATAGATTAATTGTTTTTGGCACGTTCGGACGGGTAAAGGGCGGATATAGGTAAACACCCCCTAAAGGGGGTATGTACCCTCACCCTAATCCCTTTGAACCTAACGGATAAAGGACTGGTAAAATATAAGAAAACAAAAAACAATTAATCTTTTATCATGTTTAACGACATATAGCTTGCAATTGACAATTTTATTTTAGTGGGGTATAATATATACATATGCTGGGGCTAGAAATTTTAGGCACATTTAAATCTCAACCTATTGTAGTCAGCGGTAAAAATAGTGCTGTATTGACCGTTGAGAATAACATCCCATTTATCAACATTAACGGTAGAAAAGGATTTATTTCTGATTTTACTGTGAACAATCTTTTTGACGTTTTGGAAAAACAAGGAGTATTAACAAAAAACTAATGAGTAAGATCAACGATCAAATTAAATTTATACTAGACTACAATCGAATTACGGCAGGGACAGTCTGCTCAGTAACTCCACAAGAGGAATATCAGATAAAAAATGATGCTGTTAACTTAGTTAAAAAATCAATTGAAGGACGAGTAGTTAATATTGATCACTTTTCAAACAGGGTTACAATTCAAATTACCCCACTATCATTTGATTTAATTGAAGAAGACGTAGTTAGGATTATTTTATGAGTGTACTTCCAAGAGATAGAACATTAATTCGTATGATTATGACTGATATTATCATGAAGATAGATCATTCTAAAATTTTAAAAGAGATGATGCGAAACTCCCCACTAGAATATGAAATTTTTCTTTCAAAATGGGTAGAGTTTGTAACACATGGAACTAACTTTTTAGTTCAGCCAACAGATCAAAATAGGGAGCTAGCTTTTGATTTTGCTAGAATAATTTTAAATTCACCTGTAACCTCTTATAGTTTAAAAGAACTATTTACACTTGTAGAAAATAAAGATAAACTTATAGAAGAAGAAATAAAGTTTATTAGTGAAAACTATACTCCATATCTGATTATAACAGAAAATGAAAATTAATCTAAAAGAAAAAGGATTCTCTGACAAAGACATCTATTCGTTAAAACTTATTGCATTATTTATTATATCAATGTGTGTAAGTTATTGGTTATCAACTGTAATCGCCCACTATATGACAAACCAGATTATTGTGAGAAGTAAATGAGTGAACAAGAAATACAAGAAACAGTAAAACGTCAAGTGCAAGTAGCAATAGAAGAGTCTATAGGAACTCATTTGACAAATATGAATTTATCAGTTAATCAAATTGTGATATTTTCATATTCAACTACTATGAGAGCATTGCAAACCTTTGTAGAAACATCACAAATAGAAGATACGGATTCTGTAGCTAAAGTAAATTTTTGTGGATACATACTTAATGCACTGTTAAATAATTTATTAGATATAGAAATTGAAAAAATTCAAAATAGGCAAATTGATCTAGTAGTGGTTAGGGATGGAAAAGTTGAAATAAACTTAAACTGATATGTCAAATAATATAAAATTTATACCACAACCATTAGGATCACATCTATGTATTCCATTTATTGCTAGGATAATTACAAATAAAACATTAGATGATTTTTTTATGTGGCACTACAGAAATGGTCATTGTAATTTATTTCCAAGATTAAAACCATACTCTTACTTTACAAATGAAGACTTAGTAAAATATTGTAGTCAATATGAAATTAAACTGGAATTAAAAACATCTCAACATAAAACTGTACCTAATTATTTTGCATCTATAGATGGGATAATGGCAGAATTAGAATATGTTTTCATATGTGAAGGAGTAGATTCTGAAACTTTCCATCCAATATATTGGGATGGAAAAGATTTATATGATACTAGCTATCCAAGTCCTAACTATAGGAGTATAAATTCATATACTATTGTTCAATACTCCGAGGTAAAAAGAAATTGATAGAAATAAAAGTAGATCATATAGAAAACTACCCCACTAATAAACGAATTTGTCTATGTATCTTAACAAAGGATATTGATGTTTTTGATATAGATAAAGATGTTTTAAACTTTTACGACACTGTTCCTTATGTAGAATTTGCAGTTGTATCAGAGACTTCTACTGAGTTTAAATTTTCTAATAAAGAACACAATTTTTGGATTAGAGTTAAGTATAAACGACGATCAGAAACTTACAGAATTATAAACGATCACATTAGACAGACTTGTGGGGTAGATTACCATATATTTTTGGTTGTGCCATTGCCAAATCTAAAAAGTTTATCCATATTTCCTGAGATTAAAAATGCTACAAATTAAAGAATTAGTTGAAAACCTTAGAACCGGACGCCTACAAATAGAAGACTTTTTTGAGACAATTATTGGAACTAAACCATATGTTGAATTTCCAAAATATGCTTTAAAGACTTTATACATGGCATATAAAATTCAAAGAAATTCCTATGTAGCCACAATACTTAAAACTCAACAAGAAATAGATAGCGCAGAAGCTAGGGTAAAAACTTTATCTAGTTTAATTCAAGAGATTCCTAATGTTAAAAGTGTCAACATAGAAAACATTAGAAATATTGAAAACATAAGTTCAATAACTTCAAGCATCCCATTGCAGATGATAGTGGGTAAAACTAGAAAAATGACCATAACTATAGAGGTAAATTTACCATAAATGAAAATTGATTAAACTATAATTAAAGGTACACCAATATATGATCTAACAAATTTCTAAACACCTAACAACAAAATACCCCACTTATTTGTTTATAAGTGGGGTATTTCTATTTATTATTTAACTGTTATTGTGGTCCGTTACTAGGCGGACTGACTACCGTGAGAATTGCCGATTCCTGGCGTCTGGCTTGATTCTCTGAGACTTTTTTAGCTTGTCTGTGTTTCTATCCACATAAGCAATTCGATCGTAGAGAAACAAACGTAGCATTTAACCTGTTCTAATTCTTACAGAAGGATCTATATTAGTCCTCGAAGAATTTTGAACTCGTGTATCTGGATCAATATTGGTTCTAGAAATTTCTATTTGATTCCTAAATGGGGCATTAAAAGCTCCAACTGTATTTAACCTAAAGGCATTTCCATAGAAATCGTTAGGCACTATAGAACTTAAATCTCTACCTATATTAATTGCTTTAGAATTCCAAGTGATAACAAAATCACTCAACTTAGTTGGAGGATTTACATTAATGTTAGATACATCACCATACCCACTTACATCATATCCAGCATTTTGAAAATCAGCAAATGTATTATAGTTTACTGGAGTTGCCGAAGATACATAACTTCTTCCTGCTATAAATCCAGAACCAACATTAACTAAGTTATCGTCAATCATAGGATTTATTACAGTGGGGTATGCAGCTGAATTTGAACCAAGTACATACACATAAGAATTTCCACTACAATTACTGCCATCAACAATGTTATTATAAAACTTACAATTTCTGCTTGGCTGACCGTTAAGTTGCGGAGTAATTGTAGTTTCATAATCATTATCAATCATAGCAATATAAGCATTACTTCCATTCCCATTCATGATAAATGTATTCTGATAACATTGTACATTTCTGGAACCTTTATCTCTAAAGATCATTCTTTGATCTTGAAAAGACTTGGCTTGAATTCCCGCATTATTATATATTAAAATGGGGTAATTGACTGTGTCTGAACCATCTGCAAGTTTTGATATAAAAGAGATACCACCATTGTAGGCTTCATTGTTATATATCTGACCTCCACGTGTAGCACCTATAAATACGTCGTGACAAAGATTTGATACAGTTCCAGTATGGTTAAGTTTATTTCCATAAATCTTAGGATTAGTTATTTCAAAACTTCCTGCCATTAATTGGAATAACAAAACAGATGAACCAGCAGACCAAGTAACACCATCTACAGAACTATTACCAACTGTACCAGTAGCATTAGCTATAACTTTAATATAGTTTGAAGCATCTGTAGGACCAGTATATTTTAAAACTGCATGATAGACTGTTCCAGATGTTAAGGATGGATGAGTGTCAAACCAAAACTCTACCCAAGTATCTGTTCCAGTTACATCTGAACCATTTAATGTATATTCAGAAGTTGCAATTAATGCATTAGGTTTACCTGAACCGTCATCACTATATAGGTAACAATTAACAACTCCAATAGGATTACCAACCTCATTAAATTTAAACCTGACTGAGCTAGGTATTTTCTTAGTTAGGTTAGTAAAAGTAACTACCTGAGATACCCACTTAGAAGTAGTGTTACCAAGACCTACAAAAGTTGTAGCTGTTGCAACGTTAGATGATAATGTTACCTGACCATCAGTTCCAATTTGAATTAACCTTCCAGTCCAATCTGAGTTGATTGTATTATTATATACTTCTATTCCAGATGTGCCGTATTGTATTTGTATTGGTTCTTTAGTTGCGCTTGCCTGAACAATAGTATTATTGCTTATTTTTGCGTTTTTAGTTCCAAGACCATTACTGACATATAAAGAACGGACACCTGAGTAATAATTATTTGCAATATTTATACCACCATAAGTATCAACATTTCCATAAATACTTATAGCGTCTACGGTCATATTTCTGAAAGTGCAGTTTTTAACATTAAACAATGTTACTTGCTCAGTAGGATCTCCAGAAAATATACAGCTAGTAGTTATAGTATCAAAGTCAACATCATTAATATCTATTTGATCATGTAAAGCTCCTGAACTGTAAATAATACCTCTGTTTAGATTCTTAGCGCTATTCCTTTGCCCATTAGAAGCTGATTGAGTTCTAAACAAAGCTGTAGCTACATTATTCCCCCCCAAAAGTATATAACCAATTCCATCTACTGTAATACCAGCAAGAGTACATCTTCCTCCTGCATTACTCATATTTATAAGACGGCTAGTTGATGAATTACCATCTGATAGTTTCATGGTAATAAACTCACCAATGAGAGTGGCATTTACTCCTATAGATACGAAACTACCACTACCTGGAGTGTTTAATACTCGAATATTGTTATAGGTTAATGTAGCATTAGCACCTACAGTTATAACTCCTGACGATCTTGTTATATTATTTGAGTCGAAATCAATGTCAATAAATGTATTACTAACTCCAACATTTACAATTCTAGTACCGATAGATGTCCATTTAGCATTTGCTCCAGCAGCTTTAGCAGTTGGGTCTGTTTGCCATGTTAAAACTTTTGTAATAGAAAGGTATGCTGGACCGTTATTAGGTGTAAATATACTACTATTCATCATAATAGTATCTCCAGCAGTAGCGGCAGATTGGGCACCTTCTAAAGTTAATTTAGGTAAAGATTTAGATGCTCCACTATTAACATCGCTACCAATTACGTAACCATTAGTAGCATCTCCAGATACATAAATTATTGCCATGTTTAAAGGTATCCAGCATTTACTAAGTGATCAGAAGCGGTTCCAGCAGTATAAGAAGTTGCAGAAGTAGAAATTCCCCAAGATATACCAGTAGAAAAATATAATCCAGTGTCTTGAAAAAATTTAGATAGATCAAGACTAGAACTAGGTGGGAGATAAAAAACATGAACTTGAAGATTAGCAGCTTCAGCACTTGCTGGTGCGGCAGTTGAGTTTTTTATCCATAAATATCTAGCAGAAGCGTTAGCATTACTCACATTTAGAGAAAGTAATTGACCTGCGCTAGATTTAACTACACCAGAAACTACTTGAGAACCGCTAGATACTGAACAATAAGTAGACCTAGAGTAAGTAGCAGACACTACAGATTTGCTAGTAACGCCTAATACATTATTTGTTAGATCTTCACCAGCAATTAAACTTGTCAAAGTTGCGAGCGCGCTACCTGTAACATCAGTTTGTGGAACTACAGTTTGTCCATTTACTAAAGTTGGACGACTTGATAGATATTGAGAATCTTGTCCCATGTTATTTCTTTACTGTTTCCTTTATATTTTGAACGTCGTGGCTTAGACCAACTAAAATTTTGGCTATCTCATTCATATTACCAGATAGTTTTTCAAAAGCTTTTAGATGTTCTATGTTATTATCATCTACTTGTTTCTGAACTTTTGCAAGCCCTTCAGCGTTAGTGTTACTTCGTTCATCTAGTTTTATATAACCAGAGCAAAGAAGGAATACTGCCGATACAAATGTTATGACATTTCCAATAGATATTCTCCCATCAAATTGTAATTTATTAGATGGTGGAACTTCACTGTGATGTTCTGTATGTTCTAAATGTTCTGTGTTTTCCATTTTAACTGAAAATATCACTCGGTCGAGCAGTCCAAGTACCATTAGTCCAAGGGCCACAAAAATTAGAGCAAATCCATGAATTTGATGAATAGCATATTAAAGTAATAAAAGCACCAACAGCTGTGGATTCAACATATCCGGCTGAAGCTGTAATGTTATTTATTACACGTATAGTATCCCCACTATTAGCTTTTATCCTAATGCCATCAGAATCAGTAACAATAAATTGTCTTACAACTCCAATAGAGGCAGCTTCAAGTGTGATTATAGGTTTAGAGGAAGCCCCAGTATTTGTAACTACAGAATTTCTATCTGCTGTAGTTTCAGACTTATTAGAAGTAACAGATTGTACTTCTTTAACGGGAGATATGGCATTATATACAACACCATCCCAAATATAACTTCCAGATTTTGTTTTAGTTATTACAACAAGCGAAGAATCTATTGTTCCAGTGGGGATAGATGTATCATTTGTTTCACGGTACATTAAACCAGATTTATTAAAAACAACTCCGGTTTTATCGCATACTGTAACAGAACCAGATACAGTTACTACAAGTCCAATATAAACAGAAGGCATGGAAGCTGGAGGAGTAACAGAAGTTGTTACTTCAAATGTTCCATCTTTTTTAAACCAGACATAATTTGTAGTATTGTTATTTACTACAACGTTAGTCGCGTTTTTATTTTGAATTACCCCATTGATTAATGCAGTACCTGCCGATACACTTACTGTTAAACCAGATACAGTTGATATATCTAAACCATTAGATATAGCTATCATTCCACACCCAGACTGAGCAATAACATCTAGGTAGGCAGCATTTCTATTAAATTTGCTTGACCAAAATGTATCTCCTGTCTCTACATGAAATGCACCAACATAATCCGGTAAAGCAGATCCTACATTGTAATCAGATATAAACATCCTGTTAGTTATTAACTGAGGAACAGGAACCTGAGATCCTAGATAGTTTACTGTCATTTAAAACACCTTATCGAAACTTAAACCATTGTCTTTTGAACAATAGTGGGAATAAAATGAATCTCCATCTTTATTACACATTAAAACTAATTGACCAGCTAAGAAATTTAGATCATATGAATTATCTGCTAAACGAAGATTGGCTCCAGTTGAATCTTTAGCTATTACCTCAGATGGCAAAGATATATCACCTCCACCATAAGGTATTACATATAGATAACCAGGACCAGAAGACCCTGAAATATATCCAAAAGCAGAAAATACAATGTCATTATTAAAATCGTTAACAGTTGATCGTACGTTAGTTTTTCCAGAAAACAAAATTATTTCACTACTCCAAGTTAGACTTTGGTCTGTGGATGTTCTGTAAACAACGTTGGAACCAGAGTTATAGACGATATATAAGACACCATTAGGAGCAAACATTAAACAAGGCTTACTACTATTATTAGAATAAGTCACCTGAGTAATACTGTCATCTATAGTGGGGAAGTAGAATTTTGATCTACCAACAAATAGGTTTCCAGATGTTACAAAAGCGTACCAATACTCGCCATTAAATTTATTATGTTCAATTGCTACTCCACCAGTTTCTGTGTAGTCAGAACCTCCACCATCAATAATTGAAGTGTACCCATGCCAAGGATTTACTTTAGCATACTCAGTAGAATTAACTTTTACTTTCCAATTAGATATTTCATAATTATCAACAATAGGTTCACTACCTGTCACTTTCCAATTTGTTAAAGTGTATAACAATGTAGACTGTATAGTATTAGAGGGATTAGTTAGTATAGCAGGAAAATTTCCTGAGTTAACTAATTTTCTAGGTAATTGACACATTGACCAAACACCCCCAAAGAAACTTCCAGGAATTTCATTCCAATCACTATCTCTTATATTATGTGCAAATGCAGACCAAGGCGGAATTTCAGATGCTCCATTTGTTAATGCACAAACCCATTTTGGATTATTATCTGCAACAGGAAGCAAGGAAGAAATAGTATTACCGTCTACTGAGGCTATTGATTGAACTTCAAAAGTATCATATAGCTGAGTTAATTCAGTTGTCAAATCTACTGCGCCACCTGTATATGGATGAACAGATTCTAACAAGCATCTTCTATCCATTAACCAATCTATAACTGTGCTTTTATAAGGAATTCCATTTACAAGTGGAGGAATGTTTATGCCTCCATAATAATATAGATTATTACCAAGCCTAACTCCTGGACCATCATTAAATATAGTCGCTACGGCACTGCCATTTTCCCATACCTGTCTTTTAGTATTTACACACTTATAAAAAGTCGGATAGTTTAAAGTTACTGTTGATGCTGTAGATGTAAACCCTATTAAAAATTTTATTTTAGTTTGAGTTCTATCTCCAGTCAGCATGAAATTTTCAGCGGTATCAGATCCTGACATAGTTAATGAACTAATACCAGATCCTAGAGAGTCTGTTCCTAAATCATCTGCAATACCAGAACCATTATCTGTAGCCCATGAACCAGCATATTTGTTATCGGCTACTTTTGGATGATAGTAAATATGGTTACGTTCAGTTGCAGTATCAGATATATTCCATTTATATAATTCTTCATGCCCACCACGTCCAACAGAGTATACTTTAATATAAGATACATTAGTTGGAGACCAGTTTAAGAATATCCTATCACATATAGAAGGATACATATATGGAGGTATGTCAAAAGTATTTACCACTAGAGTAACCTCTAATTCAGATACTGTAGATGATATAACCATATTAGTATGATTAAAAGTAATAGAACCTAAAGAATCTTTTACTGACCACAACGTACTACTTGTTTCATCTAATGCAACAGAAGTAGGGGGAGTAATAGTTTGATTAATCCATCTACACATACCTACCCACCTTAAACCAACAGGATTACCGTCTACATCTTTTTCACCATTAGAATTAAATGCATCTAAAAATGGAGTGTGTGCTGAAGCTTCTAAAGTATCTGTTATAACTGAATTTCTTTTCTTAGCTTCAGCAAGGTATTGTTCACGGCTTGGCCCCCAATAATCTGCCCAATTAGTTGGAGATCCATATAGATTCCATTTACCAGACACATATCCATAACTCCACCAAGGATTGGCTACTGTATTCCAATACCTAGCAATTTTATTATCATGATGCATATATGGAGCTGTGCCCTCATGATATGTTTCTACAGTGTATGGATATTCAAAAGAAAATACTTCAACATCTCTATCCTGATGTCCATTTCCACTACCATCATAATCCTCACTGTTTACATATTTAAAGTGAGATACAGTTATCAAACTATATGGGATAACATCTAACATAGATTCAATTGCAGATTTATCGTTAAATACTTCTTCTGCCCTAGCTGAACTATGTTGAACTATATTTGATATTTTATTAGTGACAGTGCTTCCATTTTTATTTCCACCTCCACCTAAATGTATCAAAGCAATTTCACGTGACGAATTAGACTGACAACGAGGCGTAGCCCATCTAAATATAGACGCACCAAAATCTTTATTTATTCTAGCCAAATCTCTAGCTAATTTGGGAATAAAATGTATAGATCCTCCTATTCTTTCTTCTTCAGAATGGTCTCCAAAACCACTACTTGAAGTACTGTAAGCACTCTTATGTATAGAATGAACACTGTTTATATGATTACCCCACGTATTATTTGAAATAACGCAGTTAGTCAAATGTATATCAAATGGGGTACATATAGTAAACTGTGGAGCAGGTGGAGGGGGACCTAGAGATTTTCCACATTTAGGTGCTTCATTAGAGATATCTGGAAGTATTACATCATGCGAATACCAATTACCATTTTCCATAAATCTCCAACCCCCAGATACAGTTGAAACTGCACTTGAAGTTAAATCATATGAACCATAAGTAGGAGGACCAATAAATGAAGTTGTAACTTGAGCTGTTGCACCTCCTTCAACTTTAACTAAGCCTGAAAATATAGGTCCCCAAATAGGACCCATAGCATCACTTGTAATATCAAATCCTGCAAGTGTAGTAGATAAAACATCATCAACATATATTTTAATAGACCCAACAACTATTTTTATCTTACTAAATCTTGTAGCATAAGCTTTAATATCTTCAAGTACACAAGACATAGATAAAGTATTTTTAAATGTACTGCCACTTACAGTATATCCACCAAAAGGTTCATTAGGCCCTCTATAAGTTGCAGTCCAAGAATTTGTAGTGGGGGTATGTACTGATTTAATATATACAGATAAACCAGTCAATAAATTATTGACATCAACAGCATACAGGCTTGAAGCTTTGGCTTCATGCGAATAATCAGTTCCAGTAAAAGATCCAGCACTTTTTATTTTTATTTCTATTTTATCCCTGAACCTTATCCTCCCGTTACTACTCATCTAACAACTCCACCATCTACTACATCTATATCAACACAAGAATAAAACATTCCAAAAGTTGAAGAACCTGAAACCATATCTTGCATTTGAATAGAATCACCCATTGGAAATTGAGCCATTTGCGATGCACTATGCATGAAAGTTAATTGTCTTCCAAATACAAGTCTAGTATCACCAGTTTGACCGTGAGTCCTCCTAGCTAATTCTTTTACCCAATCTTGTAATCTTTTCTGTGCCTGCATTATAAAGACCTATATCCTTCACATTCGTATGACGCGTATTGCAATCCGTTTTTCTTAAATGAAGGATTTACATTTCTAATTAAAAATTGAGTTCCATCAATAAGCACTGGATCTCCATACCTTAAAATTCTAGTTGCATTAGTATTTGTTTCATGAGGTATCTCAATCATTGGAGCTACAAATGTACACATTTTAATAGCATGAAATGATAGATATGCAATTCGTCTCCATACCGTAGATAATACAGCTTGAACTTTATAGGGATTATGACCTGTTAAAGAGGGATCAATTACCCACATGGGTTTTCTCCAACCAATATAATCAGGATGATTAGGATCGGCGGTATTTTCTCCAGGTCTATTATAACTTATAGGATTATAACCAACTGCATAAGTCATGTTTGGAGATTTACTACTAAATTCACCAATACCAGATACAAGTAGCCAATTACATTCAGGTTCAAGTACAGTAGTGTTAAAACTTTTAGATCTTATACTACAATGGGGTATAACTTGACCATACGTTGCACTATCTACATTAGGATCTGTCATACCAGAATAAGAAGGAAGAAAAGCATTTAACTTTTTTTGTCCTACACTCACTTGTGGACCTGAGGTTATAAAATTACATAGATTAGTAAAAGGTGCAACCTTGGGTGGAACTAATATCCATTTACCATTTGTTCCTATATTTTCATCACGCATCAAAACATGAGCTAGGTAATCCCTACAAATGCTTTCAATTACATCCCCATTAATTTCAAGCATATCAACTGTATTTGAAAAATCAAGATTACTTCCAGCCAATACTCTAATAGGTATATCAGTGGGGAAATCAAAATCATTATAATAGTCATAACCTGCCCTACTAATAAATGATCTAACAAATTCAGATGCTAGGTATGGAGTTCCATCATCAGTTACAACATTACCATTCATATCAACGTCACCTTTAGAATAAAAGGTTGTAGTAATTGGAGTATCAACTGTAGTGGAGGCTAATATTTTCCACTGACCTTTACACATAGCTGTAAAGATGTTCCATCCTGTTTTAGGGAATACACCATCTTTAGAAGATTGCCTCTCAGCACTAACACGAACTGTGTATCCTCTAAACATAATGTTTTGTTTCCCATTAGATGTATCTTTATTTATTACTTTTACTGGAATTACAGTCCTAGCAGTAAACAACGATAGAGTATCTAAAGGATCAGCAACAACAAAATTAAAATCTTCTTGTGCCCATGCTCTTTCTGCAGATGAATAATTAAAAGACATAATAGATGTCTTATAATATGGTGCTGTTTCTAATTTATGTCCAGTCGTACCTGATTGCTGAAGATATGCAGACTTTTTAACTCTCCAAGAATTTAATCGTGGAGAATTTAAATCTGAACAATACCAAAAACATTTTACAAAATATTCAGTAACACCCTCAGGTAAATTATACAAAATTTTGTTGTTAGTTAAATTTGAAGAATTAACATCTAACTCAACATTAATATCGTTTCTATATAATTTACAGATCAGATCTGTGCCATCTTTTTTACAATAATCCCAGTTGAGAAGTATTGTTTGACCATCAGTGGGGTAATCTGTTAAACTAAATACAGAATCATTTGCAATATATGGACCTTCAGTTCTGTACTTATATCTAATAAAAGAAAAAGCACCCATCATATCTCTACGAATATCTAATCGTAGTGGGGATAAAGTTGTGGCCTGATGACTACCAGGTACCATATAATGATCTTCAAATTCAGAAGGAGTCTTGGTAAGTATTGCGTGAATACTTTTAATTATATCTGTCGGACTTCCTGTAACAGAATTATTAGTAGATATAAATCTAGTTTTAATAAAACCATTAGGACCTTCACTTGATTTATAACATGATCCAGATTTAATGATTCTAATGGTCATTGATGAATTGCTATCATTAAACCAATTACCAAAACATTCATGTCTTTTAGTCCAATGATTATCATTACCAACTAACTTCTCCATAAGAACTGCACGATTACTTCTGACAAGCCAGCAATATTGTCCAGTTCCAGTTACTTTAATTCCATTCTCTACAGTTTCTCCGGAGTTAGCATTAAAATATAGTCTAAATTTTAAACCAGCTATAACATGGATAGGTTCTATGATACTTATAATAAATATAAATGAAGAGTCTACTGAATCATTAGATATGGTTTTAAAAACCCTATCTACAGTTATAGTAGGATCCATTGCAATTGCATTATCATCTATGTCAGGATAAGGAAATGCGTCAACGTCAGCAGATAAAGTTATATTAGCTAAATCGTGACCAGCTTGAATTTGTCTTTTCCATGCTTTATGACCTTGAGAAGCTTGATTTGATGAGGCCCCAGCATTAACATTAAGCATATTAGCATTGCTTGGTTTTCTAGATTGAAACCCAAACACCAGAGTAGAATCATATTCAGCATCAGAAGTATCAATAACTGAATCTTGAATTTCAAGCCTGTCAAAAATAGCATCTTCAAAATCTGCATAAGATTTAACTTCCCATCCAGATCTGAAAATAATCCCACAAGATGAAGTATCTGTGGATGCAAATAAAGCAGAAGCCTGCCTTCCATATTCGAAGGCAGGTTCTGAAACTCCTAATCTACTTTCATCTAAATAGATTTCAATCTTTTTATTAGGTGTTACTTGTTCCATTAGAATTCAAATGCTCCAAGATTCTCAGCCATATCAATTAAATATTGCTGATTACTCATATAGCCCCAACCAGGTGGTAATGAATGACTTCCACGACGTCCCCCACCAACAGTCCCAGTTTTACCGGTATAACCATCTACACCATCTTTAAATTGTTTAGCAGCCTCTTTCATATCTTTAGCAGCTCTAGCTGCAGCTTCTGCAGATTTATCTTTTAAGTCTTCAGGTTTTTTACCACCATTCCAAAAACCCTCAGGCATCTTAACGGGATTTAAAATAAAAGTAACAGCTTTAACAATTGCAGTAGCAGCCTTTATTAAAGGTATCATAGATACTTTTAGATCTGTCATAGTTTTTTGAAGATCTCCTAAAGCCTTGTCATACTCAGCTATGTTATCTAACATATCTTTATCTATTCCTCCACGATTATTTATGGCACTATTAAAATCAGCGTCGCTCATTTGTCTAATACCAGACCATTTCTCAGATGGGGCACCAGGGGAACCCATATAATAAGCAG
>Ga0114959_10000443_pt1 | contig 38994 bp, 29 predicted proteins | sample C_130625_EF_Meta_FD_87317 | JGI IMG/M metagenome (GOLD analysis project Ga0114959, IMG submission 87317) | Freshwater microbial communities from Lake Croche, Canada to study carbon cycling - C_130625_EF_MetaG | ecosystem: Environmental > Aquatic > Freshwater > Lake | place: Lake Croche, Canada... | reverse complement strand
GGCCTTGAGGATCCCTATTTCGGCGTCCACGAAGGGCTCACCAACGACCGGACGCAGATCGGCGGCCGGGAGATGATCAGCTGGGCGACCTACAACTACCTCGGCATGTCGGGCGAGCCGGAGGTGACGGCGGCCGCAAAGGCTGCGCTGGATCGCTATGGCTCGAGCGTGTCGGCAAGCCGTCTGGTGTCGGGCGAGAAGGTCATCCACAAGGAACTCGAGCAGGCGATCGCCCGCTTCATCGGGACGGAAGACTCGATCACCTTCGTCGGCGGTCATGCCACCAACGAGACGGTCATCGGCCATGTCGTCGGCCCGGGAGACCTCATCCTCCACGATGCCCTCTCCCACAACAGCCTCCTCCAGGGAGCCATCCTCTCCGGGGCCCGTCGCCGTCCCTTCCCCCACAACGACTTCGAGGCTGCCGAGCAGCTCCTCCGGCAGGTGCGCGGCCAGTACCGCCGCGTGCTCGTCGTCATCGAGGGGGTCTACAGCATGGACGGCGATTTCTCCGACCTGCCGCGGTTCGTGGCGTTGGCGAAGAAGCACAAGGCGCTCCTCATGGTCGACGAGGCCCACTCGATCGGCGTCATGGGGGCCCGCGGCCGGGGGATGAGCGAGCAGTTCGGGGTCGATCCCGCCGACGTCGATCTGTGGATGGGAACGCTCTCGAAGGCGCTCGGCAGCTGCGGTGGCTACATCGCCGGGTCGAAGTCGCTCGTCCGCTGGCTGAAGTACACCGTGCCGGGCTTCGTCTACTCCGTCGGCCTCCCGCCGGCGGCGGCCGGGGCGGCTTTGGGAGCGCTGCGGCTCCTCGAGCGTCAGCCCGACCGGGTGACGAAGCTCCTCGCCAACTCCCGGCTGTTCCTCCAGCTTGCCAAGGAAGCCGGTTTTGACACCGGGTCGGCCGGCGGGACGGCCATCATCCCGGTGATCCTCGGCAACTCGATCAACAGCCTCAAGCTGTCGAGGGCCATGTTCGCCCGCGGGATCAGCGTCCAGCCGATCCTTTATCCGGCGGTCGAGGAGCGGGCGGCCCGCCTCCGCTTCTTCATCACCTCGAAGCACACCCCCGATCAGATCCGCAGGACTGTCTCCGTGATGCGGGAGGAAATGGCGAAGATCGACCCGGGATTCTCTCGGCAGGCTGCCCCACGCGGAGCCGCCGTGTCAGGCTGGTGAGCGCGGTCGGAGCCGGAGTTGGGTGATCCCGGCGGGGGCGGGCAGCGGTGGCGTCCCTCTCCCGCCCTGCTATAAAAGGCCCCATGCAGGGCCCCCTGGAAACCATCAGCCACCGCCTCGTCCTCCCGGCCGACGCCAATCACCACGGCACGCTCTACGCCGGGAGCCTCCTTCGCTTCACGCTCGAGGCGGCCTACGCGGCCGGCACCCGGGGGGTCGGGCCGACGGCCAACCTCATGCTCCGCCGGGTGGTGTCGGTCGAGTGCCGACGGAGCGTTCCTGTCGGGGCGCTGGTGGAGATCCGCGGGGCGGTGCTTCAGGTCCGGCAGTGCTACGTCGTCGTCGGCGTCGTCGGCATGCCGCTTGCGGGGCACGAGCTCCCCTGGATGGACGCCTTGATGGGGTTCGTCCAGGTCGATGCCGAGGGGCTGCCGGCCGAGTTGCCGGCGGGCATTGCCACCGCGGCCCGGGAACGGCTCTGGCAGCCGCTCGCCGACCGGCTCGAGACGCTTTCCCAGACGCGGGGGGCGACTGCCGGATGGATCGGCGTCAGCTTTGATCGCCCCTGATCGCTGCTGCCACGCAACGGGATCATGAACCAGGGCGATGGAAAACGGGATCGCCGTTGGCATCGCTCCCCAGCGAATGCCAACGGCGACTTCCCCGTGATCTCTGTGCGGCGAGGGCGTTTGGCCCTTGCCGCCGTTGCGATCAGTACTTCACCTCGACACCGAAGTCGACGCCGTTGACGAACACGTATTCCTGGCCTCCGACCACCGGTCCGATCCGGTTGTAGGTCGGGCTGACCTGCGTGCCGTCGGCCCCGGTCGGCGTCGAGGTCTTCACGACCCACGGGTTTTGGAGGCTCGCCGGCTGGCTCTTATCCTGCGGCTCGGCGTACTGCACCGGCCGGCGGGAACTGATGTAGCCGGTGTTGGTCGAGGCCCGAGCGATGCTCCCCAGCCACATGCCGGTGTAGCCGGCCCGGAGGTTGATCGCCTGGCTGACCTTGTACTGCGTCCCGAACCGCCATTCCCCGATCGGTGAGAAGACAAACTGGTGGCTGGCGGCATTCGTGGCGTTGCTCTGGCCGACCCCGAAGACCTGAAGGAACAGCGGCGGGCCGGCGATGGTCTGCGGGCCAGTGCTGGTGCCGTCGGAGGTGTAGGTCGTCGACGGCGTGAACGTCGCTCGGAGGTAGTCGGCCCCGATCCCCTCGGGGAAGTTCGAGCCCTGGTAGAGGTTGTTTTGCCAGTTGAAGGCCGCGGTGAACTTGAACTGGCTGGTGAAGTTCCACCGGCCCCAATCCTGCTCGAAGAGCATGCCGAACTCCGGGCCCACCATGTTGTTATAGGTGTTCGTGTTCCACGCACCTGTCTGGAGCGGGGTGCCACGGCCTTGCCCGGTGAGGGTGTCGACACCGGTGATCCCGAGAACGTCGCCGGCCGGGCCCGAGTCATAGATGATGCTCTGGTTGCCGTTGTTGCCACCGAACTGGCCGCCGCCGTTGAGGCCGCCGCCGCCCTGATTGTTGCCACCACCCTGATTGGTGTTACCGCCACCGGTGTTGCCACCGCCGGTGTTACCGCCGCCGGTGTTGCCGCCGCCGGTGTTGCCGCCACCGGTGTTACCGCCACCGGTGTTGCCGCCGCCGGTGTTGCCACCGCCGCCAGTACTGTTGTTGTTGAAGGCGTACTGGTTGCTCTCGTAGCCGATCTTGTAGCGGTCGGCCACCTGGACATACCGCGGGCCGAAGGTGAAGGTCGCGGTCGACCCGCTCCCCCGTCGGCCGAGCTCGCGGCGGATCATCATCGCCGCGCCGCCGCTCTGGATCTCGGTGGAGTTGTTTTGGGTCAGCTTCTGGGAGATGAGGTGGTCGGGGGGCGGGCTCGTCGAGGTGATCGTCGTCGTCACGATCGCTTGACCGATGCCGCCGGTCGTGCCGGTGCCAGACGCGGTCGTCTGCGTGAAGGTCTGGGTCGGCGAGGAGGCTGCGAACTCGCTGTTGGTCTGGAAGCTCTGCGATTGGCTCCCCAGATCGGTATAGGTGAGGAGCACGCCGCGGTTGTCGTAGATCCAGCCGCCCTCGTAGCGGTTGCCCCAGGCGATCTTCGTCCGCATCCAGCTCGTGTTGAGGTCGAGCTGCATCGGATCGCCACCGAAGATGTAGATGCCGCCGATGATGCTGCCCCCCTGCCCTTGCCCCGTCCCACCGCCGGCCTGCGCTCCGGCCTGGATGTTGCCGTTATTGAGCTGGACGAGTGTCTGCGGGGAGATCGGCTGGGTGGGGATGAGATACCCACCGGTCTGCGTCTGTCCAACCCCGGTCACCCGCGGCACGGTGATGCCGTACGCGAGGCGGTCGTAGTTGAAGAAGAGCCCCTCGCTCGGCTCCGGGAACATCTCGTATTCCTGGAGGTCGGGCGGGGCGAAGAGCTGGAAGTCGTAGAAGTCCTGGTCTGGCAGGAGCGGCATCCAGTCTCCGCCGCGGGCCTGGGGGACCGGGGCCAGCGGCGCCGCCAAGGCGAGGATAGTCGCCAGCTTGGAGACGAGACCGGTAACGCGCTTGACACGGGGGTGTGTGGCCATCGCTATGTGTCCTGGGGAGCAGGAGCCGTTGTTCCGCAATTGCGGATTGCTCATTTGGTATCGGTCGTGCCGGGGATCCGAGTTGACGAAACTTGGCAGACCCTGACGAATCGGGGGGTCGCAACGGTCCCGGAGGAAGAAAGGCTGGCAGCCGCGGCAACCTCGGGTATCCTGCAGGAACCGCCCTGCGCGGCCCCGGACTGCGGCCGATTCCCGCGGATTCCCGATGTTTTCAGGGAGAAGAGCGATGCGGACCTGCCTCGAGGTCTCTCACCACGGGGGCCGTGCCCCGCGGGCGACCAATTTTTGCCTTACGCCCGCGACCCTGTGCGGATGGCTGCTCGTCGCGGTGGTTTGGGGAGGGTGGGGCGTGGCCCTGTCGGGGGCCGCGGAGCCGGCCCGGCCGCGCGGGGGAGCTGTCGCGGAAAAGGAGGCTGCCCCGGTCGACGAGGTCGAGTTCCTCCGTCTCTCCCGCGATGCCAAGGGGCGGCCTGCGTCGCTCGACACGTCGATCGTCCATTATCGGGAGACGGAAGCCTCGGCCCGGGCCGCCGGACGCCGGACGCCCGTCGAGGTCGACCTCGTCGGAGCCGTCCATCTCGGAGGGAAGGGCTACTACGACACCCTCGACCGGCTCTTCGAGGAGTATGACGCTGTCCTCTATGAGCTCGTCGCCCCCGACAATGCCCGGATCCCGAAGCCGGGGCGGAAGGCCTCCGGGGCGATCGGCAACGCCCAGACCGGCATGACGAAGATGCTGGGGCTCGAGTTCCAGCTCGACCAAATCGATTATTCCGCGGAGAACTTCGTCCATGCCGACATGTCGCCGAAGGAGTTCGATGCGGCCATGCAGAAGCGCGGCGAATCGTGGTGGACGATGTTCACCCGCCTCATGACCGAGGGAGTCGAGCGCGCCGAACGGGGCAAGCCGACCGGCCCCGAGTTGGGGATCGGCGACCTGTGGGGACTGTTCTTCGGGAAGGACCGTGAAGTCCGGCTCCGCCGCATCATGGCCGAGCAGTTCACCGACATGGAGGTGCTGACCGCGGCCTTCGGTGGCGAAGAGGGATCGAGCCTGATCACCGACCGCAACGGTGCCGCGCTCGAGGTGCTCTCCGAACAGATCGCCAACGGAAAGAAGCGGATGGCCATCTTCTACGGCGCCGCTCACATGGACGACTTCGACCGCCGCCTCAGGGAGGATTTCGGCATGGAGCCGGGGGAGGTCGAATGGGTCGAGGCCTGGGATCTGCGGATGCCGGGAGAGCGCTGAGGCGGCCTCGCCGTCAGCGTCTGACGGGGCTGGCGACGCGGACGACTTCCCGCTGCACCGGGCGGCGCATCGGCCGCGTCCATCCATCCGTCACCCGACGGAGGTGCCGGAGGGCCGAATCGTAGCCGAGCCCTTCGACCGCCTCGCCGACGATCTCGAACTCGAAGTCACCCCGATACCCGGCAGCGTGCAGTTCGCCCACGAGTTCCTCGAGGGGGAGCTGGCCCTGCCCAGGCGGAAGACGCTCCCGGTCAGACGAGGGGGGGCCAATCCGATCGGCCAGCTTGACCAGCGCCAATCGCTTGACGAGATCGGGGAGGAGGCCGGGGAGGGTCGAGTCGTGGCCGAACTGCCACAGGTCGAGGGCCAATTGCACCGCCGGGTGGTTGAAGCGATCGACCCATTCCAGGGCCTGGGTGAGCCTGGGCATGAAACCGCAGCCCGCGGCGGCACCGGGATGGTGGGGCTCGAGGGCGAGGGTCACGCCCCGTTCGCTGGCGAGGGGGCAGAGAATCTCGAGCGACTCCTGGAGGAGCCGACGGGCGTGGCCGAGGGTGTGGCCGCCACGGCAGCCGGTGTGGACGACGAGGACCTCAGCGCCGACTCGCTCGGCCGTCGTGATCGCCTCCGCGGCATCATCGACGCTCTCGCGGAACGTCCGCCCGTCGCTTCCGGTGAACCCGCCGGCCCACTGCAGGCTCGAGACTCGGATCCCGGAGCGATCGAGGAGCCGCCGCGCCGCGTCGATTCCGACATCCGAAACTTTCGTCCGCCACAGCGAGATCGCGTCAAAGCCGTGATAGGCGAGATGGTCGAGCTCGACCGGAAGATCCCAGCGGTACGTGGTCAGCTGGCTGATCGACAACTGCAGACGCGAAACGCGGGGCTTGGGCTCGGACATGGGTCGGATCGGTCTCCTGCCAACCGGTGAACACGGGCGTTGCCGCGACGGCGAATCGCTGTCAGAGGGGGAAGTATGGGACACCCCCTCGCAGGCAGGCAAGAGAAGTCGGTGGGGCTCGCTCCATCCGCTTGCACTCGCTCCGCCGACCGCCTTTCAACAGCAAGGCATCCGGGGTTGACAGCGCGCGGGGGGGCGTTCCGAAGAGGGCGGGACAGCCGTTCATCGCTTGGCATCAGCGTGTCGGCATGAGGTCGAGACAGACCACGCGCCCGGTGCCACGAACGAACACCAAGCCGCGGGCGATCACCGGTGCCGCCCAGCATGGCGGCGCGAGGAGCTCGCGGCCGCTGGCAGCATCGAGGGGGCGGACGCGCGATACCTCCTCGTACTTCTCCGGCGTCGCCCTCGCCAAGACGAGGTCGCCGTACTCGCCGAGGATGAGGAGGTGGTCGTCGACGAGCGTGACGCTCGAACGTCCCAGCCCCCCCTCACTCCAGCCGACCACACCGGTGTTCCAGTTGACGCACACGAGTTGGGCGTCGCCGGCGTTGCGGCCGCTCGAGCCGTAGACGTATCCATCGCGGAGGACGGGAGTGTTCCAGTGGGTCTTGAGAGCCTGTCGGGGCCGCGCACCGGGCTTGTCGCGCCGGACTTCGCGGAAGGCATCGTTTTCCAGGGCGAGCAAGACGCTGCCGGGGCCGTAGCATTCGGAGAGGAGGACCTGGTCGCCGGACACGATCGGACTCGCGGCGACGACGCTGAACAGTTCGTCGGAACGCCACCGGAAGCGATCGAGGAGCTTGCCGGTCGCCGGCTCGACCGCCACGAGTTCGTCGCGCATCCAGGCAAGGATCAGCGGCCGGCCGCCGATCGTCGCAAGCACCGGCACGCTGTAGCTGGCCAGTTGGTTCGTGGCCCGCCACACCTCGGCGCCGGAGCCGACGTCGAAGGCCACCAGGCCGCTGTCGAGCCCCTTCACCAGATCGAGGCGTTCCGGAGCCGCGGGGTTGGCCCCCTCCCGGCTCCCCCCCACCTGCACGACGACGAGCGTCCGCTCCTCCGCGCCGACGCGCAGCGGTCCGACAACGAGCGGAGCGGTGCCGACGCCGAAGAAGTTCTGAACGACGTGGTAAGTGGCCGAGGTGTCGACCTCCCAGAGGAGACTGCCATCGATGATGGCCCGGCACTCGAGCCTCCCGTCCGGCCCGAAGGTGAGGACGCGGTGGCCGGTGATGACAGGCTGGGCTCGCGGGCCGCCGTCGTAGCCGAAGGAGTCGGTGTAGACGACCTCGCGACCGGCTTCCCAGAGCGGACGGCCCGTCTCGGCCTCGACGGCCCGGAGGCGAAGGCGGTTCGCAACACGATCAAAGAGGAACGCTCGGCCGCCGGCGACGGCCGGAGCGCAATACCCCTCCCCGATCGCCGCCTGCCACACCACCCGCGGGCCGCCGGCCTCCCAGGGTGACGCGATTCCGACCTGGCTGCTCGAACCTGTGCCTGAGGGGCCGAGGAACGTGCCCCAATCCTCCCCCTCGCGGGTCGACAGATCGGCCGCCGGGGCCGGTTCGGCCGCAGGCAGTGGCGATGATGGAGTGACGAGGGCAACGACGACGAAGAGGATGGCCGTGGACCGGACCATGGGCGACTCTGCGGTGGGGGAGTGAAGACGACGGGCAACGCGCCGGCCGGGACCTTTCCGGTCGGGGAAGAATCGCGTACACCAAACAACCCGGGAACGAGCGATCCCGGGACCAAGCGATGCCGGAGCCGAGCGATCCCGGAACCGACCAATCCTTGGAGACAAGGCTACCGCAGATGGCACGCGAGAAGGAAATCAGGGTCGGCGACGGCGCGGTGGTCATCCCCGCGCATGAATTGTCGTGGCATTTCGTGCGCAGCGGTGGGCCCGGGGGGCAGAACGTCAACCGCACCAGCAGCAAGGCGGTGCTCCGCTACGACGTGCGCAACTCCCCTGCCCTGCCCGACCCGGTCCGACGGCGGTTGCTAGCGCTGGTGGCCTCGCGACTGACCCATGAGGGACACCTCGTGATCACCGGCCAACGCTTTCGCGATCAACCGCAGAACATCTCCGACTGCCTCGCGAAACTGTCCGCGCTCGTCGAACGGGCGCTGCGTCCGCCGGTTGCCCGGCGGCGCACGAAGGTGCCGAAGTCGGCCGTGGCCCGGAGACTGGCCGGCAAACGGCACCGGGGCGAGACGAAGTCGCTCCGCCGTCGGCCGGCCGACTGAGTCGCTCCCCCCGGGGCCCGTCCGGGCCGGTTGGCGACGATGCTATAATCGAGCCTCTGGAAACGCCTGCCGGAGCGCCGCGAGGGCGGTCTTGAAAGGGCGTCAACCGAATCCGAGGTGAATCTCCATGGCTGGTGCCCGCGACATCGATTCGCTCCTCAAGGGATGGGAGTTTCAGCCCGGAGAAGTCAGCGCTCGGCTCGTCAAAGCCCGGAACGGCCGCGACGTCATCCAGATGCGGGTCGACATGGGTCTGCTCCAGATGGAGACCGACCTTCGCCCCGACGGACTCCACCCCAACGGCGCCGAGACCTATTTCGATTACCTCGTCGGGGAGGCGGTGCGGACCGGCGAGCGTTTCCGGCTCACGAAGGAGCAGTGTGCCGAGGCGGACCGAGAGTTTGTCCAGTACTACCATCGCCGCATCTGCTGGTTGTCGCTGCGGGAATACCGTCGGGCCGCACGCGACGCCGATCACAGCCTGGCGTTCATGGACTTCGTCCGCGAGCATTCGCCTGACGAGGAATGGACGCTCTCGCACGAGCAATATCGTCCATTTGTCCTCTTTCACCGCGTCCAAGCGACGGCGCTGGCAACGCTCGAGGAGAACGGGGCGGCTTCGGCGATCAAGGAGATCAACGTCGGGCTCGATCAATTCCGGGACCTGTTCGCCCGCTACGACGCGGCGGAGCAGTTCTCCGACGACGAGTTGGTCCGTCGCCTCGAGCATATGCGCGAGAGTGTCCGGAAGAAGTACGAGGTGGGGCAGACGCTCGAGGAGCAACTGGCCGCCGCGGTTCGGGACGAGGATTACGAACGCGCCGCCGCGCTCCGCGACCAGATGCGGACGCGGCCGCCGGCCGTGGCCGGGGGAGATCAGCCCGATGGCCTCGGCGATGGCCCTGACGACGGGTTTGCCCGAGTGGATCACGCGGCGCCCGACGCCTGACCCACAAGCCCCGTTTCGACGGTGATGCGGGGCGTCGTGGAGCCCGTCAAGGTTTGCCGGGGCGGTACCTTCGCCCCTCCCCTTCCCAGCCTCAAGCACTCCGCCACGGCGCGACGATGGAAGAAATTGCAGGTCTCCCAGCTTTCCTGGGAGCCGCAGATCGCCTGTCCGTTGCAGGAATTGCAGCGGAGGGGTGTCGGCGGCAACGGGGGGGGAAGTCTGGGGGGATTTTGCCGGTTCGAAACGGGGTTTGGAGACCTCGCCACGAACGGCGCGCCGTTTGCAGATTCCTTTCCTCACGCCGGCCGGGTGCCGGTGACGCAGCCCTCCTCCCACGGGAGACCTCCCCATGCCAGCCATCCAGCCGAACGTCTCCAGCCGTCCCGGAGCCCTCCATGGATCGACCTTCGTCGTCATGGTCGGCGACGATCCGTGCACCGTTCGCGCCACCGGTGTCTGCCCGATCGCCGATGTGCTCTCCGCTCCGGAGGCGGAGCGGCTCGGCTGGGAAGAGATGGAGGGCGTGGGCCTCATCGATGCCAGCGACGACGCGGGGGACGCCCGATCATTCGGCGGCGGGATGATCTCTGCCCCGCGTCTCCGTCGGCGTCAACGGGCCCTGTCGTCCCGGGCGATGTTCTTCGCCGGACCGCAGGGCTGAGGTCTGTCGGCAAAGCCGCGGGGGCCATGGAAGGCTTCGTCGGCCAGCAGGTAGACTCGCCGCCGCGACGGCAGGCGAGTTTGCCCTGATGCTGTCGCCATCCGCGCCCTCCGAGGCCGGGTGCCGTCGGACTCCCGACCAGCATCCCTTTCATGCCACAGCCCGTCCAGCTTGCCCCCGGTACGAAGTGCCGGCTCGAAGACTTCGACCCCGGCTACCACGAGGGGCTCGAGAAGGATCAGGCCGAGGCCGAGACCCGCGTGCACTGCGCGAAGCTCGACGAACTCGCCTACCGGTTGTTCGCGGAATCGCAGCGTGCTGTGATCGTCGTTCTCCAGGGAATCGACACCTCGGGGAAGGACGGCACGATTCGCATGCTCTCCGGCGGGATCAGCCCGCAGTGCCTCGAGGTGGAGAGCTTCAAGGCTCCCAGCGCCCTGGAGCTGTCGCACGATTTCCTGTGGCGCGTGCATGCCAAGGTGCCGCCCCACGGGAAGATCGGGATCTTCAACCGTTCCCACTACGAGGACGTGGTCGTCGTCCGCGTGCGGAAGCTCGTGTCGAAGGAGGTGTGGAAGGAACGGTTCGCGCAGATCAACGCCTTCGAGAAACTCCTCCACGAGGGGCGGATCGAGTTCGTGAAGTGTTTCCTCCACATCAGTCGCGAGGAGCAGCGAGAGCGTCTCGAGGATCGTCTCAAGGATCCGACGAAGCAGTGGAAGCTGGGGCCGGCCGATCTCGATGACCGGCTCCTGTGGGACGACTTCACCGCCGCCTACGAGGAGGCGCTCACGAAGTGCAGCACCCCCGAGGCGCCCTGGCACATCGTGCCGGCCAACAAGAAGTGGTATCGCAATCTCGTCGTGGCCCGACTCGTCCGCGAGACCCTCGAGAAGCTCGATCCCCACTTCCCCCCCTTCGATCCGACGCTCCTCTCCCGCCTCACCTGAGCGGGGATCCGGCGGCCGCACGGCGGGCGCCGATGGTTTCCTGACTGTCCGTCCGTCCCTTTCGCGAGGCCCCCATGAACGGCGTCCCCCTCCTCGATCTCGACACCTGCCGGGTGCGGCAGCGCCGACTTCGCGAACGCCTCGCCGGTCCGGCTCCCGACCTCGTCGTCCTCACCTCCCCCGAGCACGTGCAATACCTCACCGGCCACCGGTGGGACTATCGCTGGGCCAGGGCCCCGCTGGCGGCGATCGACGGAGCGGGGAACCTGCTCCTCGTCTGTCCCGACAAGGTCGTCGATGACGCCGCGGCCGACGATGTTCGCACCTACGAGAGCAAGTGGCGGTCGACGCTCCGCCTCGACCAGCGACAGGCGTCAGCGGCGGTGCTCGCCGATTGGCTCGCCGGCCAGGCGGCACCGGGGCGCGTCGCCGTCGAGTTCTCGGCCTGCTGTCCCCATGTCACCCGCCTGTTTCCCGACGCCGAACTGATTGACGTTGATCCGGTGCTTTGGGATCTTCGCCGCCGCAAGGACGCCGATGAGCTCGTCCTTCTCCGCCGGGCGATCAACGCCACCGGCGCGATGTACCGCACGGCCCGCGCGATGATCGAGCCGGGGGTGGGTGAGTTGGCCGTCTTCTCGGCGCTCCAGGGGGCGGCCGTCGAGGCGTGCGGTGAAATGCTCACCGACACGGGGAACGACTACGCCTCGGGCGTGCGGGGAGGCTCTCCACGGGCCCGCGGTGCCCGGGCCGGCGAGCTCTACATCCTCGATCTCGGCCCGGCCTATCGGGGCTATTTCTCGGACAACGCCCGGACCGTGTCGGTCGATCGGCGGCCGACCGATGCCCAGACGGCGGCGTGCGAGCGGGTCTGCGGGGCATTCGCGATCGTCGAACGGATGGGGCGGCCCGGCGTCCGTTGCCGCGACATCTACGCCGAGGTTCACGCTTGGCTCAACGGTGTGCCGTCACTCGGATCCTGGAACAGCCATCTCGGCCATGGCATCGGGCTGTTCGTCCACGAGACGCCCCACCTCAATCCCTCCTGGGACGACACTCTCGAGGAGGGGGATGTGATCGCGGTCGAGCCCGCGCTCTACGGCCCCGATCTAAGCGTCGGCATCCGGATCGAGAACGACTACCTCGTCACCGCTGCCGGCTTGGAAAACCTCTCCCCCTTCCCCCTCGGGCTCGTCGACTGATCGGTTGGGCTTGGCCCCGAGTTGCCGCAGGCGACAGGATCGAGGGAGATGATTCAGCGCTGCCTGACGTTCGTCGGCTCGGCTGCCATCGCCGACGGAGTCACCGTGACGGAGTCATCGGCCGGCACGATCTGGCGATTCTCGCCGTCACCGCACCACGCCACGCCCCGGTAGGGAATCGTCCCGGTCCCTGTGCAGACGGCGACGATCTCGAGTTCCACGCTCGCGCCAGCAGGAAGCTCGGCGAGCCGGTCGAATATCACCGAGCCATCGGCGGAGAAGTGGCCGTTGCGCCCCCGGATGCCGAGCGGTTCGAGCCCTGTCCCGAAGTAGACGACGGGGGTCACCGAGCTGACCGGAGCGGTGCCGGTGTTCCGGATCGTGAGGTGGAGCGTGACCCGTTCCCCGAGGGTGGTCGATGCCTCCGGGCGGTTCACCGTCACCTCGACGCTGGCCGGCGACGCCTGAAGGGCCCCGGCTTCCGAGACAGCCTCCGGCCGATCGACGTCCAGCGGTGCCGGCTCGGTGGCGCTGTCGGCGACCGCGGTGGGCATCTCCGTATCCTCGGCATGGTCCTCGGCATGGTTCCCGGAGGTGAGCGTCGTGCCGTCGTCATCGGACTGCGGGACTGAAGGCGGAGCGGCGACGATCGCCAGGGAGTTGTCTGGCTGGGCCTTGGTGCCGGTGTCGAGTGGCCGTGTTCCGATCGACTTGGTGGCCAGGGCCCGGGGAGCCGCTGGGACCTGGGTCGGACTGGCAGCAGGGCGACGGGTGGCCACCTCAGGCTCGGGGAGGAGCCCGAACGGACGCGGCATGTTCGCCAGGGCCGTGCCGAGGGCATCACGGATTGGGCGGCGGACACTCGGCGCCGCCGGCTGGCGGGCGGGGTGACGTGTCGCGGGCTGCTTGGCCACGGCGGCGCTCGGCATCCCGGCCGCAGGCATCGAACCGGCTGCGGGCGCCGGCATCACCGACGTCTCGACGGTGGTTGCCACCAGCGCCGGCTCGTCAGGGGATGCGGGGCCGCTGACAGCGTCGATCCCCTCGTCGATCGGCTCGGCGTCGGTGGCAGGGGTCGATGGCGTCGCCTCCCCTGATCCGTCGACGACCGCGAACTGGTCCTGGGCGATTCCGGCATCGGTGACGAGCGTGGGTTCGTCGGGCGTCGGAACGGTCGGCTCCGATGAGCCCTCGTCGCCGAACGTCCCCTGCGCTTCAGGCGAATCGAGGGCGACGTCGTCCTCGGTCGTCGTGGGGGCCTCCGGTGCCTCGCCAGCCTCGTCGCTGGCGACGGTGTCTCGATCGGCCGGGGCAGGATCTGCGGGTGCGGTGAGCGCCGGAGTGGATTCCGCAGCCACGCTCGAGCGGGTCGCGGCGGCGGGTGTGGGCGAGGCGGCGCGACGTTGCGGGCCGCGGTTGGCGTGCATCGACGGGCGCGGAGCCGGTACCAGACCGAGCGCCCTCGGCATCTGCTCAAGCCGCGCCTGCAACCGATCGAGCGGCGTCATCGGCTGCGGGGGGGAGTGTGACGCACCCGGCCGCTGGCTGCCACCGTGGTGGCGGCTTTGAGCGTGCTGCGTGGTGCGAGACTGCTGGGGGGCCGGCGTTGCGGTCAGATCCGCGGCGGGAGGCGTGGCGGGAGGAGTGGCGAGATCGGCCGCCGTCATTGCAGGCGCTTCAGGCGAGTCGATCGTCTCCGTCACTCCGTCGAGCGTGGCGACGGAATCAGCGGAGGCTGCGACGTCGTTGGATGCCTTCGGCTCGGATGCGAGCGCGGCCGGGCAAGCTTCCGCGGCGGTCGGTTCGGTCGTCGAACCGTGGTCGGCAAGCGCCAAAGCACCGTCGGTTTCGGATCCAGCTTCTGACCCGTCGGCCGGTAGTTTGTCCGTCAGCGGCGTCTCGGCAAGGCTCTCGGAAGGGAGCGGCTCGTCGGTGGGAGTCGTCGTGGCGGGGAGGGCCGTGAGGGGCGCGGGGGGGCTTGCTGCCGGAACGGGCTGGCGGGCGATGGAGGTCGGCGCCGTATGCGGCTGCCGGGAGCCGGCCTTGTGCTTCGGGGAAGCGGGAATCAGGCCGAGGGGGCGCGGGACGTCGGCGAGGGCTGCCCGGAGCCGATCCAAGAGGGCTTCGCGGCGCTGGGGCGTTACCCGAGCGGCGGTCCTCCGCGGGGACGGCTCTCGCGAGGCCTGGGGCCGAGTCGTGGCGCTCTCAGGGAGCCGATCGGGGGGCGCTGCCGAGCCCTCGGTGTTCGTCGGGGATGCCACGGCGGAATCGCCCGTCGACTCGTCTCCGTCGGCGTTCGAGGCGGAGGCGTCGGTTTCGATCGTCGACGCTTCGCCGACGAGGCCGCCGTCTTCCCCCGTCGTCGGATGGGCGGCGATGGCAGTCGATTCGGGGGGCGGCATCACCCCCGGCTCTTCGACGGCGAGGGTTTCCTCGACGGAGATGGCGTCTGGGCCCCCGGTGGGAAACTCCACGACGGCCGGGCCGGGAATCCACTCCCGTTCGACCGTCGTCGGATCATCGAGGGACGGGATCAAGCCCTGATCGGGGGCGAGTTCTTCCTCCGCGGCGATCCGGATCGGCCGGTTGGCGGCTTTGATTCGTTCCGCGATTGGCCGGCGCCCGGTGGCGGCCGTCGCTGGGCTCGATTGCCCGACGATCGAATAGGGCTGTCCACCACGGGCTTCGAGCGCACAGAAGGTGGCAAGCGCTGCGAGCAGCCCGACGAGTGACGCTTCGGGGATTCGTGTCCGGACCATGGTTGACGCTTCCTCTGGATGCGCTGCGGTTGACAGTCGTCCGATGTGTATCGGATGTGCCGAGGCGAAAGATTTCCCCAAACCGGGGGTGAGCCATCACTGTTCGCCTCATCCCCGTAGATTCCGCCGGCCCTCCGAAGCCTGGGGGGATTGGCGGGGATCTCCGGCCCACGGCCCCGAGGTTTGGCGGGGGGAGGCCGCTTCGCATACATTCGCCGTTCACGACGAGGGATCAGCCCTCTCCAAACGCTCCCCGCCCCCGCGATCCCCAGAGGCCGTTTCCATGTCGCACCCCCCCTTGGACGCTCCCTCCTCCTGCTCCCATTCGGCGGTCGCTGCCGCCACGCGCCCGGCCAGTTTCTGGGGGGCGCTTGCCGACCGGGTCCTGGCCGGTGGAGAGATCTCCCCGGATGAGGCGCTGGCCGTTCTCGACTCAGCCGACGTCGAGTTGCTCGACGTGCTCTCCGCCGCGTGGCGTGTCCGCCACCACTCCTTCGGCAACACGGTGCAACTGTTCTTCCTCATGAATGCCAAGAGCGGCCTCTGCCCGGAGGACTGCGGGTACTGTTCGCAGTCGAAGGTCTCCGATGCGGAGATTCCTCGCTACAACCTCCTCTCGGCGCCGAAGCTCCTCGAGGGGGCCCGCCTCGCCGCCGAGCGGCAGTCGAAGACGTTCTGTATCGTGATCTCGGCCCGCGGTCCCACGAAGGGCGAGATCGAGGCGGTGTGCCGCATCGTGCCGGAGATCAAGGCCCGCTACGACCTCAACATCTGTGCCTGCCTCGGCCTCCTCACCCCCGAGCAGGCCAAGGCCCTCGCTGCTGCGGGGGTCGACAAGGTGAACCACAACCTCAACACGAGCGAACGCTTCTATCCGGAGGTCTGTACGACCCACACGCACGCCGACCGGGTGGCAACGCTGGCGGCCTGCCGCTCCGCCGGCCTCCAGTTGTGCAGCGGAGGGATCATGGGAATGGGGGAAACCCGGGCTGATCTGGTCGACATGGCGATGGAATTGAGGTCGCTGCGGGTCGAGTCGATTCCGCTCAACTTCCTCAACGCCATCGACGGCACGCCGCTCGAGGGGACCGCGCGGTTGACGCCGCGCGATTGCCTCCGGGGGCTGGCGATGATGCGATTGGTCAACCCGTCGGCGGAGATCCGCATTGCCGGCGGCCGCGAGATCCATCTCGGTACGCTCCAACCGCTCGGCCTCTACGCCGCCAACTCGATGTTCGTGGGGGACTACCTCACCACCAAGGGGCAACTCCCCGAATCGGATTACCGAATGATCGAGGAGATGGGCTTCGTGATCACCCGTGGAACGGAGGCTTCCGAGCCGCCGTGCGAGACGGTTGCCGGCTGAGAAGAACGATCCGCGGCGCCCGTTTGACAGGACGACCGCGGTTGGCGGCTCACGCTTGCCGTCGGCGGCTCACCCTTGCTTGAAGCGGCTCACCCTTGCTTAAAGCGGCTCACCCTTGCTTGAAGCGGCTCACCCTTGCTTGAAGCGGCTCACCCTTGCTTGAAGCGGCTCACCCTTGCTTGAAGCGGCTCACCCTTCCCCAACAGCGCCCAGGCCCATCAGCATCTCCGCCATCTCGGCGGCGGCATGCGACATCCCCTGGCTCCGTGCTGCCTCGATGCCCTCGCGGAGGCAGGCACGGGCTTCGTCGGGGCGATCGTGCTTGACGAGGTGTTGGGCCGCCATCTGGAACGCCGGCACGTAGGGGGGCGTCCCGCGGGCAAGGATCTCGAGGATGTCGAGCCCGGCTTGCCACTCCCCTTCATTCTCCAACTCCAGCGCCAGGCTGTAGCGCAGGAAGATGTCGTCCGGATCATCGGTGAGCATCGCCTCGATCTTCTGGCGGCGCGTCGGGGTCATCGGTCTGGTTCCTTGGTGCCGCCGGCCCGCGGCGTGAAACGAATAATCCGTGACGTCTCGGTGCCGTGGGAGACGGCCACTTCCCCGTTCGGGAGACAGACCACCGCCGTGGGAGCAGAAACTGCCGCGATGCTCACCGGCCGGGTCACCTGCCGCCCCTCCACGTAGGCTGCATCGACACGCCACAGCCCCTCCTCCCCGCCGCCGGTTCCGCCGGCAAGCGCCCACAGCAGGCCTGTTTCCCGGCAGCATGCGGCGGCGACAACCCGCTCGAGCCCGGTGTCGGTGTGGAGCAGTCGCTGGCCACCACTCGGGGACACCCACGAGAAGAAGCTCCCGCTGCCGGCGGCGTCGGGCGTCGCGGGCGTAAACACTCCCCATTCACCGGCGGCCCCCACCGTCACGGCCTGAGGTCGATCGCCGAGGGGAGGGCAGCGACGCTCCGAAGGGGTTCCCAACCGGGCTCCGGTGATCGTCAGCCGAAGGATCTTCGGCAGCGGAGCGGGCAGGCCGGTGACGGCGAGCCAGTCACGGGCGGGGCTGACAACGATCCGGGGCTCGTCGCCAGAGGCTGCCGACGTGCCGAGCTTGACGCTCTGGACCGGATCCGCGGCCCCGGGGCTGCCAGGCGCTGGCAGGCGGTGAACCCTGATCGACCAGGTTTCGTTCTCGCGCACGACCAACGCCAGCGTGCTCGAGTCGATGACCCCCAAGGCCTTTGAATCGCCCCCCGGCATCGCGGGCACGGCCGTCCACCGCTTCGTCGGATCCTCAAGGTCGATGCCGACAACGTCGCGAGCTTCAAGACGCAGCGTGTAGAGCGTCTGACCGGTCGGAGAAGCCGCCAGTCGCAGCGGCCCGGAGAGGTCGTCGACGATGACCTTCGACTCCATCTCGCGCCCTGTGGCAGCGATCGTGGCGCGGGATGGAGGCGCGGCCGGGGCCGTCGTCTGCCCGCAGGCACTGGCGGCAGCCAGCCAAGTGGTCAAGACGAGCGTTGCGATCGCATTGGTCGTGAGCCGATCCACGGTGATCCCCAGCGAGTTACGCAATCGCTCCGCCTTGCAGCGGCGCCCCGCCCTGCAGCGGGGCCAGGCCGTGAGCGGCTTCCCAGGCCGTTATTCTGTCGACGTGCTTCAGGGACAGGCCGATGTTGTCGAGCCCCTCGAGCAGGCAGTGGCGGCGGAAGGGATCGACGGCGAAAGACCGCGTGAATCCGGCATCGTCGCGAACCTCGCAGGCCCGCAGGTCGACCGTCAGCCGGTACGGATGGCCTGCTGCCTCGGCGGCGGCAGCGCGACGAAAAAGCTCGTCGACGTCGGCTTCATCAAGCTTCACCGGCAGCATGCCGTTCTGGAAACAGTTGTTGAAGAAGATGTCGGCGAAGGTCGGGGCGATCACCGCGCGGAAGCCATAGTCGTCAAGGGCCCAGGGGGCGTGTTCACGGCTCGAGCCACAGCCGAAGTTGCGGCGGGCCAAGAGGATGCTTGCCCCTTGACGGATCGGCTGATTGAGTTCGAAGGCGGGATCAGGGGATCCGTCCGGAAGGAAACGCCAGTCGAAGAAGAGGAACTGCCCGAATCCCGTGCGCTCGATCCGCTTCAGGAACTGCTTGGGGATGATCTGGTCGGTATCGACGTTGGCACGGTCGAGGGGGGCGACGTTCCCGGTGTGGGTCGTGAACGGCTGCACGGGGGAGGAACTCCGTCGAAGGCGGTGGGGATCGATCGAGGTTTTTTCGGGTGGGAACGGGAACGAGGCGCGACGACAGCGATCAGAGGTAGCGCCACTGCCGGATGTCGGTGAAGTGCCCAGCCACGGCGGCGGCGGCGGCCATCGCCGGAGAGACGAGGTGGGTGCGGCCCCCCTTCCCCTGTCGTCCCTCGAAGTTGCGGTTGCTCGTCGAGGCGCAGCGTTCGCCGGGGGCAAGCGTGTCGGGATTCATGCCGAGGCACATGCTGCAGCCCGCCTCGCGCCATTCGAAGCCGGCGGCGGTGAACACCCGGTCGAGCCCTTCGGCCTCGGCCTGACGCTTCACCCGACCACTGCCGGGCACCACCATCGCCCGCACCCGCGCGGACACCGTGTGGCCGCGGACGACGCTGGCCGCCGCGCGGAGATCCTCGATGCGGCTGTTGGTGCACGAGCCGATGAACACCCGATCGATCGGAATCGCCGCGATCGGCGTGCCACTCTCGAGTCCCATGTACTCAAGCGCCCGCGAGGCGCTCGAACGATCGCTGGAATCGGCCATCGAGGCCGGATCGGGCACCGTCGCATCGATCCCGACGACCTGGGCGGGATTCGTCCCCCAGGTGACCTGCGGGACGACGTCACCGCCGAAGAACGTCTCGCTTCGGTCGTAGCGGGCGCCGGCATCGCTGGGGAGGGTGGCCCACTGGGCCACGGCCCGCTCGAAATCCTTCGGAACGAGATCACGGCCACGGAGATAGTCGAAGGTGATCTGGTCGGGGGCGATCATGCCGGCCCGGGCGCCGGCCTCGATCGACATGTTGCAGACCGTCATCCGCTCCTCCATCCCGAGGCGGCGGATGCAGGGGCCGGTGTATTCGATGACGTAGCCGGTGCCCCCCTCGGTCGTGAGGCGACCGATGAGATAGAGCACGAGGTCCTTGGCGGTCACGCCGGGATGGAGATCCCCTTCGACGCGGACCTCGAACGACTTCGGCTTCGACTGCCGCAGCGTCTGCGTGGCAAGGACATGCTCGACTTCGCTCGTGCCGATCCCGAAGGCCAGCGCCCCGAGGGCACCGTGCGTGGCGGTATGGCTGTCGCCGCAGACGATCGTCATCCCCGGTTGCGTGATCCCCAGTTCGGGACCGATGACGTGGACGATTCCCTGATCGGCATCGCCGAGGTCGAACAGGCGGACGCCGAACTCCCGGCAATTCGCCCGCAGCGTGTCGATCTGCTGCTTCGAGATCGGGTCGGCGATCGGGAGGCGGCGATCGGTGGTGGGAATGTTGTGATCGGGCGTCGCAAACGTCGCCTCGGGGCGCCGCACCCGGCGACCGGCAACGCGCAGCCCTTCAAAGGCTTGGGCGCTGGTGACCTCGTGAACGAGGTGTCGGTCGATGTAGATCAGCGGCTGTTCGCCGTCAGGGCTGCAGACGAGGTGGTCGTCCCAGATCTTGTCGAGAAGCGTGCGCGGAGCGGGCATGGCGGGGATGACGCGGGGCCTTGGGGGCGCTCCGTCGGCCCCGATGGGCCGGGAGCCGGGCGCCCGAACCCGCAATGTAGCCGCCGGTGGCTGGCGGGGCCACGGGTGGGCGCCATGGTGCCGCTGGGCCGCTCATCGGCCGTTTTCAGGCGGCTGCCCGTCGCTGCACCGTCCGCGACGCCAAGGCCTCCAGCCGGGCCGCTTCGAGGGGCTCCCAGGGGCCGCCGGGGGCCGGTTCGACGAGGATCGTGGAAGTCGGTCGCACGAGTCGCTGGACGAAAAACCAGCTCCGCTCGAGATGCTTTGCCTCTTCGTCGGCCGACACGAGGACCAGATCAAACACCCCGAGATGGTTGCTCACCCGGGCGAGGGCCGAATCGGCGTTGCCGGGAACGAGTTGGATCTTCGCCAGGGGGGTGAGCCGCTGGTGGGCCGCTTTCAGGGTCACGCCGGGCGGATCGGTGGGCGTGCGGCTCTCGAAACGATCGATGCCAACGTATTGGATCGGGGTGCCGTCGCTGGCTGGCCCAAGGAGCGAAAGCATCCGTTCTGTCCGCGAAAGCCCCCCCAGGCCGATTTCCAGGATTCGCTTCGGGGGCGTGCGGAGGAGATGCCGCCACAGCGGCCGCTCCCCCGCGGGCCGGGAGAAGCGGGTCAACCACAGCGAACCGAACCATCCAGGGAGAGCCATGGCACCACACCGATGTTCGGGGAGAGGGCCCGGTCCATCGGGCCAATCTCTCTATCGGTCAGCGGTGAAAACTGCTGGAGCCTCAAGCAGGGTGAGCCTCAGACCTTGCCACGCTCGCCGTACCGGCCTGACGTGTCGGCCCGAAAAGAAACTCACCGCAGACTGGTTGACTGCGGAGAGCCCCTTTCCCTTCCCCTTCCCGACGCCTCAGTTCCCGGCTGCCTTGATCTTCGCCAAGGCTGCCGCGGCGGCAGTACGGACCGCCGGGAGGGGGTCGTCCTCGGTGACGAGTTCGAGAATCGGTACGGCACTCGCGGCCGCGCCGCCCAGATCTCCGAGCGCCGCCGCCGCCTCGAGGCGGGCCAGATCACGCTTGCCGCGAAGGGCCTTGCGGAGCACGGGCACCGCAGCGGCCACCTGAGCCTTGTTGTCCGGTTCGATCTTGAGCAGTGCCCAGACGGCGACGGAGGCCATGAGCTCATCGTCTGACTTCGCCAGACCGCGGAGCGTCTCGGCGACAGGAGCTGCGGCCGCGCCGATTCGGCCGAGGGCGTAGACAGCCGCATACCGCAGGCTAGCTTCCTTCTCGTCGCCGCCGAGAAGCTTCGAAAGAGCCGGAACCGCCTCGGCGGCATCGGGGCCGATGGCGGCCAGGGCCACGGCGGCGTCGCCACGCATGGCCGGATCGGCGTCGGCAAGCGCTGCGACGAGATTGTCGACCGCCGGCTTGGCCTTGGAGCCGGCAGCGGCGAGGATCTCCATGGCGAGCGTCCGCAGGGCTGGCTTGTCCAGGGCCTTTTCCAGCGAGGGGATCGCCGTCGGCCCGAGTCGGACAAGCGACGTGGCGGCTGCCCCGCGGACAGCCGGATGGCCGTCCTCGAGAAGGGCGACGAAGCGGTCGGCGAGTGTCGCCTCATCGGCGTCGTCGAGGCTTCCGGTGAGGTCCGACAGCGCCGACATCGCCGCGATCCGCGTATTAACACGATCGGAGCCGAGGGCGGTGGAGAGGGTGGCAAGCGCCGCCGTGACGAGCGTCTTGTCGTCGGGGTGGATCCTGGCCCGGGCCCACGAGGCGATTCCGGCGAGGAATGGATCGCCATCCGCCGAGGCCTTTTCGAGCGCGGCGTCGGCCGAAGCAACCCGCATCCTTCCGAGGGCGTAGGCCGCCGACGACTTCACCGCCGTGTCGGGGGAGTCGAGGGCGGTGGAAAGCTCATCAGCGGCTTCGGCAGCGGGCTCGCCGATTGCGGCCAAGGCGAGCATCGCCTGCATCCGTTCTTCCGGCTCGCCATTGAGGGCCGCGGCGGTGAGGGCACCGGCGGCCGGGGCAGCGGCCGGACCGATTTCCGTCAGCGCCACCGTTGCCCAGTAGCGCGCCTTCGGATTCTTGAGCGATTCGACGAGCACCGGCACGGCGTCAGCTCCCAGATCGGCGAGCGATTCCAGGGCCGGCATGACAACCGAAGGATCGGCATCGGTGAGCGTGTCGTCGAGGAGGTCGGCAAGTTTGCCCGGCTCGGGGCTGAGGGCCGCGATCGCCTTCAGGCTTCCGCGGCGCACTCGAGGATCAGCGTGGACGAGCGTGGCGGAGAGGGCGTCGACCGCCTCGGCGTAGACCTTGGTGTGGTCGTCGGCGAGCGCGGCGTTGCCTTCGTCGGCCCGGATCTCACGGATCGCCGAGGCAGCCTGGGTGACGACGATCGGGTCGGCATCCTTGAGGAGAGCGATGAGCTTGGGGAGGACGGGGAAAGCATCCTCGCCGATGCGGCCGAGAGCGCGGGCCGCGTGCCAGCGGACACGGATGTTCTCGTCGCCGAGCGCCGTGACGAGGTCGTCGAGGGCCGGGAGGGCGTTTTGGCCGAGGTCGGCGATCGCATCGACCGCCAAGACGCGGCCGTCTTCGTTGGTCGCGGCCGCGAGTGCCTTGCGAAGGTCGCCGATGGTGTCCGCGCCGGGGGCGCTGCGATCGGCGTCAGCCGCCGTCGGAGCCGGCGCCGCGGATGCAGCGCCGGGGAGTTCGAGGGTGTCGCTCGCGGGGGCGTCGGCCTTCTTTGCCTTGTTATCAGCGGGCTCGACCGGCGTCGCGGCCGCCGGCGGCGTCGGCACGCCTCCAGCCTTCGGCTGGGCCGGCGGTTCGCTGCCACTCTTTTGCTTTTGGTCGCCGAAGGTCACTTCCGGCGGCTTCTGATCGGACGCTGGCTTCTTCGTCCCGGTGCACCCAAGCGTCGCCATCAAGCTGACGACACCCACGACGACGATCGTTCCCTTGAACCTCATCACGATTCACTCCAGGATGTGCTCCGGGAAAAGCCCGCGGCGACGCGCGACGCAATTCCGCTGTTGAAAGCCATAGCATGGCCAGCCCGCGGAACCGACGGCGGTGGGCAACACCTCCGACGCAGATTCCCGACTGAAGAGGGAACGACCGTTACGATCGCGCCATCCGGCACCGGCGGTCGCGTCAGCCGGCCAGAGAACTGCCCTCGAATGTCCCGGCGGACACATCGGATGCAGTTTTCCAGCCAAGCGGGCGCGAAAGCGGTGTCGCCCCTCCAGCGAATGGATTGTATACTCAGGTGCACTGTTTCTCCCACCGGAGTTTTCCGGTGGCGGAGATTGTTCCATCGCGGAGGGCTGGCCGGTTCGGGCGAGTCCCTCCCCCCACCATTTCATCAGGCCCCCTAAGGCCCCCAAGAGGTAGGTCATGCGTCGCTGTGCCCCCACCATCGCCGCGTCGGTTCGTCGTTTCTCGGCTCTGGCTTCCGTGGCCCGGCTTTCCCGGAGCCGCCCGGCAGCACGTGGCCTCGCTCGGGGCGGTCTTGTCGCCGCACTCGCCCTGATGGTGGCTGGCGCGGCGGGGTCAGCCTCGGCCCAGTGGGGCGGCTGGGGATGGGGCATGGGAGGCATGGGAGGCGGCTACGCCTCGACGGCCGGTCAGGCCGCGGCCTACGGGCTCTCCGATGTGATCCGCTCGGAGGGGTATGCGAACCTGCAAAACTCCGAGGCGGCCAAGAACTGGGAAGACGCCAAGACCAAGGAAATCGACAACCGCCAGAAGTGGACGAACACCTACTTCGACATGCGGCGCACGAACAAGGAAGCTCGTCAGGCCGAGAACGGCCCGGCGGTGACGCATGATCAAGCGATCCGGTACGCCAAGGCGGCGGCCCCGCCGCGGCTGTCGTCGGCACAACTCGATCCGGTCACTGGCCATATCGAGTATCCGCTCCTTCTCACGCAAAAAGACTACGACACCTACCGCACCGATCTCGACAAGCTGTTCGCCGATCGGGCCTCGAGTGGCGGCAGCCTCCAGTTTGAGGAGTTCGAGAAGATCCGCGGGACAGTCTCGAAGTTTATCGATGCCCTGAAGACGAATGTCAGCCGCTACCCGGCTGGCGATTACGGCCACGCCCGGACGTTCCTCGACAGCCTCGCCAACGAGCCCCGCTTCCCGGCGGGCTGATCGGGCTGAGAGACCGCCTAGGGGCGCTGAGGGAGGTGGACCCGGCGGAGGAGTGGGATGGCCGCCACCCGGAGGATCGCCGAGACCACGAATACGGCGTAATAGGCGTTGCGATCCTCGCCAAGCGTGCGGAGGAGCAGGCCGCCGCAGGCGGCGCCGCTGACCCAGGCCACCGCATGCCCGAGGTTGTAGGCGGTCACCACGCCGGTTCGTTCCCGGTGCGAGGCGGTTTCGAAAAAGAGGAGCACGACGGCGAGCTCATAGGCGGCCCACGACGCGCCGGCGACGACTTGCACGCCGACGAGGTAGGGGATGTCGGCCGACACGAGCCAGAACAGCGTCAGCGGCGCGATTGCCAGTCCTCCCAGCCAGAGCAGGCCGAGGGAGCCGATCCGACTCCCGAGTCGCCCCAGACTCGGCAGCACCAGCGCCCGGGCGAGAAAGCTCACCGCCACGACGAGCATGTAGGAGAGGTAAGAGAACTGCCTGTCTTTGAGCATGTAAGGGGAGAAGTACGCACCGGAGAACTGGCAGGCGAAGGTGATCGCCCAGAGGTAGGTGACGAGCGTGCCCGCTGGCCCCGCGGCGAGCGCCCGCACCCGCCGCCAGGCATCGGCCAAGCCGGCTCGCGCCGATTCCTCTCCCCCGGTGCCTCGATGCGCGTCGGTTGGCACCTCTGCTGTCGGGGGCTTGAGTTCGCGGCAGGCGGCCAAGCAGAGCGTCGACACGAGCCGGCAGCCCGCGGCGAGCGAGAACAGAACCGCAAACGTGGGGAGGAGGACGCCGCGGCGTTTTCCCCACTCCAGGAGCAGCCCTCCGGCCACGAAGCCGGCGAGAACTGCGAACTGTCCAAGGCGGCTGCGGTGGGCAAAGTAAGGGGTGCGCATCCGCTCCGGGATGAGTGTTCCCATCCAGGCGTTCCACGCCGGCGCTCCCGCCATGCCGGCCGACCAGTAGATGCTGACGGCGATGAGCAGTTCCCACGGCTCGGCACGGCCGCGCAGCGCCCACCAGATCAGGGGAAGGAAGCTGATCGCCTGCACCGCCGTCGTCGCCACCACCCATCCCCGGTTCGTGCCCAGCCGGCGAACGGCCAGCGGCGTCACCAATTGCACGACCGCCCCGACGAACAGCGGCGCCGAAGCCGTCAGCCCGGTTGCCACCGGGCCGAATCCGAGGGCCAGGGCGAAGGCCGGGATGTAGTGCTCCCCGCAGCCGACCATCACGCTGTAGGCAGAGGCGTCGGCGGTGGAGATCCAGAGATCGCGGCGGAGACCGGTCCGGGGCGGAAGGCCTCGGGCGAGAAACTCCACGACCTTGGCGCGGGGCCTCGGCGGGCGGGAGGGCAAAGGGAGCAGTCCGAAGCGCGGGGTGGGCAGGCCAGATGGAGGGACCTCGTTTATACTCCCGCGGGCCGTTGAGACGTCAGTCGTTTTTTCTGGAGCTTCCGCTCCACGACGAGGGCGCCTGGCCCGCGACCGCGACATCGATCGCGACATGGAGAGAGCAATGCAGGCATTGGTCACGGGTGCGACCGGGTTCGTGGGGCCGCGACTGTTGCGGATGCTCGACCGCCCGGTGGTGCTGACGCGAAATCCGCAGCGTGCCCAGGCTGCCATCGGCCATCTCGCCGGCAGGATCGTCGCCTGGGATCCGCTCAAGGGACCGCCCCCCGCAAGCGCTCTGGAGGGGGTCGACACGGTCTTTCATCTGGCCGGCGAATCGGTCGCCGAGGGGCGGTGGACGGTGGCCCAGAAGCAACGCATCAGGGACAGCCGCGTCCTCGGCACGCGGCATCTCGTGCAAGCGATTCGTCAGGCATCGGCCCGTCCCGCCGTGCTCGTGTCGGCTTCGGCGGTCGGCTATTACGGCAACCGCGGGGATGACGAGCTCACCGAATCCGCCCCCGCGGGCCGCGACTTTCTCGCCGAAGTCTGTGCTGCCTGGGAAGAAGAGGCTTTGGCCGCCCAGACCTGCGGCGTCCGGGTCGTGACCGCCCGGACCGGGATCGTGCTCGGCGCTGGCGGAGGGGCCCTCGGGAAGATGCTCCTCCCGTTCAAGTTGGGCGCCGGTGGACCGCTCGGGAGTGGAAAGCAGTGGATGCCGTGGGTGCATGTCACCGATCTGGCGCGGCTCTATCACCACGCCGCCACAGCCACCGTGATCACTGGCCCGATGAACGCCGTGGCTCCCAATCCGGTGAGGAACAGCGAGTTCACGCGGGCCCTCGGTCGACAACTCCATCGTCCCGCCTTCCTGCCGGCCCCTTACTTCGGGCTCCGGCTCGCCTTTGGGGAGTTCGCGCAGGTGCTCTTCGATTCGCAGCGGGTAATTCCCAAAGTCGCCCTGGAGAGCGGTTTCACGTTCCAGTACCCGGAGATCGCCATGGCGCTCAGGGAAATCCTCGCGCCGGCGGCGTGAGTGGCCAAGCGGGATCCCGCGTCCGTCCGAGGGCGACGGTCAGGCCTCGTCGTCGACCGGGGCTTCGTCGGGAGTGGCGGCCCGCGTGAGACGGTCGTGGATCGCCTGCCAGTCATCCCCGGCCGGCGGCTCGTCGACGATGATCCAGTCGAGGGATCGCTTGTCGATGGCATGAAGGACGGCGTAGAGCATCGTGGCGTGAGTGGCGGGATCGTCCGGCATCGGCACAACGACCACCTCGGCGCTCCCAGCGATCCGCCGTGTCCGCGCGTCGGCGGCCCGGGTCGTCAGCCATCCGACTCGCTTTCCCGCGCGGAGGAGTTCGCTGACGCGTTCGGCGGCGCAGGGGGAGACCTCGAGTGGCGTCCGCGGCGCGTAGTGCCGCGCGGCCTGGCCGGGGGAGCGGGCGGGGGCCGAGGGAGTGGTGGTGGTGGGGGCGGCGAGCGTTTCCCCCAGTGCCGCGGCGAGTGCCGTGGCGGAGAGTGGCCCTGGACGGAGGATTGCCGGCGGCGACACGGTGCAGTCGACGACGGTCGATTCGATGCCACGCCCGCACGAACCGGCGTCGAGGATCAGGTCGACCTTTGCCCCGAGGCTCTCGAGGACGTGGGCGGCCGTTGTCGGTGAGAGCCGGAGCGAGCGGTTGGCGCTCGGTGCCGCCAGCGGCTCGCCGAGTCGGGCGATGAGCTCGCGGGCGACGGGCTGGTCGGGGCAACGGATCGCCACCGTCGGCCCGCCGGCGGTGACGATGTCGGGCACGTGGGGGGCCTTCGGGACAACGACGGTCACCGGGCCCGGCCAGCAGGCCCGGGCGATCCGCTCGGCGGCCACGGGCCATTCCGAGGCCAGGGCCCGCGCCATCTCGACGCCATCGACATGGACAATGAGTGGATTGGTCGATGACCGGCCCTTGGCGATGAAGATCCGTTCGACGCTGCTTTCCGAGAGCGCCAGCCCCGCCAGCCCGTAGACCGTCTCGGTGGGAATCGCCACCAGTCCTCCCGCGCGGAGCACGGTGACGGCGCGGTCGAGTGCGGCGTCGGTCTCGGCCGGCGGCGCGGTGGCTCCGGCCGGCCAGCGGACGGGGAGGGTGTCGGGAAGGGCGTGGTCCATCGGCATCGGGAGGCTCCGCGGGCTGGGGGAATCGCCGCGGGGAAGCGCAACGATTCCTGCTGTCGAAGATTCACGCTGTGTTGTCGAGCCGCCGGGGAGACTGTGTCAATCGTCGGCCATGTCGGTCGATTCGGGCAGCCCGCCCCGCCCCAGCCGGCCCGGCGCGGGGGCTCCGTTGCAAGGCCTGCGGCGGCAACGGAAGATGGCAGCCTGCGGAGACCTGCCCCCCTCTCCTGCCCCGTCCGTGGAGGCCCTTCCCTTGACCATTCCCCGTCCCACGCCGGCTCCTCCCCCTGCCAAGAGCGCTCCTGCGCCCTTGGTCGGGATCGTCATGGGGAGCCGCTCCGACTGGGCGACGCTCGAGCGGGCCTCCCAGGTGCTGACGCAGTTCGGTGTCGCGCACGAGTGCGAGATCGTCTCGGCTCACCGCACCCCGGGCAGGCTTGCCGAGTATGCCGCCAGCGCGGCTGGCCGTGGGCTCCGTTTGATCATCGCCGGAGCCGGGGGCGCTGCCCATCTTCCCGGCATGATGGCGGCCCAGACGGCGTTGCCGGTGTTTGGAGTGCCGGTCGAATCGGCGGTTCTCCGCGGGGTCGATTCGCTCCTCTCGATGGTGCAGATGCCGGCTGGGATCCCGGTCGGTACGCTGGCGATCGGGCCGGCTGGAGCCACGAATGCGGCGCTTTTGGCGGTGGCGGTGCTCGCCCTCCACGATGACCGCCTCGCCGAAGCGCTGCGGGTTTACCGCGTAGCACAGACGCAGCGGGTGCTCGCCGACGATCTCGCCAGTCCCAGCCAATCGTGAACAGCGTGAGCCATCCCAGTCTTCTCCATGCGGCCGTCGATCGGCCCCCTGTCCTTCCCGGGGCCACGCTCGGCGTCCTCGGTGGCGGGCAACTCGGCGCCATGTTCGCCTCCGCCGCCCGGCGGATGGGCTACCGCGTCGAGGCGGTCGTCGACCATGCCGACTGCCCCGCGGCCCGGCACTGCGACCGCGTCCACGTCGGACTCCTCGACGACCCAGCCCGATTGGTGGAGCTGGGGCGGCGGTTCGCCGCGGTGACGTACGAGTTCGAGAACGTGCCGGTCGCCGCGGCCCGGGCCCTCGATGGAGTGGTGCCTGTCCGGCCGGGCCCGAACGTGCTGTTCACGACGCAGGATCGGGGCCGGGAGAAGGCGTTTCTGGTTGCCCACGGCCTGCCCTGCGCGCCCCACGCCTTCGTTCGCTCGCGGGACGATCTCGTCGCCGCCGTCACGCGGACGGGGCTTCCGGCTGTGCTCAAGACCTGTGCCTCCGGCTACGACGGGAAGGGGCAGCGACGGATCGACAGCCTGGCGGAGGTCGATGCCGCCTGGGGGGCACTGGGGCCTGAGGAGTTGGTTCTCGAGGGGTGGGTGCCGTTTGCGTGCGAGATTTCGGTCGTCGCCGCCCGCGGCCTCCATGGCGAGACGGTCACCTGGGAGCCCTCCCTCAACCACCATCGCCACCATATCCTCGATTGTTCGCTCGTCCCCTCGGGCCTCCCCGCCGCCACCGTCGATGGCGCGCGGCGGATGGCGGAGCAGGTCCTCGAGGCGCTCGACGTCGTCGGTGTCGCCTGTGTCGAGTTCTTCGTGATGGCCGATGGGGGGCTGCTGGTCAACGAGATCGCCCCGCGACCGCACAACTCCGGCCATCTCACGATCGAAGCTTCCACGACGAGCCAGTTCGAGCAGCAGGTGCGGGCGGTGTGCGGCCTGCCGCTCGGCTCAACGAAGCTCCGGGCGCCGGCGGCGATGGTGAATCTCCTCGGCGATTGTTGGGAGCTGGGGGAGCCTGACTGGAACGCGGCTCTGGCGGTGGAGGGGGTGAGCCTCCACCTCTACGGCAAGTCCGCCCCCCGGCCGGGGCGGAAGATGGGGCACCTGACGGCCCTGGCTGGCAGCGTTGCCGAGGCCGAAGCGGCGGCCCGCGCGGCCCGCCGGGCCCTCGCGCGTGGCGCGGTGGGGTGAACGGCGAGCGCGGGGCTACTGGGGCGAGAGCGTCCTTCCCCGCCAGCTCGTCTGCAGTCCGAGGGTCCGGCGGATCAGGGCGCCCCACTGGATGACGAGGAACACCGCAACGCCGAGCGGATGGACAACAGCGCTCGAGAGGCTGTGACCGAAGCGGTTGACGGCGAGCGCTCGCGGGAGCCAGGCGGCAAAGGCGGCGGCGAGCGTCGCAGCCACCCCCCAGGCCGGCCATCCATCCCACCCGTCGGCGAGGCCGCGAAGGAGGAGGATGACCGGGAGGATCTGCCCTCCCGCGAGGAGCAGGGTGAAAGGGAGGATGCTCCCCGCCGCCGCGATCCCCTCGGTGGCGTTCTTGCCGAGGCCGCGGACCACCTCCCGGTTCGTGCCGTACATCCGGCAGCGGGCAATGTCGCCGGCATCGAACAGATCGGTCGACAGGCCTGCCGCCCGGTAGGCCCGGGGAAGCTTGATCCCGTCGTGGAGGGAGGCCTTGATGGCGGCATGGCCCCCGCTCCGCAGGTAGGCGTCCCGGCGCGTGACGAACAGTTGGCCGCAGCCGGCCGCCAGTCCGGGACGGTTGTCGGAGCGGGCAATCGCCAGCGGGAGGTATCCGAGGAGCACGAAGTGGATCAGCGGGAGGAGGAGCCAGTCGAGGAGGCAGCCGGTCTCCTGGCGGGGGAAGCCGCTGGCCAGATCGACGCCCCGCGTGTCGAGAAAAGCCACGGTGCGTGCCACGGCGTCGGGCTCGAGGGTGACGTCGGCATCGAGGAAGAGGAGGATGTCGTGGCGGGCCGCCTGGGCGAGTTGAAAGCAGGCATGCTGTTTGCCACACCATCCGGCCGGGAGCGGCTGACCGCGGACGAGTCGCACCCGCGGATCTTCGGCGGCCAGTGCGGTGATGATCCGCGCGGTGTCGTCCTGGCTGTCGTCGTCGAGAACGACCAACTCGAGGTCGACATCCCGGTTGGCGAGCACGGCGGCGGCGAGCCGGCCGATGACCTGTGCCTCGTCGCGGGCCGGGACGAGCACCGATACTCCCGGCGGCGGAGTCCCGCGCGCCGGCCGCGGCGCGCGGGTGAAGAAGCGGAGGTTGGCGAGCGTCAGCCCGGCCGGAAGCGCGGCGAGGGCCAGCGCCGGCAGAGCCAGCCAGGCAGGGGTCATCGTCGCGGCTCCGAGGAGATCGATGAAACGCCACCGTGCGAGGGATCGAACCGCTCCCCCTTCAGCCAGGCGCGGCAGCGGCGGCTGAGGTCATAGACCCCCCCCACGCCGACATCCCCGGCGAGAATCGTGCGGAAAGGTGCCGGGTCGCGACGTCTGGCGGCGTGGGCCAAGCGATCCTGGGTCGCCTCGAGTCGTGTTGCCAGGAGGGCATTCCAGGCATGGGCGTCGAGGCCGCTGCCCGGGCCCATCGGCATCGGTTCACCGAAGGCCACCAGCGCCTCGGGCAACCGCTCATTCCAGAACGGATACTCGACCGCCATCGGCACGATCAACCCCCGCTCGTTCCCAAGGGCGGCGTGCCCAACGCCCGGGCGGATCACCATCGGACGCTCGCGCGGGTCGGCAAACTCCCCCTGGGCCGTCACCCAGAAGATGACGTCGGGGCGCCGGCCGGCCGCCCGGGCAATCCGGAGGAATCGGGCGGCGCCGCGGCGCGTGCCTGGCTCGATGCCGACCAGCCCGATCCGTTCGAGGAACCGGTATTTACCGAGCGCCGCGGCGTCGATCGGCCCGTAGTTGAGCCGCTCCGGCCAGAGTTCCTGGGCCACGGTGAAGAACACGAGCGGATCCCACCAGCCGGGATGGTTCGCGTAGAGGATCACCGGTTGCCCGGCGAGATCGGGGGCGTCGGGCTGTTCGCCGACGCCGCGGAGGAGACGGAGGGCGTGGAAGTGCCGCCGCATCGAACGCCGAGCGTAGACCATAAACCAGTGGTAGAGCATCCGCGAGAACGGCGGAAGTTGCTCCCGCCCCTCGTGGTCCCGGGGGGCCGCGGCGTCGCTCTTCACGGGTACCTCCGGGCGCCACTCACACCGCGCACGAAGCCGGGGATGACACGGGGCCAGTCGGCTCGATGAGGCGGTCCTTGTCGACGGTGTCGGCCGCGATCCAGCCCGACATCATCACCATCGGCATCCCGGGCCCCGGATGGGACGAGCCCCCGGCGAGGTACAGCCCCTCGATGTCGGGGGACCGGTTCGAGGGCTTGAAGGCCCCGAGGAATCGCCCGTGGCTTGCCAGCCCGTAGATCGCGCCGTCGAGGACGTGGTAGCGGTCGTTGATGTCCTGCGGCGTGAGGAATCGCTCGACGACGATGTGCTTCTCGAGATCTTCGAGCCCGGCAGTGGAGACGAGTTTCTCGATGATCCGCTTCCGGTAGGGGGCGAACATCTTCGACCAGTCGTGGTGCGGACGGAGGTACGGAGTGTGCACCAACACGTAGAGGGCCTCTCCTCCGGGCGGCGCCACTTCGGGCTCGGTGACAGCCGGGGCGCAGAGGTAGCAGGTCGGATCGGGCGCCGGCTCCCCCTTGCGGTAGATGAAGTCGAACTCCTCGTGCGGGTCTGCCGAGAAGACGAAGTTGTGATGGAGGAGTTGTTCGTAACGGCGGTCGAGGCCAAGGTAGAGGACAACGCCGGAGCAGGCCGGTTCGTACTTCCGCCGCCCGAGAAACTTCGCGGCGGGTGCGCCATCGACGAGCTCGCGGTGGGTGCGGACGCTGTCGGAATTGCTGACGACGACGGCGGCCGGGATCGTCTCCCCCTGCTCGGTGACGACTCCCCGCACCTTCCCCTTCTCGACGATGATCCGGCTGACGGCGGTGCGAGTACGGATGTCGACGCCGAGATCAACCGCGAGGGTGGCCAGGGCCCTCGGCACGGCGCCGGTGCCCCCCCGCGGATACCAGACGCCGTCGCGGGATTGCATGTTGGCGATGCCACAGAGGACCGCCGGCGACGACTCGGGGCAGCTCCCCACATACTGCGTGAAGTGGTCGAACATCTGGGCGGCACGGGCATCGGGAACGTGGGCCCGCACAGTGCCGGCCACGGTGTGGCCCGGCCGCATCCCCATGACCTCACGGAGCATCCCGACATTGAAGCTCCGCCGCGGGTCGAACATGTCGGAGAGCCCGCCGACCGGTCGCCAGAAGAAGTATTCGTCGGAGATGCGGTGGAGCCGTTTCGAGAGTTCCATGAAACGCCCATACCCGTCCCCTGCCCCGCTCCCCGGCGCGTAGCGGTCGAGCGTCGCCTGCATCTGCGGCACATCGGCGCACAGATCGAGCGTCGAGCCATCGGTGAAGAAGCTCCGCCATTGCGGGTCGAGCCGGACCAAGTCGAGTGCCTGGTCAAGATCACGCCCGGCCTCGGCGAAGATCCGCCGGAGGACATCCGGGATCGTGAGGATCGTCGGCCCCATGTCGAAGCGGTAACCCTGCTCCGAAAGGATCGCGGCCTTCCCGCCGACCCAGGGGTTTTTGTCGCACAGCGTCACTGCATAGCCACGGGCGGCCAGCGTGCATGCGGCAGCCAAGCCACCGAGGCCGGCCCCGATCACGACCACCCGATTCTGTTCCTTGACGGTTTGCATCATCCCTTCCTCAGCTCGGCTCTCGCCGGCACTTGGCTTGTGACGGGCTCGGTTTTCGGCGGCATTCGATCGGGGGACGGTGGAGAAACTTCGCAGTTCGAAGCCTAGACGGCGGCCGTTGCCTGGGGGCGACCACGGCCTGCGGTCACCGGCGACAACGGCGGGAGGCCCTCGAGACCGAGGTCGTCGAGGAGCAGATCGCTCGTGATCCGGGCTGAGGAGTAGATCACCGGCAAGCCACTCCCGGGATGGGTGCCACCGCCGACGAGATACACCCCCTCGAGATCCTCGAAGCGGTTGTGCGGACGCTTGTGGAGCATCTGACCGAGGTCGTGCGAGAGGTTGAACGTCGCCCCACGGTAGATCTCGTAGTCGTCCTGCCAGTCGTCCGGCGTGATCATCTTTTCGTAGCGGATCCGCTCCCGGACACCGTGGATCCCCATCCGCTCGAGTTGATCGAGGGCCACCTCACGGTAGCGGGGCGCCTCGCGACTCCAATCGACGTTGGGGTGGCGGTGGGTGACCGGAATCAGCAGGTAAAGCGTACTGTGGCCAGCGGGGGCGAGGGAGGGATCGGTGACGGTGGCGTTTTGGACATACATCGACGGATCGGGCCCGAGGGCGTGGCGCGTCTCGATGTCGGCGAGATTGTCGCGGTAGTTTGCCGAAAGGTAGATCGTGTGGTGAGGCACGTCATACTGACCCTCGATGCCGAGGTAGAGCATGAACGTCGAGCAAGAGAACCGCTTCGAGGCGATCTGACGATCGCTCCAGCGGCGGCGCAGTCGGTCGGGCACCAGCCGCGTCATCGAGCGGGCGAAGTCGGCGTTGATGACCGTGGCATCGGCCTCATAGACAGCCTTCCCTGTCCGGACGGCGGCGATCCTTCGCCCCTCGAATCGAAGTGATTCAACTGGCTCGGAGTAGTGGATCTCCACCCCCATCTCTTGGGCGATCCTCGCCATCGCATTCGAGACGGCCCCACAGCCGCCGATCGGATGGAAGACCCCATGTTCGTACTCGAGGAAAGAGAGAATCGAGAACAGGCTGGGGCACCGGAACGGGGACATGCCGAGATATTTCGACTGGAACGTGAAGGCCAGCCGGATCCGCTCGTCCTTGAAGAAGCTCCCCAGTTCGTCGTTCAGGCTTCGCCACGGCTTGAGCAGCGGCATGAGCTTGATCAGATCGGGGTTGACGAGATCGCGCCAACTTTCGAACGGCTGCTCCAAGAACGGGGCGAAGCGGATGAACTTCTCCCGCGTGGCGTTCATGAAGCGGGTAAAGGCCCCGGCATCGCCAGGCGCCAGTCGGGCGACCTCGGCCTCCATCCTCGCGATGTCGGGGGTGGCGAGAAGTTCCCCGCCGGCGCCGAACACGAGCCGGTACTGGGGGTCGAGCGGGACCAGATCGACCTCCCGCCGGAGGTCGCGTCCGCAGGCGGTAAAGATGTCGTCGAGGACTCTCGGGTAGAGGAAAAACGTCGGGCCGAGGTCGAAGCGGTAGCCCTCGGGAGTCGCGATCGTGCTCGTTCGCCCGCCAGGAAAGGCGAGGCGTTCGAGGATCCGCACCCGGACGCCGGCGGAGGCGAGCAGCATGGCGCAGCCCAGTCCGCCCGGGCCCGCCCCAATGATATTGACCGTCTTTGCCATCCGAGCGTTGTCCATGACAAGCATCCCGACCCTGCCGACCGTGCCGACCATGCTATGCCCGGCCTGCCAGAGGGGCAGCGGGCCATCACAGGCCCCAGCCATCGGGCCGCGACCGCCCAGGACGTCGATCCCTCGGGCGTCGGTACTATAGCACCGTGGCCGAGCAGGGGCAGGCCGTGCCGGCATCGCTCACAAGAGGGCCGTCACGGGGATCAATAGGCCGGCCAGTAGGCGCCGCGGACCGGCCGCAGGCCACCGAACGGGCCGCGGCGATAGAGAGGGACGGCCACGGCCGTGGGGACCATCTGCACCGGCTGAGCCACCGCCACCGGAGCGGGGGCGTAGACCGTCGTCGGGGCGTAATTGACCGTGGAGGCCGGGGCGTAAAAGGAAGTCACCGCCACCGGCCCGGACGCCGGCGAGATCAGTTGAGCACTCGGGGCATAGCCGACGACGGTCGGTGCGGCGGCGTACATCGGGGCGGCGGCGTACATCGGGGCGGCGGCGTACGTCTGTGTGGCTGCATAGGTCGGGGCGCCGGCATACGACGGGGCGTAGTACGCGGTCACCGGACGGGCAACGGTGGCCATCGCGGGCACAGAGTAGCTCGTGACAGCGACGGAACTCGAAGGCACGATCGCGGTGAGCGGGGTCGAGATCGCAGCCATCGGGACGCCAGCGGCCACGGGGGGCGAGAACGCCGAGACGGCGGCGTAGTTGCCCGACGGGTTGTAGTTGGCGACATAGGGACCGGCCGCCGGGGCAAACTCGGTGACGACCGGACGGTAGACGATCGTTTGGCCGACGGCGTCGGCAGCACCAAACCCCACCCAGCCCGTGCCGAGCAGGCCGACCACCGAAGCGAGGAAAAACCCGCCGAAATGGCCGGAAACCATTCCTGAAGCGGTGCGGGAGGCGGTCATCGGAGGGGTCCTGGGAGGAGTGCGGGAAAGCCTCATGCCTTCCCTCATGGAAGATACGTCGCTCGCCACCGGGTTTGCAAACCTTTGGTAGTCTGCCGGCGGTTCGCTGCCGTTCCCCCCACGACACTCGCAGTGATTGGGGCGGAAAAGCCGATTGTGCCGGGGACACCCCCCCGCCGGCCCCGGGAACGGTCGGGTGTGACACCTCGTTGCGATCGTCGCCCTGCTGGGAGTCGGAAGCGCCCGGATCGGGCGCTTGTTCCCCCTTCTATCCCTCCGAGCAACCACCGTGGATAGCCCACCCCCCAGCCTCCCTCCTTCCGCACCTCCGGCACTTCCGGCGCCCGCTGCGGGGAACTCACTCTGGAAGGGCGGGTTCGCCGCGCTGCTGGTCGTCCGCGCGCTGACGCTCGTCAACGATCACGCCATCAAGTGGCTGGCGATCGGGTTGGGGAAGAAACTCGTCGACGAGGGGCGCGTCAGCCTCGTGCTCACGATCGGACTGGTCGGGCTGTCGCTCCCCTACGTGCTCTTCTCGTGGCTGGCCGGATCCCTCGCCGATCGGCAATCGAAGACAGCGGTGATTCGCTGGTGCAAAGCCGCCGAGGTGTTCATCGCCGCGGCGGCGACCCTCGTGCTCGGCTTCGGCATGGGGGAAGGAGATGCGTGGCTGGGGCTGCCGACGGGCTTGTGGCTGCTCCTCGGAGCGGTGATGGCGATCGGGATGCAGGCGGCACTGATGACGCCTTCGATTGTCGGCGTGATTCCAGAGGTCGTCGCGCCGTCGCGACTCTCGTCCGCCAACGGTCTTTTCTCGCTCGTTTCGCTCGTCGCCGTCCTCGCCGGGACCGCCGCCGGAAACTGGGTGGCCGATGCGACGGCACTCGACGCAGCCTCGGCGTGGGGGCGCGCCTGGCCAACGGGGATGCTCCTCGGAGGCACGGCCCTGCTGGGGCTGGCGGCGGCGGTGTTCATGCCGCACCTTGCCCCCGCAGCCCCCGACGCCCCCCCCGCCTGGAATGCTCTGGCGCGGACATGGACCGACTTGAGCCTCCTCGTCCGCCAGCCCGAACTGGCTGCCGCTGCCGCCGGCATCGTGTTTTTCTGGGCGATCGGCGCCGTGGCCCAGGCCAACGTCGATCAATTTGCCAGCGAGGCGGGAGCGGCGTCGCAGGCGCAGGTCGTGCCCTTGCTCGTGGCCCTCGTCGCCGGCATCGGGGTGGGGAGTGTCGTGACCGGAAAGCTCGCCGCGCGGCCGGAAGGGGCCGATCCACGCGTCGATCTCGGATTCGTGCCGCTCGGTGGCTTGATCATGAGTGTCGCGTTCGTGGCGCTGGCCGGCATCGGTGGCCGGTTCGTGGAGGCCGGCGGCGTGGCGGCATGGATCCCATTCCTGTGGTTGGTGGTCCTCGGATTCGGGGCGGGGATGTTTGATGTGCCGCTGGAAACCTATCTCCAGTCGAAGAGCCCACCCGATCGTCTCGGGGGAGTGCTCGGAGCGACGAACCTCCTCCTCTTCAGCGGCATGTTTCTGGCATCGCTCGCCTACGGTGGGCTGCGGGCGCCGCTCGTGGCAGGAGGGCCGCCGATGCTCTCCGCCCGGGCGATCTTCGCGATCTTCGCGATCCTCTCGCTCGGGGCCGCGGCCGTCGCCGTCTGGTGCGCCCCCCGGGCAACGCTGCGGTTGTTCGTCGCCTCGATCGTTCATGCCGGATGGCGATATTCCGTCCGGCATGCCGATCGGCTCCCCGCCGCAGGCCCGGCGGTCGTCGTGGCCAACCACCTCTCCTGGCTCGACGGATTCGTGCTCGTCCTCTCCACGCCCCGGCCATTGCGGATGCTCGTCTACGGGCCGAATATCCGCGGCCGGTTCCTGCGAATGCTCTCCGACCAGTGGCGGTTCATCCTTTTCGAGCCCCGGCCGAAGTCGATCGCGCAGGCCCTGCGTTCGGTGCAGGAAGGGCTCGCCGCCGGCGACGCGGTCGGGATCTTCTCCGAGGGGGGCATTTCTCGAACCGGACCGATTCTCGGCTTCAAACGCGGGCTCGATTGGGTGATGGGGCGTGTCGAGGCGCCGATCGTGCCGGTCCACATCGATGGGATGTGGGGGAGCGTCCTCTCCTTCTCGGAGGGGCGGTTTTTCCGCAAGTGGCCGCGGCTGGTCGGCGGGGGCTGGCGGCGGCCGTTGACGGTCTGGTTTGGCAGGCCGCTCCCCGTCGGCAGTTCCCCCCGCGACGCCCGCTTCGCCCTCCAAGAACTCACCGCCCACGGCATCCGTGATCGGATGCTGACGACCCGCAGCGCCGATCGCGAGATCGCTGCCTGGCTGCGGCGGCACGCGGCCGACGCCGGGCCGATCCGCGCCGCCCTCGACGAAGTGCGCGGCCTGGGAAAGGGGGCACCGGCAGATCAGACGCGCGACTGGGCAGCGTTTGCCGCCACGGCCGAGGCGTTTGAATCCGGTTGCTTGGTGCGCCGCGACGACCGGATGGTGTCATCGCTTGTCCCCACCGATCCGCTCTCCATCGATCTCGGTGTCTGTGGCGGGCCGCTGCTCGGCATTGCGGCGACCACGATCGACCCCGATCTTTCGGCCGGAGCGATGATCGAGGAACTCAAGCGTCTCCGGGCCACGATCTGGTTGGCGCGGGTCAGGCAGGTGGCCGCGATGGCTGCCCTCCCCTCGGAGCAGGTCGGCCGGCTCCCTGAGGTGATCGTGATCCCGATCGGCGACGGTCGCGAACTCGCGATCGCCCGCCAGGCGGGCGCGGCATTCCACGCGGCCCACAAAATCGAACCGGTGGTGGCGTTCGCCCCCGAGGCCGTTGGCGGGCTGGTGTCGATCAACACTCCCCCCTCCCGGTTGGCGGCCGATGTCGAAATCATCTCCCGTCCGGAGTCGCTCGGGAGGGTGGTGATGGGGGTGGTGGTCTGGCCACTGGCTTCCGATCGTGCCCGACTCGGGCTCGAACCGCTCGGCCGGGACGCATCGGGCGGAGGCGCTTCTGAGGCTGCCGGGTCGTTGGTTGTGGCTGCCACCGCGGCTCACCGAACCGCCGGTGGGGGGGATGGCGGGGGGCGAGAACCCCTGTCGTGTGCCCTCAGCGGGGGCTACCTCGTCGATGACCACGGATTCCTGTTTCCACCCGGTACAGCCGAGGAAGTGATCCGCGCCGGGGAGCCCCCGCGGGGGCAGAGCAGCGGCGAAAGCCGTCGCCCGAAGAGCAATCTTGGTTGATTGCCCGCCATGGAGTATCCTTGACGCGTCCCGGTCACGGGCACCCCTAGCTCAATTGGATAGAGCATCGGTCTACGGAACCGAAGGTTGCTGGTTCGAGCCCAGCGGGGTGTATT
>Ga0114959_10000442_pt1 | contig 39055 bp, 30 predicted proteins | sample C_130625_EF_Meta_FD_87317 | JGI IMG/M metagenome (GOLD analysis project Ga0114959, IMG submission 87317) | Freshwater microbial communities from Lake Croche, Canada to study carbon cycling - C_130625_EF_MetaG | ecosystem: Environmental > Aquatic > Freshwater > Lake | place: Lake Croche, Canada... | reverse complement strand
TTTGCTTTTTGCAATTCAAGCAGATTCTTAACCTCGATGTTTTTCGACAAAGCGTTAAAAGAAATGAATATCAAAAGGCTAATAATCAATAATTTCATATTTTGTATTTTTAAAATTCTAACAATTTATTTGGCTGGTTTCCAAGGCCATGGTTTAGCTTTGGTTCTGAGCGCTTCGATTTCCCATTTTTGAGCCATTTCTTTGGTTTTGTTAGGGTTTTTTGTGGCTAAATTGTTTCGTTCGGTTGGGTCGTTTTTCAAATCATACAGTTCCCATTTATTTTCATCAGCTTCGCCAAAGGTCTTTTGTTTTCCAGTTTTTGAAACCAATTTCCAATCACCTACTCTGATGGCACGATTGGCGGAATGTTCCCAAAAAATAAAGTCTCGGGCTACGGGTTTATTTGTAAATGCAGGCACAAGACTTTTTCCTTCTAATGCTTGAATTTCATGACCATTAAATTGTTTTGGATAGGTTAAACCTGTAATTGCCAGACACGTAGCCATAATATCAATCAGATGAGAAGGCTGAGTTCTTAATTGTCCTTTTGCTCCAATACCTTTGGGCCAATGAACAATCAAAGGCGAGGCAATTCCGCCTTCGTGGGTATATTGCTTATAACTTCTGAATGGTGTATTTGATACATTTGCCCATTCTTCACCGTAGGTTGACCACGAGTTGGCATCACCCGGCATTACACCTCTACCACTTTGTACGAATCTTCCGTCACGGGTATATTCAGGTTTTTTATCTAAGAAAATAGCATTTTGTGGCGTTGGCTTCAATACTTTTTGTGCCTCGGTAAGCGGTATTGCTGGTTTATCAGTCTCTACAGGTTCGGCACAACCGCCGTTGTCATGCATGTAAAAGATAATTGTGTTCTCTAATTCACCTTTCTTTTCGAGTACGGTAATTATTTTGCCAATGCCTTCGTCCATAATGTCCACCATGGCGGCATACACTTCCATCCGTTTTACTTGCCAATCTTTTAGTGGTTCATCTTTCCAAGCAGGTACGTCAACACCACGGTCAGTTAGCACACAATTATCGCTGATAATTCCTAATTTTTTAAGTTTGTTGAATCTTTGCTCTCGCATCACATCCCAACCTTTATCATACAAACCTTTGTATTTTTTTATATCGTTTTCTGGGGCATGAAGTGGCCAATGAGCGGCCGTATAAGCGACATAAAAGAAAAAAGGTTGCTGTTTTGGGTGTTCCTGAATGAATTTTACCGTGGTATCGCTGATCGCTCGGGTATAATAAAAGTCCTTGTGAGGTGCAACGAACGTGTTATTGCTAATCAAAGTGCCAGGGTCATAATAGCTGCCTGAGCCGTTAAGCGTACCGAAATAACGCTGAAAACCACGTTGCAAAGGCCAATTGCTTTTATCACCGTTCGGTTTCATGTCTTTGGCTATATGCCATTTGCCCGTCATGTAAGTTGCATAGCCCGCTTTTTTAAAAACCTCAGCCATCGTGACGGCATTTTTACTCAAATCGTCCTGATAACCTTCTTCGGTATAGTTTTCCGAAGAAAGATGACCCATGCCCGCTTGATGCGGATACAAGCCCGTGAGCAAAGCCGCCCGTGTGGGACTGCAACGAGCAGTATTATAAAAGCTGGTGAAACGTAAACCGCTGGCTGCTAATCGGTCAATATTTGGTGTTTTGATTTCTGAGCCAAAACACCCAATGTCAGAGTAGCCCATGTCGTCCGTAAGAATGACAATGACATTTGGCTTCTTAGTCTGTGCATTTATGGCTGAATATCCAAACAAAAGGCATGTTAGGACGAAAAAAAAATAATTTTTTTTGGAGTTTGTTCTTAAGTTATTCATGGAAATGAAATTAAAATTATTTATCTGCTACACATCGAAAACCCAAATGTTCCATGCCCGAATCGGGCGAACTTTTCATGCGAGCTGCAACTCTATAACCGCTACAATAGGATTCATTACAAAGAAATGAGCCGCCACGCATGGTCCTTTTGGGTACCGTTGGTTCGTCGGGGTCGTAGCTACTTTTAGGACCTTTGGGGTTTTCAATTACTTTGATATTAGCTATCTGCTCATAATAATCGTGGTGATATAAATCGGCACACCATTCCCAAACATTACCCGCCATATCATACAAACCGTAGCCATTTGCGGCAAAGGATTTTACGGGTGAAGCACCATAAAAACCATCTTTGGAGTCATTTTTATACGGAAAACTACCTTGCCAATAATTACATTTATTTTTGCCTTGTTCTATATTTTCATTTCCCCAAGCGTAGATATTATTTTTGAGATTTCCTCTGGCGGCAAACTCCCATTCGGCTTCCGTGGGTAAGCGTTTGCCAGCCCATTGGCAATAAGCCATGGCATCGTCCCAACTAATATGGACAACAGGAAATGTATCTTTGCCCTTGATACTACTATTTGGGCCTTTTGGGTGTTTCCAGTCAGCCTCGTGCGTCCATTGCCACCACTGGCTATAATCTTGCAAGTTTACTTCACTTTTCGTAGGCACAAAAACCAAGGAGGCCGCTTTTAGCATTTCAGGTTTTGGCTTTGGGGTATTAGGTGGCAAAGTGGCTTTGATTTCTTCCCAGTTCACATCTTTTTCGGCAGTGGTTATATAGCCCGTGGCTTTTACAAATGCAGCAAATTGTTCATTGGTCACTTCGGTAATATCCATATAGAATCCACCGAGTTGTACTTGGTGTTTAGGCAATTCATCCCTTCTACCTTGCTCATTATCAGCCCCCATTTCAAAACTTCCGCCTTCGATCCAAACCATACCTTCGTGTTTTTGAGCCACGTTTTTAATAGTAGCATCTACACTACTATTTTTTGTAGCAAATCGACTTGGTATTTTTGAAATACAACAAGTCATGGCTTCCGCTTTCTCCTTTTCATTATATTTATAAAAAGAAAAAGCCGCTACACTTGCTATTGCTACTGTTATTAAAACCCATTGTAAGTATTTCATTCTCTTTATTTTTTTATCCAATTAACGCCAACATCTTTTTTGCCTACAATTTTTGAAACATCAAATGCGATGATTTCTTTCTCTGAAAGTTTGATATGATGAACGAGCAGGCGTTGGTTGATTGCGTCGATTACAGATTTTTCAGCCAATTGTTTTCCAAAGTAAAAACCATCTTTTAAAACCAAATCCTTTATTTTAATTTGTAAAAATCCTTTTTCTGATGTTGCCCCATTGGTATAAAAGTTATCAGTTAAAGTATAAGTCGATGTTGGGTCTTCAATTACAATAGGTTCAATGTGTTTTCCAACGGTATTTACGACGGTATTTCCCACCAACAAAACATTTTTTGGAGCAACCAAAGGTTTACCTTTGTTTTTATTTCCAACGCCAATTTTTATGGTTGCACCAACCGAATTAACGATGGTATTATAGGCCACAATGGCATTATCGGCAGGATAATACTCATTCAAAGCCGAGTTTTCTAAACCAGACATGACTGTGATGGGTGCTTTTAGGTCTTTGTCACCTCCTTCCAGATTCTCTACATAATTATTAAAAAAAGTATTATTGGGATTGATGACTCTCAATCCTGCACTTTCTTTTCTGCCCGCCTTACCGTTGATATAATTACCGTATACAAAACACTTTTGACCATGGCGAATTACCACACCGCCGTCATTTCCGATGAAAGTATTGAAGCGATAAATATTGTCCCAGCTTTTGTTACTTACTACTTCTGCTTCAATGCGTTCGTCTTCAAAATAATTATATTCAATGATATTAAAACCGTGCGAAAAAGAAGTTGTACTGGTGCCCACTCTGATTTGTTCACCACCGTTTTCTGAAAATGTACGATAACCAAAATAATTATGATCGATATGATGATGTGCTGAAGGGGCTACATCCGAGCCTGAGCCATAGCCTTTTTCTTGTTTGTATTCTATTACAAGCGTTGGCCCTTTATTGGTTTTTCCAGAAAAATAGCAATGCTGAACTTCATTGTACGTCCCTACCAAATTGACATAATAATTGGTTTTTCCCGTTGATTCAGCATGAGTATAGTTTATGATGGCACAATTACTAATTTTTGAATGGTGTGCTTCTTCGCCTCCAATGGCAAAACTAATGACGTGCTCTTTGTCTGCTAGTGTGCATTTTCCTTCAAACAAAAAACCTTCCACTTGTAAATAATTGCCGCTTAAAAGTAGCTGAGAATTGCCTGAGAATGAAACTTTTCCAGCCGTTTGAGCTTTCAATACGATTGGTTTTTCAGCCGTACCATTTCCTTTAAAATTGATTTTTAAGTCCTCATAGTTACCATCTTTCCAAACAATAACGTCACCCGCTTTTGATTTTGGCAAGGCAGTTTCAAATTCGTTTAAATTACTTACTAAAAAAACAGTCGCATGTGCTTGAAGACAGAGCAATAATAAAATGAATATGAAAAGTTTTGTGGTCATTTTTGGTTCGTTTTGAAGAAAGCCAACATCTTAGCATTCATATCCTTTTCAATAATAGCATATTTTTTATCCTTCACAACGTTTACTTTCTCTAATGGGTCTTTTTCGTAGTCATACAATTCACTGGCATAAACTTTTTTATCAGAATAGGGTTCGTTGCTGGTAAAGTCACTCATCCAAAGCACATACCGATATTTTTCAGTTCGCATCGCATAGCCCATCAATTTATTGTTGGCATAACCCAAACTTTTCTGTTCTTCTTTTTTCAATTTTCGAGGATATTGACTTACCGAAAAGTCTTTTACCTTCGCTTTGTTATTAACCATAATGGGCTTTAAACTTTTGCCATCTAAAAAAGTAGGAATGGGTGTACCTGCCAAATCACATATCGTCGGAAAAATGTCCAAATGTTCCGTCTGAGCACTTGATTTTCCTGGCTTTATTCCCGGTGCGGCAATAATGAGTGGAGCTCTCGTTGCTTGTTCAAAATTGGTATGCTTTTCCCATAAATCATGATCACCCAAATGCCAACCATGGTCGCCCCAAAGTACAATCACCGTATTATTTAATGTACCTAATGAATCAAGCGTATTTAAGAGAATTCCCACTTGGGCATCCGTATAAGAAACCGCAGCGTAGTATCCATGAATCAATTCTCGTTGCTTTTCTTCTTTTAGATTGACGTGAAGACCGCCCTCTTCATTATAAGTGGCAAAGGCGGGAATATCTGTATAATTCCTTAATTCTCCCGAACGGTGATAAGCCATTTCAACGCCATTTTTTGCATGCTCCTGAAAAGTCGCCAAAGGCATATCGGCATCTTTGTATAAATCCCAATATTTTTTGGGTGCTACAAAAGGTAAATGGGGTTTATGAAACCCAACCGCCATAAAGTAAGGTTGGGTGTTTTTTGAAAACTTTATCAATTGTTGTTTTGCCAAAAGGGCATCCACCCCATCGGTGTAGGCATGGTCTGGCACGTCCAAATTTTCAAACGAAGGGCCTTTTCTGCTGGTTGGATTTTCATCGTCACCGTCATCAGCTTTTGCTTTTTGAACTGTTTTATCGAAGAAAGCCTTCATTTCGGCCTTTTGGTATTGGCCGTTGGCTGGTTTACCCAAACCATTGGCATAGTCATTATCCTGTTCCAAAAGATAGGGTACACTCCAAGAAACAGGATCTACTTTTTTAATGGCACTTGAAGGGTGGAAAATTTTTCCGACTCCCGAGGTAGCATAACCTTGCGTGATGAGATATTGGGGAAGTGTAATAATATCGGGGTTCATGTCCCGCATTTGGGTTTTTAAGTCCCAAATCTGCGTATAATCGGGTCGTTTACTGGTCATCAAACTCGCACGGGTAGGTCCACAAACCGCTTGTTGGCAATAATTATTCATAAAAACTGTCCCCATTTTTGCCAAACGGTCAATATTAGGGGTCTTTATTTGCATGTTGCCATAACAACCCAATACGGGTTTCAAATCATCCACTGCAATAAACAAGACGTTGGGTTTGTTTTTTTGTTGGGCAAAAATGCTTGTGTTCACAAGAATTAAGCTTAAAAACACAATGGTATTTTTCATCGCTCCTCGATAATTAGAATTCATTTGTGATAAAATTATTGATTTTAGAGATATTTTTATTGTTGGCTCTATTTAATTACCACAAATAAAACCGCCTTTTTTTAGCATAGATAGTTGATTATTGTTTTATTCCGACGCTGATTTCGAAATAGACAAAACAACGGTTGTAAATTGTTGGAGGGGTTCTCATATGAATAAGTTTCAGTTTCCAAGATTAAAAATTGCTTGCTTGGATTTATAAGAAAACAGCCATTTAGCAAAACTAAATAACTATTTTCTTAAAAATACTTGCGCAAAATATATCATTAATTCAAATAAAGTAGCTACTATAATTTATTTTGCTACTAATATCCGGGATTTTGTGGAATAGCTAGGTTGGGATTTGTATCAATTTCGTGCTGTGGAATTGGTAGCAAAAGTCTGTTTGATGAAACATTCCCGTAAAGTTGTGTAAGGGCTAAAACTGGTGCTGGGTATAAGGCATAATGAGTCGAATACTCTTTCGCAAAATTATTTTTAATAACTTGGTCAGCTCTTATCGTTAGCAGAGTTGTATTGAACCGAACTAAATCAAAGAAACGTTGGTTTTCGAATACGAATTCAAATCGTCTTTCATTTGATAAAGCTAGTTCAAATTGTGCCGTCGTTAGGGTGGTTGCGTGGGCTGTTAATCCGGCTCGTGTTCTTACTTGATTAATTAAGCCGATACTCGTAGCAGAATTTCCTTGAGCTTCGGCTAACATTAAAAGCACATCTGCATATCGTAAGATTGGCCAGTCACTCTCACCATCATTGGCCAATACTACTTGCGTTAAAAACTTTTTCACATACTTCCTTGCGGCGGTTCCGGTCCCGAAACTACTTATAGCCACGGCTTTGCGTAAATCTTTGGCATCAAAAGCCGAGTCTAATTCATAGGTTGGTGCATTTAAGCCAAGTCCTGAACCGTTAATTACCGAAGAACCGCTGCTAAGTGGACCGAAATCATTCCCAAATCTTGAGCCTAAACCTAAGCCCCCTGCCTTGAAACGAACCGTAAATAGGATTTCAGAATTCATTTCATTTGTAATTGAAAAGACATCTGCATAGTTTTTTAATAAAGAATATCCACTATTGGCTACCACATCTTGCAATAAGATTGTTGCTTCAGATTTTTTATTCAAAGTTAGATACATCTTTGCCAACAAAGCCTTAGATGCCCAACTTGTAGCCCTCCCTAAATCGGCTGTGGCAATCTGACTTAACTTGAGTGGACTTAAATAAGCGTTTGCTGATTTCAAATCGGCTTCGATTAATTTATAAATATCCGTGACAGACGAACGGTTAATGGTTTTTGCTTCGGCAGCAGAGACAGGTGTATGGATAAGGAAAACACCACCAAAAAGTCGAACCAAATTGAAATAGTGATAAGCTCTAATAAAAAGTGCTTCACCTGCCAGTTGTCGCCGGTCTGCTTCCGAAATAGGGATATTAATCTTACCTAATGTAATGGTTCCAGCTGCTGGATCATAAACTGCACCAATTCGCTCCAAGATAATATTTGCATTTCTAATGTTGTTATAGGTTGCAAGCCAATAAGCGTACATATCACCATGGATGGTTGCGGGAATGTACATATCCAAATCACTCAAATCCCTATTCGGTGAACTCGTGCTACCTGGATTCCCTTGCTTTGAATTATCAGTTCTTAATTCCGTGAGTTCCCATTCATAATTCATTGGACTTTGAAGTCCATTATAACATCCTGTTAGACCTGCCTTTAACTCCGTCAAGTTAGAATAGTACGTACCAGTGTTTAAGTTGGATTGTGGATAAAGGTCGATCGTTTTTTCGCAAGCACCTAAGCCCAAACATATGATAATTATTGTATATTTTATGTATTTCATTTTTTTGTTTTTCAAGTACTTAAAAATTTAAATCTATGCCAACTCTAAATGTCTTATTCATTGGATAAGCACCTCGTTGGTAACCATCAATAAGAGGAGTATTATAAGGTCCGCTTGAAAATCTTGCTTCTGGGTTTAGCCCTCTATAATTAGCAGCCGTTTGAAAAAATAAATTTTGAGCGGTGAAATAAAAACGAACACCACCTAACTTAGCAGCTTTTACCCATTGTGTTGGAAGCGAGTAGCCAATTCCCAATTCTCTTAAAGAATAATATGAGGCATCTTCAACGACATAGTCTGTCAACATCCAGTTAAATCCTGTGTTATAATATGGTGTTTTACCATCACCCGGATTTAGTGGACTAAGCCATTTATCCGCAGTATTGTAAGTTAAACCAGTTTTTTTAATTTCAGCATAGTTCGGGTCTCCGTTTATTAACTTTCCCCCTTGCGAACCTTGAATCATAAAATTAAGGTCAAGGCCTTTATATTTAAAGGTATTTGTTAAACCCCAGATAAAATCAGGATAAGGATTTCCGATAACTGTCCTATCATTAGCATCCAATTTGCCATCACCATTAAGATCAACCACTTTTAATCCGCCAGGTGCAAAAATGCTGCTTAAAGAACTTGTGAGTTTTGCGGCTTCAATTTCTGTTTGCGATATCCAAACACCATTTGTTTTGTATCCATAGAATTGTACGAGGGGTGCACCAACTTTGTTCAGGTATAATTCAGTCCGTTCTCCTTGGTTTAATAGTTGTGACTCAGCGCCAAGCTCAAGGACTTTGTTTTCATTATGTGAAATGTTGGCTGAAGTTGTCCACTTGAAGTCTTTGGTTTTTATATTATAACTTGTTATTTCAAACTCAACGCCACTATTTTGAAGACTACCTACATTGTTCCAGGTTTGGGGCACACCAGTAAACCCTAAAGCTGCCTGTCTTAATAACAATCTATCGGTCTTTGATTGATAAACGTCCAGCGCAATGGTTACCGCATTTTGGAATAGAGCAATATCTAATCCAGCGTTAAACTGATTAGTTTGTTCCCATGTAATGTTTGGGTTTGATAATATGTCTAAAGATGGAACCTGACCTACTGTATTGGTTCCGTTACCAGTCCCCAAAGGGTAATTAGCATTGTAAAGTAGATCAACGAATGCAAAGTCAACAATTCTGTTATTTCCGGTAACGCCATAACTCCCTCTAAACTTTAATTGTCCTAACCAATTAATATTTTTAAGAAAAGGTTCTTCACTTGCCACCCAACCGACTGAAAGTGATGGAAAATATCCCCATTTTTTCCCTAGAGCAAAATAGGAACTACCATCGGCTCTAAAACTTGCTGACATCAAGTATTTGCTCTTAAATCCATAAGTCAATCGACCCAAATAAGAAAGTAAACCGATACTATTTTTGCTATTAAAGGAATTTGCCTTATCAATTGACAGGGCAGTATTTAGGGTAGTGATGTCATCACTTGGGTAGTCTAAACCCGTAATTTTTTCATTCGTAACATTGGTGGTTTGAGCTGTAAAACCAGCCAAAATGCCTATGTCATGGCCTCGTAATTGTTTTTTATAATTTAGCGTATTTTCAGATAACAAGTCAATGTATAGTTGATTGCTATAGACTCCTCTGTTTACATCTCCTGCTTTGTTATTATCTCTTTTTGAAAAATCAAGTCCTTTTGTTAAACTTATATAGCCACTTGCCAGTGTTTTAAAATCAAGTCCGGGTAAGATATTAACGGTCATATCACCTGATGCCATAACTCTGTAATTATCTGAATTGATTGATCGTGTCTCCAAGACAGATTTTGGCTGTTGATTATTCGTCGCAAATGGGTCAACTGTTGATGCACTAGTCCAAGTACTTCCATCAGGCATCAATCCAGAATATTGCCTTCCACTAAAATATCTGGCTTGAGCATAATCGCCTGCTTTGATGGTTGGGTATAGGGGATTAGCTCTTACAAATTCAGCAGTTTGTTCGTTAAGGAAAATTGGATGGAATGACCGCCACCGAGCAAAATCTTGAAATTCTGAAGAAGGGGTTTCCCGCTTGGTTACTGAAGGGTTTATATTGACTGATATTTTTACTCGATTGCTCAATTTGGCATCAATTTTTGCCAGTATATTAATTTTTTCATATTCACTATGGTAGGTCATACCTTGGTCATTTTGATAACCACCAGAGATATAATATTGAAGATCTTTCGTTCCTCCTGAAACACCTATTTGGATATTCTTAACGCTAGCATCTCGGAGTGCTGCTTTCTGCCAATCAGTTGGACCGCCTGTTAACGTATTTTCAATTACATAAGCTGCTCTATCCGTTTCGGCAATTATGAGGTCTTTTGCAGCAATGCCAGGGTCTTTACTCCTAATAGAGGCCTCTTCAAAAAGACGCTTTACATATTGCGATGTGGTCATTATTGGATATACTTTATACGCAGATTTAATACCAGTGGAATACTTAAAACTGTATTTAGGTTTTGTCGAACTGCCACCTTTTGTTGTAATGAGAATGACACCACTCGCACCTCGAGAACCATAAATGGCGGCCGATGCTGCGTCTTTTAAAACCTCTACAGATTCCACATCCGACATGTTTACAAATGACAAACCATCCGGCACAGGGTGACCATCTACTACCACCAATGGATTGGCACCAGCATTAACAGAACTTAACCCCCGTATTCTGATTGTAGGTGTTGCGCCTGCATTAGGAGAGGTATTTTGAATCTGAACACCGGCAATTTTGCCTTGAAGGGCTTGGTCAAGGTTGGAAACGGGAGCTTCGTCAAGTTTATCATTTTTATATTTTGAAACTGCACCCGTAATATCACCTTTCTTTTGGGTACCATATCCCACCACCACCACTTCGTCCAATGCTTTATTGTCGGTGAAAAGTCTAATATCTACTTTATTTCTATTGCCAACAATAACCTCTTGGGTTTGGAAACCTATGAAGCTAAATACCAAAGTTGTTTTATCGTCAATTGCTTTGATTGAATATTCTCCTGCAGCATCGGTTGTGGTTCCACGAGTGGTACCTTTAACGCTAACATTGACACCGGGTAAACTTTCTCCAGTTGAAGCATCTGTAACTTTTCCTTTTACACTTTTTTCTAGTCTCGAATATTCTGTTTTATTGCCAATATTTGATACGTTATCATTTGCAACAAGCGATTTTTCAGAATATTCAGTAGCAGCAGGGCTTTGTGGTTTGTTTTCTTGAAATCGCTCAGTCGAAGTTGCACCAAATTTGAAACTCTTATCCACAAGAACTGTATAGGAGGTACGGTTTATTTTTTTGTATTTTAAACCCAGTGACCTTAATACATTCTCAAGATTCTCTTCGAGACTTAAATTGGTATTTATCAATGTACTGCTGATTGTAATTCCCTGTACTGTTTTTAGCTCAAATAAAATGTTTACTTGATAATGGTTTTTAAGTTCATTTAATACGCTGCCAAGTGAGCGCATGGCTTCATAATTTGATTTCTCGGGTGGCTTTGTTTGCTTTGCCATCGCCAGCATTTGTGATTTGCTCGGTAAGCCCGAAATTAATAGCGTAATCACCATTAGTCCCCATGAAAAAGCCGTAGCTTTTAGTAAACGTTTTATCATTTTGGTAAAGGTTAATTTTAAAATAGTATATTATTTTTCTGAAAGTTGTACTTTGTCTTCTTGTCTGATTACATTAATATCTAGGAGTTCGGAAATCGTGTGTAATAACTCATCCACATTTTCGGCTCGAAAAGAACCCATTATTTTCCGTTCAGCGAGTTCAGAATTGTTGATGGTAACATTTAAGCCATAGGTTTCTTCTAACATTTGCGCCACATCCGAAAGTTTTGTTTCATCAAAAACGAAGCGCTTTTCTTTCCAAAGCGAAAAAATGAAAGGTTGAATAATGGGTTTTAATTGAGCGTGGTTATTATTATTAAACGAAACAAGTTCGCCTGGTTTCATAATTAATCGTTTTGCAAATTTGCCTTCTTTATAATTTACCAATACTTTGCCTTTCTTTAAGACAATATTTGAACCTCTTGGGCGTGCAAAAACAGAAAACTCTGTACCTAATACAACCACTTCAAAATTTTTATCCGTTTTTACAATAAATTTTTGATTTGTTGAAGAATGTGTGACTGAAAAATCAGCTTCTCCCGTTAGATATACCTCTCGCTTGGAATCTCCAAATCCCCAACGTGGCACTTTGAATGCTGAATTAGCATTGAGTGTTACTTGTGTGCCATCTGGCAGGACAAATGACTTCACTTCTCCATAGGCTGTTCGGTAGGTTGTATAGTTGAGGTAATCTCGAAAAAACCATAACCCAGACGATAAAAATAGAAACAGCGATGCGGCAATCATTGACCAATTTAACAATATTGATTTTCTACTTAATATTTTCAAAGGTTGTCCAATGGTTGGGACGTCGGCGTTAGTACTTAAAAAATTGTGATATCGTTTTTCTAATAATTGGCTATTGGGATAATATTCGAGGTTACTATTTTCCCATTCTTCCAGCCATTTATAGTATAATTCTTCATTTAAAGTATTTTGCAACCAATTATCTATCTTTTTTCGCTGTAAGGGCGTGGTCTTATTTGCGAAATTGTCTAATATCAGCTTTTTTGTAATATCAGTATTCATATCTTTTTCTTTTCTTTTTTGGGAAAACGTTTTTAATTGGATAACCTTTGGTTTAATAACTTAATTGAAAAATAGCATTATTCCCACTGAGAAAGCGAGGTATTCTTTCAAACCCTTCTTGAGAATACTTAAACCCTTCGTGAGATGGGCTTCAACCGTTTTTATAGAAATGTCGAGTTCATCGGCAATCTCTTGATGCTTTTTACTTTCAAATCTACTCATCAAAAATATTTTCCGACACTGAGGGGGTAGTGTTTCCACGACCTCTTTAACTCTATTAAACAATTCTTCGTATTGAATAATATTATCCGGGTGAAGACTATCTAAAATTCCATTTTGTTCGGTATTCTCAAGGCCAATTAAACCCTTAAACTCGGTTCGCAAATATGAATACGCTTCATTTCTAACACTTCTAAATAAATAATAACGGTAGGAGGAATTTATTGAATTAAATACTTTTTTTGTCCAAAATTTAGCGAATACATCGCTTACAATGTCTTCCGCAATTTCTCTTGAATAGACATATCTAACAGCATGGCTACACAGCGCACGATGGTAGCGGCGAAACAATAATTCACAACCTTTATCTGCACTTTGGTCAAAAGCCCTTTTAATAACTAGCTCGTCATCTGAAAATGAGACAACGTTGGTCTCTAATCTCTCCTCAAAGTCTTTCAAGATAAAAAGCTCCGTTTCATGAAACGAGTTGTTTATGTCGGTATGTAATTGTTCTTGCATGCTTTGTCAAAATAAATCTTCCCTCCAAACTAACAAGACGAAATTTTTGTCAATTACCCTTAGTCAATATATGATATTATTTATTAATTTTTGCATTATTCTGTTTATTATCCGCAAGGCGGGTTGGTTTTATTTTGCTTGAGTCTTTTTTGTTCGATTTAATGTCCAGTGTTAATTCAATTGCCATTTTGACAAGACAACATTTTAAATTTCAAGGTTTTTTTACAACCATTAAAACTACGAAACCTTTTGGGACGGCAAAAAGCTTCAAAATACCCAAAGGAATACCGAACTATTCCAAATTTTCATAGCCTGCCCCGGGTACTCGAATTTCTCTTTTTAAGGTATTCCACCAAGATTCTTCTTGCACAAGGTTATAAAATTTGGACTTTCAGCACTGTTAATTGATTTTATGCTAGGACTTTTTCTAAAACAATAATAAGGGGTAGGAATTTAGTTGTTAGGCAAGCGTAACAGAACTCGTTAGTAATCAAGCTATTACTATATATTCAAACATAAACTAACTTTTAACGAAAACTTACACGAAATTATTTAATGATTCCTTGTGTCAAAAACATAACCTTATGTTCACAATTTAGTAATTATCAACCGACGTTCAGAGTATAATTTTGTGTTTCATTTTTAATGGCTCAATTCTCCAAGAATTATAATTATTGGTGGATGAGCGAACTAAACCATCACAGAATATGAAAAAAAACATACCGAGAATTTTATCCTTCCTATTATTCCTTTTCCTAATTTCCGAACAATCATTTGCGCAAATTTTATCCATTTCGGGTGTTGTAAGTAATTCAAATACGGAGGTGTTAGCAGGGGTAAATGTGCAAATAAAGGGCACAAAAATTGGTGCCGTAACAGATTTAAAAGGTTTTTTTAAAATTGGACTAAATTCTCCGAAAGATGTCCTTATTTTTTCCGCTGTGGGTTTTAAGAGTCAAGAAATCGCAGTGGATAATCGTTCAACCATGATCGTTGTTTTAACGGACGACAACAAATCCTTGGAAGAGGTGGTGGTTACTGCACTGGGAATTAGAAGAGAAGAGAAATCGCTCGGTTTTGCCGCAACAACAATAAATTCAAATGCTGTAGTGGATGCCAAATCTAACAATTGGGTAAACACGCTTTCTGGAAAAGTTGCTGGCTTAAACATTCAAGGTGTTGGTGGTGGACCCATGGGTTCTTCACGAATTACCCTAAGAGGAGAAACTTCCCTAAATTTGGAAAACAATCAAGCGCTGATTGTATTGGACGGCGTGCCAATCAGTAGCAAAATTACAGGCACAGGGTTTACCTCCCATCTTTCAGCAGACAGTCCGGTTGACTATGGCTCAACCGTTTCTGATTTGAATCCTGACGATATTGAGAATGTAACAGTTTTGAAAGGTCCTGGTGCGACCGCACTTTATGGTAGCCGTGCGGCGGGTGGGGCATTGGTGATCACAACCAAAACTGGTGCCAGAAAAGACAATAGAATCGGAGTTACGATCAATTCTAACTATAATATTGAACAAGTAAATCGCTATCCAGATTACCAATTTGAATATGGTGAAGGCCGTACTGATGTGTATTATTCGTACGGAAATACTGCCGATGGCATCAATACAAGTACAACTGCTGCGGCTGGGCGTGCTTTTGGACCCAAATTCAATGGGCAATCTTATTTTCAATATGACCCAAAAACACCTGATAACAAGGCAACGGAAAGAACCCCTTGGGCTCCCTACAAAAACTATATTTCAGATTTTTTCCAAACGGGTGTAACTTTCTCAAATAGCGTTTCTTTAGACGGTGGAACCGATAAAGGTTCGGCTCGTTTTTCATTAACTCACATGAAAAATGAGTGGATCATTCCAAACACGGGTTTTGAAAGAATCAACGCTGCCCTTTCGGTAAGCCAACAATTATCCAGTAAATTGAAAATTGCTGGAAAAGCAAATTACACCAACAAACGAAGCGAAAATCTTCCTGCAGCGGGTTACAACAATCAATCATTGATGTATTTTTTAATTATTGGAACCACACCAAACATAAATCCACAATGGTTTAAACCATATTGGGTGCCTGGTTTGGAAGGAGTTCAGCAAAAAAATCCTTTTAATCCCGGTCCGGACAATCCCTATTTGGACATGTATGAGATGCTCAATAAAATGAATAAAAATGGATTTATTGGCAACATTACTGCAAATTATCAAATCAATAAAAACTTGGATTTAACGGTGCGTGGTGGTTTAGATATGGCGTTTGAATTTCGTAATCAGCAACGTCCTTACAGCATGACGAAATATCCGAAAGGAATGTATCGGGAACAAAATGTTTTCAATTATGAACTGAACACCGACTTTTTAGTAACCTATAAAGAGACTTTTAATAAAATACACGTGACTGCATCTGGTGGTGCAAATGCGATGCGTCAAACATATGACTTTGTAGGTCTATACGCTGACCAACTCGCTCAACCCGGTATTTATCAGATTTCCAACAGTTTGGATGCTCCCGTTTCTGACCCACTCCGTACCAAAAAGGCAATCAATAGTGTTTATGGTTCTTCTGAAATTGCGTTTGATGAAAAAATCTTTGTGGACGTCACCGCCAGAAATGACTGGTCAAGTTCATTGCCTTTTGGGAATAATTCTTATTTTTATCCCTCTGTAAGTTCGAGTTTCTTACTCCACGAATTATTTAGCATGTCCGAAAAAGTATCGTTTGCTAAATTTAGAGCCTCTTGGGCGCAGGTTGGAAATGATACTCGTCCCTACCAAACAACTGGTTATTACGATAGAATTTATAGCAATGGCTTCACAACTGCTTCAACCCTATTTAACGCAAACCTAAAACCCGAAATTACGACAAGTTATGAATTGGGTCTGGATGTAAGATTATTCAAAAATCGAATAGGCCTAGATTTAGCTTACTTCGATAATAGAAGCCGAAATCAAATCCTAGCGGTTCCTTTAGATCCCACCTCCGGATATTCAAATGCTTTAATTAATGCAGGATTAATAAACAGCAAAGGAATTGAAGTTAAATTAACCGCAAAGCCAATAAAAACCGATAAATTTTCATGGAATGTAACTGCTTTGTGGTCGAGAAATAGAAGTTATGTGATTGAATTAGCGGATGGAATCACAAACCAAGTGATCTATAGTCACCCCGGCAATGTAAATATTGAGGCTCGTGTCGGAGGATTGATGGGAGATATGTACGGAAAAGGGTTTCAGCGTTCGCCAGATGGGCAAATTATTTATGGCACAAATGGCCTGCCTGCCGCTCTTGATCCAACGTTAAAAAAATGGGGAAATGCTTTTGCCGATTGGAAAGGAAGTTTATCAAACGAGTTGATGTATAAAGGCTTGAAATTAAGTATTTTAATTGATGGACAAATGGGTGGAAGTATGTATTCGCAGACCAATCATAAAAATAATACGCTTGGTAAAACAGTTGTAACATTACCGGGACGTGATGGTGGATTAATCGGCGATGGCGTTGTTTTGCAAACCGATGGATCATATAAACCGAATAACGTGAAGGTAGCCGCAAGTGCTTATTATGATAATTACTATCAAATCAGTAACGCAGAGGTTAATATTTTTGATGCCACATTCTTGAAAATCAGAGAAATAAGATTTGAGTTTAATTTACCACAAAGGCTCATCGGAAGAATGGGTCTGAAAGGATCAAGTTTAGCGGTATTTGGTCGTGATTTATTCAATTTTACCAAGTTTCCCGGCTTTGACCCCGAAGGGGGAAATCTGAATAATGGGACGCTCACGCCGGGAGTTGAATTAACGCAGTTTCCTTCCGCTCGTAGTATGGGTGTAAATTTAACCTTGAAATTTTAACCAATTAGCATGCAGTATTATGAAGAATATATTTAATAAAAATCAATCAATTATCGGAATAATTATTTCCATTTTTCTGTTAACCAGTTCGTGTACGAAAGATTTTGAAACCCTAAACATTGATCCTAATCGCCCAGAAAAAGTAAATCCTGGGGTAATTTTAGGCCAAATGCAATACAGAATTATCAATAGCTCGGTTTCTGCAGCCAGAAATTTCACGCATGAACTCATGCAAATGGATGCCCCTCGTTCCAGCACAAACGGCCTTGGTTTGCACCGATACGTTGTTAGTCCTGGAGCCGCCGTTTGGACAAGTTTTTATCAAAGTCTTGCGGATATTGATAATATTTATACCATTGCGGACGGTTTGAAGGAGAATAATTACAAAGCAATTGCCTTGGTTTATAAATGTTATGCCTACTCAATTTTGACGGATTTGTACGGCGACGTTCCTTATTCTCAAGCTACAGAAGCCACCCAAGGTGTTTTCAAGCCAAGTTTTGATAAACAAAAAGATATTTATATTCAAATCTTGAAAGATTTAGAAACCGTCAATGCTTTGTTTGACGACAATAAAGCCTTGACTTACGGTGGCGATTTGGTCTATTCGGCTAATGCTTTGACTGGAACAAAAAATGTTGGGATTCAGCGTTGGAAAAAATTTACTAATTCCTTGAAGTTAAGAATATTACTTAGACTTTTGAAGAAAGACGGAGAACTCAACATCAAGGAGCAGATAAATGCCGTTTTGGCCGATGCAACAAAGTATCCTCTGATTTCTTCCAATGCCGAAGACGGAATTTTTCGTTATCCAGGTACAACGCCTTATTTCAACCCATTCTTCAATGCCAGAACGCTGGATTGGAGAGATGGAACGTATTTCACAGAATTTTTCCTTAATACTTTGAACGCAATCGGAGACCCTCGCCGTACCATCTGGGCAATTCCAATTACAGTCAATGGCGTGGCAACTTATAAAGGAATTCAAAGTGGATACCCAACCACTTTAGAATATGTGGTTGGACAGAATTCAAGTTATACAGATGTTTTAAAAACGCTTCCTCAATTAGGTGTAATGTTACCTTATGCAGAAGTAGAATTCATCAAAGCTGAACTTGCCTTGAAAGGTTTTAATACTGGAAAAACCCCAAAAGCACACTACGAGGCAGGTATTACGGCTTCAATGGTTCAGTGGGGAGTTACGCTTCCAGCCAATTTTTTGACGCAAAAAACAATCGCTTATGATGCTTCTTTATCAACTGAAAAACAGTTAGAGCAGATTATGCTGCAAAAATATTATGCGTCTTTCTTCATGGATTATCAAGCTTGGTTTGAAAAACGTAGAACGGGTTATCCCATTCTACCCCGAGGAACGGGTATTCCAAGCGCCAATTTATTTCCAAGCCGAGTGCCCTATCCAACTTATTTACAATCCTTAAATCCAGAAGGTCTGGCGGGTGCAGTTAGTTCAATTGGGACTGATAACAGTGAAACAAAAGTATGGTGGGAAAAGTAAAATAAGAGATTCAAAATTCCATAGAGTAGTACAAAATATCAATAGAAAGGAGTGTTAATTCCTCGCTATTGATATTTTGAATTCATAAGGTATATGACTAATTGCGATTTAAAAGTTAATTTTTTTTAATTTTTACCCAAAAATATCCCAAAAAACGAATAATGAAAAATATTTATCTGTTAATTTGTCTCTTGTTATCGTTGACAAATTTTGCACAAAATTTAGAGGCTCAACTCGAAAAACGCAGAGTGATGTTACCGAATGGTTGGTCACTTTCGCCAGCAGGTCGTTCAGTAGAAGTGGGCGATTTACCCTTAAATATTGCCGTTTCCGCTTCTCAAAATTTAATGGCTGTTACCAACAATGGTCAAGGCAAACAAACAATTCAACTGCTTGATGCCAAGACTGAGAAAGTTTTAGATAACATTGAAATCCCCAAATCTTTCTATGGTTTGAAATTCAGTCGGGATGAAAAAACCCTCTACGCATCGGGTGGGAACGACAACTGGATTATGAAATATGATATCGTGGGAAAAAAATTAAAAGTAAGTGATAGTTTGATTTTGGGTAAAAAATGGCCCAATAAAATTTCTCCAGTGGGTATTGAAATTGATGATGATAAGCAATTATTGTACGTGGTCACGAAAGAAAACAATTCATTATATATCCTTGATTTAAAAACTAAAGTCATTGTTTATGAATTAAATATGGGCCATGAGGGCTATTCTTGCGTACTTTCTCCTGACAAAAAGATATTGTATATTTCACAATGGGGCGGGAAAAAGATTGCTTTATTTGATACAGAATTACGCAAAATTACGAGTACAATTCCCGTATCGTACAATCCTAATGAACTGATTTTGACCAAAAATGGCCAATATTTATTCGTTGCAAATGCCGGAGATAATAGCGTTTCGGTCATTGAGACAAAGTCACAAAAAGTAATTGAGGTGCTTGATGCAGGTTTATATCCAAATTCATTGGTTGGTTCCGTAACGAATGGAATTGCCCTTTCAAAGGATGAAAAAGTGCTTTATATCGCCAATGCCGATAATAATTGTTTGGCAGTTTTTGATGTTTCGGTCATCGGAAAATCCTTCTCTAAGGGCTTTATACCCGTGGGTTGGTATCCAACAAATGTAAGAGTGATTGGTAAGCGAATTTTTGTGGCCAACGGCAAAGGTTTTACTTCATTTGCTAATCCAGGAGGCCCACAACCCATTGCCAAAATGATAAAATCAGAATCTCATTTGGGGGAAGATACTCGTGGTCAATACATTGGAAATTTGATGAAAGGTACTTTGAGTATTATAGATACCCCTAGCGAAACGGATTTGGCAGTTTATTCAAAGAAAGTTTACCAAAATACCCCTTATAAAAAGGATAGAGAGTTGCTTACTGAAGGGGAGAAAAATAACCCAATTCCTATGAAGGTAGGAGAGTTGTCACCCATCAAATACGTGTTTTATGTGATGAAAGAAAATCGTACCTATGACCAAGTTTTTGGGGATATTAAAGAAGGAAATGGGGATACGACGCTTTGTATCTTTGGTGAAAAATACACGCCTAATCAACATAACTTAGCCCGTGAATATGTCTTATTAGATAATTTTTACGTGGATGCCGAGGTGAGTGCCGACGGACATAATTGGACAATGGGCGCTCACGCAAACGATTATTTAGAGAAAACTTGGCCGACCGGTTATGGCAGAAGAGGTGGTGTAACCGAAGGAATGGGTCGTCGTGAAATTGCCAATGATAAAAGTGGTTTCATTTGGGATTATTGCAAAAAGAAAGGAATAAGTTATCGTAGTTATGGAGTTTTTGTGGATTCAAATAAAGGAAATATTCCCTCTTTGGACAAAAATCATGTTTGTGCAAATTTTACGACTTATTATAACCAAAAAATAAAAGACACCACCCGATTTTATCAATGGAAAAGAGATTTTGATTCGTTAGTGGTTGCCAAATCAGTCCCAGCTTTCAACTCGATTCGCCTTGGCTCAGATCATACGCAAGGGATGGCCGTTGGAAAACCCTCTCCTTTTGCTTGTGTTGCCGATAATGATTTGGCCGTTGGATTATTAGTGGAACATTTGACAAAAAGCTCCATTTGGAACGAATCAGCCATATTTATTTTAGAAGACGATGCTCAAAATGGCCCTGACCACGTCGACGCACACCGCTCTAATGCTTTGATCATCAGTCCCTACACCAAACGTAAATTCGTGGATCATACCATGTATTCAACTTCTGGAATGTTGAGAACGATGGAGTTAATTTTGGGCTTACCACCAATGACTCAATATGACGCAGCAGCAACACCAATGTTCAGAAGTTTTATGTCGAATCCAAGGTCAACGCCTTATCAATCAATCATACCGCTCGTAAATCTTGATGAAATAAATACGGCGTACACACCAACTGCCAAACTTTCAGAAGGTTTAGAATTCGCAGAAGCAGATAGCAACAACGATGATTTATTCAACGAGATTTTGTGGAAGGGCATCAAAGGAGAACACGCAAAAGTTCCTGCTCCCAGACGAAGTGCCTTTGTGAAGATTTCCAAGGTTGAAGGGGAAGATTAACGATTCAGGTTATAATTTGTATGAATTTTGACCCTGCTTCCTCGATATTTCCATTATTGTTAACCACATATTGATAATCATTTTTCGGTATGGATAGATTTCTTAAAATACGCTTTCCAATCTCGTCTTGGGTTTCTCGATTTCGATCGGACAATCTTGATTTGATAATGGCAGGAGTGGCATCAATTAATATGTCGATTAAAAAAGGCATTTTAATTTTTGCCACTGGAAGGTATTCTCTTGAACCATTTACCACCACATTAAAGCCTGCATTTAACCAACTATTTACTTCAATACCAATGCCATAAAAATTTCCGTGACTTTCCCAATCCAAGGCAAAAAGCCCAGAATCTTTTCTTTTTGAAAATTCATTTTTTGTAAGCTCAATGTGATTTTCACCCCCCGAAAAGGCATCACGAGTGATGTACCTATGGGCGAAAAGGACTTTATCCCCTGCAGATAGGTTGTATTTTGCAAAATTCAAAAGTGTATCTTTTCCTACCCCCGAAGCACCCACCACGTAAAATAATTTTTCCATAATTATAATTCTAATGCGTTTAGGAGTAAATCGTCTGAATTATTTTCAAATGATTCTTTTATGACAAAATGCGTTTTATCAACTGCTTTAATTATTGCCAATCTAAGATTATCCTTTTGATAAAAATGAAAAAGAATAAAAAGTGAAAGAAACAAATCACCAGTGCCGCCAAACATTTTAGGTATTTTGGATAATGAATAATTGAAATTTTCGACGCCACTTACCGATACTCCGATTCTGTTCGGATCCATTTCCATACTTTTTAACACCAGGGTTGGCTTCGGGAAAAGCAATTTGAATTTATCTAAAATGTTTACAGGTGTAACCACATGAGGATCCATTTTTTGAGTCAAGTATTGAATTTCGAAAAAGTTCGGAAAGACAAAATCAGCGATTTGGATAATCGAAGGCCATCTTTCTATTATATTTTCACTAACATATAACTTGCCATTATCACCAGAAACTGGATCAACAATAATAGTTTTTATGATACTTTTGTATTTTTCTAAGTAATTAAGAATAATTTCAGGTTGATGCTCGTGGCCTAAATATCCAATATAAACTATCAATTTTAATTCCCGATATTCTGCTAATTCAAAGGTACTTTTCAATAAATCTTCAAAGGGATATTCTATTTTATTTACCAAGTTCATATTGGTCAATCCGTTCAAGAGTAAGGTTGGAACAGGCAAAATTTTATCTCCCAAAACACTGATAAATGTTTTCAAACTGGCTGTGCCATGAACCGCAAAACTACTAATTGCCAACGTATATAATTTTTTTTTCATTTGATTTCTATTTGTATTTTTGCCATGATGCCAAAGTGGTCGCTCGCATATTGATTGTTAATCGGATTTTTTTGATCTAGCACTGTTTGACTTCGCAAAATATCGATGTCTGCATTTTCAAGGTGTTTTTTGGCAGTAAATAAATAATCCACGTTGATTTTTTTACCTTTTTCATCAGGTTCGACTAAGCTGCTTCTCTCGAAAATAGGATCAAAAGCAGCAAATAGATCGATAACATCAGCTTTTGAAATCAACCTACTTATTTCTTCCGAGTCTGGCAAAGCATTAAAATCACCTCCCATGATAAACAAATCTCCTGTATTTTGAATTTGGTCTATTATAAATTCTATTTGGTTTAGTCGGTGATTTTCGATGGTGTTGATATGTGTTAAATGCACATTTATAATTTGAAGTTTCTGGTTGTTAGATAGTTTAATCGTAAGTTTTTGAAGCATTCGCTCATCATCACCTGGTACAATTGGTAATAAACAGAAATCACTTTTCTCTATTTCAAATTTACTTAAAATCCCTAATCCAGACTCTGAAATGGCATATTCATTCAAAAATAGGCGCTCTTTTTTCCTTGCAGGAATATAACTTTGAAACATTTCTAATTCATCTGCCAAATAACTAAGTGTTGAAACATCTTTTGAATCGCAGTAAAAACACTCCTGACATAAAACAATATCAGGATTTAATTTCAGCAATTCCTCAGCTAAATATTTAATTCTGGGAAAATAGTCTCCTTCGCATTTCCAAGTATTTATCGTTAGTACGCTTAGTTTTTGCATAAGATATCAATTTTGTAGTAGAGTAAGTCCAAAACTAAGCATCTAAGATTTCTTTTATTTAATCTATATGTTTTCATATTATTAAATTATCGGTAAATATCATTAAATAATCTAAGGTTAACCGTTTCATAACTTTTGTGTAATTCAAAAAGCTTAATTTTGATTACAATATGGTAGGAATTTTTTTGAAAATGACCTATTTTTTATTTAATAAAGGTTACCAGTGCTAAACCCTAAAAAATTGAATCAGGATTATATTTTGTGTGAATGTTCCCTTTCAGCCCTTGAAAATTTTGTAACTGAATTGGAAAAAAATTTTATCGTAGTAGTGGTAAAAGCTCCTACAATTTGCATGACCATGGTCAAAGCAGAAGATTCTGTGGAGTCTCAGCCTTTTTATTTAGGAGAAGCCCTTACCACTGAATGCCAACTTTTAGTGAATGATCGGATTGGTTATGGCATTTGTATTGGCGATGAACCAGTTAGAGCCTATTGTATCGCATTTTTTGATGCAATCGTTGGAATTGAAAATGAGTTTTTGCCACAAATTAATCAGTTTTTAAAAGAACAATTGGCCGCTATCGAATTATCTCAAAAAATTGAGCATAACCATATTTTAAGAACAAAAGTTGATTTTAAAATTATGGAACAAGACTAATTTAGCAATGAAAAAACAAATATGCTTTGAGGAAGTATTTGATGCACAAGAACAATTCAGGATCGTTTTAGATGCCATGGCTCATCCGGGCAAAATTTATCAGCTTAAAGATTTTGACTTCGAGGCACCATCCGCACTTTCAAATGCTTCTGCGGTGATTGCCTTTACTTTATTAAATACCGATGCTTTCTTCCATACCCTCGGCAATTCTCATATTAGGGATTATTTAGCTTTAAATACTGGAGCAGTAGAGGAGACTTTTGAAAAGGCTGATTTTGTATTCATACAGGGGAATAGTAACGCCGAATGCTTATTTAAAGTGAAACATGGAACGTTGTCCTATCCAGAAGATTCTGCCACGGTTTTAATTGAGGTAACAGAAATAAGTAAATTCTACTTGGATAGTACTGTAGAAATTATTTTCAGAGGACCAGGGGTAGAATTTGAAAACAGGGTTTTCTTTCAGGGATTAAATAGCGAAATTTTGGAAACAGTCAAAGAAATTAACTTTGATTTTCCCTTGGGTATTGACTTGATTTTTTGTGATAAAAACAATCAAATTGTGGGCTTACCAAGATCCAACAATTTTGATTTTAAAATATAGCATTGCTTAAATGACCCTTTAAAATAAAAATAAAAAATGGGATATGTAGCCGTAAAAGGAGGGTCTGACGCCATCGAAAACTCACTAGAATTGGTAGAGTTTTATCGGTTAAAGAACTCAATAACTCCGATAGAAATTGAACAAATTAAATCCCAGTTACGATTGGCGATAGATAAAGTGATGGGTGAAGGCGGGCTTTTCACCCCTGAATATGCTGCTATTGCCCTTAAACAAGCCGAAGGAGAAGTTTTTGAGGCAGCATTTATTTTGCGAGCCTTTCGCACGACACTCCAACGCAGGTTTTATTCTGAGACCATTAATACTCGTGAGATGTTTGTGAAAAGGAAAATTTCTGCCTCGTTTAGAGAGATTCCCGGTGGGCAAATATTGGGACCTACTCGTGACTATTCACAGAGAATTATGGACACCAAAAAGGCATCGGAAAGTACTGCTGACATTCAAAATTTCTTGCAACAATTTGAGTCGAAAATTGACAAAAACACCTTGAAAAGTATCAAAACTTACGCCAAAGTAATAGATTTACTCAGAGAGCAAGGATTATTGAAACCCATCGACAAAAAAGAAAATAAACAACTATTGGATATTACCAGGGAAGCAATCAAATTTCCTGCCGCACGCTCTGCGAGGTTACAAATGTTGGCTCGAGCCGAGACGGGCGGACTCATGGCTATGGGTTATGCCAGCATGCGAGGTTTTGGTTCGGTACATCCTACGGTTGGGGAGTTGCGATACGGCTCGGTGCCAGTGACAGTAAAAGACCCTTCTGGAAAACTCAGATACATTGGTAAAATTGAGGTAACGGAGGCTGAAATGATCAACGGAACATCTTCCAATAAAAAATCGGAAGCTGCTTTATACACCATTGGTTACGGTTTATGCTTTGGACAAAATGACACCAAAGCGATTTGCATGGGTATATTAGATACCACGATGCGTAACCCTGATTCCAATCAGCCGGCCAATGATCAAGAGTTTGTACTGTATCATACCGAAGGCATTGAGTCAATGGGTTTTACAAACCATTTGAAACTGCCACATTACGTAACTTTTCAAAGTAGTTTGAAAAACGTTAGAGAAGAAGTAGAGCGTAAAAAAGAAGTGGCCACCACTTAATTTAATAAAAAATGGTAGAGAATAATAAATATATCAATAAGTACAATTTTGCTTTTATAGACGAAGCCACTAAAAAGGAAATTAGGAGAAAATTGCTAAAAGCGGTGGCTATTCCTGGTTATCAAGTGCCTTATTCATCGCCCGAAATGCCCATTGCACGTGGCTGGGGCACGGGAGGATTGCACGTAACTTTAGCTATTATCGGTAAAACAGATATTTTTAAAATAATAGATCAAGGCAGCGATGCTTCGGTGAATGCCTGCAATTTGCGAAATTTTGTTCAGTCCATGACGGACGTAAAAACTACTTTTGATACTTCGGAAGCTACGATTATACAAACGAGACACAGGATTACGGAAGAAGAGCTAAACGAAAATCAAATATTTGTCTATCAAGTACCTCAGCCTGAACCTTTGCGGTCGGTTGAAAGATACGAAAACAAAACTCGTCAAATGCACGGCGAGGCAGATTATGCCAAAATGTGGGTTTCACTTTATGAACAGTTTGTCAGTCATGGCGATATCATGTTGGGAGCGGGTTATCCAGTCAAAGTGAATAGTAGATATATCATGGCTCCATCTCCAATTCCGAGATGGGATATCCCTAACCTAAATCTGTCAAAAGCATTGCATTTGTTTGGAGCTGGTCGTGAAAAAAGGTTGTACGCTATTCCTCCTTTCACAAAGGTAGAACCCCTTGAATTTGAGGATATTAAGTTTCATATCGAAGATTTTAAAGGCAGTGTTTGTTCCAAAACAGGTTACAAAAAGGCATTTTTAGATGAAATGTATTACGACGATGGTAGCACCAATTTTGTCATAAATGATAGCAATTTTTTGGATAAATTATTTGAAAAAGAACAACCTACTCAGCACGAAAATAAATATATCAATCAGATAGCAGAATGAGTAATACGGAAGACAATTGGTTATTAAAAGTTAATAATTTAACCAAAATATACGGCGATTATACCGAAAATTCTATTATAAATACGGGTCCCGAATTCAACTCAAATATTTGCCCAGAAACGGGTAGTATTGTGGCTTGTGCGGATATCAATTTTGAATTGTATCCCGGTGAGGTTTTAGGGATTGTGGGGGAATCGGGCTCCGGCAAAAGTACCGTCGTGAAATTGCTCTATTTTGATATGGAGCAAAGTTTGGGTTCTGCTTTTTTAAAGCCGCATCTCGATGGATTAGCTAATATTTTGGAAGAGTCGAATCAGAAAAAACGTTGGATTCGCAATTATTTGATGGGCATGGTCTATCAAAATCCTCGTGATGGACTCAATTTTAAGTTTTCTTCGGGCGGAAATATCGCTGAAAAGCTGATTATGGGTGGCAATTTTCATGTGGGAAATATTCGTAATCGTGCCACAGATTTATTAGAAAAAACCGAAGTTCCTGTTTTAAGAATGGATGATAAACCAGCTTCATTTTCGGGAGGTATGCAGCAAAGGGTTCAGATTTCAAAAGCCATTGCCAACAACCCGCCCTTGCTTTTTTTGGACGAAGTTACCACGGGATTAGACGTTTCGGTGCAGGCAAAAGTGTTGGATTTAATTCGGGAATTACAACAAGATTTGGGCATTGCCATGATTGTGGTTTCACACGATTTGTCTGTGATTAGAATGCTAACGGATAGAACAATCGTGATGAAAAACGGCAGAATAGTAGAACGTGGGCTTACCGACCAAATTTTGCAAGATCCACAGCATGAGTATTCTCAACTTTTGGTTAGCTCACTTTTATAATGAAGAAAATGAATATTCTCGAAATAAACGACCTGAGTAAGGTTTTTAACCTTCATATTCTCAACAATAAAAAGTTAGAGGCATTAAAGTCAATCAATTTTACGGTTGCAGAGGGAGAAATTATTGGCTTAACTGGCAAGTCTGGCTCGGGTAAATCGAGTTTGATGAAATGTATTTATCGCACCTATTTAGCATCCGGGGGACAAATAAATTACAAATCTATCAATGGAATGGTGGATTTGGTAACCGCTTCTGACCATGAAGTAATTGAATTACGCAAAAATGAAATTACTTACTGTTCGCAGTTTTTGAGTGTGATTCCAAGGGTTTCAGCCGTGGATGTCGTTTGTGAAAATTTATTCAAAGTAAATGCCGACAAAGAGGCTGCCCGCTACAAAGCCAAAGGAATGTTACAACAATTGGGCTTGCCAGAAGAACTTTGGGACGCTTTTCCTGTGACATTCTCAGGTGGTGAACAGCAACGTATCAACGTAGCGAGGGCAATTATAACTTCTCCGAGATTTTTATTGATTGATGAACCAACTGCCTCGCTCGACCCAAAAACGAAAGATGTTGTTATCGATATGCTTTTGGATTTAAAGAAACACGGGACATCTATCCTCTGTATTTCACATGACGAATACACGATTGAAAAATTGGTAGATCGAAGAATAAACCTTCATTTGGGTGAAATTTTAAACTTAAATTAATTAAAATAAATCTTTTTTATGAGTTCATTATTTATTAAAAATGCAAGGATTATTGAGCCTAAAAATGTAATCGAAAGCGGGCATTTGAGAATAAAAGAGGGAAAGATTGTGGATTTTGGAGATCTTTTAGCGGATGAAAATGAGCAGATTATTGAGGCAAAAGGTTCGATATTGATGCCCGGCATTATTGATATTCACACGGATGCCCTAGACGGTGAAATCATCCCGAGACCCGGTGCAGACTTTCCAATAGAAATTGCCTTCAGAGAACTGGAAAGAAAAATGAGTGGATGCGGTTTTACTACGGTTTACCATTCTATGCACTTAGGTTATCGTTCGGCAGAATACAATTCACGCAGTAAATATAAACGCAGTGAAGTTTTCGAGACAATCCATAATGCTTCCAAAGGGAATACTTTAATCAATAATAAAATTCACTTGCGTTTTGAACTCACAGGTGTGGAAGCCTACGAAGAATGCCTCGAATACATAGAAAAAGGATTTATTCAGATGCTTTCAATTATGGATCACACGCCTGGGCGTGGACAACATACCAAAGAGTGGTTTATGAAGATGGTTATGGCCAACGGAAAAACAGAAGAGCAAGGCCTTGAAGAACTTAATGAAAGGTTAAATCGACCGCTCATTGATGGGGAAGCATTAGAAAAAATGATTAAACTGGCAAAGGAAAAAGGGTTGGCAGTTGCCTCGCATGACGACCATACGATCGAAAAAGTGGATTATATGATCAAAATGGGAGTTGATATTTGTGAATTCCCGATCACCATGGAAGTGGCAAAATATGCAACCGCCCTTGGGCAATATGTTATTGGTGGAGCTTCAAACATTTTAAGGGGCGGCTCTCTCACGGGGAATTTGAATATGACCGATGCCGTTTTGGAAGGTGCAATTGACAGCTTGTGTTCAGACTATTATCCATCAGCAATCATACATTCAATTTTTAAATTACACCAAAAACATGGATTAGGCCTTTCCGAGGCGGTGAATTTGGCAACCTTAAATCCTGCCAAAGCCGTTGGAATTGATAGCGATACTGGCTCAATAGAAAAAGGCAAAGATGCAGATTTGATATTAGTCAAATTAATTGACGATTTACCGATGGTCACTCATACAATTGTAAAAGGTAAAATTGCCGTACAAACTCCCCAGGAAATAACTTATAATGAATTGAGTTTTGCTTGAGAAACGATTACCTTTTGCCTACTCTTGAGTTTTTACAGCGTAAAATAAATCCGTCCCCAAACATTTTTAATATAATGAACGACTATTCCTATGATAATTATCTTGAACGACAGATGTTTGAAATTACACCTGATTGTATCTTAGAAAAGTTAGCCACAATAAAAAAGGCGAATAATTTTGAATGGATTGATAATAACTGGAAACCCAATAGTTACGAAGGTTTTGGCGTGATAACGATGGTGGGAGATCACCCCCAAAATGAATTACTGATTTTAAGATTACAGGAAATACAAAAAGAGTTTGATTTAAAATTGGCAGCAAAGAATGGAAATATATTGTCGAAATATTTTCAATTGCCCGCCACAAGCTATCACCAAACAGTTGCAAATTTGCTTTCAAACGAGCGTTTTCAGCAAAATATTGTGGATCGTGAATTGCTCAATGATTTCCCAAATATTGTAAAAGAAGCCTTTGAAAGATGTGATGAAGAAGCGTATTTTCAGCCAATTGCCATGAAGATGATTGGCCTTTCAGTGTTTGGAACATGCGTTGCCATGCTCGGTACCTTTGTTCATGAAGGCGACTATCAAAGAATTACTGATGTCAGGAATAGTATTTATAACCAAAATATTTTAGCAGATTTGGATATAAAAATGACCCGACCATTCATTGGACACATCACACTAACCTATTTTGAGGCTGAATTCATTGATTCAGAAAAGGAGAATTTGGGAGCGGTGGTTAATGAGATTAATCAAAAATTAGCTGAGGAAGAAAATATCTTCTACCTCAACTCAAGTTCGCTGAGAAGATTTCATCATTTGGCGGAATTTTTAACAGAAAAAAATTACCCTAAAATTTTAATTTAAGTATGGAATATTTCGAGCATTTTCCTCCAAAAATAGAAATACACACGCCATTTTTATTGACTGAAAAGCCAACCATCGACCCAACTTGCCTCATTCGTGATTCTTACGTTGGGGCTTATACCCAGCTGATGAAAAATACAATGTTGGTCGAATCAAGTTTTGGAGATTATAGCTATACGGCGGGTAATGTTCAGATTATCTATGCTGAAATTGGAAAATACTGTTCCATCGCCAATAGTGTTCGCATAAATCCGAGTAATCATGCTCACTGGCGGGTTTCGCAGCACCACATGACCTATCGACCTGTGCAATACGGATTGGCAGAAGAAGACGATCATGATTTTTTCCAATGGCGGCGTGATCATAGATGTATCATCGGCCACGATGTTTGGATTGGTCATGGTGCTTCCATAATGCCGGGGGTAAAAATTGGAACGGGGGCAATCATTGGTACAGGAGCTGTTGTAACAAAAGATGTTGGCCCGTATGAAGTGGCAGTTGGTGTTCCTGCCAAAGTGATTAAAAAGCGGTTTTCGGACCAAATAATTGATAAATTATTGAAAAGCGAATGGTGGAATTGGAGCCGAGAATCGCTTGAAGAAAATTTTAAAGACCTTTTTGTAGTCGATACATTTTTAGCAAAACACACGTAATGAAAAACTTTTTAGTGGGCTTTTTGGGTATTTTTATTTTGTCATGTAACAGTTCCAAAACTGATTCATTCAATAATCCTGATAAATTGATTATTGGGATTTATGCTGGCGATAATCCGCACCAGACAAAGGAAAATATCGTGTTTTTCCAGAAATATTTGGAGAAAGAATTGGGTAAAGAAGTTGAATATATTTTTACCTCGGATTATACTACGCTGGTAGAAGGAATCCAAAGAAAAAAATTGCACATCGCACAACTTTCACCTTTTGCTTATGTTCTTGCTACCCGAAAGCCCTGTTTGGTGCCTTTGGTAACTTTTGGGCTAAACAATAAACCATCAAGTTATCACAGTATCATTTTTTCAAATAGTCAATCGGCTATTAAAAATATGGCTGATCTTCAAAAAAGTGCCAAAAATCTTACCCTTTGTTTTGGTGATCCTGCCTCTACCTCGGGACATTTACTTCCCCGAGCCTATTTTAAATCCATTGGTTTAGAACCTGATAGTAGTTTCAAACAAGTCGTATTTACCGGAACACATGCCGCTACAATTTTAAGTGTAAAATCCAGAAAGATAGATATCGGATGCTCCTCAAGTGACCTTGCTCTGGACAGGTTGATACGAGAGGGAGCTGCAAAACAGTCAGATTTTAATATACTTTGGACATCCGGAGACATCATTAATGACACCTTTTCCGCCAGCATTGATTTAGATAAAAAGCTTGTTGAAAAAATAAAAAAGGCATTTTTAGAGGCTGATAAGAAAGATTTTAATGCCTTTAGTAAATCTATTTTTAGGTATTATCCCGACGCTCGGAACCGCCAGTTTATACCCGTTTCCGACGACATGTACAACAGTTTAAGAAAAGTAGCCGCTAATATTAAAGAACTAAAATAATGAAAAATGTACTAATTTTTCTCAGCAGTCTATTCCTTTTTGCCTGTGGCGAAACGTCTGATCTTGACGAAAACAATATCCCAAAAAAAATTGTAGTTGTATTCAACAATTCGGGAGACAATACCGGTTCATTAATAAAAGCTCGAGAAATTTTCAAAAATTATTTGTCTAAAAAGCTGAATAAAGAAGTTGAACTTTACATCACAACCGACTATACTTCGGTGATAGAAGCAATCAATTCAAAAAAGGCACATATCGCTTACTTGAGTCCATTTTCTTACATTTTGGCGGCACAAAAGAAAAATGTAACGCCGATGGTTGCGGTGGGAATGGACGGCGAACCACGCATGTACAGTAGTATAATTTTCACGAGTAGTAAATCAAGTATTAAAAGTATTGAAGATGTCAAAAAACGAGCAAAATCCTTAAACTTGTGCTTTGTTGACCCAGCATCGGCCTCCGGACATTTGGTGCCAAGAGCCTACCTTGAAAGTATTGGACTTAGTCCCGATAATGCCTTTAAAGAAACCCTTTTTGCTGGTACCCACCCAGCTTCAGTGCTGACCGTAACCTCTGGGAAGGTTGATATTGGTTGTACCACGGCCGAATTTGGTTTACAAAAAATGGTAAAAGAAGGGATTATTAAAAAAGAGGAGGTAAGAGTTCTATGGACTTCAGACCCAATTGTTGCCAGTCCAATTTGCATTCGCAGTGATATAAATAAAGAATATATTGAAAAAATCAAAGGTATTTATTTGAATTTGGCGAAGGATGACCCTGAAGTTTTTACTTCCTACATCAAAGTTTTCTACGCCGATGCTGATAAAATGGCTTATTTCTCGGTGAATGATTCACTATACAACGGCATTAGAAAAATAGCGAGAGGCATTAAAGACATAAATTTATTCAAATAAAATGATAGAAGTAATCAATATTTCCAAGACGCTACCCAATGGCAAAAAGCTTTTGGACAATATTTCCTTCAAGGTAAAAAAAGGAGAATTTGTAGGCATTTTGGGAGCCTCAGGTGCTGGGAAAACATTGACTTTGAGGAGTTTAAATGGATTGCTAAAACCAGATTCAGGTTCAGTAGTTTTTAAAAATGAAATAGGCGAAAAAGTTAATATTTGTACACTTTCCAATAAAAAACTCAGGAAAGTAAGGCAAAAAATTGGGGTAATTTTTCAAGGTTATCATTTGGTGCAAAGGCTGAGTGTGTTGGAAAACGTGATGATTGGTCGTCTCGGGAGCATATCTACTTTTAGAAGTATTTTTTACGGATTTACAGACGCCGAAGCACACGAGGCCATGGGAGCATTGGAAAAAGTAAACATGGAACATTTGGCTAACAACAAAGTTTCAAGTCTCAGCGGTGGCGAAAAACAGCGGGTAGGCATCGCAAGAGCAATTTTTCAAAAACCAAACTTGCTTCTGGCCGATGAACCAATCTCCAATTTAGACCCAAAAAACGCCAAATTAATTATGAAATTGATAAAGCCACTTTCTGAAGAGATTCCGGTGATTGGGGTTTTTCATCAACCAGAAATGACGGCAAAATATTGCACACGAGTGATTGCCATCAAAGAAGGAAAAATTATTTATGATGGTAAGCCAAATTTGAGCGAAGACCAACTTTCAGAAATCTATGGAGAAGAATTATCAACGCTGGCATTACAAGGAAAATGAAAATAGCCGAATTTAAAATTTCTCGATATAAAAATATCGTTCTTCCATTAGGTGGACTGATTCTCTTAAGTTTTTTAGCCTCAAAATCATGTAAAATTGATTTTTCAGACTTTGGTGAAGGGATAGCAAACGGGACATTTTTTATCACCAGAATGTTCCCTCCCGATTGGGCTGCTTTCCCAGACATGCTTCAACCAACTTTTGATACTATTTTGCTCGCACTTTTAGGTACTTTTTTTGGCACCATACTTTCATTATTGATCGCATTTTTTGCCGCTGCTAATCTAAGTAATCCTTGGGTTCGCAACATCACACGATCTTTGATTAGCATTGAGCGGTCGATTCCAGAACTTTTTATTTTATTGATTCTCATTACTGCCTTTGGTTTGGGGGCTGTACCAGCGATTATTGCCATTGCTTTGGGTTGTGTGGGCATGTTGGGCAAGTTATTAGCTGATACAATTGAGGATATTCCACCCACGCTGATGGATTCTGTGGCATCCATTGGAGCAAACAAAATTCAAATCATTGCCTTCGCAGTGATGCCCGAAATTATCCCGAATTTAATCTCTTATGCCTTATTTCGATTTGAGGTAAATATTCGCCTTTCGGTACTTTTAGGAGCCATTGGGGCAGGGGGAATTGGTTATGAACTCGAAACTTCTTTTAGTTTATTGGAATATCACCGTGCTTTTTCAGCCTTGATTATTGTGCTAGTTTTGGTTTTTAGTATTGAGCGTTTATCTTCTTTTTTTAGAAATAAATTAAAAACTGCCATAGTGTTAAAATGAGCGATTTTAAAATTGATTTACCCTCCGCAAAATTTAAGCAAAAGGCAACGCTCACTAGCCTTGTCATTCTTCTAGTGGCTTTGCTTTGTTCTTACATCAAGTTTAATCCACTGGTGATTTTTACAGAATTTCATTTCTTACAAGAATTTTTTGTTGAAATGTTTCCGCCCAATTATGCTTTATTTTACGAAAATGAGGGGGTAGGTCAATCCATTTTGCAAACATTATCCATGGCTTTTTTAGGAACCATTTTTGGCGGTTCTATCGGTTTCATTTTATCATTTTTTGCGGCAAACAATATTTTTCAAATCCCTTTTTTGAGAAATTTTTCTAAGTCATTTTTGGCAATGATTCGGGTAATTCCAAGTTTGGTGGTAATTCTAATTTTTGTGATTGCCGTTGGTCCGGGTTCATTTGCAGGCGTTTTAACCTTGATTATTACCACCATCGGCGTTTTTGGAAAGCTATTTACCGAGGTCTTAGAAAATGCCGAAGAGGCCCCTTCTGAGTCAATCTATTGCGTTGGAGCATCTCATCTACAAGTAATCCGCTATTCTATCATTCCTCAAGTTTTGCCCGCATTTATTTCTAATTTATTATATGCTTTTGACTTAAATATGCGGGCTGCCATTGGCTTAGGTATTTTTGGAGGGGGCGGCATCGGTTATAAACTTTACATGGCCATGCGAGTTTTGCATTATCAAGACGCTACAGCACTCATCACCATGATTGTACTTATGCTTCTAATCGTAGAAAATACCTCTAATTTTTTGAGAGGTAAACTGTTAGGAGAAAAATTGTAATTTTGCTTTGATATACCCATCAATTAACTTTCAATGATATTTTAATTTCAAATATAAAATGAAACAGATGAAAAATAATTTTAAAATAGGTTTTGCATTTTTATTGGCTTCCCTTGTTTTTTGGGCTTGCAAAACCAACCAAATTAGCCAACAATCAGGGAACGAATACCGAAATGAAAATGACGACCGCACGCTTTTTGCGACACAAGCACCCTTCATTATGCCCTATAACCGAATTTTAGATGCTGCGGGCGAATCGGTTGAATTTGGCGATGGTACTTTTGAAAACCATAGTTTGGATGCCGTAAAACTGTCCGACAATCGAACATTGGTTGTGGAAGACCGCTTTGGCATTGCTTTTTTTGACATATTTACAAAAAAATTAATTGATAGATACAGCTATAATTCGGATGCAAAATTCAAAGGAACGATGAGTACATTTTCAGGAATTAGCACCATCGTACACCACGATTCTACTTTTATTTTTTGGGGAGCGGGCGGACGAGATATATTCTTAGGCGGTGGCAATGTTGGCAAAGCCAATTCATTTGTGATGCAGGCATATTGGGATGGCAAAAAGGCGAAATTGATGAATGCCTTTCCTTTTACACCCATTACCCCTGCAACTATCGCTTTGCCAAATCAGGTTATTCCTAAAGTTGAAAATGGACAATTGTACATTTACACGGTGTTGAATGGTAATAATAAAATGGCAAAAGTACGAGTAGCTGACGGCAAGAAAATATACGAAGTACCGACCGGAGTGGCACCCTATGGAATTGAAATTATTGGCGAAAAAGCATTTGTAACTAACTGGGCTGGTCCTTTGCCAGATTCTACTAATGGATTGGAAACAGCGGGCATTCCTTGGGGGAAAGCGTATATTGACCCAAAAACAGGTGCGATGAATCAAGGGTCCGTCTCGATTTTGAATACTAATTCGGGCGTTGTTTTGAAGGAAATAAAAGTAGGTTTGCACCCAAGTGCGATTATTTCAAGCCCGGATAAAAATATTATTTATGTAGCCAATGGAAACAGTGATTATATTTCTGTGATAAATGCTACACTTGGAATTGTGGTTGATTCAATAGATGTGGGGCTTTTTAGGAATAGAAAAGAATATGTTGGCTCGTCTCCAAACGGCTTGGCTATCAATAGCGATGGCTCGGTTTTGTATGTGGCCAATGGATTGGATAATGCTATTTGCGTGGTTGATTTAAAGAATAGATCTGATAAGAATAAGTATAAGATTAAGGGCTATATTCCTACCGAGGCGTATCCTTCTTCCATCGTGCTGCATGAAAATAGCATGATTGTTTGTAATTTGGAATCAACCGGGGCGAGGGCTTTGAATGATACAGATTTTGATGATGAAGGCAAAAATCCAAAGGAGAAAATTAAGGCTTTTAATGCCCATAAACAAATGGCTTCAATCTCGTTTATTGATATTCCAAATCAAAGCGAATTGAATGTTTTTACAGAAAAAGTTCAAAAACTGAATTTGTCCTATCGCATGGAATTAACCGCCCGTGCACCAAGAGAAAACATAACTCCCGTGCCTGTTCCTGAGCGGATTGGTGAGCCATCGGTTTTTAAACATGTATTGTATATTATCAAAGAAAATCGTACGTATGACCAAGTCATGGGGGATTTACCGCAAGGTCGTGGAATGAAATCGCTTTGTATTTTTGGCGATTCGACTACCCCAAACCAACACCAAATCGCAAAGGATTATTTGTTATTAGACAATTATCATGTGTCGGGTAAGGGTTCAGCGGAAGGTCATCACTGGGCTTCGGCGGGTATGGTGACGGATTATACCGAAAAGTCGGTGCGAGCTTGGTTTCGCAGTTATCCGCACGTGCTATACGATGCGATGGTGTATAACAAAAACGGCTTGATTTGGAACAATGCCTTGGATCATGGCAAAACGGTACGAATTTACGGCGAAGCTTGCGATTTTCATTTTGATGGTGAAAAAAAATACGATTGGAAAACACTTTTTGACAAACGTAAAAACAACGATTTGGCGGATTTTAAATACCATAGCACCACCACTATTTCAAGAATTCGTCCGTTTTTATCGCAAACTTTTCCAGGAGGTGCCGACGAAACCGTATCGGATCAAATGCGGGCAGATGATTTTATAAGGGAATTAGAAGAAACTGAAGCAAATGGCGGTGAATTACCGAATTTGATGGTAATGGCCTTACCAAACGACCATACAGCAGGAACAAGTCCCATGTTTCCAACGCCCAGAGCCATGGTGGCAGATAACGACTTGGCAGTAGGCAGAATAGTGGAAGCAATAAACAACAGTAAATTTGCGGAAAACACAGTAATTTTTGTTACAGAAGACGACTCACAAGCGGGTTGGGATCATATTTCTTCCTATCGAACCACCGGTTTTGTCATTAGTCCGTATAATCGACTTCAAAAAACCGTAAGCACGCAATATAACCAAACTTCGATGCTTCGTACCATGGAACAGATTTTGGGTTTACCGCCAATGAACGTTATTGATGCTACTGCTTTACCAATGTTTGATTGTTTTAGCAAAACGCCTGATTTTTCCTTTAAATACAAGCCCCGCCAAAACCTAATACCGCTTGATGAGATGAATCCTATCAGAACGAAATTGTCAGGAGCGGCACTCAAGTTTCATGACCAATCAATTAAATATGCCTTCCAAGAAATTGACAGAGGACATGACGATATTTTGAATAAAATCCTTTGGTTTTCTGTAAGAGGAAAAAAGAAATATCCTGCAAAATTGGCTGGAGGGGTTGATGAAGATTGAAAGTTAAACTTGGAGTGTATTCAAAAAGTAAAAACTTATTTTTTGTAGAAATTGACCTAAGAACTAGTATAGAAATAAGGCTCTATGTTAAAAAAGCTATAATGCAACGAATGGCTCACATATAAAAACTTGTAAAAGACCGTTAAATATTAGTCTTCTTAACTTCTGAAAATAGGACTATCCTCTTGCTGAATGGAAAAACGAAGCCCACATTTGTTTAAATGTGGGCTTCGTTTTTGAATGAAATAAATATTTACTCAGTTTTCAAAGACCCTTTGGTTGAGTAATTAGAAATTTGAATTGAATGTAATTGCTTAATCAATTCTAAAAATCAATTTGATGATTGCCTTATAAATAGTTATAAAAACGGCACTTTTCGACACAAAATCACTTTGAATCTAAACTTATAAGCGTCATCTCTTTTTAAAATTCTCCTTTATTTCCTTCACATCATCCATTTCTGGGCCTTTCATGATTTTTCGCCAATCGATGTTTCGGTTGTAAATTTTCATGGATTTTTCCACATCAAAAACCCTTGGGTCGTGCATTTCTAACGTGTAGGGCGTAAAGTCTGGTTTTGAAGTAAAAAAATCTTGAAGTAAGGACGCTGTTACATCATATTGGTTTACATAAGGTACTTTCAAGATGTTGTAAATAGTTTTCAAGATAGAACCAAAGTTGGCGTGTGTATTGCTCACATACCCTTTTTTGACATAAGGCCCGGCGAGCATGAGTACAGATCTATGGGCATCAATGTGGTCAACACCCCCTTGCGGGTCGTCTTCGGTGATGATTACCAGCATATTTTTCCAATAGGGTGTTCTTGAAAGAAAATGCAAAATACGACCCACCGCTAGGTCATTATCAGCTACAAACGACGCTCTTGTATCGTAACCGTCGATGGGTCGTGGGTCTGAGGTATGATCATTAGGAATTTGTACTGTAACCAGCGATGGCATTTTTTCTTTTCCCTTCAACCACATTTTAGAAAACTCTTCCTCAAATTGGTTCATCCTAAATTGGTCAGGAATATTGGTATTATATCCTGCGTAATTATGGCTAGTGCGTGTATACAATGCCTTTTGCATCGGTACCATCACAC
>Ga0114959_10000441_pt1 | contig 39154 bp, 32 predicted proteins | sample C_130625_EF_Meta_FD_87317 | JGI IMG/M metagenome (GOLD analysis project Ga0114959, IMG submission 87317) | Freshwater microbial communities from Lake Croche, Canada to study carbon cycling - C_130625_EF_MetaG | ecosystem: Environmental > Aquatic > Freshwater > Lake | place: Lake Croche, Canada... | reverse complement strand
CAGGCTCGTTTTGTCAATGATTTGATGCACTACGATGAAGATTCGGCGGGTGGTTTGATGCAAAAAGAATTAATCAAAATAAACATCAAACAGTCGGTCACTGAGTGTGTGGATGAAATTAGAAGGCAAGCAGAAGATATCGAAAATGTGAATGCCGTTTATGTGGTTGATGATGAGATTATTTTGCAGGGTAGGGTTTCTTTTAAGAAAATTATTCTGGCGAAAAGGGGTTCTAAAATTGCTGATATTTACACCGATGATATCGTATCTGTAAAAACAACGGCAACGGGCGAAGAAGTAGCGGATGTCATGCAAAAGTATGACCTTGATGCCGTGCCGGTTGTGAATATTCAAGGGCGATTATTGGGCAGAATCACGGTTGATGATGTGTTGGATTTTATTACGGAATCAGCCCAAGAAGATGCGCAAGCCATGACGGGTATTTCGGAAGATGTGGAGGAGGATGACAGCGTTTGGCGATTGGTTCGTTCACGGCTTCCGTGGTTGATTGGGGGAATGTGTGGCAGTTTTTTGGCGGCAAAATTGATTGCCAATTATAAAGAAATGTTAGAAGCAATTCCTGCCCTCACTTTTTTTATTCCACTGATTGGTTCAACGGGTGGCAATGTTGGGATTCAGTCGTCTTCCATCATCGTGCAAAGTTTATCGGATAAATCGGGAATTGACACACCCCTAGGCGAACGACTTTTGAAGGTGTTAAAAGTTGCCTTGTTCAACGCTTTTATTGCTGGAATATTTGCTTTTGGGGGTTCGTTGTTCATTGGCAGCGTTGATGTTTTCTTATCATTAACCGTTTCATTATCCATTTTTTCAATCGTAATGTTGGCTTCATTAATGGGTACGATTACGCCTTTAATTCTCAATAAATTTAATATTAATCCAGCCATTGCCTCAGGCCCATTTATCACGATAACGAATGACCTTTTGGGTTACGGTGTATATTTATTAATTGTATATTTATTGATGTGAGAATTTTCAAACCTGTTTCGTTGACATCCCGACAGGTTGGAAACCCAATTTCATTTAAAAACGCCAAATAACTTCACGAAAGTTTTAAACTTTGGTGAAGTTTGCCCATAAATAAATTCCTTAACTAAACGAAATTGAGTTAGAAACCTGTCCAAACATTTTATGATTGCAGTCATACAAAGAGTATCCGAAGCATCTGTTAAAATAAAAGGTACCATTAAAGGAGAAATTCAAATGGGTTTTCTCGTTCTTTTGGGCGTAACGCATACGGATACGCAAGAAGATGTCGAATGGCTTTCCAAGAAAATTGTCGGCATAAGAATTTTTTCGGATGAGGAAGGAAAAATGAATTTGGATTTATCGGCCATTAACGGAAATATTTTACTGATTAGTCAATTTACACTTCATGCCAGTACCAAAAAAGGCAATCGCCCGAGTTTTATAGCAGCTGCTCGTCCAGAAATTGCGATTCCTTTGTACGAATCCGTGATATTTCAATTAGAAAAAGATTTAGGCAAACCAATTCAAACGGGCGAATTTGGGGCAGAAATGAAAATCTCCATGGTGAATGACGGTCCCGTGACCATAATCTTGGATTCCAAAAATAAAATATGATTCGTAACACACTCTTAGGCTTTCTTTTCACGGGGATAATTATATCCATCAATTTTTATAGTGATATTGTGCATATTCCACTTCTATTCATTTTTATTTGCGCTTTAATTTTAGGGTATTTGCAACCAGAAAAGGGTTGGATTTCCGTTTTACAATTAATCGTAGGTATTTTTGCCGGATTTTTCTTCTGTCAATGGATGAAAGTTACTCCGGTAAAATTTACAGTATTTCAATTTATTACCTACATTTCGCCCTTACCTTGCTTATTTGGCGGTTTTATGGGTAGTTATTTCAACAAAGCAATCAATCAAAATGACGATAGAAGAAGCCCAAAAAACCGTTGATGAATGGATCAAAACCGTGGGGGTGCGGTATTTTAATGAACTAACAAATATGGCAATGCTCACGGAAGAAGTGGGAGAAGTAGCCAGAATTATTGCCCGCCGATACGGAGAACAGTCAGAAAAAGAGTCGGATAAAAATAAAGATTTAGGGGATGAAATGGCGGATGTTATGTTCGTTTTAATATGCCTTGCGAATCAAACAGGCATTGATTTGACAGCTGCATTCCAAAAAAATTTAGATAAAAAGACGAAAAGAGATGCTACGAGACATTTGGAGAATATTAAATTGCAATAAGTAGATTTAGGCTTTAATTGTTAGGCCTTAAGATTGGAACTCGTTATTAATCAAGCTATTACAACATATTCAAACATGAAAGGCAATTTTTAGCGGAGTACTTAGCCTAGAAATTGCCGGAAATATGCTTTTTCAGAAATTTATTTACCATATTAGCTATTTCAAAAAACCGATTTCACAATAACCCGCAATTTCCATGACCTTAATAACCATTGCCATCTGTATCGGACTTTTAGTTTTATTAATTACTTGGGGCAAAATAAATCCCTTTTTGGCTTTTCTAATAGTTTCCATCATTGCAGCAATTTTTACCGGGATTCCACTTGAAAATATTGGCAAATCGCTTCAGAAGGGCATTGGCGATATGTTAGGGTCATTGGTAATTGTCGTTGTTTTGGGGGCAATGTTAGGAAAAATCGTAGCCGAAAGTGGAGCAGCCCAACGAATTGCCTCGGTTATGATGGGGATTTTTGGCGAAAAAAATATTCACTGGGGCTTGGTTTTTACGGGTTTTATTATCGGAATACCACTTTTTTATAATGTCGGTTTTGTTTTAATGATTCCTCTCATTTTTTCAGTTGTTAACCAGTATAAACTCCCTGCCGTTTACGTGGGTCTTCCGATGTTGGCTTCTTTGTCAGTTGCGCACGGATTTCTGCCGCCGCATCCTTCACCAGCGGCATTAGTCGCTCAATTTCAAGCCAATATGGGCATTACATTGTTGTATGGTTTTGCCATTGCCATTCCTGCCATTATCATTGGAGGGCCAATCTTTGCCACAACCCTAAAAAAAATCCCTTCAGTTCCTTTAAAAACATTCCAAAATGAAACAATCGCTGAAGCACAATTACCCAGTACAGTAAATAGCTTTTTAACCGCACTTTTACCTGTTTTTTTACTGGCTTTCACCACTATTCTGGCAATTTATGCCAAGAACCTACCCTTGTTAAAGTCAGCGAGTGCTTTCATCAGTGATCCGCAAATTGTCATGTTGATTTCGGTCGCAGTGGCCACCTACACACTTGGCATAAAGATGGGTTTTTCGATGAAAAAAGTCATGGATTATTATAGCCATGCGGTTAAAGATGTTTCGATGATTATCCTAATTATTGGTGGAGCAGGGGCTTTGAAACAAATTTTGATTGAAAGTGGTGTAAGCAGCGAAATCGCAGAAATTTTGAAAGGACTTCCCCTTAACCCTCTGCTTATCGGATGGTTAGCTGCGGCAGTTATACGTATATGTGTTGGTTCTGCAACCGTTGCAGGACTCACAACGGCGGGTATTATTGCGCCAATGGTTCAGCAATCGGGCGTAAATCCTGAATTGATGGTTTTGGCAATTGGTTCGGGTAGCTTGATGTTTTCGCACGTAAATGACCCAGGATTTTGGTTATTCAAGGAGTATTTCAATTTGAGCATTAAAAATACCATTCGTTCTTGGTCGATGATGGAAAGCATTGTTTCGTTGGTAGGAATTATTGGGGTGATGATTTTGAATTTTGTGGTTTAATTTTGAAAATACGAGGTTACACAGACAGCCACGGAGACAACTATACAGAATTACCGAGTATGCTCTGTTTTTCTCTATTTAATTGCTTTCTCTCTATTTGTAACCTCATCGTTATTTTAAACTTATGATTAAAACCTCTACCGCTTAATCTGTTTTTTCTCAACTTCCTTCGTCATTTTCTGACCTAGTTCAGGAGTGAATTCAAAGGTTTTATAGACTGAAAATTCATCTACCGTTGGGTTTAATTTTTGGATTATGGGATGTTTAGTATCAAATTCTCTATCCCCAATGATTGTATTGTATTCCGCTACTTTCAATCCGCCCATATCATCCGAATAGTCGTTAAATCGTATATTTACATTTTTATTGGCTAATTTTCCGCCTTCCCAACTCACGACATTTCCTCCTAAATCCCAACCAATTCCAGTAATGGTAAAAGCTTTACCATTCAAAGCAATCACTTCCGACATTTTCATCCCAATCCGTAAACCAAGTTTTGAAACCCAAGGACTGTTTTTTTTCAATTTAGCATTTTCATCCAATCTGCCTTTCACGACCACATCTTGAATTTGTTTGAATTTATGACCATCTTTCCAATAAATATCAACTGCTTGATCCGTATTTCCGAAAAGTTTTGTGGTTTCAAAGGAGCCTTCGCCAGATTCAATCGAGTCAATCTTTATAATATTTTTAGCACCATATTTTTTTTCAAGGCCTTGTAAATCAACGCATTCTAATACATCCTCAATGTACATTACCGTTGAAAGTGAAGTATCCGCAGCGATGGTGTCAATTTTTACTTTTATTAACGCATCAGTGGTTTCAAGCTTGGTTTTTGTCTGAGCGCATGAGGTTGCCAGCGCTAAAAAAGCAAGATAGTAAATCGTTTTTTTCATCTTATTATTCATCTAAATTGATTACTAAACCATCATAAGCCAATTGGATAAACGCTGGTAATTCTACATTTACTTCCCGATGTAAACCCATTTGGTGACTTATATGCGTAATATATGCTTGTTCAGGGGCGATTTTTTCCAGCAGGTTAACGGCTTCCGATAAAGTGAAATGTGATAAATGCGCTTCTTTTCGTAAAGCGCCCATCACCACCACTTTCGAACCTTTAATTTTCTCAATTTCTTCATCCGAGATAAAATTAACATCCGTAATGTACGTAAAATCTTGTATTCTAAATCCAAAAACGGGTAGTTTATAGTGCATCACCTCAATAGGAATTACGTCAATTCCTTCAACCTTAAAAGGCTGGTTTTGAATTTCGTTAAGGGTGATTTGGGGAGTTCCTGGATACTTTATCTTGGTGAAAGCATAATGGAATTCTTTTTCAATTTGCGATAGAACGTGTTTTCTTCCGAAAATAGGCATGTCACGTTTTTGAAAAAAATTATAAGCTCTCACATCATCCAGTCCTGCGGTATGGTCTTTGTGTTCGTGGGTAAAGAGAATAGCATCCAAGTTGTTGATTCGTTCACGCAACATTTGTTGACGAAAATCGGGGCCAGCGTCTATAACAATATGCTTCCCATTCACTTCAATATGGATGGAAACTCGGAGTCTTTTATCTCGGAAATCAAGGGATTGGCAAACTTCGCACCCACAGGCAATTACGGGAACGCCCTGAGATGTGCCAGTGCCTAAGAAGGTAATTCGCATGATTTGGTAGCCCCCAAACCCCCAAAGGGGGAAATTTCGGATTAGAAAACTCCCCCTTCGGGAGCGGGGGGGCTGTTATTCCGTTAAAGTTTTGACTTGCGCAACAAGTGCGTCGAAATTGAGCGGTTTTGCTAACATATCGTTGAAACCTGCTTCTTTGAAATCATCCATGGAATAATTGCGGGCATTTCCAGTAATCGCAATCATAGGCAACTTAGCTTTTTTCTCATCTTTCAATCCACGAACTGCCTTGGCACATTCCATTCCATCCATTACGGGCATATTGATGTCCAGCAAAAGAATGTCAAAATCTTCTTTTTCAATGGCATCTAATACTTGCTGACCATTTTTTACTGAGTGAATTTCAAAGTTTTGAAACTCTAATATTTTTTTAGCAAGGTTTTGGATAACTGAGCTATCTTCGGCAATCAAGACTTTTTTCATATTCAACTTAAAATTAATTGTTATCGTAAAGATAAGAAACGGGAATCAAATTTCTGCTAGGCTTGAATGATATGTGATAAATGAAGGGTAATATATTTTATAAGCATTTTATTTTCAGTAGTTTATATTATTTATTAATTATCATTCCTAATTGTTTTCCGCCATTAACAAAAAAATAATACACAATTTTTAACCATTTTTAAACGGCGATCACGGTTCGTAAAGAACTAAACAAGCAATATCTGCCATTTTTACTTCCCCGTGAAAACCGAGTGTTCGTAATCTGTTTTCGATAGAATCACGATAGTTTTGAAACCAATCTAGATCTACAAGGGTATTTTCTGGCAAGCCTGATTCGTTGATTACTGGCAAATTATCGACTAATTGTGGATTGTTTTCTAAGTAATTCATCAAATCATTTATGGTTGATCCTTTTTGAATAATTCCTGTACTATCCACATTTGAAACTGCACCTTGCAAATCAGATTTTTGAATTGAAAATACTTTCTGATTTCGGTTTTCAATTTTAGATTTCAACGGAAATAGTAATGCTAATTGTTGCAAACCAACGGTTTGTATATTCTTACCTAGATAATCTGGCACGTTCAATTCAAAGCAATAGAGGTTTTGGGTTTCAAAAGCATACTTCGATTTATCATTGACCTCTAATAGTACTCTACTGTTTTTTTGATTGTGTAATATTTGAAAAATTAACGTTAACGGGCAATTAATAAATTTATATTCTGTCGATGATTCTTTGATAAATTCTGTATTTCCACCAACCTTATAATTGGATAATTCAATCTTGTAAATTTGATTTTTGGGTTTATTAAGGATAGTGGTTCTTTCATCATTCGGCAAACTTTTCGTTGTTTCTGCGTAGGATTCTTCTTGATATTCATGTTTCATCTTAAATACAACAGGTTCCCGATTGATTAACTTTTCGATCACAAATTGGTCTATTTGATCGGGTGAGCAAAATGCTTGCACCACACCATCTTGGTCAATAACAATGGTGTGAGGAATAAAATGGTGATAAAACATCGTATTCAATCTATGCCCTGAATCTTTGGCAAACGTAATATTTTTAAGGCCTTTCTTCGCAATAAAGGCATCAATTTTATTACGGTTTTCTTCCGAAATTGCGATGAATTTTACAGCTTTCCCAAATTGTGCTTGAAGTTTATCGAAGTGTTTTAAAGATGGAATACATGGGGAACAATAAGTCGCCCAAAATTCCAACACAATAATTTTACCATGAAGTTCGCTCAAAGAAAGGTTTTTCTCGGAGCCGTTGGCAGTAATAACAGCCATCGAAAATTCAGGGCAAACTTTCCCCAACATTGGCGGGTCAGTTTGAGCCATGAATGTTTGTGCGAATACAGCTTTTGTAAGGATTGCAAAAACTAAAAAAAGTAGTTTTTTCATAGGCGATAATAATTCTAAGATCGTGGATGAGTTTATCCTAAGATTGTGTAGTTTTGGCAATAACATAAATTATGGCTAAAATACTTCACTCAAAAATAGTTTAAAATTAATACAATAATCTAAACGAAGATTGCAGAGATCGCAAAATATGTAAATTAAACAATTATTTAAATGGCTAATTAGGAATAAGTTTTCAGGATTAGTGGATTTTAACGCCTTGGTTAGATTTCGGTCTTCTCATTAGGACTTGATTAAATGTATTTTCGTCAATTTAATATTTCCCAATGTGACGACCGAAATTAGAAGTCGGTAATTTATTGTCTATCATTCGTCTAAACTAATCCTTACGAAAAATGAGATTGTAGAGGAATTCGATTTACTCGTTTACCCGTTAAATTAAACACTGCATTGGCAATTGCGGCACCAATTGGCCCAATGGGAGGTTCCCCAACGCCACGAGGATTTTCACCACTTGCTAATAAAACAACGTCAATCTCGGGTGAGTCCCGTAAATATGCCATAGCATAATGCCCGAAGGCATTCGGTGTTGCTAGGCCATCTTTCACCCTTACTTCTTCAAAAAGAGTGGCACTTAAACCCATAATAATAGCTCCCTCGGTTTGCGCTCTTACGCCATCTGGATTGATTATCATCCCTGGGTCAATGGCGCAGGTTACTTTTTTGACTTTAATTTGTCCATTTTTAATTTCCACTTCTGCTATTTGTGCCACGGGAGTATTTACATCAATTGAACAGGCTAAGCCCATTCCACGGCCTTCAGGTAGGGATTTCCCCCAACCCGCTTTTTCGCACACAGAATTCAACACATTTTTAATTGAACGTCCTTTTTCGTCGTCAGGAAGGTGTTTTAATCGAAAAGCCAAAGGGTCTTGCTTGGAATGGTGGGCTAGTTCATCCATGAACGACTCAATAGCAAAGGTATTCGCCAAAAGTCCAAGTCCCCGCCACCAACTGGTTTTAAATGGTAATTCTTTATGGTAGGCGGTGGTACTATAATTTTTTATCTTTTTGTATTGAATCATACCTCCTCGCCAAGCGCCAAAATCCGCTCCGACCACTGACTCAGCGAGCGATGAACTGAGCGGTTTGAAAATGTTGGCTAAAATGGCAGAATTGAAAGCAACATCGGCACTGGCGGTATGATGTTCGAGTGCTTCAATCGTTCCGTTGGCATCCAATTTAGCTTTCAAAACATTGTGCGTTGGTGGTCGTAGGACACCATTTTGAAACTCTTCGGAACGTTCAAAAAACACATGCACGGGCTTTCCAACGGATTTCGACATTAAAGCAGCTTCAATGGCGTGGGATGTTTGAAGTCTTCTGCCAAATCCTCCCCCTAAATATTGAGACTGTATATCAACATTTTCAGCCTCAATTTTCAAGGCTTTTGCTACCTCCTCACGGGTAATTTTGGCTACTTGAGTACTCATTTTTACAACTACTTTTCCGTCTTGATAAAAAGCAGCAGATCCGTTTGGTTCTATCTGTGCATGAGCGCCCAAAGGACTGTAATATTCCTTAGTAAAAGTACCCTCATCGTGAGAAAGGTCGGTATTTCCTTCTTTTTGAATAATAACATCCTTGCCCACACCCACTTTTACCAATGAATCAACGTCTGCTTGTTGTACTAATTTGTCGGGCATTATCCAGTTTATTTTGAGCGCTTTTTTGGCAACTTCTGCTTGCACCCTTGATTCTGCAACCACACCGGCAAAGCTTTCTTCTATGATTACTTTTACCACGCCGGGCATATTTTTCGCAGCACCCGCTTCCGCATTTTTGAACACAGCCCCAAAAACGGGCGCCCGGGCTACGGAACCAAATAGCATACCAGGGAAAGTAGAATCAATGCCAAACAAGGTTTCTCCTATCACTTTCGGCACTAAATCGATGCGAGGGATGGGTTTGCCAATGACGGTAAAATCTTTTTTTGATTTCAAAACAAGATTTTCAATTTTCAAATTCCATTCCGTCGATTTTGTGGCTATTTCTGCAAACGTTATTGTTGCTTTAGCCCCTATCACTTCACTATTTTTAACGGTTAACGTATTGACAGGAACATCCATTAATTTGGCACCGTTTATTTTTATCATTTCTCGCATTGTGGAGGCCAATTCTCTGAGTGGTTGATAGAGACTTGGAATTGTGAGGCTTCCGCCGGTTGATAGGGCATCAATTGGCCCGTGATTGGTTGTGGCGTGAACAACTTTGATGTTTTTGAAATCCATCTCCAATTCTTCAGCGGCAATTTGCGCTAAAGCGGTAAAAATCCCTTGACCCATTTCTACTTTTGGAGAATGCAAAATCATCCTACCATCCGGCTGTAATTGAAACCAAATATAAGCTTCGTACTCATTTTTAAAACCGGCAGCACCTTCATCTACTTTTTGAGCAATGGTTCTTCTGAGTGAGCCACAAGCCACAACGCCGACACCCAATAACACGCCTACCCCCACGCCAGTTTTGAGGATAAAACCTCGACGATTTATCGTTTTCTTTTCCATATATAATTTTGATTCGGGCGGCGTACCGCTTCTAGTTTTGATGTTTGATGCTAGGGTATTTGATGGTTTAGGATGGTGTTTTGATATTTTATTTTCGATGTTCAGAAAGACAAACATTGAATAACGAGGAACTACCCTCGATTACCCTTTTTTATTTCGGCTGCTCGATGAATCGCTTTTCGCATTCGGTAATAAGTTCCACAGCGACAAATATTGGTAATATTATCATCAATTTCTTCATCCGTTGGATTCGGAATTTTATCTAAAAGATTAGCAACCGACATCATAAAACCCGGTTGACAATACCCACACTGAGGCACAATTTCTTCAATCCAGGCTTGTTGAACTGGGTGTAGTTTTTCGCCCGATGAAAGTCCCTCGATGGTGGTTATGTGTTTGCCTTGGGCATATTGGGCAGCAAATGAACACGAGCGAATGGCATCACCATCAATATGCAATGTGCAAGCCCCGCAGGCTGCTTGTCCACAGCCAAATTTTGTGCCTTTCATGTCAAGTAAGTCTCGCACCACCCAAAGCAAGGGCATATTTTCCGGTACATTCACTGTTTTTGGAATACCGTTTATGATAAAATCTATTTTCATTTTTTGAGGCGTTAAAAATTGTAATGGTGGTTGGCAATTAATTTGTGGTTTGTCAGAATTGGTAAAGAAATTATATTATTTATGTATGAATCAATAATATTGTAAACGCAGGATTGATATTTTCATCAAATAACTTGAAGGTTTTAAGGCTAAATAGCCGGAAGTCAATTGCTAAAGGCTCGCTTACTTAAAAACTTACTCCATGTCTGCCCAAACTTTCGAGTCCCCGCAAACTGTCTTGTGTCTGATAAAGCGGGGGAATTAGCACGAATGCATAGTAAGATATTGGTGGTAATTATTCGTCATAAATTTGGTTGACTTTGACTTCACTGCATCGGCCTGATTAATTGTGAATTCTAATATGATTGCCTAACAACCAAATCTTAATCCCGACTAATTGGCAAAAAAGTCCACTGAATTTATCCTCCATATTATTTCTGAATTAGAATAAAATCCCTTGTTGGCGTTTGTATTCAAAAGTAATATCCAGAAAGATAGTTTTTTAATTCATTATGTCTTTAAAACTCTTTTGATTTCATACTGTTTCATTAAATATCACAATTAACATAAAAAATATGTCGGACAAATTTCTTGCCGCAGAATGGAACAATCTGATCATGGCGAATTACGTAATAGATCCAAAAATTTTACTGCCGTATCTTCCCCCAAAAACTGAATTAGATTATTTCAACGGAGTATGTTATATCAGTTTAATTGGTTTTATGTTTGAAAAAACGAAAATTTTAGGACTAACTTTTCCTTTTCACGTCAATTTTGAAGAGGTAAATCTTCGTTTTTATGTGCGAGTAAAAGATGGAAATACGTGGAAAAGAGGTGCCGTTTTTATCAAAGAGATCGTTCCAAAATTGGCTATTACCTTGGTTGCCAATACTTTATATCGTGAAAAATATGTAACATTTCCTATGAAGCACTTTTATAAAGAAACTGAAAATGAAATTAATTTGGGTTATCATTGGAAATTTAACGGCATTTGGAATAAATTGGAAGCAATTACTGAGAATATTTCTAGACCAATGATTGAAGGAAGTAAGGAACAATTCATTACGGAACATTATTGGGGCTATTCAAAATATAGCGAAACTACCACTTTTGAGTACGGCGTTCAACATCCCTCATGGCAAATTCATAAGGTCAAAAATTATGAAATTGAATGTGATTTTGAAAAATTATACGGAAAACAATTTGCCTTTTTGAATGAAAATCCTGCCGATAGTGTGTTTATGGCGAAGGGGTCAGCGGTTAGTATTTTGCACAAAAAGAATTTGTAAAGGATTGTACAAGACCCAATTCTTTTGACGACTATACCAACTCTTTGCCTTGCTGTTAGTACTTTTGTTTGGGAAAGAGATTTTACGTTCAATTCTCAATTCTAAATGTTCAATATTCAAGTAAAAAAAAGAACAATTAAGTTTATTTAAAATCCGCAATGGCAAGACCTTCTAATGAAACTAACGATAAAAAAAATGTAAAAAAAAACCACGAAACACCCCTTTCAAAGCAATACAATCAAATCAAGTTGAAATATCCGGGGGCTTTGTTGCTGTTTCGGGTTGGTGATTTTTATGAGACTTTCGGGGAAGATGCCGTGCGTGCTTCAAAAATTCTGAACATCACGCTTACCCGTCGAAATAATGGAAATGCCAACGACCATCTGGCAGGTTTCCCGCATCATTCTTTAGATAATTACCTTCCTCGTTTGGTTCGTGCTGGCGAGCGAGTGGCTATTTGCGATCAGTTAGAAGACCCCGCAACGGCAAAAGGAATCGTGAAAAGAGGCGTGACAGAATTGGTAACACCCGGGGTATCCTACCACGATAATGTGTTGGACATGAAGCAAAACAATTATTTGGCTTCTATCAGTTTTTCGGCATTTTCAAAGGAAATTTTAGGCGTTGCTTTTTTGGATATTTCAACGGGAGAATTTCTTTGTTCGCAGGGAAATGTGGCTTATGTTGAGAAACTACTCCAAAGTTTTTCGCCTTCGGAAGTCTTATTTTGCAAGAAAAATCGGCAGGAATATACTAAAATTTTTGGTGATAAATATTTAACATTTGCTTTGGATGATTGGGCTTTCAAGTACGAGTTTGCTTATCCATTACTGACTAATCACTTCAATACCAATAATTTAAAAGGATTTGGCATTGAATCACTTACCGATGGAATCATTGCGGCAGGTGTGATCATGCACTACTTGTCCGAAACTGAGCATAAGCGAGTAGCTCATATTTCTCGGATCAATCGTTTGGAAGAAGAGAAATATGTGTGGTTGGATAAATTCACGATTCGCAACTTGGAGTTAGTTTCGGCACAGCAGGAGGGAGGGGTTCCCTTAATTCAAATTCTCGACCAAACTATGACGCCAATGGGCGCTAGATTATTAAGAAAGTGGCTAGTTTTACCACTCAAAGAAAAAACGCAAATTCAAGAGCGATTGAATACGGTTTCTTATTTTAAAGAAAATGAAGAATTAGGTGAAAGTTTAGCATCTCATTTGAAGCAAATTGGTGATTTAGAACGACTTATCTCGAAAGTCGCCGTTCGTAGAATCAACCCCAGAGAATTATCAGCCCTCAAAAAAGCACTTCTGCACATCGAACCCATTCGTTGGCAATTGATAAACGGTCGGCCGTTAGAAATTGTAGGAGGTTTTCGTTCTGAAAAAGACAAAGCCCCCCGAAGCGTCGGTCGCCCCGCCTCCGAAGGGGGAGCTTTCGACGACGATACTGAAAGAAATGAAATTAGTAGTGATGACTTTTTGAATGAAGTATTGAATCCTGATTATAAGCAATCTGCCGTTGTCAGTCAACAATCAGCAGTCGAGGAAGTGGATATTAATGCTCAAAAAACTGCGATTGAAAACCAAATATCGAATGTTGAACAACGAAAATCGGAACTTTTACGAAAATACGCCGACCAACTAAATCCATGTCAGTTTTTATTGGATAAAATTCAGAAAGAACTGCGGGATGATTTGCCCATTTTGAGCAATCAGGGAGGAATGATTCGGCAAGGAGTGGACGAAGATTTAGACCGCCTTCTGGGCATTTCCTTTACCGGAAAGGACTATTTGATGCAAATTCAAAATCGTGAAATAGAACGAACTGGTATAACGTCATTAAAGATTTCGTTTAATCGAGTTTTTGGATATTATTTAGAAGTTACTAATTCCCATAAAGAGAAAGTTCCCGAGGATTGGATTCGTAAACAAACACTTGTAAATGCCGAAAGGTACATTACGCCTGAATTAAAGGAATATGAAGAAACAATTCTGGGTGCGGAGGATAAAATTAATGTTATCGAGCAAAGAATTTTTAATGAATTAGTCGATGCGGCCAACGATTACATTCACCAAATTCAGCAAAATGCTAAAATTATTGCTGTGCTTGATGTGTTGACCAACTTTGCGAAAGTAGCGGTTAAAAATAACTATTCACAACCACAAGTTACTGATAATAAAATACTTCATGTAATAAATGGACGCCATCCCGTTATTGAACAACAGCTACCTTTAGGAGAAAAATATGTTCCGAATGATTTATATTTGGATGATTCAACGCAGCAAATCATTATCATCACGGGGCCAAATATGGCAGGGAAATCTGCCCTTTTGCGGCAAACGGCTTTGATTGTTTTGATGGCTCAAATTGGCAGTTTTGTTCCGGCAACCGAGGCAATTATTGGGATTGTGGACAAAGTATTTACTCGAGTTGGAGCCAGTGATAATTTATCCAAAGGAGAATCAACATTTATGGTAGAAATGACCGAAACGGCCAGCATCCTAAACAACCTTTCGGACAGAAGTCTCGTCTTGATGGATGAGATCGGTCGTGGAACGAGTACCTACGATGGCGTTTCAATTGCCTGGGCGATTGCGGAGTTTTTACACAATCATTCAAATTGTCGTCCAAAGACGCTGTTTGCCACGCATTATCACGAATTGAATGAATTGGCAAATGACTTTTCAAGAATCAAAAATTTCAATGTTTCGGTAAAAGAAATTAACGGAAAAGTGATTTTTATGCGTAAGTTACAAGAAGGAGGTTCAGAGCATAGTTTTGGAATTCATGTGGCTCAGCTCGCTGGAATTCCACAAAATGTAGTATTTCGAGCGAGTGAAATATTGACGGAGTTAGAGAAAAATCGTTCTAAAGAGCAGCACCGCCAAACCATCAAAGAAATGCCAAAACAGAATTTTCAAATGGCGATTTTTGAAGCAGAAAAGAGTCCGAAAACCGAAAAAATTGAAGCTCTTTTGAAAAATTTGGACATTAATACGATGTCACCCATTGAAGCGTTATTAAAACTAAATGAAGTGAAAAGAGTTTTTGAAGGATAATCTTGACAATAAATCTACGATTGGTCGGCTCAATTCAATCAAAAAATTTAAATATTAGAGATAAATCTAAAAATAATTAACGTTTTTTCTAAATCTAAAACTTTCCAAAAAACAGATGCAGGTTTAGGTAGTTATTATTTTAAAACCTCAAAAAATATCCCTTTACTTTAAGCCATAAAATTTTTAATATTATATGAAAATTTTTAGTTCATTCCTGCTTGCACTACTTGTTTGTCCTGCTATAAAAGCGCAGAAATTCTTCGCTACGACCTTTGATAAACTCCCTCAAAATTATCAATTATATCCTAGAAATGACCAAAATGAGGCTTTTGTTCCTATTTCTGGAAAAATAGAAGATCCTGGTTGGGAATATTTTTCAGTCCAAATTCTTAGAAATAAACAAATTATTGGCTATCAGAAAGCCGCTATTTCTTACACAAATTCGGTGGGTAAATTTTCTTTTTTACCCGTCAAAATCAAAGCTGAAAAAGCAGAATATGATTTCAAGGTGTATGCGGTTAAAGGCAAAGATTCGCTTAATCTCGTTAATCGTGAAAATATTGTTTCTGGGGATGTTTATCTTATCTCTGGGCAATCAAATTCCACGGGTTTTTTTAACGATTCTCGGAAAAATGAATATTGCCGAACCTTTGGTAAAATATCTGGGACTTTTGGAATTGAGGAGGGTAATCCTTCCGATACACTCTGGGCTATGTCCAACCAAGATCCTTATAATCAGGGAGTTGGTACGATGGGTTTTGAATTTCAACAAACTATATTAGAAAAATATGGGATTCCCACATGCTTGATTAACGGAGGATTTCACTGGTCTTCGATGAAGCAACACGCTACCAGAACTGCTAATAATCCCGCTGATTTGACCAATGGCTACGGCAGAATGTTGTATAGAATTGAGAAAGCTGGCGTATCCCAAGCCGTAAAAGCCATAATTTATCGACAAGGTGAAACAGAAGCTTATGGAGAAGGGGACGACTGGGGAGGAAATTTTGATATTTATTATAAAAATCTTAAAACCGATTTGCCATCAATTAAGCAAATTTATTTGTTTCAAATTGATGTGATTGGCTATACACTACTCCCCCAAGCTCCAAAAATTCGTAACATTCAGAGAAAAGAATCCGATAAATATCCTGATATTCAAGTACTTGGATCCATTGGAACGGAAGGTTTTGACGGTTTGCATTATACACCAGCAGGTTATAAACAAAATGCGTTGGAAATCTCTCGTTTGATTGGTAGAGATTTCTATCATGATCCTGATAATGATAATATCAACGCCCCGAATATTCGAAAAGCCTATTTTTCAGCAAAAGATAAAAGTGAGATTACCATTGTTTTTGATAAGGGACAAGAATTAACTTGGACTGACCAAAACAGAAATATGGTCATGAAAAATCAGTATTATTTGGACGGGAAAAATGAGGTTGTTGCTTCGGGATATGCGGTTGGAAATCAAGTTGTGATAAAACTTATTCAACCCTCAACCGCAACTCAACTATCTTACTTACCACCTTTTATTGCCAATTCAAGTCCTGATTATCCTTATACTGGGCCGTATATCAAAAACAAACGTGGGTTGAGGGCTTTATCTTTTCATGAAGTTACGATTGAAGCTTTTGAATCAAATTTGCTCATTCCTACTGTTACTTTCTCAAAAATTCCCCAAAATCTGCAATTATTACCTCGCAATTTGAAAAACGAGGCCGTTGTTGACATCAAAGGGAAAATAGAAACGACTGATTACAATACGTTATCATTGTTGATTTTTCGCAATAATTCGATGTTGAAATATTACAAAAATGCTTTAACTTTTTCTGGGAATACCGCAAATTTTTCATTTTCACATACCATAAAAGCAGAATTAGCGAATTACGGTTTCAGATTATACGCCCTAAAAGGGCTTGATTCTGTGTTAGTTGCCTACCGTGAGAATGTCGTGGCGGGGGACGCTTACTTGATTACTGGACAATCAAATGCAGCCGCTTGGAATGTATCTACTACCTTCCCAAATTCTGATTATCGTAACGATTTTTGTCGAACTTTTGGACAAGCCAAAACTACTAATGCATTCATCACGGAATCAGATACTACTTGGGCATTATCAAATAATGGAAAGCCTTTTGTTGGCGTTTGGGGTATTGAATTGCAGAAACAAATGGTCGAAAAATATGGAATCCCGGTTTGCTTCATGAACGAAGCCATGAGTGGTTCTGCCATTATTGAACATACAAATCGTGATGCTTTAAATCCAAGTAACCTGACGAATGTGTATGGAAGGCTTTTATACAGGGCAAAAAAATCAGGACATTTTGATAATTTAAAAGGGTTTTTCTATTGGCAAGGGGAGGCGGAAGCCATTGATAAACCTGCCGTTTGGAAACCTGAATTTGAAAAATTGTATAATTTTTGGAAAACAGATTACCCCTCGATTGGAAAATTCTACATTTTTCAAATAAATATAACGGCGTACCCTTTTTCAGAAGCAGCGGATTTGCGTGATTATCAACGCCAGCTCAAGACCATATTTCCAAAAACTGAAACCATTGCTACCATCGGAAATCCCGGATATGACGGAGGACATTATACCATTAATGGTTATAAAAAAATGGCCAGCGATGTTTTCAAATTGATTGCTCGTGATTTTTATGGGTCGTCGGATACTTCGCAAATCAACTCGCCAAATGTGCAAAAAATCTATTATTCCAATATCGCTAAAGATGAAATAACAATACTTTTTGAGGACTCACAAAAAATGGTTTGGACGGCAGACTCAACCTACAACCAAGATAATGGAACACTTCGGAAGTATTTTATGAAAGACTTTATTTATCTGAATAATGCAAACGATAAGGTGTTATCTGGAAGAGCTGAAAACAATAAAATTGTTTTGAAAACTTCTGGATACACTGGAAACCAAACACTTACCTACTTGCCGGCCTATTATCCTTTAAATTATTCCGTGGATCTGAGGGGGATTTTTGGCGGGCCTTTTTTGAAAAACCAGCGAGGGATGAGTGCCTTTTCATTTAATAAACAAGCCATTGCAGAACCTTTAAATTCTCCCACGTTGTCGGCCAAAATTCAAACGGCTACTTCGATACAGTTATCTTGGAAAGAGGTGGCTGGTGCCGCTTATATCTTAGAAATGAAAGATATACAAAGCTCAAATTATCAGTTGGTGAAAAATATTCCTAAAGCCACTCTTTCATTTTTAGTGGATAATTTAGCGGGAAATACTGCCTATTCTTTCAGAATCAGGGCCATTTTAGAAAAGGTAGAATCAGAATATTCGAATGTACAAATTCAAACCCCAAAACCATTAGATTCACCCAATATAACCGCTAGTGCTTCAGGAATTGAATCCATAAAATTAGTTTGGAAAGCAGTTCCTGAGGTTATTAATTATATCATTGAGAGGAAAGATCTAGCCACAAATTCCTTTGAGCAAATTGCCAAAGTGGATGCAACTGTATTAGAATATCAAGATAAAGCTCTGAAAAACAGTACCTTATACACTTATCGTGTAAAAGCAATTGGAACCTTTACCGAATCTGTTTATGTTGCCGTTGATGTTTCAACGCTTGTGCCACTGCAAAGTCCAGAACTTGCGTTAACTGTTTTGTATTACAATTCACTCAAATTAAACTGGAAAACTGTACCCAAAGCAGCTACCTATATTGTAGAAAGAAAATCACCCACACAAGATTATAAAATCATCGCTACGCTTGAGTCTACCACTGTGTCGTTAACGGATAACAATTTATCACCTAACACCCTTTATAGTTACAGAATCAAGGCTTTTGGTGGTCAATCTGAATCGCCGCTCAATGAAGCTTCCACAGTAACACCGAATATGCTGAATACGCCAGAAATGTCAATTTCTTCGGCTACACACGATGCCTTAAAAATTTCGTGGAAACCTGTTGTAAATGCGTTGCAGTATATTTTGGAAAAGAAAAATGCCGAAATCGAAGATTATATAGAATTGTTAAAATTAGACTTTTCAAAAACGGAATATTTCGAAATTTCTTTAAAAGATAAAACAACTTATTTTTATCGTTTGAAAGCTTATGGCGATAAAACAGAATCGGATTTTGCTTCCATAAAAGGTACTACCGCCTCTATTTTAGCGAATGAACCAGAGGTTTTTGGACTATTTGAGTTATTTCCAAATCCATCGCATAGTTACACTACCTTAAAATTTTCTAAACCAATGACCGGAGAAATTAAGATTGTGGATTTGCGAGGTGTTGAAATATTTCAACAAGAAATTACGAAAACTAATGAAATAATAATTCCCTTAAATAACTATAAATCAGGGAGTTATGTATTAAGTTTTAAAAGTGAGGAAGGGATTTTTAGCAGAAAATTACTGATTGATTAATCTTTGATTCAAAGTAAAATTGAGAACGGCATCTTTTAAAGAGATGCCGTTTTTATTTCAAACTTATATTTAGTAATTCACTTCCATCAAAAACAAACCCTCCGCTGGTACGGATCTTCCTGCCTTTTTACGGTCTTTTGAAAGTATTATTTCTTCAAACCCACCTAACGAAATATTACCCAAACCCACTTCCAACAATGTTCCAACGATTGTCCTTACCATTCCTCGTAGAAAACGATTGGCTTTGATAGAAAAAACCAATAAATCCTCTTCTTTTTCTCTCCAATGTGCTTCTGAGATGGTACAATTAAAGGTCACGACATCGGTTCTAATTTTGCTAAAACACTGATAATCAATGTGTTTTAAGAGGATTTTACTCGCTTCATTCATTAGGTCAATATTTATATTTCCGTTAAATTCATAGGTTAAACCTCGTTGAAACGGATTCTTTTTACGGGAAATTCTGTATTCATATTTTCGAGAAGCTGCTTCAAACCTTGCGTGATAATCATCTGCAACATTGAATATTTTTTGAACCGAAATATCAAATGGTAGTAATTTATTCATTCTATAAACTAAATTATCACAATCCGAAATTTCGACTTTCATTTCAAAATGCGCCATCTGTTGAACAGCATGAACACCCGCATCCGTACGACTACTGCCTGTTATAGCTATTTTATATTTTAGAAGAGTACGTAAAGTATTTTCTATTTCCGATTGAATGCTTATCGCATTTTCTTGGATTTGCCAACCACTATAATTCGTACCTCTATAAGAACACTCAATAAAGTATCTCATTTACATTAAACTTATCATGAACCATTTTTATGGATAAAATAGGTGGATCTGCGTTAAAATTTAAATGTTTGCGGAGATGGTCTCTATTTTGCCACAAGATAATTCTTTAAAGTATTTATTATCAAATTATAAGCAGACGCATAGCATTAAAAAAGCCAGATAATTTTCTGGCTTTTTTAATGCAACGATGTATTCAGCATAGATTAACTAGTATAAGAGTTCAATGGATTACAGACATTTGAAAAACTTTCAATGTTTCCCGTCTTTATAATGTGGTTGCAACTGTTATCGCATGTTATGATAAACATTTTGTACGTCATCATCTTCTTCTAATCGTTCTAGTAGTTTTTCTACATCAGCCATTTGTGACTCTGTAACCTCTTTTGTATCATTTGGAATACGCTCAAAATCAGCTCCTTGTAATTCAAATCCTTTCTCTTCTAATATTTTTTGGAGCGAACCGTAAGCAGTAAATTCGCCATAAATATTGATTTGATTGTTTTCTAAATCCAAGAAAACTTCATCCGCACCAAAATCAATTAATTCAAATTCTAAGTCTTCCGTATCAATTTCTGGAGTCTTGGCAATCTTGAAAACACATTTGCGATCAAAGATAAAGTCCAACATGCCAGTTGTTCCGATTGTACCGCCGCATTTCGTAAAATGATTTCTAATATTAGCGATACTACGATTGGTATTATCCGTTGTGCATTCAACTAATATAGCAATTCCGTGAGCAGCGTATCCTTCGTAAATAATTTCTTTATAATCTTCTTGATCTTTTGATGATGCCTTTTTGATTGCTCTTTCAACGTTTTCTTTTGGCATATTCACTGCTTTGGCATTCTGAATGATGGCTCTTAAACGTGAATTCGAGTGCGGGTCTGGACCTCCTGATTTTACGGCAATCACAATATCTTTACCTATTTTAGTAAAGGTTTTTGCCATCTGTCCCCATCTTTTAAATTTTCTGGCTTTTCTAAATTCAAATGCTCTTCCCATTGGTCAGTGATTAGTTGTAGTTTATTAGGAATTGGTATTAATTATCAAATTTTCTAATAATCAGTATCTTGAAATATTTTGGATTAAAATAATTTATGAGCGTCTATGCTATTTTTTAGACTGGTACAAAGTTAGAAATTAATCCTTTTTTTAGCAAAGAGTAAAAACAAAAAGCCCATTATTTGATGGGCTTTTTGTTTTTACATTATCGTGAAATCTATTTTTCATATCCTACCAACCATCATCAGATTTTGGTTTGACATTTGCCGTTGACTTTTTGGGAGTTGCTTTTGCTGGTGCGTTTGCCACCGCTGAGCCGGTAACACTGTTTCCCATTCCTTTTACGTGTGCATCTAAATCTGCTCGACTGAACACACGGCTAACAATTTTCCATTCATTTCCAAATTTTAACATACTCAATAAATCAATGTATTTAAAATCGCCAAACAACAATTCAACCGTTGCCAGGGCAGACACACCCACGTAAGAATAAGCAATCATTTTTGTAGAACCCCCCTTCGTCGAAATCCCACCTACGGGCATTGAGGCCACAAATTTTGCGACTGGAATGTCCTGAATTGCTCCCGTTGCACTTACCGTTCTAAGGATTGCCGTTGGGTGAAAAGCTTGATTCAATTTGGCAGCATCACCTTTTGAAACACCATCAAGGTAATTATTTATACATAATTTAACGGCATCATCTTCAGACTGTGCTTTGACCGACACGACATTAGCCGCAGTAAAAAACAAAAAGAAAATAATTTTTGAAATTTGCATGATTGTATTGCGTTTAGGTTTTGAAGTTAAAGTTAGTATTATTTTGTGATTAAACGAATTATTTGCGATTTTTATTGTTTATTCTCCTTCTAATTCATCGGGGAATCCTTCACCACTCATAAAATACCAAGCCTTATCTGGATATAAAATGGATTGAGCAACTTTGATACGCCCTAAAGCATGATTGGCAACGTTTTGAAGTATAATAATAGATGAATTATCACGATTGTTGTGCAGGTAATAATTTTTAAATCCGTGCCACCAACCTGTGTGAAACGTTAGCCATGAACCATCATCCATTAATTGTAAACGCCACCCAAAACCATAATTTTTGTTCGTCACAAATTTAAAAGTATGAGCCGGTTTGAATGCTTCGTTTAAGGTTTTCATTTTTACTAATTTCTCAGAATTCAAGGCCATATCCCACTTAAAAAGGTCTTCAACGGTTGAATAAACTCCTTTGTCTCCCGTTGCGCCATCTAAGTGGTCGAATGGAACTGCCCAAAAACCACGCCTTCGAGGCGTATAACCGATTGCTGCATTAGCCATTTGGTCAGATTTGTAAGGGTCATAAATAAAACTTCTAGACATCCCAGCGGGGGCAAAAAGGAATTTTTGAGCATAATCTCTAAAATTCATTCCTGATATATTTTCAACTATATAGGCCAGTAAAACGTAATTAGAGTTGTTGTAGCTGAATCTCGAATTTGGCAAATAATTGATGCCTGGTCTGTATTTTGCAAAAAGATTCACAACTTGCTCGTTGCTCATGGGGGCTTTTTTATTCACAATCTTATCTAAACAATACACGTAATTTGGAATGCCAGAACGGTGAGTTAACAAACTTCTAATCGTAATGGAAGTATCGTAAGGGAAATTTGGAATATACTTAAAAACTGGCGTGTTGTAGTCAATTAAACCTTTTTCGTGCAATTGCATAATAGCAACAGCCGTAAATTGCTTTGAAATTGAAGCTAGTTGAAATTGTGTTTGTGTTGTATTTGAATCTTTTTCAGTAATCCGTGAAAACCCGAAGGCTTTTTTATAAACAATTTTTCCATGCTGGGACACCAATACTGCCCCATTGAAACCGCCAAATTTGTGTAATTTCTTGAAAAAAGTATCCAATTTAATGGCTTTTCTGATGGCAACTTTCGGATCAAAAAGGCGGGCAATACTATCGTTGTGAATGACAACGCTACCGGAAGGCTCTTCGGAAAGTTTTTGTGATTGATGAGAGCATGAAATAATACCCAAACCGAATAAAAAAATGATGAATAGTAAGTACTTGGTAATTTTCAAAAATATCACGTTTAGGGTGGATTTATAATGTTAAACGGTCTTGCTTTATACAAGGAAAAAGGTAAAATTACGGCTTGAATTTGATTAATGCCAATCCTTTTTTAATTTCGATACATACAAATATCAAACAATGTTAAATCGCTTTAAAATTAAAAGTGCTAATCTAGGAACCTCACCTGGAACGCTTACTTACGTAGGTGAGGAAGTGAAATTTGATACGAAAATTTATTGGACAGAATATAATCTGGAAAATTATAAAGTCCATGTTTTTCCAAAATTATTGGACTTTCAACTCAAATTAGCTCCCGATAAAACCTATTGGCTCAACGTGGATGGTATTCACGAGCCAAAAGTTATCGAAAAGGTTGGCGAAGTTTTTGGGTTACATCCACTGGTGATGGAGGATATTGTGAATTCACAGCAAAAACCTAAGTTTGAATATTACGATGACGACCAGCTTTTTATCACTTTCAAAATGATCGAGTACAATCCTTATACTCAAGAAATTGAAGTGGAGCATGTAAGTTTTATTTTGGGAGAAAACTTTTTGATTTCTTTTCAAGAAGAACGTTCGAAAGAAATTTTTGAGCCAATATCGGCAAGATTGAAGGCGTCCGCTGGTAAAACCCGTAAAAATGGGGCGGATTATTTGTTGTACGCTTTGATGGATTTAGTAGTTGATAATTATTTTTTGATTTTAGAGCAAATTTCGGAAAATATTGAGCGTCTCGAAGATTCAATTATCAATACATCAAAGCAAAAGTCCATGACCGAAATGTATTCGTTGAAACGAGAATTGATGCTGATGAGAAAAGTTATTTTTCCGCTTAGAGAAATGATTTCAAACCTTATTCGTGAGGAGGCACCACTGATTTCTCCGAACACGGTTTTATATCTTCGTGATGTGCATGATCATGTTTCACAAGTAATTGAAAGCATTGCCTCTTACCGGGAATTAGTGGCATCCTTGATGGATTTATACCTTTCTCAAGCGGGTAATCGCATGAATAATGTGATGAAAGTTTTGACCATCATCTCCGTTATATTTATGCCTTTGACTTTTATTGCGGGAATTTATGGAATGAATTTCGATAACATTCCCGAATTGCATTGGCACAATGGCTATTATTTCGTTTGGGGATGTATGATTTTGTTAGTGCTAGGAATGTTGTTCTATTTCAAAAAAAAAGACTGGCTTTAAAAATAAAATTTCTCGATAAGACTAAAAAAGTGATATTCTGTCTAAAAATATTTTTGTCGCATAAACTGGCTACTTTTTAACTTATTTTGATCAGATTATAAATGAATTGTGGGGTTTTATATTTGTTTTAAACCCTACTTTCTTAATTTTTATTTTTAATGCGAAAAAGGTGCTAAAATTAAACTTTTCCTCAAAATAGTGCTATATAATATTTTTATAAACAATAGAAAAACTTTTTTTTACAATTTAAGTACGGATTTATAGTACTAATTCTTCAAAAATTACAAAAAATCAAAAAATAGCTTTCAAATTTTTATTTTTATCGCCAAAATATAAAAACTTAATAAAAACTACTTTATTTTCCGACGTTCCTCATAATATCATGCTGAACACAACAGCTTGGTTATTAGCAACTTTTGTGCAAATTTTGTTAACTAAAATAACAAATAGCCAATTTTCCAACCACAACTTTGAATCAAAATTGCAAGAACTTTTAAAAATATGACATATATACTAAATTCAATATTTTTAATATCAGGGAAACACAGTCCTTTCACGGGGGTTCCACCAACGGTGATGGCTGGATTTGCATTAATATCAACTGTGCTCATATTTTTGGGAATTTTTATTAGCCACAAACGTAAAACGTGGCTTCAACATTCGAAGATTATACAAGGTGAAATTGTGGAAGTGGGAAAGCGTTATAACAGAGGCGACCGGAGCGGACAAAATCCCATTTTCTTTCCAGTAGTTAGTTTTTGTGTAAATGAAAGACAATTTAAAATTGAGGCAGATAAAGGGATGTCAATGCTTAGTCAAGTCGGGCAAAAAATGCAGGTTCGATACAATCCAAAGAATCCCTATGAATCGGCTTTAGGAGAAAGTAGTGCTCCTGGCATTAAGCCTTCGTTATTTTTTGCGCTAGGCATAGGATTATTTATCGCTAGTATTTTACTGATGCTTTAAAAGAAGATAAGGATGAAACAAATAATGCGATTAGATCCATCCAATCTTATTGTTATGAAAGGTTCTGCAAGGTTTTAAAGTATTTCAACGCCTTTATGCCTAAAATTCATTAATCGGTTATCAGTTGGGCTTAAACTGGTAATTAAATAATCTAAGTCATCAAAATTACATACCTTAAAACTCTCTTCACGGTTAATTTTTTCCTCCAAGACACATGTAATTGTTTTTCTAGATATGGCCATCATTTTCTTTTTCAAGATGGATTCCTCGTAGTGCCTAATGGCTAATCCTGATTCAATACTAATGCTATTCGTACCCATAAAATAGAAGTCTGCTTGAATATGTTCTAAATCTTGAATGGTCTTACTACCGATAGTAATTTGGTACCTTTTGTAAAGCGAACCTCCCAGCAGAATTACTTCGATTTTTGGATGTTCGGATAAAGAAGTAGCCAAATGAGGGTTATTTGTCACAATGGTAGCCTCCAAATTTTTAGGTAGTTGTTCGGCAATATAAAAATTTGTGCTTCCACCATCCATTATAATTATTTTATTGTTTTCCATCAGTTTTAAGGCTTTCTTCGCAATCGTGACAAACTCAGTATTGACGATTCCTAAGACTTTGCTTGACTTCATGGAAAGGTACGAATGAGCAATAGCGCCACCGTGAACTTTCTTCAAAAGCCCCCTGTCTTCCAACTCAATGACATCCCTTCGAACGCTATCATAAGAGACATTTAGAATTTGACCTAAATCTACGAGGGTAACTTTTTTGTCCGTTCCTAATTTTTCTAAGATTGCCTTTTGTCTTTCTTCCTTTAACATATTTTAAAAATATTAATTTAAAACAATTATAAACTTAAATATTTATAAATTTTATTGCAAATATTTGCAATAAAATTTGCAAAATAAAACAAAGCTTGCACAAATTCGTATTGTTATCATTAACGATTTTACAATTTTGAATTTATTACCAGTTTAATTTATTTTTAATTTCCAAAATCTAGCGTTTCACGAATGGAAATTGTGTCTTTAATGGATGATTAAAAGAGTATGAACTTTTGGGTTTGTACTCTTTTATTTTTTATTATATTTTATCTAAAATTACTGAGAAATCCCTTTCATCTTTACCTTTGTGTCATTATAAAATTAAATTAATTATGGAATACAGAATAGAAAAAGACACAATGGGTAAGGTGGAAGTACCTGCAAATGTCTACTGGGGTGCCCAAACGCAACGTTCAATTATGAATTTTCCGATTGCTCAGGATATTAACAAAATGCCAAAGGAGATTATTCGAGCGTTTGCGTTTTTGAAAAAGGCAGCGGCGAATACCAATTTTGAAGCGGGTATTTTACCGGAGGATAAAAAAAATCTTATCGGACAAGTCTGTGATGAAATTCTATCAGGACAGTTAGATGAGCAATTCCCTTTGGTGGTTTGGCAAACCGGTTCGGGTACACAGTCGAACATGAATTGTAATGAGGTGGTCGCCTACCGAGCACACGTAATTAATGGGGGTGATTTGATGGATGAAGTGAAATATATTCATCCAAATGATGATGTGAACAAATCACAATCGTCCAATGATACTTTTCCAACTGCCATGCACATAGCAGCTTATAAAATTTTGAGTGAAGTTACCATCCCTGGTATCACAAAATTGAGAAATACTTTAGACGCTAAGGCAAAAGAGTTTAAAAATGTGGTAAAAATTGGCCGTACCCATTTCATGGATGCTACTCCATTGACGCTCGGTCAGGAATTTTCGGGCTATGTTTCTCAACTAGACCATGGACTTCGTGCCATCAATCATACCCTTGCTCATTTAGCAGAATTAGCTTTGGGTGGTACTGCAGTTGGCACGGGAATTAATACGCCAAAAGGCTATTCCGAGAATGTAGCTAGGCACATAGCTGAATTAACGGGTTTACCATTTGTTACCGCTGAGAATAAATTTGAAGCCTTAGCGGCTCACGATGCCATAGTAGAATCTCATGGTGCTTTAAAAACGGTGGCGGTTAGCATGATGAAAATTGGGAATGATATCAGAATGTTGTCATCGGGTCCACGTGCTGGAATTGGAGAAATTCATATTCCTGATAATGAACCTGGCTCGTCAATCATGCCGGGAAAAGTGAATCCCACACAATGTGAGGCGATGACCATGGTAGCAGCACAGGTGATGGGAAACGATGTTACCATTGGTATTGGAGGTTCGATGGGTCATTTTGAATTAAACGTTTTCAAACCCGTTATGATTTTTAATTTCTTGCATTCAGCTCGTTTAATTGGTGATGTTTGCGTGGCATTCAATGATAAATGTGCAGAAGGTATTCAACCAATACATGAAAATATTACAAAGCACGTTAATAATTCGCTAATGTTAGTGACCGCTTTGAATACTAAAATTGGTTATTACAAGTCAGCGGAAATTGCACAAACAGCTCATAAAAATGGCTCTACGTTGAAAGAAACGGCTATTGCCTTGGGATATTTAAAGGCAGAAGAGTTTGATGACTGGGTGAAACCAGAAGAAATGGTTGGAGAGATTTTATAAAAATAAGTAGTAGGCAGTAATTAGTCAGCAAAAAGCGAGTATTAAAAATACATTTAATTTATTCATTATCAATAATTAAAGATTTTTTTACTGCCTACTGCCAATTAAACTTTACTGCCTACTGATGCTAATTATTCTTCCAAACTTTGTTCGTGTTCGAGGTGAATTACTTCTAAATGCCGCCCTTTAATAATTTTTCGAAATTTGGTGTTTGTCATACGGTGTTCACGTTCAAAACCTGCATGATAAAACGCTCTAACTATTAAAGCCAAAACCAACGGAACGGTATCATAGGAATACTGAACCACGAAAAAAAGTCCCATAGCAAGCATGATTCCAATAATCATGAAATAGTAACCATACCAAAAATCACGAGCATCTTTTCTCTCAGAAAGCCAAAAGATGATTGGCAAATGAAAGGGAAATGCCCATAACAAGTTACGATTGTAATTGGTTACCCCATGGTCGGTTCCGAACCATAAAAACATTAAAAACCATCCCAAAATGCCCACCAATGAGAAAAGTATTTTATCAATCAGATAACCCTTTTGACGCTTTTTCCAATTTTTAAAAGTAAGATAGGATGTTATAATTAACAATAAACCAAACCAAAAACGGGGTGTGAGAAAAAAAGAAGGCTCATCATCGATTACATCAGTAGGATACAAAACATTGGTATTTTTTACAAAATAATACACATGATGATTGGACATTCTGCGGGCAGAAGCCATACTTCTCATTAAATTTTCTGGAATATAAGAAGCGCCATACTGCAAAATTCTTTCATCGGCGGGGGCTCCTAATCCTGCATTCATGCCTACTGCCTCCCAATAATGATGTTTTCTATACAAACATTTGTTCATCCACTGGCGATAGGTGCTGTCATTCATTTCAGGAATGTTTTGCAAGTGAACGCTGTCTGAACAAGCAGTCATTAATGCGTCTCGAATACGAGTTGAACAATTATCGGTATAAAACTTATACATGTAATTTCTCGTGGCGGGATTGTTGTATGTTTTTTCTAAATTATTGTAAATTAACTGTTTTTGCGCCTTCGACAAACTCATGACTTGCTCCGTCATTTTTCGGTTTTGCTTTTGATAATATTGCTTATACAAATTCAAAGGATAAGAACCCATTTTGTAAGGTAATTGGCCACGTACAAATTTCCAGTAAAAATTGTCAGTATCGTAATCGTATTCTCCAAAGTTATAGGCTTTGTCGACGCCGTTGGAAGGGTCGTATATCCACAATAAAGTATGGCCGAAAGAATCGTTCAATTCTTGGCCTGGCGCTACGGTAATTAGACTAACTTTTGTACTTTCGGATAGTTTTTGAGCAAACAGATTTGTATTTGCCATGAACAAAAAAAGAAGTGTTCGAGTAAAGTTGAGATGCTTCATACGTTGATTTTGGCTTTGTGTTTTTTTATATAATAACAAGATTTTTATTCTTTTCCTGCAACAATTATTACAATTTCACCTTTAATCGTATTTGGATTTTGTTGGTAATGGGTTAATATTTCCAAGACGGTTCCTCTTCTATTTTCCTCGAAAATCTTTGTCAGTTCACGGGAAACACATACTTGGCGTTCAGTACCTAAATATTCACCGATTTGTTCCAAGGTTTTAAGAAGACGATGAGGGGATTCATAAAAAATCATAGTTCGTTCTTCTTCAACCAAATTTTTCAGTCTGGTTTGTCTTCCTTTTTTATGAGGTAAAAAGCCTTCGAAAGTGAAACGGTCAGCTGCTAATCCAGAATTAACCAAGGCAGGTACGAAAGCTGTTGCCCCGGGCAAACATTCAACATCAATGCCTTGTTTCAAACATTCTCTCACCAAAAAAAAGCCTGGGTCTGAAATGGCTGGGGTTCCAGCGTCAGAGATTAAAGCTAAATTCTTCCCTTCTTTCAACAATTTGATGATTCCCGTCGTCCCGTGATGTTCATTGTGGGCGTGATGGGCGTACAAAGGTTTTTGAATTCCTAAATGTTTCATCAAAACGCCAGAATTTCTAGTATCCTCCGCCAAAATAGCATCCACCGACTTCAATACTTTAATGGCTCGCAGGGTTATATCGTCGAGATTACCAATGGGTGTTGGTACTATATATAGCTTCATGTGTCGTTTTATTGGGTAATTAGGTATTTATTTCTAATTACCCAAAGTCTAATTTTCTTGTAAAAGTTTGTCAATAGCGTTCGATAATTTCACATCTTTGTCGGTCACAATATCACCTGCATCGTGCGTATTGAGCTCAATCGTAACTTTATTGTACACATTAGACCACCAGGGATGGTGATTTTGTTTTTCAGCTAACAAGGCTACACGGGTTATGAAAGCAAAAGCTTCCGAAAAATCTTTGAACTCAATTGTTCTTGTCAGTTTATTGTTTTCTTCTTTCCACATGGTTTTAAGGTTTTTTTTATTTAAAATTACAGGTAAATAAGGTTATTTACAAGGCTTTGTAAGATTTTTGGGAAGGTATTAAACAAAAAAAAGAATCACCAATTTGATGATTCTTTATTACGTAGAGAGCTAGGGATTCGAACCCCAGGACCTGTTACAGTCAACAGTTTTCAAGACTGCCGCAATCGACCACTCTGCCAGCTCTCTATCTAAGATAACACAAAATTAGGACTTTCTTTCTTTCTATACAAATCTGATTGTAAAATATTTTTCACACTTTGATCATTTTGAATGCCAACTACTGATTATCAGATAGATAAATTTGTAAAAACTTTTTCATTGTTTATTTCGTATATAATATAATGCAAGAGTTTTATCAAGAATTACTCTTTAGGGGGATTATTTTTATTATTAAATCATATAAACATAAACATGAAAAATTTAGGAGTAGTTTTATTTTTGGGAATCATCATCGTGGCTTGTAGCAGTTACACTCAGCAAGACAAGCCCAAAAAATTTGAAGTATCTAAGACAGAAATGGAGTGGAAAAAGCAATTGACGCCAGAACAATATACGGTTACCCGTCAAAAAGGCACCGAAAGGCCATACACTGGAGAATACTGGGATAATCACGAAAAAGGTAAATATCAATGTGTGTGTTGTAAACAAGAATTATTTACCTCGGATACAAAATTTGAATCAGGTACGGGATGGCCATCCTTTTGGGCGCCGATAAAGAAAGACAATGTTTTGGTGTCCACTGATAATTCCCACGGAATGTCCCGTGACGAAGTAGTGTGTAGTCGTTGCGGAGCGCATTTGGGCCACGTTTTTGATGATGGTCCTAAACCTACCGGAAAACGTTTTTGTATGAATTCAGCTTCGTTAAGTTTTGTGAAAAAATAAAAATAAAAGTATCAGAGTGGCAAAGAAGCGATTGATAAATATCATTATCTGTTGCTTTTTTGTCCGATTTTTGCCAGTTTATAACTTTGCCCCTTTGATCCAATGATACTTTGTACTTTTTATAACTTCAAAACTCTCAAACTTTTATCGTAAATTGTCCCATATTTTAGATACACAAAAAAGCGAAAGATGGACAAAAGAAAGCAACTCATTCAAAATCTTTGGATTACCCTCAAAACTCCGTTCCTTAATACCGTACAATGGTTATGGATTCAAGTGGAAATTTTGTTGTTAAAAGTATTTGGTGAGCAGAAAGTAGCGACTTTTTATACAAGACTTGATATTGTAAGGGAAACCTATTCAAACACCAAATCCAAGGTTAAAGCTGCCTTGGTTCAAGGTATTGATAAAGATTCTTTTTATTATCCACGTATAAAAAAGTATTGGAAAATTTTTATTTGGACGGTTCTCTCCGCATTTTTCTATATTTTTTGTATTCAGACAAATTTCATGTATCTCACGGGCGAAATGCCTTCAGTTGGAGAATTGCAAAACCCTAAGCTATCACAATCATCCGAAATTTATTCGTCGGATAACGTTTTAATGGGGAAATACTTTTTAGAAAATCGGACACCGATCAAAAATTATGAAGAACTTTCTCCGTACTTAGTCAATGCTTTGGTGTCCACAGAAGATTCACGTTTTTATCAACATTCTGGGATTGACTTTAGGGCACTGTTCGGGGTTGCGATTGGGGTCTTAACAGGAGCCAGTGAACGTGGAGGTGGAAGTACTATAACGCAACAATTAGCCAAAAATCTTTTCAAAACTCGAAAAAAGGAAGGTATTACCAAAAAAGGATTGTTAGCCTACATTCCTGGCGTCAAAACATTGGTAGTCAAAACAAAAGAATGGTTAACCGCTGTGAAATTGGAGCGGTACTATACTAAAGATGAAATAATTTTGTGGTATTTAAATACCGTTGATTTTGGTAGTAATGCTTACGGAATTAAAGTAGCCGCAAAAACTTATTTCAATACTTCCCCCGATAGTTTAAAAATTCAAGAAGCAGCGGTATTAATAGGCATGCAAAAAGCAACAAATACGTATAATCCCAGAAGAAATTATGATAAATCGTTGGTTAGAAGAAACACGGTTTTGTCTCGGATGGTGAAGGCAAATTATTTGTCAAAAAGAGAATACGAATCCTTAATAAAATTGCCAATTGTCTTAAAAGTTAATGAAGAAACTGCCAATGATGGTACCAGTAATTATTTCAAAACTGCCGTTGCAAAATCCTTAGAAAAATGGGCTGATTCGAGCGATGTTGATTTAGATTTGTACAGAGATGGTTTAAAAATCATTACCACCATTGATTCTCGCATGCAGACTTACGCAGAAACATCCGTGCAAGAAGGCATGAAAGTGTTGCAGAAAAGTTTTGATAATCAATGGTCGAGGAAAAATCCATGGGCGGATGAAAAAGGGGTGGAAATTCCTGGATTTGTGGACACGGTGGCAAAAAGAACCTCATATTATAAGGTTTTGGCGAAGAAATACAATAATAATTCAGATTCGATTTGGTATTACATGAAAAATGTAAAACGAAAAATGTGGGTGTTTTCGAGAAATGGGCTGGGAGAAGAACAAATGACGATGAGTGCTTACGATTCAATTGTGTACTATAAAAAATTTTTACAGGCTGGAATGATGTCTATGGATCCATTCACAGGACATATAAAAGCATGGGTCGGCGGGCTTGATTTTCAATACTTTAAATACGATCACGTCAGTCAAGGTCGACGTCAGCCAGGTTCCACTTTTAAGCCTTTTGTTTACACCACCGCCATTGATGGATACAGAAATATGTCTCCATGTTCCCAAATTAGGGACGAGCCTTTCGAAATAGAATATGTTGAAAATGGGGAGAAAAAAATCTGGCGGCCACACAATGCCGATGGAAAATTTAGCTATACCACCATGTCACTAAGAAGAGCAATGGCTCGTTCCATTAACTCTTGTGCTGCCAAATTGACGGATGAAGTGGGTGCTGATTCGGTGGCTTATTACGCTAAACAAATGGGTATAAAAAGTTATCTTTCTCCCGTTGCTTCAATCGGTTTAGGGTCTAATGATGTTACCCTTTTTGAATTAGTCGGGGCTTATGGATGCTTTTTAAACGAAGGAATTCATACAGAACCCATGTTGGTGGTTGAAATTCAAGACCGTAATGGTAATATTATTCACACTTTTGAACCTGAACGCCATCAAGCCATCAAAAAAGAGTCCGCTTTGTTGATGAGATACATGCTTGAAGGAGGATTGGAAGAACAAGGAGGAACATCCCAAAATTTATGGTCTTTCAAAGATTTATTTGATGGGAAAGACCGATACAAATCAAGATTTGCTGGAAAAACAGGAACAACTTCCAATCATTCGGATGGTTGGTACATGGGTTTAACCAGCAATTTAGTGACGGGTACTTGGGTAGGCGGAGACGACCGTTCGATTCACTTCAAAAGTGGAGCACTGGGGGAAGGTTCAAAAACTGCTTTGCCTTTATTTGGACGGTACATGTCTAAAATTATCAAAGATCCGACTTTAATAGCTTATCATCCAGTTCCTTTTGTAAAACTTGATGCCAAACGGATTTCAAAAGAATTTAATTGTACTGCCACCTATGCTTCACGAACGGATACCTTATACTATGACAGCACATTTGTGGGTTCTGATTCCATTGTTTTACCATCCAACAAACCAGTGGAAACAAAACCTGACAGCACCATAAAGTAGATTTGATTTAGGTAGGGCGTAAAATTTGAAGCGCAGGTGGGTATTCATCAAAATAATTGCCGATCTTATCGTTTGGAACCAATGTTGAAAATTTCCAGCCTTTTAACACGGAAAACCAATCACTGCCCTTACAGTTCTAGTGATTTTCACTGTCCAATCGTCACATTTATTTTCATTATAGGCTTGCAAAATAATCATATTGTATGACTAAAGAACAAATTTCAATATACTTTCAAATACTTCAAGATCACATTTGCGAAGCTTTAGAAAGGGCAGATGGTAACGCAAAATTTCACGAAGATAATTGGCAACGTGAAGGTGGTGGCGGTGGAAGAAGTCGTGTGATTCAAGGTGGAAGCGTTATTGAAAAAGGAGGTGTCATGTACTCGGCTGTTTGGGGGGATTTGCACGAAAAAATGCTGGCTTCCATGGGTCTTATTGAAAAAGTTGATTTTTTTGCTACCGGGGTATCTATCGTTATTCATCCTCAAAGCCCACTTGTTCCTATTATACACATGAACGTGCGCTATTTTGAGATGTCTAACGGAACATTTTGGTTTGGTGGAGGTATCGATTTAACACCTCATTATGTGGCAGAAGAAGACGCAATTTGGTTTCATCAATCCTTGAAAAATGCTTGTGACAAACACGATAAAACGTATTATGAAAAATTTAAAACGTGGGCGGATGATTATTTCTTTAATACCCATCGAAATGAAACTCGTGGGATTGGGGGAATTTTCTTTGATTATCAGAAAACGGATGAAACACGAAATAAACAACAATTGTTTGATTTTGTGAAGGAAATTGCAGAATCTTTTTTGCCAATTTATACCCATTTTATGAAGAAAAATAGGCACTTACCTTTTACAGAAAAAGAAAAAACATTTCAATTGCTTCGCCGTGGAAGATACGTAGAATTTAATCTGGTTCACGACCGAGGCACAAAATTTGGACTCGAAACCAACGGTAGAACAGAATCAATTTTGATGTCGATGCCGCCAGTAGCGAATTGGGTATACGATTATCATGCCGTGGAAGGTTCAGAAGAAGAAAAAACTTTAGGACTATTGAAAAAGGGGATTAATTGGGTTTAGAAATAAATTAGTACTGTAATTATTTTCAAAATGAAGCAATAGTCTATCAATTGATTACGCTTTAGATTTTCAGTGAAATAATCACTTAATGATTATACATTTTATTTACAGCGAATGGTTTTATCATCCTTTCTCGTCAATGATAAAAAAATATACCATTTAGACCTCGTTTCAATTATTTCCAGACTGAAACTATTTATAAACTTTTGGGGGATCATTTAGATGAATCTTCGACTTGTTCAAATAAAAAATGGTTGATAATCAAGAATTTGCGTGTGGACAATGTTATTTTACATTTTATATTCATTCAAAATTAAAGAAATATTTTACAACGGGATTGTAGTTGCATGATCAGCAGAAAATATTACCAATTAAGATCTGATTAATAGCTATTTAAGGAAAAAATGGATTCGGCTACCTTTCTATCCTTTATTATGACTTTCGGATTCTCGCTAGATAGCCAAATAATCCAGTACCACAACCTAAAATTAAAATACACACCGAGAACTGAACCAAAGAAGGTTTAATGACAATCATGGCACCCAAAAATTGAACTATTAGAATACAATATAGGAGGGTTGCGATACTTCTTCTAGGCATTTTGCTGATTACCAAAGCCCCTAAAGGAGCGAAAATTGCCACAAATGGGACGCAAGCCAACCAAATTTCAAACGCTTCGGGTTGAAAATCATCGATCAGTTGCGTATGAATAAACAAACCCAAAATCGTTTCCATGGTCATAATAATGACAGACGAAGGCGTAGCAACTTTTTCGCTTACTCGGTAATAAATAGTCATTAAACAAAAAGTAAATATATTGATTCCCGTGCCAAATATGGATGAGATAATCCCTCCAACCAATCCAAAAATAATTAATCTTCCTCGATCAGCATTTTGAAAATTTTGGATTTTATCAAAAACTACCCGCTGTGGGCGACGATTTTGTAGCCATAAAGCGATTCCAAAACTTAAATAAAGCGATACGAAAAATAGTTTTGCTTGGATGGGCGAAATATAGGGAACCACATAGTACGTGCCCAAAAATAAGCCAAATACACCGCCAACCGTTACGAAGATAATGTAATTCCAATCTACTTTTAATTTCATGCCAATAATGAATAAAGAGGCAGAAGTCATTCCGATGCTTTGGATAGCAAAAGCGAAATTCCTAGCGATTGGGGGAGCAATTTTTAGCAATAAGGTAAAGACTGGATACGCCACCGCAGCACTTCCTTCGGGGCTTGCTCCACCAATAAACGATCCAAAAATCATGGTGAGAACGGTTGCCCATTGTCGATCATAGATTTCAAAATTTTTATGGCTAAACATGTACCAAAACCAACTGCTTTGTACAACCGTTAGAAAAATTAAATATACCCAAGGGATTCTCGTTTTATGGATTTTGTTGGATAGCATAAAGTTTTTGTGTTAATTTACCACCTCGTAAGTGTTATTAACAAATTTAGTCAATATTAAAGATTTTAAAATTGAGCAATGAAAAATTTTGATGAAGTATTACAAAAATTAGTCGATGAGCAGGATTTTCTGAAAGGAGTTCAAGGTCAGATTGTTGAAAATTATGATGTCATGATTAAAAATCAGCAACAAAATGCTGACAATCACGACATAGTCATTCTGAATCAATCAACTATTATCCGTAATCAAGAAATAATTGTCAATAATCAAATGAACATTGTTCGGAATCAAAAGCAAATTGCTCAAAATCAAGTAACGCTCGATGTAATTGAACAAACACAAGTTTTTTTACTGAATGCGCTGAAAAAATTGATAGGCAGTCATGAAGATTTACAAGAAACCCAAATATTCGTTGCTAATATTAGAAAGGCTTGTGAAGAAAATAGAAATGGACAACGTTTGAGTGATTCGACAACGCTTTGATTTCTGATTAAAGAAAGTGCATGTAAATGAGTATAATCATTCAATATTCCCCAGCCTCTCCTCGAGAAGCCTAATTTGAATCTGTAAAGATTTAATTTCCGATACCCTGCTCTCCGTAAGTTGCTTCATCAATTGCAACTGAATTTCTAAGCCTTGTACTTGTTGATTTAATAATTTATTTTGAAAAGATAACTGTTCAATCGGGTCGCTAAAATCATTTTTATCGGACCCTTTTCGTTCAACATTCTTGCCAATCGAATTTGCTTTTATCTCTTCTATATTCATTTCCGAGAAATCAACATTTTGCAAATCGTCTAAATTTGTGCCGAAATACTGACAAATTGACTCGCAAATATCCAACGATGGAAGTGTATGTGCATTTTCATAATCTGATAAAGCACTTTTACTCACGCCAAGCGTCTTGCCCAATACTTCTAAAGTTAGCTTATTCTTTTTTCTAAGCAATCTAAGATTGGTACTAAACCTATTTTCCATTAATCAGGAATTTTGTATTATTTTTCCAAAAAGTTGGAATCTTTATTTAAAAATATTTTCTTTGTAATGCAATTTAACCATTTTTCCTGATTTCTGGAAAAAATCATTAAACGCTTCAAATAACTAGCTTTTTAAAATAAAAAATAATCTCAAAATGATGAAATCTTTACAAATTACTGCCTTATTGTTGGGATTAGCTTTTGCAAGTCAACATATTTTAGCACAAGGTTGCGTGGCTGTGCGTCACATGAGCTGTGCAGCTGGAACAGGAGCAAATGCCTCTTCCATGATGCGCCCTGGTCAATGGCAAGTATCAACTGGTTTCCGTAGTTTATATTCGCATCGCCATTTTGTAGGTACCGAATACCAAGAAGTACGTGCACTCAACGATACTGAGGTCAAAAATCATTCGGAAGGGCTAGATATTGGCATTACTTATGCTATTTCTGACCGTTTAAATGTAACTTTGAATATTCCAATAGCCAGCAATACCCGTGAATCAAAATACGAGCACTATGGGAACGGTACGATTGTTGCTCCATTTCCTTATTTTAGTACAAATTCAGCTGGGCTAGGTGATATACGTTTGGGCGTAAGTTATTGGTTGTTAGACCCTTTGAAAAATATGGATGGTAATATGTCGTTAGGTTTAGGGGTAAAGGCTCCAACGGGTAATTCTAACGTCCAAGACGGTTTTCATAAATTAGATAAAGAAGGAAAAGATTTTCTTCAGTATAAAGCAGTCGACCAATCTATTCAATTAGGTGATGGTGGTTGGGGCATTAATGTTGAAATTCAAGGGTATCAAAAATTATTTTCAAAAGCTTCTGTTTATTACAACGCATTTTATATGTTTAATCCCCAAAATACTAACAATACTTACAATAGTGTTGCGGGAGATAATGTTCAAAATCCAATCACGGTTAGACATTCAATTTCAGATCAGTTTGCGGCTCGTGCGGGTATTGGTTATGCACTATTGCCAAAATATGGTATTTCAGCAAGTTTAGGTGGACGAGTTGAAGGGGTGCCTTCAGAAGATGTTTTCGGCAAAAGCGAAGGTTTTCGTCGTCCAGGTTATATTATTTCAATTGAACCAGGCATTGCGTATATGAACAAACGCAATACACTTGCGCTGAATGTTCCCATTGCTACTACGAGAAATCGTACTCGTTCTTATTCAGATCTGAAATACGGAGGACAAGGTGATGCGGCATTTGCTGATTATTTTATTTCAGCAACCCTTTCACACAGATTTTAGGAACGTTATCATTTCCCTTGGGGGAATAATGACACTATTTAAAAAATAATTATCTCAAATAATATGAAAAATTTTACCAAACTTAGCCTCATGGCTATGCTTACTTTTACCAGTCTTTTTGCCAATGCCCAAATGATGAATGATGGCATTTTTATGGCCAAAGGAAATCTTTGCGGAGGATTAACGTATTCCAATGACTCTTGGAAAAATTATTGGGAAGGGACACTAAATCGTGAAAATAAAAACCTAGGCACCGTAACCACGCAGGCAGTTGTGCTTTCGGGAAATTATGGGATTTCTGACCGTTTTAATTTAATGGCAACCTTACCGTACATCATGACCAAGGCTTCGGCGGGTGTACTTCACGGAATGAGTGGCGTGCAAGACCTCACGATGTCGGTTAAATATCGTCTGATTCAAACAAAAAATCTTTCTGTCATTGGTTCGGTCGGTGGTTCAATTCCTACCAATAACTATGTAGCAGATTTTTTACCTTTAGCT